>JGI26051J44788_1000422_pt1 | contig 23704 bp, 19 predicted proteins | sample HigsolmetaGSP13D_FD_44788 | JGI IMG/M metagenome (IMG submission 44788) | reverse complement strand
CCCCCCAAGTTATAAGGCCCAGAGGGGAAGGGTACTTTGTATCTGTTAGACGTCTTTCCTGGTAATGTGATAGCACGCAGAAACGCCATTTGTGATACCAGAGGTCAGAATTCAAACGGAAAACGATAGATTCGGTCTCGCAAAGAGATCTCAAGACAAGCTACTAGACTTCCAAAGAATGGATCAGAAGAAAAAAGATTAGTGATATGCCGCGCCGATCCAAGCCACTGCTTGCGAGATACAAGCAAAGAACGACCACGGCGTATAAAGAGGGATCACTTTAGGCCTGGAACTTGCTGCAATCACTGCAATGTTGCCCCTTTTTCGCAATCGCAATCTCAGCCCATGTGATTGCGTCACGATTGACGGTGCAAGGTATCTACGATGATGGTAACGATATGCAGATACAAATGCGGTCAATTTAAGTGCACACTTATAAAAAGAATAAAATAGCGACTGACCTCTCCGTTGCTATCTGCTTCTCGATAGCAACGCAGAGTGTCAACATCCAAGGTCGAACACCTGCAACATGGTAACATATCAATGATCGGATCGCTCCTTTGCCACTCGTATAAAGTTGCGCAAAGAAGCTTAAAAAATGAATGACAGACCAGCAAGCGAGGAAAAAAAGGCAAAAAGCAATACAACTTCAATCTGAACAAATCAGGCCAGAAAAAAGCTGCCACTTGAAGCCTTGGTTAGATCCCTGCAGTTGTAAGTCCAATCTCACGGTCCAGCAGACTGCTGGGAGCCACGAAGCTGAAGCCCCCAAATGGGTCATTCTCGGCCGGCGGGCTGCCAATATCGACAGGGACATCTTTTTTACCAGAAGCCCCCGCGATGTTCGACATTTTCCCGACACCATCATCTCCCCAAGCCTTGTTTGTCACAACAGGGCTGAGTGGTAGAGATGTGAAATCAGTCGAGAAGTTTTCCGCCAGCGCTGGATCTGTGATCACGGGCTTGATTGGGGGCTCCAGCTCGCGCCGCTCGAGGGCCTTCCAGTCGATCTTACGGAAAAAGCGATGCTGCTTGATCGTCTGCAGATCCTTGGGCATATGGTAGCCAAGCCGTTTGGAAGGTTCCTTACGGAGCAGACGGGTCAAGAGGTCCTTTGCATCCGGGCCAAGGAAATATGGTAGAACCAACTTCTGCTTGAGGATCTTCTCCTGGATCTTTGCATTGTTGTTTGCCTTGAACGGCGGAGATCCGGTGAGAAGGTCGTACCCAATAGCGCCCAACGACCACCAATCGCATGCCTTACCGTATGGTTTGCCCTGGATGACTTCTGGAGCCATGTATTCGATGGTACCCAGGGAAGAGTTGCAACGATCATCCTCGTTGACAGCGACCTTGCTGAGTCCGAAATCTGTCAGTAGCAGGTGACCTTCTGCATCCAAGAGACAATTTTCAGGCTTGAGGTCGCGGTAGATCACCCCAACGTTCTGGTGTAGATGCTCGAGCGCAAGAACCATCTCTGCCATGTAGAATGCAGCTACGTCCTCCGAAAACATGCGCTCCGCGGCTAGATGAGTGAACAGCTCGCCCCCCTGTGCATACTCCAGGATGAGATACAGCTTCTCGTGGTCCTGGAAGGCATAGTACAGCTTGACCACAAAGGGATGGCGGTTGACACTCTCCAAGATCATGCGCTCGGTTTTTGTTTGCTCCACCAGTTTCTTGTGTACGGTGATTGAGGCCTTCTTGAACTGCTTTTGGGCATAGAGTTTGCCGGTGATGCTGTGGCGCACGAGCAACACAGTCCCGAATGAGCCCTTCCCCAGACACAACAGCGGTTCGAAGTCGCTGCTTGTCATCTTCCTGCACAGTTGACTCCGAAGATAATCCTCGTTGACACAAGGATTGGATAGCTCCTCTTCGGTCACGGCCTCTACGCTGACAAAGTCTTCTTCCAGAGGAACTTCATAGCTGGTCATCACCTCCGTCTGGTCACTGTCGGAAGTGTCACTAGCATTGCTCGGCGTCTGGGAGCCAAGCTTGCTTGTTGTCCGCGACGGCGGACGACTTCCAGACAGGCTTAATGCATCCAATTGGGCTTTCAAGGCACTAACCCCACCGCAGGGTGAAGGTTGCACCAAGGGGCTATTTCCTCGGAGAGGAGACCGTCCAGGGGATACGGCCCTAGAAGCAGCAGCGCTCGAGAAATCCGAATCCTCATCGCCAGATAGCCTCGGGGTAAACCCCCGCACCGTCGATAGCGCAGGAACTTGGTCAGCATCCACAGCCCCTTGCTTCTTTTTTTTCTTCCGCCGTGGCGTCTTGTCAGCCAAACGGTTTGCATGCAGAGTTGGCGCATCAAACGGCCCGTTTCCATTGACCCCATTTCTCGGGGCACCGAATGGGGCATCCTGTTTGCGCATTGGGCTGCCACCAGAGCTCACCCGGAGCCCAGTACTAGGCTTATCAATTTCTGTTTCGGTGCGATTGCAATCTTCTTCAACCTGCGGGCTGAACACATCATCAACCAAGACATCGTCATGCACGGCGGTAGATGCGGAATCCACCGTCGGCTGCACGATCTGGGCGGTCGCAGGTGGCGCCAACCTCTGGTGTTGAAGGGACCCCGGAGCAAACATAATGTGGAGACGGCGCGAACCGCTGGAACTTGTGGACCAAAGGGGCTGTTCACATTAAACAAGACATACGATGCAGACAGGCTTTCCCGCGCCTATCTGGGGATCCGAACTGCTGCACAAGATCAGCTTCAAAGCTAGGCCGCGCCGCAGAAATCACGCCGGAATGCAAGCACCCTACATCAAGTCAAGAGACTCCGCAATCCCCCTGCCTACGGCGGATCGTGGATAGACCTCCGGAACCTCCTGAACAGTTTACCGTCCGCCCTTATTCAGGACGGACCATGCACCCGTAGCCACACCACGTTGTCCAATGCAGGCAGCGCAAGGAGAGCTGGCTTGTCGGCTCCAGAGGGAACAATAACCGCAGAGGGAACGGCGGCAGCGGTGTCAGACTCGGTGACCGGAAAGAAGGGGTTCAAGTCGGGGAAGCGGCCAGCGAAAACCTGCACAGAAGGGGACGATGAGAACGAGTTACGCGCAACCAGGCCCATAGAGGAACAAGCAGCGATATCTCCTATTGATTCCGTGTAGATAGAACAAATTGAACGTAGGCTAACAGGGAGAAGCCCTTTGTGAATGGGATGTGAAGCTGAGGAAATTACTTCGACCAGTAGCTGGAGTTTCAAAAATAGCTGACCCAGGCCACGGACCCGGATCTGGCATGTGTCTGCGCACTAAGCGAGTGCTAGTCTGTATCTGGGAAGGGCCTACGTCACATGCGGCAAGGGGCTGTGCCGGCTGGACGCGGCGTCCCTCGAGGCTCACGCTTGTATACGGAGTACATAAACAAAACACAAGAACAAGACATGTTAAGCCTGCGGATTCTCATCACTATCGCGAGCTGGGCTCGATGCCCTCCTTCATTCGCAGGAGGTCCTGCTGCGCAAAGAACGCCTGTGACCTGGTGATCTCCACCCCTGCCCTCTCTACGAACGCCAAGGCGCTTGGCTTTTCCACCGTCACGGTGACCCTCTCATTGCCAAATTCCATGGTAACGATACGCGCGATGAACGTCGCCAGGGCCTCGACGGTCTGGTACGAGGTCTCCTCGACTCTCTGTAGAAAAAAGAGGTTGGATCTTCAGTAAGAGAACCAGACATATTGGACCTGGAAGAGCCTTACCTCAGAAACCACCCTCGTCATGTGTTGATATGTCTCCACCACAGTTGATCCCCAGGCCAGCTGTCCGGGGCCCTTGAACTCCAGATTGATGATGACGGCCTGCTTTTCAAGCCTCTCGTGTGAGTTGACTCCCAGGATACAGTAACTCCGTATGCCCTCGATTCGGAACTCTTGTTCGAGAACAATCGGCTGCCTTCCGGCTTCCGCGCCCTCTGATGGATCCTTGTATCCCAACACTGTCACGCTGCGGTACTTGAGGCCTCCCTCCGCTCGAAGGAGCGCCTTTGGCAGATGCAACCAGACTTCGCATTGGGCGAACTCGCCATCAATAGGTTCCGGGCGAGGAGCACTAGCAGCAATAGCTGTCTGAGCCTGCGCCTCTGCGCCCGCAGTTCCGCCGCTCGTCGTCTGTGCTATCACACTCTGGTGTGAATGAGACATCCTCCTCAAACCGGCCACCGTCTCGTCCAGCAGCCCAAATCCGCAGTCCGCAATTATCCCGGCGATCCTCCGGACGTCCTCCCCCAGGAAATCCTCCAGCTTCGTCTCTCTCTTGATGCTGCCGATGTCGAGTGTCTCCCCATGAGCACTCTTCTTGCTCGCTTCACGGATTTCGGCCTCGATGCGGCGATAAAGCTTCCCATAATCGAGAGACAGAGCAACATCGTCAGCGGCCGCGGCCGCGATGGCGGAGGAGTAGGACAACTTAATGGAAGCAGTGCATGGCTGCGGCTTGCGAGGACGATGCCATGGGTCCGGGCCCATAGGCAGCGGAAGCTGGATATCCCGCAGCTGGATATGGTCAATGACAGCCGGGCGCGTTGGGATGCGGATATTGAATTCCTGGGCCATTGTGGGATTGCAAGATAATGAGTAGATAACCTGTAAAAAATTTTTTAATGTAGAATTCAAATCATAAACAGAAGCGGCCGGAAAGGGGGAAAAAAATCACTCCTAAAAAAGTCACTGGCAACTGCGCCAGTCCTGCAAAAAGAAAACGTGGAGAAGCACCCAACCTCCCCACGAATGAAGAGGGGAAGGGAAAGGGAGAGGAAAACAATGCCCCAGAAGTGGATAACAGTCGTGCTATGGCAAAGATAAGATGCAGCTGTGACGTACGTCACTAAGGGCCCGACAGAAGCCTCCGGAGGCATCCACGGCAGAGCAACTTGAAATGCTTCTGCCCGGAGCTCAATTGGACATAGGTACGAATGACAAAAGTATTTGTGTCCCTTCACACCCACAACTCTCAACTGGAACATGAAGTCAGCCAGCATGCACAATCGTCATGGCAGGGGTGTCGATCTGGATGGTAGCGTCCGCGAAAGCGGGATAAGCTTCCGAGCTAACCACCCGTACCTAACATTAGTATATTAATCGATGGCCCTGGCCTGAGGAAGGAAACTAACATTAGTACTGTACCCAGGTACTACTAGTCATTCTCTCAAGTCATTCTCTCAAGTTTGTTAGGGCTGCACATGAGACTGACCGAATGACCATTGCGGGGTTGAACAGGCAAGTCTGTGGGGCGGTTCAGCGGCATGAAAGATCGATCCAGTCGCATTGCTCGACTTCGTAATCTGATTTTATCACTCAATTTCATATATGCATGTATATATGAACATAGGCATTTATACTACAGTAACCATGTAAATCTAGAAATGAATTGAATGGAGCATAATCTCCGATTCCTAGAAGCCTACAACTAGCATTGGACGGCTTCATCGTGACCTTGAGATTCATTGGAACGTGACCCAATCAAATAATAACTAGAGGTCCTCTGTCCCATTACTCTTTAAGAAGGGAATTCTATATCATGCAGCGATCTGCGTGTTCTGTTCTCTGCATAACGTTTGTCAGCGATAGAGTGGAAAAGAACTTGATTAGCCCACGCCAAGTGAAATCTTGGGTTATCGTCCGGATTGCTACAGCCATGTTCTGAGATTTTAGAAGTATTCACGTCACTTTTATTCATTGCAAACTTATGCACTTCGACAACATGCAATAAGAAAAAAAGAATTCCGTTGGCAGCACAGTTTGCAGAAACCAGATTGCCACCTTGTTTGCAGCATGATATCCACTCGGGAAGACTGCCGCAATTACCGACCAAAGTGTCGTGAAAAGCCCGTAAACTAGAAACCAAAACAAGAAAGAAAAAGAACAGTCCAAGCCGGCCCTTCATCCTTCCTTAGGTTCTAGAATAGCCGGTTGGTCGCCACTGGAATCGGAACGGTCCGTCGTGTGGCATTCGTCAAGTCCATGAAAGTCCTTGTTCTGTCTCTGGGTATCATCGATTTTTCGGCCGGTGTGATGGCACGAAAGGAGCGGTGAAGCGGACAGCGAAGTAGATTTTGCTTTTTGCGCCAATCTAAATAATAAGCTTCAAGCACAAGTGCGAGGAACCATGCCTCAGTCCACAAAAGGAAGTGGGAAGAGCGAATGTGGGGAAAGGGGGCCGCGCACAACATAATGGGTATTCATAACACACTTGAACAAATAATAAAGTGGCGAGAGGAAAGAGTGAAAAGTGCCTCTACCAGTAACCACGGCGGTCATAGCCACCATAATCGCCCCTAGGAGGGGTACGAGGACGACCATATGGCCTCCCTGACAAGTACGGATCATCATAATGGCGAGGAGGAGGAGGTGGTGGTGGTGGACGAGTGTCGTAAGGGTCATCATAAGGGCGACGTAACGGAGGATAGTCATCGTTACGGGGGCGAGGAGGAGGAGGAGGAGTACGACGCCCGTAGCCATCTCGGTCATAGTAGTCCCGACGGAGGGGAGGAGGGGAACGCTCGCGGTAGTAATCACGGGGGCTGTAGCCACGGGGCGGCGGCGGCGGTGGGGGACCACGCCTGTCATAGTCATCAATGGGAGGATATCCACGGCGAGGGGAGCGAGACCGGTAAGGATCACGATAATAGGGACGCTCCTCCGGAGTTTGAATCTGGAGAAAAATGAGAATAGTTCCCACAGAAGATTTGCTCAAGGCATCCCTACATCCGCAACGCAGGTCACTCTGCAGCCTTTAAACTCTCGTCCATCGAGCTTTTCAACCGCTGCCTTGAGATCACTGGCAGACTCAAATTCAACGAAGCTTTCAGGTGGGTGCAAGTCAGTAAGCATCCAAGGAGGTTTGTGAGAGCGGCAGCTCTACTCACCCCCGGCCATCACGACCAGCCTCAGAGTAAACCACGTCAAGGCCAGACTGCCGGGCGAAATCTTTGAGGTCCTGGAAAGGCCATCATGTGAGTCGATTTCCGGTTGACGAGCAAATCCAGAATCCCATTATGGATATGAATAAAAACCAATTGCAAAATCCCAGTGCTTAGAAAAGAATTCAGTCCCAGTTTCGCGTCCGAACCGGCCAAAACAGCTCATTGTATGATATGATCCGCACCTTGCAGGGAGGTTCCAGCCAAAGGCAGAGGAAAGTAAAGGTGAAAAATGGAAATTTAGAGAATATCCAGGTGGATGCCCATTGGTAATGGTCCTTCAGGAAAATAAGGTCCTCCGGATAATGGAATTAGACAGTCCAGGCAATCTCCAGATGGTAACAGAAAGGGCAGATTTCCAATCTTAATCTCCTCTGCCAGAGGATACTTAAATGAAATGAAGGGTTCTCATATGGGCCAAAAAGAGCAAATCCAAGGGATCCTGGGATGAATGGACATGGGCTGCTAACCTGCCAACTGGTCTCCGGAAGGCCAGAGATCTGCATACGATAAATTGTGCGACGTGGGCGCGGCACACTTGGCCGGTCCAAGTTCTCTTTGCGGCGTGGTCCGCGGGCAAACTGCACAGTAAGGCGCTCGCCCTTAAAGTCGCTACCATCTGTAACCATGACGGTGGTCAAAAAGGAGGAATCCTAAGCGGGATCTATCCTATACGTACGAAAAGCTGGATAGCGATCGCATTAGCAAAGCAAGTTCCAGAGTGCTATCCTGGATTGGCAGGGCTAATCGAAAGAAAAGACGAAAAAGCAAGCTTACCTGGAACAACATCCCTGGCATCCATCGCATCCTCGTATTCGATGAAGCCGAAGCCGTTCATGAGCTTGATCTCCGTAATCTTACCCGAGCCATGGCTGCTAAAGTGTTCTTCGATTTCCTGTTTGGTGACTGGAAGGAGTCCAACACCAAGATGGGGCAGATGCAAATGTCAGCTCTTTGTGGCCAAACGAACTGTCCAAGGAAAGGTGCGCAACGCCAGAGATGTCCATGGTGCGTGGTATCATTTGGAAGGATATTTCTCCCTCGTGGTGTCCTGCAGACGGGATACATCCTCCTCTTCTGTGTCCGCGAAAATGTACATGGGATATTGTGGCTCCAAAAAAAAAACATCCAGTTTCTGGGGAGAGGGCAATATCCCAACCAGGACGGCTGACTTCTCAGGAAGAAGGATTGATGAAGACCTGCGTACCGTTACGGGGGAGATTCCCAAGATAGAGTCGCGTTGAAGAGACCTCGGTCATGATTGGCGAGGTAAGGTGATGATTTCCGGAAGCAGGTCGAGAATAGCAGGCTACACTGGTCCAGGAGCGCCGGCGGCCAAGGCGATTAATGAAACGGGACACAGAAGCAAACAAGGGATGACCTGAACTGGGACGTCCTTGCCTGCGAGGGGGATGTATTTGAGTCTTCCCTTCCGTGGTCCAAGGGCGATGACTTCCTGGTCAGGACTTCGATGACACTTCTGCTGGTTGCCGATGAGGTTGTCAGAAGTGAGATGAAGGAGCAGAAGAGGGGAGGCTGAGCAACGGAGAAGGACACGGGCGGTGGAGGGAGCTGAGCCCAAACGAGGATAAGGCCGCCTCACTTCGACGGACGATCCACGTGGCCCCGCCCAATGCACAGAAAAAAAAGCGCTACCCTATGCTAAGCGATCGCAGTCGGGCACCTTGGCTGGCCATCTCCAGATGCGTTTGTCCTACTGCAGTGTCATCCGGAGCACTGCAGCTGGAGGCGTTTATAGAACATGAGATGTTGACCGATCCGCCGGGTTCCAGAATGTCTCCATAGGATCCCGGATGCTGAGTGGTCTCTTTCCACGGTTCCGCAGCTCCAGTCCCCGCGGGGGGTTCCCATCCGCCGTCACGTAAACAACGCTGCCCAGCAGTGAGGAAAATCTTGATCACGTTCCAGGTTTGGAACTCTACAGATAGCGACAAAAATAATAATATATACAGCGGGTATTCTCTTTTTATAGACAACTGGCCTCAAAAACATCTCGCTCTTTTTTTGTAGCTCTCCTTTTTTGACACGATCCTTTCACATTGCCAATGCAGTTATCTGGCTAAAATGCCAATCTTCGTATAAGCCGTGGATAACGCAACCCGAGGGATGCAGAACCGTACCTACATATACACCACAATGAATCACAGCCATACCCTGAAATTAAGTCATGAAATACTTCGGGCCCTCGCCGCCCTGAGGGGTCTGCCAGTTGATGTCCTGAGTAGGTACCTTGATGTCACAGGTCTTGCAGTGGATGCAGCTGTTCGATGTTAGAATCCGCGATTTATCTCCTGGAAACGGGCTTACTTACTTCTGAGCATTGATCTGGAAGCGGACGCCATGCTTCCTGGTCGGGTCCTCGACGTATTCATAGACCCCTGCCGGGCAGAATCGATTCTCAACACCCTTGTACTGTGGCCACGCGACCTCTGCGTGTTTATCCCAGTCCTTCACCTGCAGATGAACAGGCTGGTCTTCTTCGTGGTTCGTGCCCGTCCGGCTCACGCTGGTCAGTATATCGAAGCTGATCACACCGTCGGGTTTGGGGTATTCGATCTTCTTGCATTCATCCGCCTTCTTCGTAGCTGCATGATCCGTGCTGTGATGCTTCAAAGTCCAAGGCGTCCTGCCACGGAAGACATAGGCTTCAAGTCCGGAGTACAGAATACCACCATAGAGACCGAAATGGCCGAAGGAAGGTCGCATGTTGCGCACCTCTTTAAGCTCTTTCCAGATCCACGACTTTCGAAGGGCATCCTCGTACTCATGCAAGTAAACACTGCCCTTGTCGTTGCTCTGTAAAGCGGTATACGTAGCCTCTGCAGCAAGCATTCCAGACTTCATCGCAGTGTGTGTACCCTTAATCTTGGGGACGTTTAGGAATCCAGCACTGTCACCGATCAAGGCACCCCCGGGGAATGCACATTTGGGGATTGACTGGAAACCACCCTCGTTCAGCGCCCGAGCACCATATGAGATACACCTGCCCCCTTCCAGGACCTCTTTGAAGAGCGGGTGGTGCTTCAGCTTCTGGAACTCGCCGTACGGCGACAGCCACGGGTTGGGATAGTCAAGACCAACCACGAGGCCCAAGCTGACCAGGTTATCACCAAAGTGATACATCCAAGCTCCTCCATAGGTGTCCGATGGTAGCGGGTAGCCCATCGAGTGCACGATCTCACCCGGTTTGAATTTCTCGGGCTGGATTTCCCAGACCTCCTTCAGACCAATCCCATAAGTCTGCGGCTGACTGTCCCGTCTAAGGTCGAACTTCCTGATAACCTGCTTGCTCAAGCTCCCATGGCATCCCTCCGCGAGCAGTGTGACGCGCGCGTGGAACTCCATCCCTCGCTGGAATGTCTCCTTCGGTTTACCGTCTCGACCCAAACCCAGGTCATTTGTAGCGACACCACGGACGGAGCCATCAGGCTTGTAAAGCACCTCACTCGCTGCGAAGCCCGGGTAGACCTCGACGCCCAGCTCCTCAGCACGCTCGCCCAGCCACTTGGTCAATTGATTCAAGCTGATGATGTAGTTTCCATGGTTATTCATCTGTGGCGGGGCCGGGATCGGGAACGACGAATTCTTGGTCAGGAAGCGCATTTTGTCGTTCTTCGCTGGTGTCGCATGCTCGAAACGGGATGGGTTGTCCTCGGCCAGCCAGTCCGGGAGGAGCTCATTCATCGCCGTCGGTTCGAAGACGTTACCCGAGAGGATGTGCGCGCCGAGTTCACCCGCTTTTTCCAACAGGACGACCCGGAACTCTTCGTTTCCAGCTTCGTTGGCAAGTTGCTTTAGTCGGATCGCAGCAGCAAGACCGGCGGGACCTGATTTGTGCGAAATTCCTAATCAGCAACAAGTCTTTGCAAGGTCGATATGAAGGGGGTCACAGATTGTCCTTACCGCCACCGACGATACAGACGTCGACCTCGTCCGACTCCCTCTCGATCTGACGGGGGTCAAAGTTGCCATCCTCGTCGGCGAATCTCTTCCGCAACGACCGCGAGAAAGCTCGAGTCTGAACCTGAAAGAGGTTCTGCTCCAGGAACGCCGCGCGACAGCCTGCCCGTTTCGAGCGTTCGAACGCACCGCCGACATGACGGCGGGCAGGTGTGCCAACAGCGGACATGGAGGAGCTGGCTCTCCAACTCTGCGAAGAGGCGCGCAGCTCGCGCCGCAGCAGAGGCAGAAAGACGCCTCTCGACGCCATGGGGAAGAAAATGCACAAGAGAAAGAACTGTCGCAGACGATGTTGTCACGGAGAACCGCTCTCCATGCCCGTCGGGGCCAGGTGGAAGAGTTGGGAGGAGGGAATTAACTCTTTGCCTCTCGGGTCCCCGGGCCCATGAATCTCTGATTTCCTCCACCCCCACTCTCCGCCTCCGGTCCGGAGACGTCACCGACACCTGGACGGGTGCACCGAGGGCCACGGCTGCGCAGCCAATAGGCATCTCGGCGATGGAAATCTGCTCTTCCTCGGCCTATGGCATTCCGACAGTAACCGTGTTCCGGCAGAGTAATGTCGCGCCCCCGGGGGTTGATAGGCCGGATTATCCTCTTTCTGATTTATCGGCAGCGGGAGATTCACGTCTACGGTCTCAAGGCCACTGGGATGATCTCTACTATGGTCTACCCTGGAAGAATTCCCTGGCGCGCCCCACATAGAGGGATTCTGGGCCAATCCCAGTCTTTGATTCTGCCTTTTGATATTGCTGTTGTTAAATTAATGGTCTTTTTTTCAAGAATCAGAGAGGACTGATAAGCAGTTTTAGAGGTCTTCTAAGAACTTTCTGCCTGTCAAAAGAATTCAGGCAGTGAGAGAAATCTAAAGGCAGCATAAAGAAGCTAACCCCTGTCAGTGTCTGTGCTTGTGGGGCGCACCAGGGAATCCTTCCAGGGTAGACCATAGTACTGCTTGCAATCTGTAACTGCGTGTCCTGCATACTACAATTTAGCCATTGTCTCCGCGTTAAGAAGTCGACGATGAACAAAATTACTACGAGGGTAGGTGATCCTTCTCAGTCGGCTAAAACGGAATCTGTAAACATGTGTTGGGAGGCGATTTACTGTTCATTATTAACGGCCCGATTACTGGTTGATCGCAGATAGATCTTGGCCCCCGGAAAGACAAGGGTCTGAATGGAACGATCATGTGAGTAGGGCTGTCTCACCTCTTAGCTGCCAGAGAAAAGGGGTGCTCGCGACCGACTTGTTCAAGATGGCCAAGGCTGGTCTTCAAACTCGTGGTACTGACATCATAAGCACGCGGTGAGTCTAAACACCGTGTCAAGATCGCATCTTGCATGTGTACACATGTCCTGCACGGAGTGCATGGTTGATATCCCCACAGGCATATGCTTTGAATGCGATGACAAGCCGACTTGACCGGTCCCAACAAGAACATGCCAATCCGAGGTGAGGAAAGCGGATACCCGAGAGCAGACAATGAGTTTTAAACTCCCATTTCGGCTGCATCCGTGGACTTCGCATATTATCGCCTTGTAAGACGTGTTTATGTTTAGCTGCTATTGTTATCAAGTGTAGGCTAGGTTAGCTTAAAGCTGGTTCGAGAAGCATCTGAGATAACGGTCGGGTGGGTTTGAGCGGGAGTGCGTGGTGCGAGGCAGATCCACAGTGGCCAGGTAGCCCAGAGCACGGCCGAGGTCAAGCAGAGCGCGCGCCGACCGCGTTTCACCTCCAGCGACGAGTCAACCACGTAACATGTCGCTTTAGAGAAAGTAACCAGGCATCTGAAACTTGTCTGGAACAGCAGGCTGCTCCGGCTCTCCGGGATGCAAAAGGTTGCTGGGGCATCGCGCGCGGGTGAGGGGATCTCTCAGGCCGGGACGCGGGCAGATCTGAGCCGGCCGGGAGAGGGAAGAGAAGAGATCAGAAGGGCGCGAAAAGAATTTTTGTTCAGTTGCCATCCGCTAAAGCGGCGAGACACGGCTAGCAGAGCAGCCGCCTGATTGGGCTGGACGAGGATGGCGTGTCGGGGCGGGTCTGGACGGGGCGCTGGAGCGAGGTGGACAGGCCGGCGACTGGAGCGCACCCATGGCACCATGTCAGCGCCGGCGGAGGACGCAGGAGCCAGCGGCCAGCGAACGGGAGGTGTCGGCATGGCTGGCCTGTCAGCGCGCCCCCCACCCACGGAGAACCATGGACGCGCGGGCCCAAGCTGTCGCTGCTTTTGCGGCGGCCGCGCGGGCCAGCCCCCCCTGACGCAGCAGCGCGCGAGCTCTGACTCACCTATATAAAGGGCCAACCTCCCACTCGCCCTCGCCCCGTGGAATCCTGTGCTGGTCTTGGCATCGCCCGGAACGCCAGAACGTCGTCACCTCCTCTCCCGCCCTCTCCCCGCCCTTTCTCTCTCTCCACCCTCCGCCTCTCGCGGCCTGCAGAGCGTCGCCGTACTGCCCTCTGCGCCTCTAGTGTCCGGGAAGAAGCTTAGACAAGAAATAACAAGAAGCATTTGCTGAAGGACGGTCGTGGCCTTGGTCCCAGGCGCGCCTCTTCGCCACTCTCTTCAGACGCAGATAGACATCCAGAACTTGACTGTGACAAATCCATAGCTCTTCCACGTCTTCATCGCTCCTGGTTCCTGCTCTTTATTGTCTGCCTCCCTAATTCAGAAGAAAATATCCAAAAATAAACAAAAATTTTTCTGTGGTTGATTCCGTCCAGCGGTGATTTCCATTTTCGGTATCAGACGTGGCGGTCGGCTTTGTCCCTCCACTTCGCCACATTGACGGGTCCTTCCACCGCCTTTTGCCTCCAGTCTTCACCTCCCGGACTACTTCTTCGAGGCCTTCTGCCATTCTTGTCGCTCTCATCCTCCCGCTCTTATCCTCTTCACCTCGCCTGGATCCAGTCTCACCTCGGACTCCAGGTCTCGTCTGGTTGAACAGGCAGCGGCTGTAGGGGAGACATTGAGTTGTTTTTCTCCCACAAACGGTACGGCCTTACCCCGTCTCACCCACCCACATCTTTGCACAACACAATCTTGTCTCCTGGCAACCAAGCTCTCTAGAGCTGCGTGCAGCAGTTGATACCCAACACCATATCCCAAGTCGATCGTCACCAAGGGTTCATCCATCTCTCACTGGGGGCACCCTCTTGGACACTCCAACCCCATCGAGACTGTCTGACGGTTGATCGCACTGATACCCCAGCCTTCACTTCGCACCCGTGGACACACAAAGGTTCTGGACCTAACCTTGCATTCACCCTGCAGACTGCCTTCGCCAGGCCACCACAAAATCACCAGCGACTGAGTCTGTTCGACGGCTTGAGTGTCCTCGCACGTCACAATGGAATCGCTCACGACCCACCCGTCGACCGCGCAACAGGCCAGGGCCTTCACATCCCCAAACTCGCTGTCCTTCCCTGGAGGAGCTGGCGACCTGACGCCGCCTTCCTCTGAGAAAGAGGGCCAAGGCGCGAACGGAATGGTGAATGGCCAGCAGCAAGGAGGGAATGCCGCCGCTACAGGCAATGGGGTGACGCCCGCAACTCCCGCTGCGACTCCTGGTGCCAATCCGGGGAGCGGCATTGTGCCTACGTTGCAGTGAGTATACTCTTGCTGTTTTCATTTCTGGGTTACCAGAAGGCTGAACAGACTGTTTGAAGAAACATTGTCGCAACCGTCAACCTGGACTGTCGCTTGGATCTGAAGACCATCGCGCTTCATGCGCGGAATGCGGAGTATAATCCAAAGGTATTAATCTCCGCATTGCCCTACATCTTGACTTGTAGGTCTCCAGCCATGAAACAGTATGGCTAAACATTCTGTTATAGCGTTTTGCTGCGGTGATCATGCGTATCCGCGAGCCGAAGACCACTGCGCTGATCTTCGCGTCCGGCAAGATGGTTGTCACTGGTGCGAAATCCGAGGATGACTCGAAACTGGCGTCGAGGAAGTACGCGCGTATCATCCAGAAGCTCGGCTTCAATGCCAAGTTCACGGATTTCAAGATCCAGAACATCGTCGGCTCGTGCGACATCAAGTTCCCTATCCGTCTGGAGGGTCTGGCCAGCCGCCACCACAACTTCAGTTCCTATGAGCCAGAGTTGTTCCCTGGTCTCATCTACCGCATGATGAAGCCCAAGATTGTCCTCTTGATCTTCGTCAGCGGAAAGATAGTCTTGACTGGCGCCAAGGTCCGTGAAGAGATCTATCAGGCGTTCGAGTTGATCTATCCTGTGCTTTCTGGTGGGTAACCCGACCACGTCGCCACTCAAACCATGAGTGCTAACGCAATCAAAGACTTCCGCAAGGTCTGATGCCTTCGTGGACTGTCACAGCCGCAGGAAGATCATCTTCTCGATGTTCTATCCTTGGATTTCTACACCCTTGTATTAACAGTTCTCTACGTTACGGGATCCATTCCGACGAGCACGGTGCTGCTTAATAACATTTCCGCCCGGCTCGATTCTTGCTGGTTGTATACCCTTGCCTTTACGGCTCCGGATCCATTTTCACGATTACTTCATGCTTGCATTTACACGGCGTTCTAGCGGTTCGGAAAGTTAGCTGGTTATCCCTTACCTCTTTTTTCCCCTAAAAGAAACGTTCTACGTTTACACTAGAAAGTCGCACATTCCGCAGACTCAAGGGGCGGTACATGTGCGCTGGACGAATGGGTGCTGCCTCCTAATCCTTTCTTTGCCACCCTATTTTCGCAGCGTTCCTAAATCTTCGATGCGCTTTCTCCACTCGATACTTGAGTGGCTCGTTCTATTTCATCCCGAGGTTCTTGTTGCCAAGGCCTCAGACATGTTGCTTCATGCACATTAGATTATGGAATGTTCCATTTCGTTCCTACTTTGAGGGTGGGCGGGAAGCCGAAAGGCCCATAAACTCGGTACTTAGGGATTGATATGGGAAAGGGCTAAGTTGTGTTACGGGAGCTCGATTACGGAGGATGGTATTACTGTGTATGATGGCCTACGAATATGTGAACCAGAAATGGAGAAAATGAAGACATCAGCTGGTGCCTTTTCCCCTCCACGTAGATGTACTTTGTGTCTCGCTATTAATCCCAAATTACAGAGATGGGGTTGTCATATCAATTTATATACCTAATTTATGTACTGTATGTATGGGCAGGAAGTCATGGAGCAACCAACTTGCTACATGTATATTCATAGTTATACCAATCATAACCTGGTCTTCGTCTTCGCCAGCTCCTCCTTCAGTATCAACCCCTTTGGCCCGGATCTGCTCCCGTCTTCTGTCCCCTCGAAGTCGCCTTCCGCGGAGGCAGGCCACGCCCACAGCTCGCGCAGTTCGGGCTCCAGGGTGCCCTCGAGCGCGTCGACGATCTTGTCGCCCAACACGGGAAAGAACTTGTATCCGTGGCCGCTGCCGCCGGTGGCGAGAAAGAGGTTGGGGTGGTCCGGGTGGTAAGTGATGAGGAAGTCGCCTTTGGGGCTGTTTGGAGCAGATGGTTAGCTGTTTTGTTTCGTCTGGTGATATTGTCTGGGTCCTAGGGAAGCAACATACGTATCCGTGTACCAGCAGACCCGCGTTCTGCAGAACGGCCTGTCCGCGAACGCGGGCAGCATCTCTCTCAGCGCGGCCCTGCAGGCCTCCTCGCCCTCGAGCGGTATCGGGACCCCCTCCTCTGGCAGGCTAACCTCCATCGTCTCGCGACCATCAGTGCCGGGGACAGGCACTCGCTTCGGGTTCCGGTAGCCGTACGCATGCCGCGCGATCTTGAGCAGGTTGTTCCGCGGCGGGATGATGAACATGCCCGTCGCGAAGTTCAGAATCGTGGGCATGTTCGCAAGCCGTTGCTGCTCTTCGTCCGTGATGTGCATGTATGCGAGCACCTGGCCGGTGGCTTGGGCCCTGCCGCGGAGGTCCACGAGCTTGGGCGTCCAGGCGCCCGTTGCGAGGATGATGAGGTCCGCGGTGACAGTCGTGTTGTCAGCCAGGGCGACGCCGATGGCTTTGCGTTGCGGTTTCTTGTTGTTGTTGTTGTCTTCCTGCTGTTGTTTCTCGTCTGCAAAGAGGATCCTCTCGACCAGTCCCGTCTTGAACACCACCTTACCCATCTCCTCGAGCTTCTTCCTCGCAAACCGCACCGAGGCCTCAGCGTCTGACCAGCCAGAGCCCCAGTTCACATAACCGCCCGCGACATCGGCCCCTACTCCATGCTTCGACATGATCCTCTCCACATCAGCCTTGGTTGGCAAGAACTCGACCTTGTCCGCCTCCATCGCTTTCACGTTCTCATAGCTCTTCCGCGTATAGTTGGCCGCGGCGCTGTCACCGCTGGGGTAGACGAGCACGAGTCCATTCTGCGTGTAGCGGCCTTCCTTGCCCCAGTCCGTGTTGCGCCAGCGCTCGATGGCCGCGGCTCCCAGCTTGGCGTAGGCTGGTTCGGCATAGTCGGCCCGCACGATGCGAGATGTGTCGACTGAGGAGCCATGAGGGTTTGGGATTGTTGGGGATGACTCCAGGAGTGTGATTTGGCTTTCTGGGTGCCGGGTTGAGAGGGCAAGGGCGGTGGATACTGTGTGTGGTGGTCAGTAGAGAGTGTATATAGAGACTGTGTCGGGTATATATAATTGCGAATTGGGGGATGTGGATATGACAAGCATGAAGAGTTATAGGCCAAGAAAACAGGAAAGATACACAACATGAAAGCAGACAAAGAGAGGAAATCACGGATATCAAACTTTTGGTCAATGACATGAAACAAACAGGCATTGCATTGACTAACATCCAAAGACCCCTCCTCCGACTATCAATATAGACTGTGGCAGCGCCATAGTGCACTATCTTCGCGCCCGAACGGCAAGGCGTCGTGGACTCAAAAATCTCCTGCGTTGCTTCCCCTTGGACCTTGATAGACTGCTTCAGTATCTGTCTGCCAGGTGCCCTCGGGAATTCCTCCGTATATAAGCGACTCCGCAACGTGGGGTGAGCCGTTGCGCCCTACCGATGACGCCCGCGGGTTATCGATAAGCACCGGCCCGACAAAGTCTTGGCCCGGCATCAACCCACGCCGCTGCTGATCGTCGACAGGCCCGGAAATACCGCGAAAAGAGTTCACCAGAGGCGGCGGTCTTTGCTCGACTCCGGGCCAGGGACTTGCGTGTCGGGTTGCTTTCGATCCCTTGATACCCTGTCTTACAAGCTCTCCGGGCCAATTTTGAGATACCACCTGCTGCTCGACAATTCGGTCTCTCTTTTCTCTTCTCCGGGATCTTATTTTTACCCTTGTGGTCTTAAGAGCTCTCTGTTTCATGTACATGTGGTGTACGCGAAACAAGTATCACTTGTCCAATTTCTATTGCTTATCTGAGGATTTGAATGCGTGGTTCGCACACTCTCCATCAACCCGCATAATTTTCATACAGTGTCGTTTCTGTACCTTTCTTGGGCGCCTTCTGGATGGTTAGAAATGTCGACCTCATCGGCTGCCAGACAGTCGCCCAAGATGGCGAAAGTTCCTCGGGCTGGTACACCTGGAAAACAAGAGTTGAAAACACCCGTTCCAACGGGACTGAGGTCAGTATTGGATAAGAGCTACGACCATTTATTGCCCTCCCTGTGGGAGCTACTGCTCACTTGTACTCAATCCATTGCCTATGTCCGAGGATTCCTGCATCCATTCTGACTCTGTCACAGCCAAAGAGGGCCCACGGCTCCCTCTCTACCGAAACGCGCAAACCCACTTCTCAGAGATCCTCTCAAACCAGCGCGTACCCCCATTTCTCCGCGCGCCATGACGTTCTTCGGGGTCGGTGTCCTCTTTGTGAGCACCTACTGCGGCTACCTCTACACGACCTACCGCAGGGAAGTGGCTGAGTCGCGGTCCTTATCGGTCCCTGAGGACGTGTCGGACCGGTACAACCGGACGGCATCTACATACGACGCCGAGGTCGACATGGCCGAGAAGTTCATGCGGCTAGGAAAGAGACGGAAGGAGCTGGTAAGAATGGCGCGCGGGGATGTGCTGGAGGTCAGCTGTGGAACCGGGCGAAATATGGATTACTACGAGCTCGGGGAGCGAAGGGGGGTCGATGAGAAGGGGAGGGCGGAAGTGCAGGGTTGCAGGTCCGTCACGTTTGTCGATCTCAGCCCGGAGATGGTCGCGATCGCGCAGCGGAAGTTTGAGAAGCTGCACCCGGGCTTCAAGAAGGTTGCGTTCCGGGTGCAGGATGCAAGGGAGGTCACCCCTTCACCTTCTTCATCAACAGAGAAATCAGAACCAACCTCCCCAGCCGCATCTACGAGGATAACATCAAAACCCTACTTCGACACAGTCCTGCAGACGATGGGTCTCTGTTCCACGCCTGATCCCGTCGGCCTCCTGCGCCATCTCGGTACGATCACGGAGCCCGAGCACGGCCGGATCCTGCTGCTCGAACACGGCCGCTCCTATTACAACTGGCTGAACAACATCCTGGACAACTTGGCCGCCGCGCACGCAGACCGCCACGGGTGCTGGTGGAATCGGGACATCGGCAAGATCGTGGAGCAGAGCGGGCTGGAGGTCCTGGAGGTGAAGAGGTTTCACCTTGGGACGACGTGGAGGGTGATCTTGAGGCCGAGGAGAGAGCCCTCAGGAGAGAGCAAGAAATGAAGAAGCAAGTAGATCTGACAGTATATAGAGGGTGTATTCTTTGGATTAGACGGTGGATGGCACATTCCCCTGACACCTTCCATATAGAGAAAGCTGTAACAATAGATTATAGATCTCCATCTCTCAGGTAGATCCACATATTGGACTAGATACAGACCCTTTATTACACGAGGTACGTACATGTAGCTCGCTGTCCTGCTCATCCAGATATTCCCAAATCAGCCTGGAGATATTCCAAATTGGCGCAATTCTCGAATATATCTATATCTATATAGCATAGATCATCCGCTAATACGAGAGTCAATGGTGTTGAGAGATGATGATGATGTCCAGAGTATGATTTGGTCCATTTCTTGGACCTACAGTACATGGCGCCCGGGCCTCTCTCTGTGCCACCTCCTATCTACCCTAAGGTATCGAGATCTGACTGATACGGTTAGTACTAATACTCCGTACGCAGTACTGTAACCTGTCACGGTGTGCGTGCCGTGTCTCAGATCCGACATGCTCTGAGCGTTGTCAACTAACTTGTCATCCTAAGCTTGGACCAGGACTGGTTAGATCAGGGATCAGATCTCCATGCGAACCGAACCGAACCGAACTGTTTCGGAGTGGGAGCGCTGATTTACGGAGTACGCAGCGCGCAGTAGATTATTATTTATCGATAAAAGACATCATATTTTGGAAACTGTCAGGGGGGATTAGCATCGGGGCAAACAAACAACGAAAACGGCCAGTCAAGTTCAAATGGTATCTACCCCCTAAACTTAATAATGGATCTATAAACCTTGGAAGGGAAGTGGGCGGTGGCGGAGCTGGGGGGAAATGCAGGAACAAAGGAAGTTTAGATTAGATGTATGGACCTGTCACCTAGCCAGCATCGGGGAGGATCGGGCTATGAGACAAACGGATTGATATTATTATTTTAAACCGTACTTCGCCGGAACAAGGAAGGAAAATCTTAATGTTGGGTGGCGGAGTCGGCGGCGCAGACGGTTTTGTTTGATATTGAAGCTCGATTGATCTAATCGATTTCCCTGTGCGTTTACGTTAAAGAGCAGGATGGAAGTGGGCTGCCCAAGCTTAATGAAAGGGGATGGGCGGTGGAACTTCCGCCCATATGGATCCTGCGTGACCCTATGCCCGATATGAAGATAGCTGGTTGCTGTTTTCAATTTTATGACGTCTTACTGCTGTTGGATATGGAGTCTACACCGACATGACATCCCGCCCATCTGGAGCACAGACACTTGTTTCGAGAGATCCGAGTGAAATTTTTCTTCAATATGACTAAGGGTACGAATTTTGAGACGGACTAAGGACAAGCAGGAACAAAGGAGGCTTAGGAGGGGCAGATAGTAACTGATGTTATTTGTGGATCGCGATTCCTCACCGAATGATGATGATTTATTATTATCGCGTCCGTCTCGGACATCAGGAATCAGGACGTGCGGTGCGGGGTTTCCGGTTGGTCTTTTTCGGGAAAAGGCTCCTAAAGTGGCGTTTCATATGTGGAGAGCCACCGCGACTACTGATACTAGTAATTCAGGTTTTTGCCCCTTTAGGAAGTAGTAAGTATCAAATCTTGGGCTCCTAGGACACTGGATTATTTATTCAGGACTTGGATGGACATTGTCAACGCTTTCGGTCTAGAGGCGGAACTTGGTCTTCACACGTAGACAAGCGATCTGCGCTTCTCCTGCACTACTAGAAATAGCCATAACAGGATCAAATCATCAAAGTGCTCTGTTAGAGCGCATTCCAAGTCCTTGGTCTGGTGATATGGGAATGTTAATGTTACAGGGAGGATTGTTCTGTTGGCTGGGGCGGGATGTAGTATATTGCACGATGTGCGATGATGATGATGATGATGATGATGATGATGATGGGGATACATGTAGCGAGCTGTCAACGATGACGCAGGCTGCGGCTTGATGGAGACTTGCCTGTCTGGATGTAAGGATATGCAAGTCGTATGCAAGTTTAGCAGCATCCTGTACGGTGTGCAGCAGAGAGGGGCAGTGACTTGGGTCAACTCAGCGACGGACGGAGAAAGGAGATATGATACGAGACATCTCTACCCATATCGGGCTCATCGCGTATCGAGGCTGGAGCGTGGCCAAACGGCCTCACAGGCGGTTGGTATTCCGAACAGAGGGCAGAAGCGAAAGGATCTGTATGTCCAGTCGGAGATTTGTATAGCCTTCGATTGGCCGAGGGGCTGTGGTGGCCGTTACAGCAGCAACCCCGGACGAGGGGGATCAGGATGGAGATGGAGAAGAGAGGCAACAGACCCAAGCACGGCCTCCAGAGGGGTTGGGATCAGATGTGATGGAGATGGATGGCGATGAGCTGGTCATCAGAGGGTCCTTGCTGTGCTGCCGGCGCCCATGCGAGCGCCCGCTGCTCTGCGGCTCCTCGCCGGGCATCCTCACGGACCTCACCACCTCACCACCGTCACCACCCACATCGTCTGCATCATGATCCATCTCCGTCCTGGCAGCGGGCAGCGGGGCATCGACGACTAGACTTGAACCTTTCGGCTGCTCCATGGCTAGAGCCTATCTATTCCAGGTTTGCTCTGGCTTGCCCTCATGCTGACCTCCTCGCGCCGTTTTTGACTCTGGGCTAACCGTTCCCCTCAATCTCGTCGCCATCGTCACCAGCATCCCGAGATATGCAGTGGTGCTTGTTTGTCCCGCCTGCAGAGTTCCATGAGCGACACGCTACCATCCTTGGTTCGAATGCGAGCCGGCCGTCCCCTGTCGTGCGATGTGCCATGCGCCATGCCTTTTAGCACCCATGCCCGGGCCCTCGACCGTTGACCACTGCAAGTGTCTGCCATTCCATGCGCCCCATGGGTCGGTGAGCGCTCATATCCAGTCGTGGCGAGCTTCAGCCTCTCGATCCACGCAGCTCCAACACTGCTCCGCTCGAGGAGAGTTTTTTTCTGCCGGGCTTTGTCTTCCGTTGGACGGTGATTCGCCTCGTATCGTGCCGCCTTCACGTCGCTTTCTCGCCGCCGCCGGACCGGCCTGGACGCTGTGGCCCCGGTCCACCTTGGCTTGCTTGGCCGGAGCGCGTCAAACAACGATACGTCCATGATCCACCGCCCTTGGAAACCCGAAACCGATTTGCTGGGTGGGCTTCTTTCCATGTTCTGTGCAGCGTGCTACTGCACTCCAGAGTGCCCCCTCTATACCCCGTACGGCGTAGCCGCGTCGAGCTCCTTTGGCTTACCGGCGCAGAAGAGCCGTGGCCAGCGATCCGTCCCAGGCTAGCCGACAACCTCTTGCTGCCTTTTGACTTCGCGTCGCCCGGCCATCTGTTTTGCCTCCGGTTCCCTCAAATCCATCCTTTTCCTAGGAAACCTCTCCGGTAAACTGCATGTTGCCGCGAAGCAGCATCTGTCTTCTGCTTCTGCTCTCTCCTGCCATCTCGACTGGGCTGTCTTCTCCCGTTGTTATTCGATATTATTATTTGCTACGGCGCGGTTAGCCCTCGCCAACCTTTCGTGTGCACAAAACCCAGTCGGCCCGGACCGCCTTTAGAGGTCGCCCGTCTCCAATCACCGTGTTGTCATCGCGCACCGCGAAGGCTCGACTTGACGACGCCCGTCATAGACGCACCGCACTTGGCCTACGCGTCGGCCCTTCTTTGAGTTCCAATACCTGGTGAGTGGAAGTCGCGTCTGCCTGACAGTCCCCTCGACTTCTCACAACCGCCTTTCCTACAATTTTTTTCTTCTGTTTGTCCCGCAACCTGTCCCGCCGCGTCGCCCCTGCATCGCTGTCGGAGGCGGTGTGTCGGCCCTGCTGGTGCACAACCTTGGCCGGATTTGGACTGACGAACCCACCGCGAAAAAATAGACGCACGCTGGTTGGATCTCCGCTGCTTTGTTTTGCACCCCCTACGCTCGCCGGCTCTCCCTGTCGCGCTCTTGAACGCACTTGCAGTCCAGCCCCATCCAGCGCCCCTCGGCCCAATCAGGCCCGCCACCGCAGGTGTCGCCGTCGCATGCGCCTCCCATCCTCCCGCCGGCCCAGCTGAAACCCACAACAAACCCGCTGCCCCCAAGGGCCCAAGCAGTCCCTGGATACCGACTCGATCGATCGATCAGAATTGCGATCGGCCGTCGGTTCCCTCC
>JGI26051J44788_1000408_pt1 | contig 24601 bp, 15 predicted proteins | sample HigsolmetaGSP13D_FD_44788 | JGI IMG/M metagenome (IMG submission 44788) | reverse complement strand
GACAAGAAACAAGGGGGTGAGCAATATAATAGCAAGAATAGACCTGTGTTACTAGCAATGCCTATATAACAGGTTGCTATATGAGTTGACCACAAGGGTTGAAATCTGTCTGAAAGGAGTGTCATTACATACATGTCTGTCTTCCTAGGTTCCTGGAGATTATAGAATAGAATTAGCTTTGAATCATTAATTTAGATCATGGGGTTGGATTGTAGAATTGGATTGTAGACAATATATCACGTGACCTCCTTCCTAATTCGTAACACTGCTTTACACATTGATATGATATACGTTGATTATATTGTGTATACAGTGCTGGGTGGCACTTGATAAAGTTATACTCAGTTGATGCCAATAAATACAGTAGAATCTTGTGTCTGCTCACAAAGTAAAATCTGTGCTATTCTATACAGAAACTCTAACTGAATTGAAAAGCCTCACTTATCTGCATCTAGCAGTTGCTAGTAAGGACTTCCTCTTTAATAACTGTCAATTTATGGCCATTGATGTGTGTTTCTGAGTGTGGTTTTCTTTCTTCAAGCTGTTTGTGAAGAGTAGCTTCTGACACCTCAAATATATTAGCAGCTTTTTTTTGATTGAATTCTTTGATTTCTAATAGCTGAAATAGCTATTTGCATTTGATTTTCTTGAGAAAGAGGCATTTTGCATGATAGAAATAAAAAAAGATGTGTTGAAGAATATTGATGATAGAATGTTTTGAGGGGGTGGCAAAACTGTGTTGCTTAGTTGTATGCATTACTCAGTTGTGGATTATATTATATTTAAATGTATTAGATAATAGATTTGAATGTGCAGACTTTATATAATTTTAAATTATACAAATTTAATTTTTTGATGAGATCATTCTGACTCAAATCTTTTTTTTCTAAAGTTAATTATAATTAATTGTCTTGATTTTAGAGAGATATTTAGAATATCATATTAAAAGAAGAAAACACTAAATATTTTATATGCATTAACTTATTAGTTTAAGAATCTTTTAAGTTAATTTCAACAGTTAAGCAAGTGATTGATAAATATAATATATAATTTAAAGATATCTATATAGAATTTTAATAAGACTAAATTTTAAATTGACATGAATAAACATTATAATATAAATAATAACTTAAGATATTATTAGAGAGTTATATCTTGCCAACTTTAGTAGTCACAAGCTACTAACTGTTATAAAGATAATGAGTAGAAATAAATTATATCTATCATCTATGCTCATAACTGGCCTCAAAGCATATAAATTATGATATCATCATGAGATCTATCAGATGACTAACTGAGATATCGGAATCAGACTATTTAAATAATTAATTAGTTTATAAACCTTTTGACTAATACAGTGTCTGGCAGTCTGCAGATCAAAGAGAAGTCATTAACTCACATGTGAAATTTTCATTATATGTATAAATTTGCAAATTATTGCAATAAAGAAGATTATTTTATTCTGTCTATATTTTTATACTACTTACCTTTTTCAGTTTTTGGATGTCGTTTTTTATCTTATCTTCTAGAATCTCTCAATATTAGCTGTTTTGTAGTTCTGAAGCAGATATACAGTCGCTTAATAAAGAAAAGTATACGGCTTAAAATTAATTATATCAATAAGCTAGATTTTCTTATAGCATAACAGAAGCATAAATAATTAATTAATTAGTTATTAATTGCTGTTTTGCATATATAACCAATTTCTGTATAGGAGACATGGATAGGAGGGATGTTTGGCTCAAGTTGAGTATTCAGGTGGCTTGTGGATTATATTAGTTTGTTACAAACCTTGCCATACAAAGGCCGGATAATTGTAGGACCAAAGGTAGTAACTGATTGGCACATGACTGATCTGATCACTGCAATCACCTTGATCACCGCGATCACCTTGATCACTGTGATCACCATGATCACTATGATTATCAAGGCTTGGGAAAAAGGCATGTATATAATGATGCTCCTTTCAGACAGAATCTGACCCTTGTGGTCAACTCACATAGCAAACCATCATATAGACATTGCTAGTAACACAGGCTATTCTCACTATTATATTGCTCACCCCCTTGTTTCTTGTCTTTAAGATAAACCAACTGCCCTTTTAGGTCTAGTTATCTAGGCCTGTTGTTACATAGTTATAAGCTAATTATATAATAAGAGAATATCAACACAGTCTATAAGTGAGAGCCACATATAACTGAGTGCCACACCATCCACTAGATTATGGCTTTATCACCAATTTCAACCATTATATTTGAATTAGAATATGTACTATCAAGTAGATCTTAAATATCTAATAATTGGAGCACTCTTTAATAATATCTTCTAGTATTAAATATTCACTGTATTTTGATGATATCTGTTTTGCTGATTATAGATCTGCTTAATCATTTTTTATATATTCTTGCTGAGTGTATTGCAGTTCTTTTATATTTGTTAAAATATCTTCACTAGTAATATACTATAGAATTTAGATATATTCTGCTTTTGACACTGATTTTTAGCTTACAGCTTCTTATTTTCTCGTGCAAGAATTATATTATATATTGTAATCTGACAACTCTTAATTATTAAAAACTTATTTTGTTGAATTTGATAAGTTTTATAAATAATACTTTAAAAGATGCTTAAGAGCTCAGATCTGAAGCTTCAATTTCTTAATATTATGTACAAATTAAGATGCTGATTGATTGCTGTGGATGTAGAAGATAATATAAACGTTTTTATCTAAATATAAAATTATAAAAATATTTAGTTAATCTAAGATCAGTTCAATAGCTGCAAATCCACTGCAGATATTAAATATATTTCGCATATTAATATGCAATCAGGAAGTTTTATTAATATGATTAATGCTCATCTGTATGCTAGGTTCAATCCTTTGGTGATATATCTTCTTTAAGATGCGGTCGGGTTGGACCACACAAGGATGACCTGAGGGGAGGATAGACAGAGGAGTATCAACATCAAATAATTAAAAAGATAAATGAAATGCAATGATAATTATTAAATAGAATGATCATATTTTAAGTGTAAATTAATCAAATTCAGATGTAATATAATTATTAATTAATAATTGATACTTATCAATTGCACAGACATGAATATGCTTATAAAATATCTTTTTTATTTAAAATAAGTTAAATTAATTATCTGTCTAGCTATTTTTTACTGATGTCGATCGCTCAGATAATATATCTTTATGAGCTTAATGTATCTTTCCTGCAAATATAATTATGAGAGATAAGACTAATTCAGATAAATTAATTGATTTGATCACAATAATTTATTCACAATTTTCATTGCATAAATCTAGCATGACTAGTTAATTAATCTGATCCAATAATTATTCTGATAGTTAATATCATATTTAAATCAGTCTCATCAAAGTTATGAAAAGCACAGTTTGTAGCAGAGTTTATAGCAGATCAAACTGCAGCTTTATAAATCTATTTAGAGTTATTCTCAGAAGCCTCTAAAGAAGCTCTCTTTATTTTAGAGTCTCTACGGAGATCTCTTTTTTTTGCTTCTGGAGCTCTTAAAGAGGCCTCTTTTATTGCTATATTCTCCGAAGTCTCTGTAGAAACCTCTCCTTCTGCTCATAGGGCCCCTAGAGAGGCCCCCTAAGAAATTTAAATAAGTGTATTAAGTATTTTAAGAATAAAACCTCAATGTCTTCTCTAGTAAGAACTTATGTAAAGATAATATTAATAATAGTCCACTTTCTATAAGCTCTTAGACTACTATAATAGTGTTTATCTTAAATATCATTACAAACTATAAGGATTTTTATTCTAATTAATATTGAAGTGGAAATTCAGTACTGTATTAAGAGGAAAAAGTTCAATATAAACTTAAATATTATGATATTGACTTTACAACGGCTTATACAAATAGTTGAAAAATAAAACAATTAAATAACTTTAAAAAAATATCTGGCTGCCTATCTCATAAAAATTAAGATTAAAATTCATTATTAATTTATATTTGGTTATTAATAAATAACACTATAATATTAAAATAATATCAATTTTACTAAAGTATTAGATTTATAGATTATATTATATTTTTTTACTATTTAATCTGTTTTAATTAAATCACAATTTAAGTGATAATTATCTGCTACAGTGTCAGTTAGAGTATACTATAATTAACTAAAGTTTACTCTTGAGCATTTAATGTATTAAATGTATCTGAAAAGTGCTCTATAACATAATCCACCAAGCAAGCCTCACCAACAAGTGAGTGGTGGTCCAGGCCACTGAGCAAGCCACCCCCCTATTCAACCACATCATCTACTACTATATCAAATTCCATCAAATATGCCATCAAAGACTTTAAAGGTGCAAATAGAAGGCTGTATGCTGCTTGCAATTAAAGCAGTTAAAGAAAGTCAAATCTCTTCTGCAAAAGCAGCAGCTGACATCTATGATGTCCCATATTCTATCCTAAAACACTACATTTAGGGGTGTATGAGCTCGCCTTGATACCTCAGCAAATAATCAAAGGCTTATCAAGCTGGAGGAATCTTCACTAAAGCAATAGATTTTTGATATAAATGAGTGAGGCCTGCCACCATCTCATAATATGATGTGCAAAATGGCAACTATATTACTATCTGATTGCAAAGGCAATATATCAATTGGTCTAAATTGGGTGATCTGATTTATCAAGTAGCATAGTGATCTTGCCTCTAAATATAATTGCAAGTACAACTATTAACAGGCACAATATAAGGATCCAGAGATTGCCAGGAATTAATTCAATCTTGTTCAGAATACCATAGCAAAATGTGGTATTCTTGAATAAGATATCTACAATTGTGATAAAACAGGCTTTCAAATGGATGTGGCATTAACAGCCAAAGTTATTACTGGATCTCATCATACCACAAGCTGTGTACAAGCTATACAGCCTGAAAATTGCAAATGGGTGACAGCCATTGAATTAATCAATATTATGAGCTAGGCCCTACCCCCTTTGATTATTTTTGCTGGCAAGATCCACCAATTTTCATGGTATCAAGATCTGCCACCAGACTGGACAATAGGCCTAACGTAATCCACTACCGAGCGGTGCAAAGATTCTAGCAGAACACAATGCTGCAATGCTGCAAATTCTATTAGGAATCTATCCACAGATGAATATGATAATAATGCTATATACTAGGTAGGCCTATTTACTAGGGCATTAAGTTCTAATATGACCAATCAGATAGCAGTTACTGCACTGTGGTGATGCTTGTTTTTTCTGCTCCTGCAATTCCCCCTCTAATGCTTGCTCAGCTTCTTGAGCAAGCTGCTGGCCTTGAGCACCTGTTAGAATGCCTCCTGAAGCAATAAAGAATCTAGGGGCTTCTCTCTTTTGCTTTTAATACTGATTAGCAGCATGAAGCTCTTTTATCTGCTGCCAAAGTATAAGAACCTCATGCATAGTAGATTTGCATGCCTTACTAGCTGTCAACAAGACCCTGGATGCAAGGGTTACGTGGACGCAGGGAATAAAGATAATCTGAATCAGTCAAACCATGTGATATGATGACATATCAGGAGATTGGATCATATCAGGAGATTGGACATTAAAGAGTGTGATATAATGGAATAAGCATAAATAGGCCCAACTATCTAAGCATGTATCTAGTCTACCACATCTTATTCTCATACAGATCTAAGGATCAATATAGAGAATCTACTTGTTACTTGTTGAAGCTTTCTACTAATCTTCACTCACATTAAGAAGCCTAAGGGTTGTTCTAATACTTGTTAGATCACCAGATTACCCTATATTTTGACAATAAGACACCCTCATTGTGAGCACTGATGGGAGCTTTGATATCATTATGTCCACAGTGAGTTAACTGACCAAGCAACCTGCTCCAACAAAGTTGACTATTGTGCAGGAAGCCCTAAAAGTCAATATAGAGGTTGTGGACAAGTTGAAGGAACAGATTGCCCAGCTTGCAAATCAAGTTCAAACAATACAATTGCTCAAGGGAATTAAGGTTGCTGATGCTAAAGTGTTTGAAGATAAGTGTTCCACCCTGAGAAGGTATCTAACTTTAATAAATATGCATATTTGAATCAACAACCTCTCCACTGCAATAAAAAGTGATAAAGTTATGTTTATGGGCACCTACCTCTGAGGAGCAGTGTTTGACTAATTTGAGCTCTATATGAGAGATTTCAACAAAAATTTGCTGGAAGATCAGAAAGCTGAAACCAGGGAAATTTTTGGGAGTTACAAGAAATTCAAGAAAAGACTTGAAGCAACTTTTGAAGATCCTGATGAGGAATGCACAGCAGAAAGAAAGTTATACTTCTTTCAGCAAGCAACTTTGATGGCAAGTTATATATTGGAATTCTATTAAATTGCTTCTCACTTGAATTGGGATGAGTCTGCTCTTATGGCCAAATTCTACCAAGGCCTGAAGAGTGAGATCAAAGATGGGATGCTTTATATCAATAATCAACCTGAGACTTTAAATGAGATGATTGAGCAAGCAACCCAAGTTGATAATTGACTTTATAAAAGAAAAATGGAGAACCACCAAAATAACTAAAAACCTTGAAAATCAGTTGATCAGTAATAAATTGTTTGACCAAAGAAAGATTAAGACAGAGATATTATTATAAAACTTGGTGTGACTGAGACCAAGGAGTCAAAGGACAAACTACAAAAGAAGAATGTATATTTTAAGTACAAAAAACCAGGACATTACACAAAAGCTTGTTGTCAGAGGAAATTGAAGACTGGACTAACTATCCAGAAATCAAGAATCAAGATGCTAGCTGCTGCAAGACAATTTGTGATCTGTGAGGACTTGAATGATTACTTAAGTGAATCTAAATACAGCTTTAGCAGTGACCAGTTGGCAAAGCCTAAATTCTGGGAGAGATGGATAAGAGAAGAATACAGAATCAGCAAAGAAAAATATATGTGCAGGTATAAAAAAAACAAAGAGCTCAAGCCAGAAGAAACAGAAGAGAGAGAGAAGAATTGCAATCAAAACAAAAATAAAGAACAAGAAGAGAAAAGCTGCAGCCAGAATTTCCCTAAGTATTCTGAAGAAAAAGGTCAGTACAAAAGACCAAATATCTGAGAAGAAGAACTTGATGAGAGATAAGCTGCTTAGAATAAAGATTTACCTATCAGAATGCCTCAGAAGGACTGGGAAGATTACTGCAGAAGCAAGAACTCACAAGATAGTGATACAGAACCCCTTTCAGACAGTGAGTTCCACAGCTGTCTGACAGCTCAGAACATGAAGGAATGGGAGATAAAGCTATTTAAATCTGAGTTAAGAATTGCAGAAGAAAACCCTGCTGGGAATGAAGCCCAGGAGGATGAACCTTGCAGCTACACTCTCTTAAAAGCAGACTGTTGGGAAGAATCCTGCATGACTTGAAAAAAACACATAAATAGCTATTAGAGATGCTGAGAATGGATCTTTCATGAGTGCCTATTTCACAAGAAAAGAAATTTGCAAATTGCTAAAGACTTAAAACAAGCTTCATAAAGTTGAGGAACCTGGTTTTGCAATTGTTAATTAAATTATATGCCAAACTGCAGTTGCCCTTACTATTAAAAATGGTCTGGGAGACTACACCAAGAAATTAATTAACATGTATGTTATAATAAATGATGTACCCTCTATAAAGGACTAAAGGAACAGCATGAATGATATCCTCAATTGCTCAAGATTGTTGAGAAAAGAGCATTTGAATGCTCACTACAGAATCCAACATGCAACTGCCTGAAGGAAGAATCTGGACACCCAAGCCATTACTTGCTCAAGAAGGAAGAATGTCAAGTGTGACAATTATGCTATTAGCACTGATTAGAAGAAGGAGAATCATGTTACCTATCTAGTCAGATAAGAGAAGAATTCAAAAAAGTATGGAGCTGAGGAAACCAGAAAATCAAAGAATATAAAAACCAGCATTAAAAACCAATCACATTAGCAGCCACAAAGAATAATATGCCAGTATACATTCAAGAATGGATTGAGGAAAAGCTAGCCAGAATCATAATTAATTCAGAAGCCTCTGGAAACTTCATTAGCCCAGATTATGTTAAGAAATTCAAATTGGTGACCCAGAAGAGTGGAACAAATATACAAATTGAGGGCTTAAATGAGGAAACAATCTATCAGGGATCAGAGCTCAGAACCAAGAAAGTAATGTTACAGTCAGGACATTATGCTTTGATAACAACTTTTGAAATTGTGCCTCTGGGAAAACAGTATGATGCTATACTAGAAATATTATGGCTGCACAAACAGAACCCTCAGATTGACTGAAAAACTGGCAGAGTGATGATTGATGAATAACTAGTTAGTCACAACACCTGTCAACAAGAGTTGAGGGCAAGCTTCACAAGTATGCTAAAGAGATCAGAGATAACCCTCAGTAAATACACTGACAAATCCAAGAAGGATTTAATCTAGAAAATGAGAGAGAGATAAAAGGCAATATCTAACCCTGAAAGCTAAGAAAGGCAAGATTGAAGTATTGTGCAACAGAAATGTGGAACAGCCAGCAAGACAACTGAAGGGAAAATAGTTGAGAAAAAAGAAGCACTAAAGATCCAGAAAAAGCCCAGAGAGATATATAAACAGGAAGTTCAGGAAGTTCTTATTAAACTGCCTGAGAAATACTTCAAGTTCCTTAAGCTGTTTGTGAAGAAAGAATATTGACTACTACAACACAAGAAAGAATATAAAGTGCAGATACTGTTGAAGAAAGAGTACAAGTTACCACAGATAAAGCAACAACAGATATCATAAGATAAGCTAAAGACCATAAAAGAGTTTATTGACAAGTTTTTGAAAGCTGGATATATCAGAGAATCAAAATCACCAATATCATTACAAGTGATGTTTGTACTGAAGAAGGATAGAACTCCAAGAATGATGATTAATTATTAACAACTGAATAATGCAACTGAAGATGATGCAAACAAGGCACCACATCAAGAACAGAAGAGAGATCTTTTGCAAGGAGCAAGAATTATAACAGTGTTTAATGTCAAGGTTGTATAAATGGGTTGTTGCCCCTATGGGGTTAAAGCAATTACTAGCTGAATTCACCAGATATATGACCCATGTGCTCTGAGAATATATTAACAACTTTGTTGCTGTCTACTTTGATGACATTATTGTCTTTTCAAAAGATGTCACTGAGCATGACAAACATGTCAGGAAAACAATGAGAAAGTTAATGAAAGCTGAAATCACACTAAATATTAAGAAATGCAAATTCAACACAACCAAGGTTAACTATCTTGAGATGGTCTTTTTATTGGAAGGGTTGGAGATCCCTAAAGAAAAACTGGACTCAATTCTAGAATGGCTGATACTGACTGATCTCAAGCAAGTTTAAGGGTTTTTAGGAGCAACAGGATATTGTTGATGATTTATACAAAAATATGCCAAAATCACAAAGCCACTAACAAAGTTGACAAGGAAAGAAGAGCTTTTCAAATAAAAAAACAAACAACAGCAAGTATTTAAGCAACTAAAAAAGAAAATTCAGGAAGCACCAATATTAAAGCTTTTCAATCCTGAAAAACCTATTGTGGTTCAAACAGATGTGTCCAAGTTCACTATTGGACTTGTCTTGGAACAATCAGATGACCAAGGGAAATTGAGACCTGTGGCCTTCTATTCTTGACAATTGACTGGACCAGAACAAAATTATAATGTGCACAACCAAGAACTGCTAGCAATTGTGACTGTGTTTGACAAATGGAGGCATTATCTTCAAGGAGTAAAATATAAAATTGTTATAAAAAGCAACCATCACAATTTGAAATACTTCATCATCACAAAGAGACTAGTTGGACAACAGATCCAATAGGCAGAAGAGCTGTCAAGATTCAACTTTCAAATTGAACACATCAAAGAAAAGGAAAATACTATTGCTAATGCCTTAAGTTGCCAACCTGACTATGAAATTGAAATCAAATCACCAAAAACCAACATTTTGGAAGAAACTGAAGAAGGACTTTGATATAACCAAAAAACAACCTTAACCACAACTATATCAGTGACTGAAGATGATTTGTATAACCAAATGATTGAAGAGACTGCAAAAGACAAAAAGATCCAAGAAAAACTGCAAGAAGGGAAACTCAAAAAACAGAATAGGCTAGTATTCTAAAATCAATTTATTATTGTACCAGCAACTATAGAAAGTGAGATAATTTGAAAATCTCATGATCCACCTGCTAAAGGACACCCAGGAGTCAAAAAAACCATGGAAAAGATTCAAAAAACTTACTACTTTAAGCAGATGCATCAGAAAGTCCAGAAGTATATCCAACAGTGTGAAGAATGCAACTGCAATAAATCAACAAGACATATATTATATGGAAAGATGCAAATTCCAGAACCACCAACACAAGCATGGCAAAAAATCACTGCTGATTTCATAACTGAACTATTACTCTTCAAGGATCTGATTACAGGAATTGCCTATACAACTATACTAGTTGTTGTGGACTGGCTCACCAAATATACTATTCTTCAACCAGTTCCTAAAGGAATTACTGCAGAAGGATTAGCAATTCTAATGTTGAGAAAAGTCTTTATTTAGATCAGACTACCAGAAGAATTTACATCAGACTGAGATATGCTATTCTCTTCAAAATTCTGGACAACAATTATGAAAGCCACTGGAATTGATCAACAACTATTAACAGCAAATCACCCACAGACAGATGGACAATCAGAAAGAATAATTCAGACTGTGAAACAATATCTGTAACATTACCTTAATTATAAGCAGGATAATTGAGTTGAACTTCTACTGATAGCCCAATTTGCCATTAACAATTCAAGGAATGCAACCACCCACAAAACACTGTATTTTGTGAACCTAGGAAGACATCCAAGGATAACCTGAAATCAAGTTGAAAGAGAACATGGATCTGAAAAGGCTATAATTATGGCTGCCAAACTGGAACAATTGCACTCACAAATTGCCAAAGATATACAATGGGCTGAGAACCAGGTAAAGCAATATTACAATTAATATTGCAAGAATGTGCTAAACCTGAGAGAGAGAGAGAGAGTTTACCTCTTAAAACAAACAAAAGATCAGAAAAATTTCAATTTAAAAAGCAAACAACCAAGCAATAAACTAGATGCCATTAAATATGGATTATTCATGATTAAGAAGAAACTATCCAATAACAACTATAAACTTAAACTGCCAGAATAAATGAAGGTTTACTCAATATTCCATATCTCCCTGCTTGAACCAACATCCAACAAAGAGTCAAGCCAAGACAAAGTGACTGAAGAAGAATGGGAAGTCAAAAAGATTCTAGCAAGAAAGTCAGAGAAAGAAAGAATTTATTACCTTATCAAATAAAAAGAATACTCACTGGAGGAAAGTACTTGAGAACCAATCAAGAACTTGAACTGCCCTGAGAAGATTCAGGAATTTCAACATCAAAAAGAGAAAGTGAGAACACTAAGATCTTGTTAACTTGACTATCTAATAATTGTGGAAGGAAGAGATTCTCTGACAAAGAAGAATTATTGACAGAGGCATCTTGAGCCCTGAAATTCAATTCTCTTTGTTCTTCTTCCTCTAACTTTTCAAGCTCCTTAATCTCTTTTATTTCCTGGGTGATGAAATCACCAGCTCTTTTCTGAAGAAGCTGCTCTTGCTTTTGAAGATGATGAGACTGAGCCATAAGAACTTCAATTTCTTCCTGAATTTTCATCTCCTTTGCATGAATTTCTTGCTGAGCCTGAATCAATTGTTTCCATTCCACCTCTGAAAACTCAGGTTGGGTATTGACACATTTCCAACAAGCACAAATGCATTTGCTGCAACAAGCAGAATCTTCCAACTTAACACAGGATTTATTAAGATGAGTGCAATAATTGTAAGGAAAAACCATAATGAACCCCTCCTCAAGGATTTGATGTTTTAGGTTGTTTCTGTGAATACAGGAATCAGTTGCCATCTTGATCAACACATTGAAGAAGTGGGGAAACTAAGAGAAAGAATCTTACTAATGCAGAAAAAATTGCTATTTATGTCTTTTGAGGATGAAAGCCTTAAAGAAAGGGGGATTGTCAACAAGACTCTAAATGCAAGAGTTATGTGGACACAGGGAATAAAGATAATCCAAACCAGTTAAACCATACAATATGATGACATATCAGGAGATTGGATCATATCAGGAGATTGGATCATATCAGGAGATTGAACATCAAAGAGTGTGATATAATAGAATAAGCATAAATAGGCCCAACTACCCAAGCATGTATCTAGTCTACTGTGTCTTATTCTTATACAGATCTAAGGATCAATATAGGGAATCTACTTATTACTTGTTAAAGCTTCTTACCAACCTTCACTCACATTAAGAAGTCTAAGAGTTATCCCAATACCTGTTAGATCACTGGATTACCCTATATTTTGACACTAGCTGACCAATTGCTTGATTTGAGGGGCTTTGAGAATGCTAGTCAATAAGCTTCTTAATAAATTGCATCTGCTTTTGCACCTCTGCAGTAGAATGAGGAGTCTTTGCAACCTATAGGCCATAAGAAGAAGGTGAAGTAATCTTTTTAGACTAAATATTGAGCATATCCAGCATACACTGTGGATTGAATGGCACTAGGCCTGTTGCTGCAAATCCACTCTGTATATTAGCTGCTGAAAGTGCTTTTTATGAAGACTGATATAGCAATAAGAAGCCTTGCTTATCAATATAATTGATGTCAAGATGCATGCTCTTCTGAACCTGCTGCCCATAGGCCTGCTTTAGGGGAGCAAAGCAAGAGACATCAAGAGACTATAGGCAATGAAATGAATGTGCCAGCATATAGAGAGGAATAATTTGATGATTCTTGCAGAAAAAGTTAAAATCTGCTATAGCATAACTGCTATAGCCATCCAGAATAAGAAGGTGATATCTCTATTATATATGCTGCTGTATGCCTCTCAAAGACCTCTTTTAGTTATAGCAAGCCCAGCTCATTATTGGTTCACTCATTATCACTTAGGCCTATTGTCCAGTCATGAGGCAGATCTTGATACCATGTAGATTGGTGGATCTTGCCAGCAAAGATGATCATAGAGGGTAGAGCTCAGTCTGTAGCATTAACTGATTTAATAGCTGTCACTCATTCATAATTTCCAGGCTGTATAGCTCACACACAGCTTGTAGAATAGTAAGATCCAGTGATAATTTTTGCTGTAAATACCACACCTATTTGAAAGCTTGTTTTATTATAATTGTAGATATCCTGTTCAAGAATACCATATTTTGCTACAGTATTTTGAACAAGATTGAACCAATTCTTGATAATATCTGGATTCTCACATTATGCTTGTTGATAATCATACTTGCAATTGTATTTTGATGCAAGATTATTATGCTGCTTGATAAATTGGGTTACTCAATTTGGATCAATTAATGCAGTATTGCCTTTACAATCAGATAGTAATAGATCTGCCATTCTGCATACAGTGGTATAAGATAGTGGTAGACCTTGCTTATCCATATTAAGAATCCATTTTTGAGTGAATATTCTTCTGATTTTGTGAGCTTTTGACTATTTAGCATGGTATCTGAACATGCTGTTCTGCCACAAAGCTAATACTGGAGGGTCTGTGGAGGCACATCAAATGCTGTTGCTGCTGCTGCTTTACTCTGAAACTGCCTATTCTGATAGACTCTTATAGCTAATAGAAGACAATCTTCTTGATTAACTGCAGAATCTGATAATTTTGGTGGCATATTGAGTGGTTGAATAAGAGAAGATGGATAGGGGGGAAGCTCAGAACTTTTATACTGCTCAGTAATATATGCTGCTTGATAGTGGATTACATTAAGTGAGAATAGATAGACTAATGATGAGCTGGGATTGCTTTAGCTAAAAAAGGTTTTTAAGAAGTATAGATCAGCAGACTATAAGAAAATATTGTCTTCTTATTCTGGATGGCCATGGCAGCCATGCCACTGCAGAATTTGACTACTTCTGTAAGAATCAGCAAATTATCTCTCTTTATATGCCACTATATTTTTTCTATTACCTGTAGTCTCTTGATGTCTCTTGCTTTGCTCCCTTAAAGAAGGCCTATAAACAGGGGGTTCAGAAAAGCATGCAGCTTAGCATTAATTATATTGACAAGCAAGGCTTCTTATCACTATATCAATCTTTATAAAAAGCACTTTCAGAAGCCAATATAAAGAGTAGATTTGTGGCAATAGGCCTAGTACCATTCAATCCACAGCATGTGCTGAATATACTTAATATTCAGATTAAAGAGATTACACCATCTTCTTCTTCTTATAGTCTCTGGACTGCAAAGACTCCTCATTCTACTGCAGAGGTGCAAAAGTAGATGCAACTTATTAAGAAGCTTATTAACTAGTATTCTCAAAGCCCCCCAAATTAAGTAATTGGTCAGCTAGTAAGGCATGCAAATCTACTATACATGAGGTTCTTATACTTTGGCAGCAGATAAAAGAGCTTCAAGCTGCTAATAAGTATTAAAGATAAAAGAGAGAAGCCCCTAGATTTTTTATTGCTTCAGGAGAGATCCTAACAGGTGCTCAAGGCCAGCAGCTTATTCAAGAAGCTGATCAAGCAGTAGGTGAGGTACAGGAGCCAAAAAAGTGAGCACCACTACAGTGCAGTAACTGCCATAAGATTGGACATATTAGAACTGGATGCCCTAGTAAATAGCTTCAATTTCATGTATATAGGTGCTTTTTTATAGAATATTTAATATAATAGGTGTTGCAGCATTCAGGGCAAATATTCAGGCACAGCTCACTTGAACTGCTGCTTGCTCATTGGTGACACTCGCTTGTTGGTGGATTATGTTATAGTATTAAACCCAGAATAATGAAAATAAACAGAGAGTAGCATAAAAAAAACTAATGAATAGAGTGAATTATGCCTGCAGGCAAAATATATAAGAAGATATTAGAAGCAGAATAGAAACTGTGAAAAGTAGTAGAAATAGAAATAAAATAAAGAAAACTCAGAAGAGTGAGGTTAGAAAATTAGTGATTATGTTATTATTACTTATTTAAAGAAGTGGAAAACAACAGCAATAATAATCTGAAAAATATTTGCAACTAAATCTAATTTATAGAAATCAGTGTGTATTACTACTTAATAAGTTCATCTAAAGAGCGAAAGATAGAATAGTAATGCTGAGCAGCATGCTAATAGAAGTTTTAATAGAGTATCTATAACTATATCGCAATATTCAATAAGATAATCACACTATAATGTAACTCACAAGTGAGCCACTCATCTAACTGAACTGCTCACCCGCTCACCCGCGTGAATACTATATAGAATCCAAAGCTTTATTATTGACTCAAAACAGCAATTATTTAAAATCAAGAATTAGAGCAATTCAGGCATCAAGTCTGTATATGCTCAACAGTATTGCAGTCACTACACCTTGGCAGTGTATGTATACAGGGTGCAGAAGCTGCCTTCACAGCCTAAGCAATTATACTCTTTAGTGTTTGATTCTTATTCAAAATTCAACTTTATATAAGCTCTTGTGCTTTCTGAACTGAAAGGCCTTCTCTATATAATAGCTGGTTTGTTGATTGCTTCTGCTTCTGCTTCTGCTTTTTATTTGCAGTCTGTAGATCACAATTTTCCTTTGCAAGGATGGCAGCATTATTCATGGCTAACTGACAGCCCTTGATAAGCTGATCCAGAGCAGCATTTATAGGGCTTAATAGGCTCTATATATACTGTTTGAGTAAGGCCTTAATTGTAGTTGCCTAATGCTGTAATTCAAGAATATTATGAGGTGTCTCTGATACTTAATTGGCTAGAATACTGCCAGCACAGCTTTTAAAGAATGTAAAGGTCTTGAGCTATATATTAAGTTGTATAAGCATCTGATTTGGACAGAATAGTATCAATCCAGCTGCTGTAAAGCTGTTTTTAATATTCTCTGATTTGAAGGCTTCTGTACAAGCTTTGAGATAAGACTATGAGAAAATCTAGCTTGTCAATATAATTAATATCAAGTTGCATATTATCCTTAACTAAGTGGCTATATGTGCACTTTAGAACAGCAAAACAGCCAACATCAAGAAACTGCAGGAGATAAGATGAATAAAATAATATGCAAATTAATATAATATAATTTTAGGTGCAGGTGCAATTAAATTAAGGTGTTAAATAGCTTTTATACTTATTAAGAATCAGCATCTGATATTTTCCCTTTGTCCAATTATTTGTATATGGAATAAACAGATTTTAAAGCTATAATATGTCAATCTCATTTGTAGTTTATTTATTAGAACTGATCTCAATCCTCCAGTCATGCAGCAAGATGTTATTCTTATATCAGGCCTGGAATTGAGCCTTCTCTTAAAAATAATACAAGGTGGTAGTGCTCATTCTACTAAATTAACTGATTTAATAATTATTACCCATTCCTGATTCCCAGGCTGTAAAAAAATAGACAATCAGATATCTCTGCTCTAGTGACTATCTTTGCAGTGGCAATCAAGCCCATTGCAAAACCTGTCTTATTAAGATTGTAGATATCATCATTAAGGATTCTGTATTGTTGAATAGTGGTTTGTACACATTCAAATTATTTATAGATAATCTTCAGATCCTCACACTTAGCACACTTATATCTTTATAAATATCACATTTTTAGATCTTTATGATGCTTGATAAAGTTGTAGACCCAATTCTTGTCAATATGACATTAAATATTGGATAGACTGTGCTCAGAAAGAAGAATATTGGCCATATCCTATATAGAGGCTGGCTGAGGAGCTGCTCTATATTGATCCAGAGATAATATCTATTGTAGAAGTGTATCCTCTTTAGTATCAGTCAATTTATGCCCATTGGCATATATATTGGTCCTGGCAACAGTGCTGTGGAGTCAGTCCTTTAGAATAGAGAAAGGAACATCATAAAAATATGCTGTTTTATAAATACTCAGTGGATTCTCATGATTTTTTATGGCAGATATAGTCAATAGGATTCACCCCTCCTGATGAGCTGAATTTTTCAAATTTATACACACTTTTGGTGGCATGGTGGCGCGTTGAATTTGATCGATTTCTGTATAGGATTCGCGCGGGTGAGCAGGTCAGTAGTTTAGTTGGGTGAGCAGTTCACTTGTGGGTTACATTATATAAAGCTAGAGTTATTATTAATAATACAAATCTAAACAAGATTACTAAATCTAATATCTATTCTATATCTCTTCAGTCTCACATGATTTAGTGTTTAGTGAGAAAAAAACTATAACAGAATCTATAAGTGAGCAAGACACATGAGTGAGATACCTCCCCACCACTAAATATATTCAATAACTAATTGTCTAACAACAAACTCAAAAATTGAAGCTATATATTCTAGACATCAACTGCTTAGCAGTTAGGATATTAAACTCTTAATATAATCTAATATATGGCATGTGCTGCATTGTGATATCCACTTTACTGATCATGATCTGACTGCTTAACCACCCCTTCATATATTTGATCAGCTTGTTGAGCATAATGTAACATCCGCACCCCCTAAACAGAACATTATATCAAAACCTCTCATATTTGATGTTCTTGAAACTATATACAGCACCACTTAATAAGCTTATCATTCATATAGTAAAGACTGTATTCCTGTCTCTAATACTACTTCTAACTGCTTCTTGACTTTGATTTTTGATTGTCTAGCTTCTATATATGCCAGTAAAGTCTTTGCTTTCTCTATTTCTTAATCTGTATAATGTCTGCAAAATATATATTTAAAATCTACAATAATCTCCTTTGATTTCTAAATCTAGGAAGATCTATAGTTCAGAATTCTGCTTTAAAATAGTTACTTCTTAAAATATCTGTTGTGCAGTAAGCTAGCCTATAGTCTTTTCTGCTTTTTTAAATATTATATAGGCTATTTAAGAGAGATTTTTTTCTGATAAAGCTCAATTATCTTATATATCACCAATTTCTTGAAATTGTAAGAAGATTTGGAACTAAAGAAGAAAATCCAGCATTAGAACTTAGAAGATATAATAGATCTTATAGAAAATGGCTGAATTTAGATTTAGCTAAAATTGAAGTTATAACACAATTGCAAACGAAACTATATAGTATTATATAAAACAGCATTTTTTAATTAGGCTTCATTATCAAAAATATAAAATCTTCTAGATTTAATATTAATATTAATTTTTATATTTAAGAAAGTGCTCAAATTAAGCAGCTGAAGCGGAAAAAAGAATATAATAATAAAAAATGATTTAAACATTATTTATAAAGCAGTCATATAAGTTATCAACTATTATATCTGTTCATGAAAAAAATTAAAATAGTTTTTAGATTCTGACTTTATTTCTGAATGAAAACATATACAAAATCAGTAATATATATATAATATTCACTGGGATTCAGTTATTCTTAAATATTATAAAATGCCAATCTGAGACATCTATATTAAATTATAAACTTTGTGAATTCTTTCTCCTGAAGATGATTAACTGATACATTTTAGTCTTCAGAAGCACTTATAATCTTAATTATAATCACTCATTTATAATTTGCTGATGTTTGAAGATAAGTATGCTTCTTAATTTTAATAAGAATCTAAACTTATAAGATGTCTACGCCAATCCATGCTTATCTATATTTTAAATATTCTTTGAGTGTAACATTGTACTGTATTTGAATTTTCTTAAATTAAAAGTCTTGTATAGCTTCTAACTATATATTTCAATTCTTTGAATATTAATTCTTTGTTCAATATAAGAAGCAACTTATAAACTGTATTAAATAAATTTTAAGATTTATATCTTCTCTAAAGAAGTAGTATCTTCATTTGTTAAAGAATTCAAGTTGCCATCTTTTGCATTCTTATATATACAGGTAAAAATCCTTGAGAATTTTATTTAATGAGACTTTTTATATGCAGGAGTCAAACACTACTGTAGTTCTAAACTAATATATTGATTTGTTGAGTCGGTCCTTCAACTAAAAAAAAATAGTTAAAAGAGATATTATATATCTTTGCAGCAGCTTAAAAGAACTAATTTTGCCAGATTCCAAATTAAAAAGTGCTAATTGTATAGATTTTTTTTCACAGCAAGCCATATTGATAATGAGGTGGTTGAGAAAACATATGGAATTAGAGCTCTATAGGTGAGGTCTTGACACAGTGTTCTGTTCAGGGATATTCCATTTGGGGGTGTGAATCTTAATCCAACCACGGAGTGGATTACCTCATTGAATGGATCACCCACATACCATCTACTATATTCAGTAACTAATTATATAACAGCAACCTCAAAAATAAGCTATATACGGTAAAATTCATTGCTTGATGATTAAAACATTAAACTTTGACATGATCTAATATATTGCATGTGCTGCACTGTGATGATGTTTGCTTTGCTGATCATCTGACTACTTAATCAGCTCTTTATATATTTGATCAGCTTGCTGTGCACATTGCAATCTCTTTATATCTATTAAAATATTCTTGATAGCCATATAAAATTTACATGCATTTCTCTTTTAATATTAATTAATAATTTATAGTTTTCTATTTTTCTGTGCAAGAAAAACAATATTATGTATTATAATTTGATAGTTCTCAATTAGTTGATTAGAAGCTTATTTTACTGGACTTAATAAGCTTTATAATTGATATTTTAATAGATTCTCAAAAGCCCTAATCTAAAGCTTCAATTTCTTGATATTATAAAATGTTTCAGAGATTTAGAATACTGATCGATTGCTATAAAACATAGAAGATGATATAAACATCTTTATCTAAATATAAAATTGTAAAAGCACTTAATCTAATTAATATAAGATTAATTCAGTAATTGTAGATCTACTACAGATATTAAAAAGCTTTTTTGTATCTTAACGTACAATCAGAAAATCTTATATAATCAATGCTCAGCTATATATTAGATTCAATTCTTTGCTTATATATCTTTTTTAAATTATGCACATATATCTATCATAGGTATTGACTAAGTTGCAAAACAGATTATTAAATATAAAAATATAAATATTAAGAGTAGCTCTTAATTTATAGAGATCTATACTAGGCAACTTATATTTATCTCTATAGTCTTAATAAAGATCTATCTTGACATAGCATCTATTAAATAATTTAAAAATTTTATAAAGATACTTAAAAAGATAATAAAACAGCAATAATTTTAATATTAATAGTATACTATTAAACGTAATATCTTAATAATTTTTTTAAATTTTCTTATTTAATTAAGTTTATATTACTTATAATAATAATACAGTAGATATGCAGCATAATATATTTATATAAAAACAATAGATATAAAAAGAATAAAGGCAGAGAATAAGAAATAAAAGAAAGAATATTTATATTTAATATATAGATATGATTACTATACAGCAGATGTTATATGTCAGTCTGGATCTGCTGTCTATATATCTGCTTCAATAATAAAAAGCAGCTAACATTAAGTGATTGTAGCTGATATAGAAGTGTAATAATATATAAAGAGATATAATTTAATGCTTTTTATAGAAATGATTAATCTCTGCAGTTACATAACTACTATAGCTATCTAGAATTGATAGCTGATATCTCTTAACTATATATGCTGCTATATATCTGTTAAATATCTTTTTCAATCAGAATATATCTAACTTATTATTGGTCCATTTATTTTTACTTATATCAATCATCTAATTATATGACATCTTGATATTATATAGATTGACAGACTTTATTAGCAAAGATAAGGGCTGTAACACAATCAATAGTATAATAGGATTCAGCAATAACCTTGACTGTAGATGCCATATTTATTTAAAATTAGTTTTATCAAAGTTGAGACATTCTGTTCTGAAATACCATATTTTTGCATAATATTATAGACAAGCTAAAACCATTCTTTAATAATCTTTGGATCCTCACATTGAGCCTGTTGATGATCATACAGAAGCTCTTCATGGTGATTAATAAATCTGTGCACTTATTTCTTTTTAATTATGGCTAGAGATGATGCTTTTAGCTGAGCAAATAGCAATAAATTGGCCATATTCATATAATATCTAGATGTGATGATAAGCTCTTTTGATCTATGTTCAATATCTATTTGATAAGCAAAGATTCTTCAGTAGTAGTGAGCTTTTAACAAGCATAGTAAGTTCTGAAGCATTAATATTCTTAAAATATAAAATATAAACGGTAAACTTAATAAACAGATAATAATTAAAGTAATACTATATTTCTTTCTCAGCTACTTTAACTATAGCAACTTTATTATAAAATCTGTAAATATTTAAATGTATTTGTCAAGACAGGCAGTAATTTAAGCTCTTTATATAATGAGCGGCCCAGGACACTGAGCGGCCCACTCATCAATACCAATATATTAAAAAAATCTAGTCATCTAACAGCACTACCTAAATTAAAGCTATCTACCCTAGATATTAGATTCATAAGTCTTAGAGCATCTAATTCTTGTATGTCTTACTATCTCACATGTGCTGCGCTGCAGTGATGTCTGTTTTTTAGGCCCTGGATTCTGCTGCTCAATCACCTCTATCTGTATCTGCTCAGCTTTCTGAGCATGTCTTTCTCTTTAGCATCCATTAGAATTTCTTCAGCAGCAATATAGAATCTAGCTGCCTCTTACTTTCTTTTCTGATATTAATTGATTATATAGAGCTCTTTTAACTTCTTTAAGATGACTTCATCATTATCATCTGATATTCTTTTGCTAGTTGATTGATTGTTAGACTTGATGGACTCTGTGAATGGCAATCAATCAGATGCTTTATTAGCTGTACCTGACACCGCAGACTCTTTGTTGAATGTGATATTTATGCAGTTCAGTTAGCTGAGCTATTGCTATAAGAAAAGTTGATGATATTGATGTCTAATTAAACATCAAGATGTGATAGCACTTTATCTGACTGATAGAATGCTAAGCCAGTAACACCAAATCCATTTTGAATATTAGATGCAGATAGAGCCAGAAAGTCTGACTTATCAATATAATTGATGCCAAGCTGCATGCTGGATTGAACCTGCTGGCTATATATTTGCTTTAATGGTGCAAAGCATCCAATATCATGAGGCTGTAGCTAATATAATAAATAAGATAATATATAAAGAGATATAATTTGATGCTTCTTATAGAAATAATCAACATCTGCAGTTGTATAACTCTTATGATTATCTAAAATCAGTAGATAATATCTTCCAACTGTATATGCTGCTGTATACTTATTAAACACCTCTTTTAATCAGACTATAGCTTATTATTGATCCATTTATTTTTGCTCACACCAATTACCCAATTATGTAGTATATTTTGATACCATATAGATTGATGAATCTTGCCAGCAAAGATGATCACTAAAAATAGGGCCTAGTCAGTTACATTGAGTGCCTCAATTATAGTCACTTATTTATGATTGTCTGGCTGCAGAGCTCTAACACAACTAGTAGAATAATGAGATCAGCGATAACCTTAGCTGTAGATACTATATTTATTTGAAAGCCAGTTTTATTAAAGTTGTAGATACCTTGTTCTAGAATGCCATATTTTTATATAATACTATGAACAAGCTGAAATCATTTTTAATAATCTTTGAATCCTCACATTAAGCCTGTTGATAATTATATTTGTGGTTATATTTAGATTGAAGCTTTTTATGGCAATCAACAAATCTGCACACCCACTTCTTATCAACTATGACTGGAGATAATGTTTTTAGCTGAGCAGATAGCAATAGATTAGCCATATTGTGTACAGTAGCTAAGTGTGATGATAGACCCCATTGATCCATATCCAACATCTATTTGATAAGTGAAGATTCTTCAGTAGTGGTAAGCTTTTAATTATTTAATGCCAAATCAATATGAGCAGCACAATCACAAAGACAATAAATATACAAGTGTTCAACATGGACATTATATGCTTTTGCAATTGCTCGTATACTTCATATTTGACAATCTTTATAAGTTTTGATTGCAAGCAAAATACAGCCCTCAATATCAGCATAAGCCTTTGAATCTGCTGTTTTTGGTGAGATCTTGATGGTTGAAGCTGTTGAACATGCTGTGTGTTGGGGAATGTGGGCTGCTTGATATCTTGGGCTGCTTGGTGTCAGTTTATGTTAACATAATCTATTAGCAAGAGCTCAAATTAATATATATATAGTGTGATCATAGACACTAAGCATGCTATAGTTGAATATAAGATATTATATACATTTATGGCAGCCTAGAAACTTGAAAATTAGTCATTTAAGTTTGAATGAGTAAAAGAATTCTATCTTTTTAAAGTATCTTGATTGTATTGCAATGTTGACATCTTGATTTGAATCCATTGACTGTATTATAGATTGGGGATTATGTGGTGCTCAGTTATATGTATGATCTAGCACTTAGAGCTAATACAATTCAGCAAATTGTCAATTTATTATTAGCTTAATATATAAATCTATCTAATTTATCTACTATTGAAAAAGCTGGATTTAAATTTTTATTAACTGTCATAAGAAGCTTCAATCAAAATATAACTATAATATAATTATTAATAGACTCAATATAAAGATTTTAAGATTATTTGTGAATGATTTCAATATGTGCAACATATTATTCAATAATATAATGTAATCAAATTAATCAGTATATTTAGAATGAGATAAAAATAATAATAGGAAGATGAGAAAATTAACAAACAACTGAAAGAATTAATAAATTATAAGTTAATCTTTAAGTTTGACACTAGTAATTAGACCTTATTTTATTTTCCTATATTTTGCAGCTTTTGAAACTTATTAGTAAAACGAACATTAAAAAACTGCTGATACTAAAACAGAACTGCTCAATCTATCAGATAACAACTTAAAATAATAAGGAATAAGCTGATGATATTATTACTAAAATTATACTTTCAAAAGTATAAATCTGTTTAATCTTGAGGAATAAATATATTTACAATTAAATCTCCAGGGTAAAGTACTGGCTATTTCTTGTCAATAGCGCTTATGCATGAGTCTGCTTTTCAAAATATAAGTTAGAAGTCATATAAGTTGTAAAAAAAATTTTTATCAATATCGCTAAAGCATATAATCTTTAAATTATTATTTTCTACTCTAATAGCAGCATTAAACCAAGATAATACAACCCTACAGTACCTTAGAGAAATATCTATATTTTTATTTTATATATTTACACATAGAATTGCAAAGTGGAATGAGTTACTGAGATCTGTTTAAGAAGGATATAATTCATTTTATACAATACTAAATTTACTATTTTATAAACTTTTTGAGATTAAATTCTCCAGACCTGTATTTCTGATGATAATCATTATAAAGAATAAAAATTATAAGAGCTTCTATATAAAGAATAATTGGATCTTTCTAAGCTGCACACTATTAGAAGCTAAGAATATCTTTATATTTTAGAGAAAGTTTAAACAGCTAAGAGAATTATAAAAATTAACTCTTATATCAAAAGATGCTGTCTCATCAGATACGCTAATTAAAGATATATATAATTTAAAAGCTAAATATTTATACTATGTGCTACATATAGTCTTTAATA
>JGI26051J44788_1000403_pt1 | contig 24871 bp, 31 predicted proteins | sample HigsolmetaGSP13D_FD_44788 | JGI IMG/M metagenome (IMG submission 44788) | reverse complement strand
TGGGGGTCGAGTGTGTCATGGACGCGGGATTGGTATCCGCCTCCGCGGGCCGTGACGCATCGCGGGAGGGGTCGGCCGCGTCGAGCCCCGCTGAAGCATCGGACTGGGTGTTGAAGACCGAACGGGTCGGGGAGGAGAGCTGATATTCATATCCGGAGACGAAGGGGTTGGAGCGTCGCAGAGCCTGGGTGCGAGGGGTGCGGTTTGCCCTTTGGAGAGCGCGAGCGATGGCCTTGATCTTCTTCTTGCCCGCCTAGAGATACACACAATCAGACCCGCTGGTCGAAAAGGAATCTCGATTGTTTACTTGCCTTGTAATCAAGGTATTTGGCACGCCATTCAGGCACCAGCTGCTCCTCCAATTCTCTGCGTATTGCGGTCAGCGAATGGGCCAATGCGGCATAGGGGAATCAGGAAACGGTTGACGGACTTGGCAAACTTCATTTTGCAGGTGTGCGGCGGCCAGGCACGTCATCGTAAAAATACGAAAACAGAGAGCAATTGACCGAGAATCATGGACAGGGGCAGGGCCAAGGGACCTGGAGGGGAGACAAAGGGCGTCCCCGAGCTCCAGCATGAAGAACTGCGAGCCCATCGAGGCCGGACGGGGCAGACTCTTAACAAAGATAGGGCCGGTGGAGTGCCGGGTTATCGCGCAGGGCCAGACTCGGCGCACGTGCGAGGTGCGGTGAGGTCATCCCGCGCTCACTGGTTGGCCGTCGGGGATTTTTGCCCTGCAGACGGCAGTCGTGTCAAGCATTTTCTTTTCTTATTTGCTTGTTTGCCAGTGGGGATGTATGTACACCCGCAGGTAGATAAACATCATCGGCAAGCCCTGCGCGGTTCTGGAACGCAGACCAAGTCTGCCCAATCGCCCTCATATGAGACACGCTTCCAAGCTCAAACAGGACAACTCACAGCAGACCTCACACAACAACAATCCTCCCCATCGAAGCACGCAGACACTATGTGATACCGCTGCTGCTACTATTATTACCTGATACGGTCTATATACACTAGGTACCCACCAATAGCCGTCACTCCCGCACCGCCGACAAGTCAATAAATAGGGTCATTCTCCAGCTCTGACATGACCATGACCCGTGACAGGGAGCTCCGACCACCCAGCGATCGACAGGGTCAGGGTCACGAGGGGGAGTCATCTTGACAGGTCTGGAGCAGGTCTGTCCGAAATTAGACCGGTCCAGTCAGCGCCGTCTGTTTTATCTACAGACGAGTTATCTGCCTAGGTATGCAAGTGCCAAAATAGTTCCGCGGCCATCTCCTGTACATACAAACAAGGCCTATCCGTGTCCAGTTGCTGTAGGGTCTGTCACGGACCGCTGCCTCCCGTGCAGTCTGCTTGCAGCAGTTCCATTTACTCGGCCAACGGATGTAAACTAGGATTCCAATGTGAAAAAAAAACTGGTCGAATTGGTAAATTAGGCATCGTGTTGATCTCTGCGAAATGGTTTCGCTTGGGATATGGATTGGTCTGTTTACTCCTGTCCGAGACTCGTATCATTTGATTCATATTCGATCAAAGTTATCGTTTAACTGTCACATCCATAAATCTCATCGTGCTTCACATATCCAAAAGAGAATGCAAAGGACTCTCTCAGAAGTCCTAGAGTATACCACCCCAAACATGGATGGATTCAGATCGATCGATCGACCGATCAATCATGACCTGCTTACCACCGGCTCGGCGCCGGGTACCGCTCGGGGTCGTACTCCTCCGCAGCATGTTCCTTCTCGTAGTAGTCGACGTACATCTGCTCCGCGTTCTTCTTGGCGTGCTCGTGGGCGCGGATCTTGTCGATCTCGTCCAGGCCCTTGGTCTCGATCAGCTTGTCGACCTCGGCGCCGACGAAGCCGGCCAGGACCTCCTTGGCCAGGGCGTGCTTGACGGGTTTGCCTGTCGCAGCCATGTGAGCGTCCATTCGTGATGCGGTGTGGCAGGATTGGGGGGAAGTTGGATATAATGTAGACACGTACCCTCCTTCCGCTGGTGGTCCTCGAAGAGCTTGAAGGCCTCGAAGGAGGCGGCACCGGCGAGGAGCTCGTGCGAGAGCTTGGCCTCGTGCTCGCCGCCGTAGACCGTCTTGTGGGCTTCTTGAGACTCGTCTGTTATTGCATGGGTCAGTCATCCATAGTCTGATCTGAGGGAGAGCAATGGCCAGATGATGGATGGGAGGGGCGAGAGAGGCATCGAATCAGGATGAGGGGTATCATCAGCTGAAAACGAGACAGGGGACAAGGAGAACAGCGTACCCCAACCCCAGGCCATGGTGTCTGTAAAGTTATGCAGGGTATGTGGTGGAAGTTTCCAAGCACAAAGTCGTTGTAGAGTAATAGACCGTCGTGAGCCCTGCTCTTGGAGTTATCAACAGAGAGAAACGGATGTATGTCAAGAATCAGATCGCAAAGACAACAGCGTCCCTCTTAAATACAGCACACCGCAGCCTCGACCTAACCGCCCCCTGCCCCTCATCCTGTCTCTCTGTCTCATCATCTGCTCTTGACCGCTCATGCTTCTCCAACAGATGGACACCATCCCCCGCCCCACCCGACCAGAGTTGGACGGTCTTGCCCCTCGTCTCGCCTGATGCGGGATGAGCAGGGCGAGCTGAACAACGGACAAGCCACATAGGGCGTCGAGTCGAAGCGGAGAGCGCGGTGGCGCAACTCTGGAGCAGCGGGTGCAGATGGTACAGACCCGGCGCCTCCTCGTAGGGACGAGACGCCCCAGAGCTGGATGCTATTACGTACGCGTCAGCGGGGGGACGTCCAGGCAATAGACTCGAAACGATAATAATCCCTCGTTGAGTCCTCTCGTGTTCGTCAGGGGGCACATGGCGCTTCTCTGGAGTACTGTACGTCACATCATCGGCCATCCATGTTGCGATTCACCATCTGTCACCAACATCATCGTCATCCGCCGCTGCTGCACCGGCATCGTCCGGCCCAGACGGTCCCCAGCTGAGCGCCGGCGAACCTTGCGGGCGTACGTGTCGACGCCGGGCGCCATGGATCGACGCGCAGGCCCCGCCAGGCCCAGGCCAAGCTTCGGCTCCGGAAGGCTTGTCTTGCGCGGGTCTCGGCTCGTCGGCACCGCCTACCCGGTCGTCTCCGTCCCGTGACGGCGCCTGTGGCTGTGGAGGCCGAGGATCACGCTTTTCCCCCTGCCCTAGACAGTGCACCGCCTCAGCTGTGGCTGAGTATCGGGGACCGCAACGGCAGTCGGCCGAGGTATGAGGTAAGTTGCGACATGCTGAGCTCCCCGCCGGTTCTCCATTATTCCCCATGGCTCCTAGGTACGCATTGAGGCTCACAGCTGCTCCTGTGTGTAGTCTGAGACTAATCACAACGATGTCCTCCGCACAGGGACCACAGACCCCAGCATATGGCTTACGGACACCACTGCACAGACGGATAACGCAACCATCAATTGGACCGACACGAGCTGCTACCATTGCATCATACACGGACTGAACAATACCACTACACAAACCTAGTCTCTTGAAGCATCTAAACACAAAGTCAAGGGGGAAAAAGAACAATGCCCACCAGATCCCCCACCCCCGCCGACTTCCCCTCCCACCTCACCGTCACCATCACCCCTCCTCCATCCCAGCCCAGCACGAAACCAACTCCCAACATCCTCCTCCTCCTCCACGGCCTCGGCGACACCGCGTCCTCCTTCACCGCCTTCGCGCGCGCCCTGAACCTGCCCGAGACGACCTGCGTCACGCTGCAGGCGCCGCACCCGCTGCCCCTGGACCTGGCCGGCTTCCACTGGGGGGACGACGTCGCCTTCGACCAGAGCACCGGCGGGCTGGACATGGACGCGGGGTTCGCGCGCGCGACGCGGGTCATCGTGGACGAGGTCGTGCGGGGCGTGCTGGTGCGCAGGTGCGGGTACCGGCTGCGCGAGGTGCTGGTGCTGGGGTTCGGGCAGGGCGGCATGGTCGGGCTGGTGGCGGCGAGGGAGCTGGGCAAGGTCCCGCGCGTGTCTGATGCGGAAGAAGAAGAAGGAAAGGGAGACAAAAAAGAGGAGGCCGGTGAGCTGGCGGGTGTCATCTCGATCGGTGCGCCGTATCCGCACTCGGGCAGCGTGACGGGGCCCAAGAACCGCACGCCGGTGCTGCTGCTTGCGGGTCGCGATTCCGCCGCCGTCACGGACTCGGCGGTGCAGCGGACCAGGAACGTCTTCGAGTTCGTCGAGATCCATCGCTGGGCCAGGAAGGGGGACGGCATGCCCCGCAACCGCGAGGAGATGATGCCCGTCATGCAGTTCTTTGCCCGCCGGTTGAGGAGCATGCAGGGCGTGCCCGAGGGTGCTGTCGAGATTACCTGATCATGTCGAAGGTGTGGATGGACAGATAAGATGCATGTACTGTACAGTAGATAGACGTAACGCCATACAAATGGAATCTAGTACCTCCCTCTGTGCTGTTGTGTACATGATATCAAGTACGCTATCTATTTTTTTACATCCGCGAGAGCCTTCCTCGCCCTCTCGATGGCTGCTCTCGTTTCTCTATCCGTCACGTCTTCCATCAGCCTGCCACCGTCCCGGACCAGCGCGCGGAGGAGCTCCTCCGTGTCCTTCAGGGCCGTCCGCCCTTCCTCGCGGACCTCCTTCTCCCAGAACGTCCGCGCAGACTCCCACTTCTTCTGCTGCCGCCGTAGCGAGTACATCAGCCCCACGGCCGCCACCGTGCCCGCCTCGTACAGCCCCGTCGTCGACGAGACGTACAGCAACGCCGACAGCGCCGACGTCAGCGTCGTCGTCGAGAAGCTGAAGAGCACGAGACCCTGCGCCAGGGCCTGCAAAGATGGGACGGTCGTGCTGCGGAGCTCGTCCCGGCTGGTCGAGATCCGCGTCGGCCACTGCGGCTGTTCGCTGGCAGGAGCGGCGTCTTCAACGGCTGTCTGGTCGTCTTCCTGCGTGGGTGGTGGGACAGGGAGATCCTGCTGATCGTCAGACTCCTTGAGCAGTCCGGCCTGTTTGAACCTTCCTGCCGTCCAGATCACTTCCCTCTCCGCCCGGTTGAGGTAGCTCCTCTCCAGGATCTCCGACGTGACCATGCCGACGTCGTCGACGCGCCAGAACAGCTTCCACCACGCGAGCCCTCGCCAGCGCTTGCTCGCGAACGCCTCCTCCAGAGCATCCCGGAGCTCCGTGTGCGCCCTCTCCGCCCAGACCGTCACGGACTGGTCAAGGTTCTCGCGCACCTCATCAGACACGGTTGCGGCCTCTTGTTCTCGAAGCCTCTGGGCTTCTTTGGCCTGAACGCCTTCCTCGGCCGCATCGAGCAGCGACCCGATGAGCGTCTCCAGCGCAGGATTCAACTTCCCGTTGTTCCGCGTGGCGGACAGCCAATCCACCAGCGGCTGCACCCCACTCCCGTTCCATCCACGCTCGTATGCCGTCGCGTTCTGGACAGACTCACGGAACTTCGCCAGCGCCTCGTCTGCCAGATCGATATCCACAAACGACACTCTGTCGGTCCCCTTCACCTCATCTCTCACCCCAAGATCAATGGCACCATGGACCGATTCCGCATCCTTCTTGAGGTTGGATCGAGAAATCAGTCCGCTGTACGCAAGAAGGCCGTCAACGCCGCGGCCGCACACGATGCTCCTGTGAACGGGGTACCGGATGACATTGTGTCGACCGGAATGCGACGTGCGGATCGTGACCGTCGGGACGAGGAATGTGTCCGCGGTGACGCGGCCACCCGGGGGAACTGCACCGGCACCCAGCGAGGTCACCAAGATTTCAATGTTGCCTTTCTTCAGAAGCGTCGAGGGCACGGTGAGTGTGGGAACAAGGGCGCTGGGGATGATTTCTGACTGCTCTCCGTATCTGCCGACTGTTAGCCATTGCTAAAGATAGGTGTTTATGTCATCAAGTCAGTAGATCAAGAAACGCACCGTATCAACAGTCCTCGTGAACTCTCTGCGTCGAAGGAGTCTAAAATGTCTTCCCACTCCTCACGCGGTTTCAATGGATCCGCCAGAAGCAACCGGACCAGCTTGCGTGTTGCGGCCGCATCGTTCAGACCGAGCACTGGAACGAACACACAGACGCACATTAATCAGTCCGTGCATCATCCATTGATTGGGGGGGGGGGAATAACGTAAAATGATTTTTTTTAAAAAGAAAGTAGAAAACAAGAAGACAAAGGCCTACCAGCAACCCGAATGACCGGCTCCTCCGACTCCAACCCCCGCTGCGCCAGCTGCAGCCGGCTCAGGCTGACCTGCTCCGCGGCCGTCTCTCGCACCCGGTCCAGCGCATCATAGAGTTCCCTGAACCGGTCCGGCACGGTCCTGCCAACATTGATCGCAGACGACGTCGCCAGGGTCGACGCGGGGCGGCGGTGATGGCCCTCTTCTCCTCGCCGGGGACTGCTGCTGCTGCGCGTCGCCGTCTTCGTGGTCGTCGTCGTCGTCGACAACGCCCGTCGCCACGTCGCGCAGGACGGGCAGTAGAAGAGGCCTCCTCCTCCTGCTCCTCCGCCTGTGTCCGCCAGGCGCGACAGGCTCCTGGGGAGCGGGCCGCGCAGTTTGGGAGGCATTGGGAGGGAATGAGGGGATGGCGTGTACTCCGTATGACCTTGAAGGGACGACTTCCGCGAAACATGGGAATTTCCAAATCGGATCGGGAAGTTGGGGAACGCTCCCGGGCGGGCTTGGCGGCCGCAGCCGCCGGCGGATCCGTGGAAGACCTCTATCTACTACTACTACCAGTCTACCACATACGCTGGAGACGAAGCAGTGATGTCGATTGCAATGATACAGCATTGACGGTCTAGGTACACACAAGTCGAGCAGAACGAGATGCTTCATAGATGGATTCGTCAACTCATATGCCCGACACGTCACGGACGCTGGGGCTTCTGTCCAAGAATACAGGAATCTCCCCCCCGTGCGCTTCCTCCCCATATTCAATATACTACTCAATATCATTAATGGATCATCGTTCCTCCGATTCGTAGACAGCAAACAGAACCAAGCCCCATCTCCTCTCCTTTGATCCACGGATCCCATCGCCCGAGCACGTGTCTACATGAATATCCCCCATGGACAAGGTCGACAGGATACAGTTGCACAAGGGCACATGCACATGCTGAAGGATGCGTCATTAACAGAGGGACTCCATCGTACTTCGCCACACACGCTCAGCACGTTCAGGAGGATTCCGACTTTCGGCGACTTCTACCAGAACCCGACGACCTAGAGCAGTCAGAACCACTTGAATTAAAAAGGATATGAAAGGACACTCACATGCTAATACGCCTGGCCACATTGGCCAAGTTCTGGTCGTTATCTGCCTCCTGTCTGGCTCTCTCCAAAGCTGCCTGCCTCTCCTCCTCGCTTTTTCTCATCACCTCCTCCTGCGAGGGAGGCAGACGCTCGTTCTGCAGGTCAACCCTCCGGGCATCTTCGAAGTTGTGGATAGCCTGCTTGATTCCTTCTGCACCAAGCATGAGCGTTCCCGCCGGAAGACGGCCGCCGGCCGCCGTCTTGAGCTCAGTAACCCGCTCCGACTCTTCACGCAGCACCTGGAACACACGAGAAAGACGGCCGATGGCGAGAATCTTGTTCTTTATCGCCCGTCTCTTGAATTCGCTATCCTTCTCGGCTTCGGCTTCGGTTTCGGCTTCGGCCTCCGTGGATGCAGGAGGAGATTCAGGGGCGTCAGGAGACACTTCTGACGTCGGAGTCTCCTCTTCGAGCTCCTCCTTGGAGCATGTGTTGAGGATCGCGATGAGCATGTCGGTGATCTTTTCACCCACGAACGGAAGCGACCATGTGAAGACATCCATGAAATTGGGGAGCCAGTAGGGGTGAGGCGTGCAGTTGAACTGCCGAATGTTCATGACATTGTTCTCGTACTTCAAGACAGCGGCCTTGTTATTGTACACGTCGAGGTAGTTCGGAGCGCTGAAGATCGTCATGACGCTGGGAAATCCAGTCGTCCGTGTCTTCCTGTACATCCGGTAGCCGGCGTCCTGGGCCTCGTGCGCTCGAATGATGGACAGAAGATTGTTCTTCTCGAGGAAGGCGCACGCCGCGGGGTAGGAGAAGAAGTACGAGCAACCTCGAACATTATTGTGGACAAAGTATTCTCCTGTCTTCTCCTGGCCGAAGTCCTCCAGAGGATCGGCCCACAGGATATCACACATAAGCCCATGGGTTGGAGGCTCCCTGAAGCGATCGATCTGCCTTCAAGTCAGAATCCAACGGGACCCACGCGGTAATTGGGCACAGATTCGCAGCTTACCGCCTTGATATCCTCCAAGGTATGCAACTCTGGACTGAGTCCACCGTGAATGCACAGGAATTGCTTGTTCATGATCGCGGCCAGCGGCAGCGCACAGAAGGATTCCATGCAAGCGTCGTAGACCCGCTCGGTGTACTTGTGCTTGCACTCGAGCTTGAACGTGAAGTAGTCCGTCAAATGTCTACATTCATGGTTTCCTCGGAGCAGCCAGAGTGAGTTCGGGTACCAGATCTTCAGCGCCCAGAGATAGAGAACACACTAGAGGAGTGTCATCAGTACCAGTGTCACCACTGCAAAAGCAAAACAAACCAACCTCAATGCTGAAGTAACCCCGGTCAACGTAGTCGCCCAGGAAGAGATATCTTGTCTCCGCAGGGTCTCCGCCAACCTCAAACAGCTTCATCAGGTCGTAATATTGCCCATGGACGTCACCGCACACCGTGATGGGCGCATCCATCTCCAGAAGGTTCGGCTCCGCTCTGAGCAGCTGGGTGCCGGTGTTTATGATCCATAGCGCCTGCTCCTCTGTAAGACGGCCCTCTCGATAGAAGTGCTGCTTGAGGAATTGAAGATTCGGCTTGGTGCGATCCTGGGGAGACCAGAAAGTATCATCGTCGGGGGTGTTGAGCGCGGGCGCTTGCACCTCTGTAGGATCATATGGTGAGCATCGGTCGGCGAGCGAACGGTCGCAGGCGACAGCCATAGACACAAACCTTTGCAGACTCTCTCCAGCGTCGACACCTGGGTGCCATCTTCCATGGTATGCAGCGTGAAGTCGATCTCCGGAAGGGGCTTCTTCTCCTTCACCGCTCGCGCGATTTGCCGGTCCATCTTGCCCGGCCGGTCCTTTGCAGGGCGATCCATCTTGACGGGATCCTACGGATTGTGTGTCAATCCGCGCGACGTTTAGGAACGGGGCCCCGAGTGCTCGAGTTGCAACAGTGCGGAGGAGAGGTGTGGTGGGGTTGAAGAAGGCCGGCGGGACTTCGCAAAGACAGCGTTACCTCTGAGACAGGGGCACAAGCTGAAACTGCAGGCCGAAAAGAAGGTCGGGGTGCAGAGGACAGCTCAGATGGAGCCCGAGGGGCCAGGCTGGCAAGGCGTCCAGGCAGGGAAGACGAACAGCGCTGGCCGTGGGTCGCGTGGAGGATGCTGGGAAAACAAGCAGCTGAGGCCGATATGTAAGATGGCGCTCCAGGGGCTGGGGCACGCGACGAGGGCTTTCGAGCACACAGGAGCCGGCGGCTCAAAGGGGCGGGACCAGCAGAGCGGCGCAGAAGGAGCTGGAGACGAGGAGAACAACGACCTGACGTGTTTGTATCCGGCAGATCGCGGATGAGGCTCAGCAAGGAAGACGTGCGGTGTGGTTTATGCGGTGGAGCAGCAACGCCCATCGTCCTGGTTTCGCCTCGGCCTGCGGGGAGCGTCTCGCCCTCGTCTGGCAGCCATCCCCACGTCTGCTCTCGTCTCTCAGTATTCTTCTTTGGCCCGGACATTCTACCGCGCTCAACATGTACGAATCATACAGTACGTCTGCCCTGCCTGCGCTTCACGAGCCAGGAACCATATGCTAACTGTCCACCAGAACCGCATCCGCTCCTCGCCCAGGTCCCATTGACCGTATCTCCATTCATCTCCCTCCCGACCGCCATCACCCTGCCCTACACCTACAAATCCGTCCCGTCGACTCTCCCGCCCTCCGTGACCGTCGATCCCAGCGACCCCGACGCCAAGGCCCGCTACGTCGTCTCCTCGAGCGGCGAGTACTCCGCGCACCCGGAGGAGATCCTCGCCTCGTGCCAGTCCCTGGAGGACCACCTGAGAAAGGTGCAGGCCGACGCAGAGAAGACCATCAAGGAATGGGAGGAGTCGGTCAAGCAGCGGGAGCTGGCGGAGAAGAGACGCGTCGCCCCGGGATGGCTGGACCGTGAAGAGAAACTGCTGCAGCCGACCAAGGCGTCATCATCGTCCAAAGGCTCGTCGGGGCAGTCACAGCAGCCAAGTCTGTTGGATAGCCAGTCTGCCGACCGGGGTACCTCCGGAACGCCAGCCCTGCAGCCCCGGGATGAGGGCGAGGAGTTAGACCGGGCGTTCGGTGGGCTGGCCGTGAAATGAAACATGTTACCTGTGCCAGTAGGATTTACATGACGATGACCAGGGTTATACATCTGACGACACATCTGAACGGGCCAGAGAATACGATGTCGATGTAACCCAGCGGGCCGTGAAGTGACATCCTGCCTTTCGGCAGCCATGTCCCAGGGCACGCGGAGAACAGGTCCCGTGCCTCGTACCGGCACAACGCATCAGCGAGCGTACATCGTTGGGGACAAGACTCACGAGGTTGATTGCTTACTGCAGACGAGCGCGATCTGCTCGAGAGAGTAGGAGCGTAGATTTGGCTCAAGAACGGACATGGACAGCATGAAGGATAATGGAAATTGGACAGCATCCATGATACACGGACAATCTTAGAATACCGTCATGGCATCACCAACAGAGCGTGCATAACCAGCACAAAATAAGTATGTCGTGAAGACGAGGGCTTTATGACTGAGATCATGATATTCCTTAGCTTCTAGTTAGCTTTTTGGCAATCAAATCGAGGTATTCCTGTGATCAAATATATCAGTGTCTTAGGTGGTCTTCTAGATATGTTTCTGGTTCAAATACCATATATATAAATGATTATTGTATTTATTTGAACTGATAAGTGATAAGAAGCTACAGTTGATACATATTCCCATCTACTGACTACTCTGTACGCAGCACATAATTAAAGATTTACAAGTACCTTGAAAATATGTAGAACTTCCTACTGCAATACCAGTTTCGTTGGTAAACAAAATCACACTTTTAAGGGAAAAAATAAGAAATAGCATCTCCAAGCCGAGTGCAAATACTCAAAACTGTTCATTGTGCACGCAGGTTAGCCTATGTATGTTGCAAATCGCTGAGAGTACCAAGACAGAAGGTTGAGTCCCGCGCAGCAGCTCAGGCTGCTCCGCTCCGCCCAAAAACACCCCGTCCCGCAGTTAGCAGCTAGCTAGCCCGCCCCTCCGGAGATTTCGAGCCGACAAAAAAACACCGCCAGACACCTACCTACGTGAGTGAAGTAATCCTTCTACCAATTCCACCTACGATAATAAAATAATACACAAACATACCTACCTACCTAATTTTTATCCGCCCTTCCTTCTTCCCTCTATTCGAACCCCACGGACAAAGTCCCATCCACCGAAGCTCATCCTAGGTCAGGTCACAATAGCAAACAGAAAATGGAACTCCTCCGCGCCCCTCCCGACACGTCCTCCTTCGTTCCCCTCGCGGAGCACCAGTCGCGCACGCCCGCCTCCTTCTACTCGGGCCCCCCGGTCCTGCACTATCACAGCGAGCGGTGCAAGGTCGTCATCCTGGAGCGCGACCTCGCCGATGCTCCGGCGCTTAATGCCTTGCGTGGAGGGGAGGCCGTGTCGTCGAATGGCAATGGTAATGGCAGCGGCACGACGGCGGCTGCGGTTGTGACGGGGACGGGAACGGTCAATGGGTCAGCGTCAGAGTCTGACCGTCACCGTCAGGCGAGGGAAGGCGGTGAGGAGAGGGAGGGGGAGGAGGAGGAGGAGAGGATGGACGAGGGAAATGAAGAGGAGGATAAGGAGGTTGTGATCGATGGGGTGGATGTGTGGGTTACGTCTGAGTATGCATACTTTCCTCTGTCTACATTTCAACCTAAATTATGGATCTGCGAGCTGACAACATGTCTACAGGAAATTCCTCCTCTACCGCCCCGCGACCTCCGCCGGCGTCGCCATCCCCTACCCGTCCATCTCGCTGCACGCCATCCAGAGACTGCGTCTGCCGGATCCTTCTTCTCCAGAAGGGACCGAAGGCGCTGAGGTACAGGGCCTGTACATGCAGATCGCCAAGCCGGCCGCAGAAGGAGCAGCCGTTGAGGAAGACGAGGAGGAAGAGAGCATCACCCTGACGATCGTGCCGCCGCCAGCACCACCGGCGCCAGCACCAGCAGCCACAGAAGAGGATGCAGAGATGATGACAGACGCAGAGAAACCCGAGGAGACGCCGACGCAGGCGCTCTTCGCGGCCGTCTCGGCCTGCTCGAACCTGCATCCGGACCCCGTCGCTCCCGGCGACGAGGATGACGACGAGGAGTATGGCGGCATCCAGGGCAGCTCGCTGTTCCAGTCCGGGCTAATCGCGCCGGGCAGTCAGAACGGCGGGCTGCCGCCCCCGGTCGAGGGCAGTTCCGGGTGGATCACGGCGGAGAACATGCACGAGTACTTTGACGAGCAGGGGAACTGGATCGGAGGCGGGGAGGCGCCGCCGACGTTGCCGCTGGGCCCGGGGGCCGGGACGGTGAGGCCGCGGGAGGACGATGGTGGGGATGGCGAGGGTGGTGAGAGCGAGGAGACGAAGTGGAGGAGGACGGATTGACTGATTTGATTTTAATCAATTGATTGGGTTGTGTCTGCGGGCTGGTGAGAGAGGGTATGCCATGGATGAAGGAGATGGGGTCTATGAGATACTTTCGACTGTTCATGTGCTGTTGTTGCAACTATGGAAAAAATAATTCTCGACATGACGAGACAGTTAAGGCCTGCGGTGGAAGAAAAAAGCATGATCGGCATTTACTATCTGAAATGTTGGCAATTTCTCTCTGAGAGCTCAGTTACATCGAATCAACACACGAAATGAGGATCATGTAGATCAACTAGCTAGGTAATGAATATCAAAACAAAGGAAATAAAAGAGAGCCTCCCGATACACTGAGAGATAGTTCACACTACACTCATCAACACTGACAAGATGCCGCTCCTGGTCGTGAACAGACTCCTCAAACCTATAACATGCTGTGCTAGTTATTAGGTAGTGATACCTACTCCTTCAAACCCGTCTCGATCATGCAGACTCGCCGGCGTGGGGCACCCTATTCCCAATCCTATTGCTTTCCCCTTTGGCGTCATCATGCCCTGTTTGAGGGTCTTATCGCTGTCTTCAGATGCCCTGTCATTCTTGCTGTCGTCGTCATCATCATCATCATCATCACCGTTACTGAGGTTGTCAACGCTCCTTCGGTTGAAAGCGTCGGAGGAAGGGCCCGAAGGCTCACCAGAATGGGCCCGTGTCGATGCCAATGTCATTGGCGACGCGGACACGCTCGCATCCTCCCAGACGTTGATGGTACCGCTGCGCATGCCGGAGCTTTTGCGGGTTGCAAGCGTGGCTATGGTTGGATTCTCGCTACTAGTATTCCTCGTCCCCATGTTCCGGTACACGGTTAGCGACGACAGGTCTCGCACGCCGCTGTTCGTCCGTCGCAGGGCCAGAACGGACTTGCAGGGATCCTTGCCGCTGGGTGCAGAGGTAGGTGCATCGGTCGTTGCCGCTGCTGGAGTCACGACGGTGTTCCGTGACGGTTTAGGTGGTTGGCTGTGCGGCCCTTTGACCACGGAAGGTCGAGGACTGGTTGTTGGCGAGTTAGAATGCAGCTGTGTCGAGGCTGGATCGTATGGGATGGCCAACAGAGACACCGGCCTTTCTGGAGATGGTGTCCTAGACAAGCTGCCTTCTTCAGAGGGAGGGGATTTGAGGATGTCAAACGCCGTTTTGTCGCTCTCCGACTTGAAGACATCACCAGCCGAGTTGAGCCGCGTATGCAACCCTTTCCGGGCCACGTTTGAGCGAATACGAGAAATGGTACCAGGAGAACTTGCGAGTCCCCGTCCATCCCCCAGAATGGTTTCCTCTGACAGATGCCGACTATGTCTATGTCTCTTTGGTGACCTTCTAGGAGAAGTTAACATCAGTGGGCCAGGACGCGATGTTGGTCCTGGCCCGTATCTCTCTTCCAGTTCATGGCTATCTTCAGGCTCTTCGATGGTGGGCGAGAACGCGGGACCTCCGAAGGACAGTGATGGATGGATCGAAGTCCTGACGGAGCTCTGTCGTCTGTGGCCCTTTCGCATACCCTGCGCTCCCTTCAGAGCCGAAGGGGATTGCGCTCTTGATGGGCTATCTCCAGCGTGCGAGGGGCTCCTATTCACAGCAAGGCTTGCTCTCGTTTCCTCTGCAGTCTCCTTGTGGTTATGAATGGCCTTCAAGATTGCTGGGTCAATGATCCGCTGATTCTCGTCCATAGTACGCCGCTGTGGCAGGATACTCGTTCTATCTGCATCCTGCAAGCGTAAAACCTGCCGTTCGTCGAGACTATGGCTTTGCTGGTTGAACGAATGTCTTGGATTGGCTGAATTTGGACGGAGAGAATGTAGGTGTTGACATGGGACAGTCGTGGTGGTCTGGGCTTTTCCTCTCATAGGGGACGCCTGTCTTCTTGGAGAAGACTCAACTGATCCGCTCCTGCGCGGCGTTTGGCTGCTCTGCTCAATGGAGTAAGTCGTCTGCCGACTAGTTAAGCTCCCACGTGGAGAGCTGCGAGCATCGCCTATCTTGCGAGAGTCGAGAACGGCAAGCGAGAACTGAGCTACAACCGGCTGCTTCTGCGACGGGGATTCTCTTTCAGCGGCATACCTTGCCCCATGTCCGTCCCCGGTCCCTCTGAGATATGGACTGAACGGATTGAACGTGGGACAAGGCGGCAAAGCCGGGGAGTTGAATCCGACGTCTCCTGACGTTGGAGTCTTCGTTCCATCATCGAGGATAGAGCTATCTACTGTTTCCAGGCTCATGAAGGATAGCTGCATAACAGAATCATCTTTCGGAAGATAACGAATGGGACGACAAGAAGCAGGTGGCGGCGGCATGGGCTGCTGTGGTGCCGTCCCTGCAGTTTGCGTAGTGATACTCCTAGTACACACCCTCGTTGCCTCAAGCAAACCGGACTGGCTCCCTGGAGTGGCCGTCTCACTTGACCGATTCTTCTGGGCTGGCAGTGGCCATGCAGCAGACATTTGTCTACCGTCAGGATCACTGTTCATTCCATCTTCTTTCTTGCCCTCTGGGGTGGTTCGTGGGGTTTTCTCTGCGGGAAGCTCAGATACACCCTCTACGGCAGATGTAGGTTCCTTTCCCTTTGAGACCGGTTCCTCCTTAGTCCGGGAGATCTGCTCTAGAGAGTCGGCCAAGGCTGCTAGAGAACCCAGGGGAATTGGCTTCTGACGCACGATCGAGTGGTGTTTTGACTGGGACCTTGGGAGGGTGCCTTGCAGAGACCGGCTCCTGCCTTTCCCCTGTGGGTGGATCATGGATTCTGCCATTAGTGGTTGCTGGACACTTTCACGGAAACCGCTTGGCGTCCATTTGTTTGGTAGGTTGTAAGGATGCCGTCCATAAGATGGAAGGGTTGAGAGTTCCTGTCTAGGCTCTTTGGTGTCAATATTGGCGCTCTCTGGGTCCTGGGGATGTCTTCCTTGACTGGCCTGTGCCATTATTGCCAATGGGAGGCGGTCATGTTGTACCCGTATCCATACCACTGTCACGACTGTCACTGTCATGACAAACAAGATGGAGCAGACCATGGAGACTGCAATCACTGTGGTGACACTGGTCATTTTGTGTTGATCACAGCCTCAGCACTGTCCCTGGAGTGGTTTGACAGAAGTCGCGTTCCTCTTTCCCACTTCGCGTCCAATAGCTGGGCAGCCCGGGCGCCGTCCGCACCTCGAGACGGCGTGTCGAGGACAAAGGGGAGGACGTGAGTAAACGGGGACAACATCAGGGAACCAGAGACGGTGGAGGTAGAGGAGAAGAGGGATGCCAGTTTGTTTTTGTGGCATGGACCCCGACTGGAATGCGAGTGCATGCTCCCCGGGCACGCGCGGAACGCTGGCGGGTTCCCAACGACGCGATGTTGCAACAACATGTGTTACTTCCACAGAGCGTAGAAGCCGTTCACGGTGCATGGAATGCCTTGTTTGTTGGGTTTAACCAAGGGACTGAAGGAGACATGGAATGGAGACATTGGTGGAAGCCATAGTTCCATCAACCAAGTAGACCTGGAGGAACAGCTGAGATGCACACATCATTTTCTGGAGTCTGCGCTCCCGCACAGGTCAAGACAGACCGAGAATGTGTCTAGAAGCAGATCTCTTGTGCCGGCTGTTGGGTTCTGACAACCCCTCATGGCAGAAGGAGCAGGCCCAACGACCCCTCAATGCCCGCGGACAGCCTCTCCAAGACGCTGCCGCCAAGGTACCTCGTCGAAGCATCCGATGCCAGGCCGGCCCGAAGCACGCAGACCGCTATAAGTCTATATGACTCCCATGAGCGCCATGCGAGGGCGCTGGCGGCGCCACACAGGGTCGAGAATCTCGAGATGCGACGGCCCACTGCGCATCCACCTCCCCTCCACGTCTGCTGCGGGCCCTCACCGGCTCTCCAGACCGAACGACAACGACGCTGTGGACCTACAGAGCAATAGTCATGTGCTCACGCGAGCCCTGGGACGGCCGGCGAACCTTCTATCCGGCCGAGTTGTCGGAAGGCCCTTTGTATTACATGGAGGACGATGGGGAACTTGGAAGCAAATCCGATGCTCTGGCCACGCGATCCGAGACGCCCATCATCCACGGATGCCCTCCGTGTCATCTCCGCGGGCCCGGGTCGGGGAGAAAGCCATACGGGATGCTGAGATGCTGAACTGCAGATTCATCCCCAACCCCGCGCATCCACTCCGCTCGGCAGGCCGGACGTCCCGCGCTGGAGACCTCAGGCCGACATGCCTCCACCTCACCTCCATCTCACATCGACTCCGTTCCCACTCTGCTCGGTTGGCGCCGTTCGACCCTGCTGGCCGGTCGCAATCCTCGCATCCAGGGTTCTGGAGGTGCTTTCGGGGGGACTGTCACGGCCAACCCCACCTCCGACCAGGGCTTCGGTCCCCTCCCTGTGATGCGCCGTCCGCCGTGGGCATTTATTATAAAGGCTCGCCTCGCCTCGCTGTCTCTGCATTGCACAAGCCCATCCTTTTCTACTTTGCCATCTCTCTACCGCCGCGTTAGACCTCGTCCACCATGGCTGACGCTCCCCTCACCAACGGCCTCTTCCGCCATGACAACACCACCCCCCCGGAGCATCCCAGCCTGATGTCCCTCTTCTCCCTCAAGGGCAAGACCGCCATTGTCACCGGAGCCGGTGCCGGCATCGGTCTCGCGGTGGCCCAGGGTCTTGCCGAGGCCGGAGCAAACGTCGCGCTGTGGTGGCACACCAACCAGAAGGCCGTCGAGCGGGCCGCGGAGATCGAGCAGAAGTACGGCGTCAAGTGTACGTGGCCGGGCCTTCTGTGCCAGTTACCCGCGGAAGTGCGCTGATCCCAACCCCTCTCTCAGGCAAGGCCTACCAGGTCAACGTCAAGAACGCCCAGCAGGTCGAGGATGCCGTGAACCAGGTGGTCCGGGAGTTCAACGGCCGCCTCGACGTCTTCATCGCCAACGCCGGTATCCCGTGGACCAAGGGCCCCATGGTGGACGGCCCCATTGACCACTACCTGGATGTCGTCAACACCGACCTCGACGGCACCTTCTACTGCGCCAAGGCGGCCGCCGCCCACTGGCGGAGGCAGAAGAAGGAGGGCACCGACATCTTCGGCAACAGGCTCGAGAACTTCCGGGCTGGCAGCTTTGTCGCCACGGCCTCGATGAGCGGTCACATCGTGAACATTCCGCAGATGCAGGCTGCATACAACGCCGCCAAGGCGGGTGTGATCCACCTCTGTATGATACTCCCTCCTTGACTTGCCGGTGTGTGTTCCCATTATGCTGACGTTTTATTCCAGGCAAATCCCTCGCCGTGGAATGGGTCCAGTTTGCCCGCGCCAACACCGTCTCCCCCGGCTACATCGTCACGGACATCTCCAACTTTGTGCCCCAGGAGGTCAAGAACCTCTGGAAGGACAAGATCCCCATGGGCCGTGAGGGCCGCGTCGAGGAGCTCAAGGGCGCCTACCTCTACCTCGCCTCGGACGCCTCCAGCTACACCACCGGTGCGGACCTCGTCGTCGACGGAGGTTACAGCCTGCCTTGAACATTCTCCTGGTTTTTCTTTCATAACTTATCTCGTCTACGGCGCCACCAGAGAGCCGAATTGAAAAAAAAAGCGCACATATAGACATAGAATAGAGAGGGCTGGCACGAGCCTGCTGGACAGCTTTACATAGATTGATAGATCATCCTGGCGATAGGTATCCAGGGGGTTGAACATACCGAACATGAATAGACTTTGGCATGTCCCACAAAAAAAGTGGGTGGGTGTATGAAGATTGCCTTCCTGTTCCTGAATTTTCCAGGTGTAACCATGGATCTCTGCTTGGCATCTGACGTCATGTTTCCCTGTTCCTGCCGTCTCAGCTTCAGGTACGGAGTACTGCAAACCCGGTACCGACTTTCAGAAGTACGGTACCTGTGGTACGTCTAGGAGGCACTTTCAAACGCAAAAACGAACAGCAGTACCGTATCTAACAGTGCAGAACAAATTCCATGGCCCCTTCTTTTTTTCTCTTATTCCTGAGCGACAAAATGATTGCAAACTCCAGAAACCTCAAACTATGTACCTACAATACATAAAAATAGACAAGTACCCAGGTACCTACCTATTAAGTATGTACCTAACCCGTCCTCAACCTCCCATACTCATCACCACCACAATGATCATACTCATGATCATCCTCCCCAACCATCCTCTCAAACCCCCTCACAGCCCGATCCACTACCCGATCCACCCACGCCCCGACCCCCCTCCCCTCGCGGATCCGTCGCCGCAGCCGCCGCTCCCACCCCGGCGTCGCGGGCGACGGCGGCTCGACAACCTCGCTGCGGAGCCTGTGCGTCGTGGGGTCGAAGTATTTCGAGAGGGGAGTTGTGGTTGTCGGAGGCGGTGGGACAGAACTGCCTGTCGCGGAGATGGGGATGGGCTGGAGGTGAAGGGGAAGGGGAAGGGGTGCGTAGCCGTCGGTTCTGTGTTTGGTCTTGTTCCTGCCCCTCAGGCGTAAGCGTATGCCGGAATCGGGAGAGCTGTCACTGTCATTGTCGTCGTTCTCATCGTTATCCCCATCGGAGGAGGAGAGATTGGATGATAGATCCGAAGAAGAGTCTATTTCCGTCCCGGCTGTTGATGAGTGCGAGTACATCTCCTCCATCTCGGTATCCGCACCGCTCTCGTCGTTGTCGAACGGATTGATAGCATATTCTTCTCCCTCTTCTTCCTCTTGCTGTTCCTCCTCCCCATCCCCGTCCTCGAGATCGAGATTGAGATCCCCATATCCACCCTCATTTCCTTGTTGTTGTTGTTGTTGTTGTCGTCGTCGTCGTCGTCGTCGTCGTCGTTCTCTCCCTCTCCTTTTTCTACTCCTCCTGCGTCTTCTCTCCACCAAACGGTGATTGCCCTGGTGCCTCCAACGGCATCGACGCAAAGAGACAAGAAGCTTGCGGAGTGCTCTGCGGAAGAAGTAGTAGACAGTAAAGAAAAAGGAGAGAGTAAGCAGCACGGCTGGGATCATGACGACCAGGATCCTAGTCTTGGGCGATGATGTCGGTCCTGCTGGGTTCGGGTCTGGGTCTCGGTCTCCTCGGTCTGCGAGGGATTGATGATGAGAGGTGAATGTGAGCGTGGGTGGTGGTGCTATTGGAGGAGTCATGGTGGAGGTTTTGGTGGTTGTGGTTGAAGGAGGAGGGCATTCTGTTGCTGTTGCTTCTGTTCCTGTGGGCGAGGATGATAAGAGACGAGGACGAGGAGAACGTGTCATTGTTGCTCTGTTCTGCTCTGTTCTGCTCTGCTCATCAATGTCTGAATTTTTCAGGTCGTGGATTCAGATTTGTATGAATGGAGGGATATACGTACGCACCTAATCTTCCGCAGAAGTAGCTAGGCAGTACCCAGACAGCACCTATATGGATCGAGATGTCATATAGGTACAGTGTCTACCTATCTATGTAGGGAACTGTCCCTATGCAGCCAGAACAGGGTATGTGTGGAGCATGTTGCAAACTGCTCTGCAGGTAGTTCTGTTCTGTGTGTTCATTTTATTTTCACTTGTGTTGTTGTCCTGCCGTTATTATTAACTCTCTTCAGGGGTAATCACTACTCTCTATTTTTTTCTTTTCTACATATTACCCAGTGTCTAGTCCACAACTTGCTTCTCTTACTGCTATTTTCTCCCCTATTGGGGTACCTAGGCACCTTGGAGCACATAGAACCCATGGACACATTCAAGTAGAGCCCTATTATCCCTCAGGATTCATTGAAATTAGGGTTTCCAGATCTAATTATGATACGAATGCCTATCCGGTCAACACTGGAACATGCTGGCTAGGCAAGGTAGGTACTATGTTCTGTTTGATCCCATATTCTGATGCTCGGCGGCAAACGTAGACAGAGATGGAGATAGCATGAGATTAAGTTGACTCATCCTCAAAATATACAGTGAGTACTACTACTACTACTATAATGGGCTATTTAGGTATATCTATTACAGAAGGAGCAGCTTTTCCAATTTGGAAACAGATCTCCCTTTTTTTTCAATTGCATACTGGTGAAAATACAAATAATAACAAGCGCATCTTGACCCGACTTTTTTTGAGCGCCATTGAAGACATAGATATGTTAAGTCGAAGATCTGATGAAACAGACTGAGGGGAGATGAGATTGATAAAAATCCGGCCAGAGGACCGAGCATATGTTCATGTAAAATAGAAAGGTATCCACTTCGACCCTCCAAGCCAGTTTCAACCCATTTTTATTTACTTGCACTAAAGTGGAATGAATGCACAACCGTGACGTGCGAGTTGGAAAATAATTAATCGAGAAAGTGGACAGAACGACTTTTTGTCCAGGGATTCAGTGAAGGGGGAAAAAAAAAGTAAAGACATAAAAGGACCAGAACAAATGAAAGAAAGGTATCCAGTACGAAGTGAGGCCGATAGCACAGGAAAGCTGAAAACAGATTGGCCGTATACTGCCATATATCTTCAACCAAATGAGTAAACCACGCACTCCCACATGCATTCCACTTTGATCCAGACCGAGTACAGACGAACGCCGACGTTTCTCAATTATTCACCGGACCAAGATACGAGACCGAATGTCAACAGAGACTCCATGTAAATCATGAACAGAACAAATGACAGGGCCAAGTAACAGGCTAAACCTGTCAGGACACAAAAGTGCAGAGCCCGCTAGAAAATCAAAAAAAAGAGAAGGGGAGAAGAGGAAAGGATAAAGTAAGAAAGTATGGAAGGGGCTTTAGGTGCATTGATAAGGCTCTTTAGATGCAGACAATAGGCAGAGCGGCCGTGATCTGACACCAACTGTAGAGCAGAGACTTCCCGACGTCTGACGGGGGCCGCCAGACGGCAAGTCGTTTTCCACATACACTAGAAATCCTCAGATGCTGAAAGGGCATCCATACGGGTCTGCATATGATGGAAAGAATCGAAGGAGGCAACGCAGGTCTAGCTCCAGTAGTCACTCAGGCTGAATAGACAGCTCGTCCGAAAGGCTATGCAACCTGGGTTCGTCTCTCACGACTTTTCCTCGGTACCCGCCATCTGAACGTCCTGCTGTCCACTCTCCGTGGAAATCGGCCGTTTCACATCACCAGACTCTGGTGCGTTCTGCTGCTGCGGTTGCTGCCCGCCATCCGCACCTCTGGCGGCGGGAGAACGCTTTCTGCCCAGTCTCTCGCACCACATCTCTGCGCTGACGAGAGTGTCGTTCACCACGCGGGTGACTTGTGTCATCATATCCAAGCCCTCCTGGGCGAGGACAAGGATACGATGGGCACTCGTGGCTGTGTCTGACGGATTTGAGGAAGGGGTCGGCGGAGGATTCGATGCAGACGCGATATGGAACCGTTGTGGCAAGGAGGTAAGATGTCGCCGAACGAGGTTGCGCGCATTCTCGGGCAACGCACCGCCGGCGTACTTGGAGACGATATCGACTACTTGTCTCAGAGTGGATAGCACGTCCTCCTTGATCGCCTGAAACCGCTGCGACAGCTGGGCGCGGCTCAAGGCACACCCGGTCCCACCTGCGGCAGACGCATCCACAGCCTGCTGCTGGTTCGCGCTGCCCCATTCCTTCAGCATGTTTTGCAGAGCGACGATGGCGTTAGTCAACCGCCCGTTCGCCCATCGCAGCCAGGTCAAGCAGTACTTCAAGCTGCGGAGTGATTCCTCACTCATTGCAACCCCCAGCCCAGATGTCGAGATCATCAAACGGCTCTGCCAGGTGGACGCAGTCCGCGTTGTGGTTCGACTCGTCACCACGCTGTCCCCACTAATTTCTTCATAGGATGGAGACCGATTGTCGTCGTAAGGCGGGAGGGACTCGGTGGACGACAGGTCCGAAGATCGCCTCACTGGTTGCGACTGCGCGGGATCCGCGAGTCCTTTCTCGACATCCATCGGGTCGGGGTTATTTTCTCCGCTGACCTTCCTACGTTTGTTGCGGGCTGCGTCGGCAGCTTCCCTCCGCTCCAGCATCCAGCGGATTCCACTCTCGACACCCGTCTTCCGGCCCACGGTGCCCACAGTGTTTACGACGGGAGACCCGATCTTGCGCTCCAGGAATTCGGCGCCGGATTTGAAACGCGGAGAATAGGATTTGGAGGAAGCATATGCAGACATGGACCCATTGATGGCCGACGAGATCAGGGGATGAGCGGAGGTCAGCAGTGATAGCAGCGGCTCGGGCTGCTGCGTCTCACGCGGTGCAGCAGCCGCGGAGGAGACCTGCTGCGACGAGGGCGGTGGTCGAGGGGACTGGCCGTAATCTGAAGAAAATCAATAGCATATGTCAGCACGCACTTTCTGAAGAAGATTTCCCAACGTGAGTAACCAGCACCCCCCCACCATCAACGAGACACGTACCTGAGCGCAGCCCTTCCAGAGCCTGCGCGGCTTCGATGTCGTCCATCGAGAGCACACTCGTGGCGCGTCGAGTGCGGTCCTCGACGCTGGCGTTGCTGTCGACGTCCATCATGCTGGCCGACTCGTGCTCCGCTGCGGAAGCAGAGGGAGCAGGCGGAGGGGGGTGAGCAGGAGCGGAGGCGCCGTCTCTGACGGAGGAGACGACGGCCGCGGGCGACGGAGACGACACGGTGAAGGGACGCTGCTCCATGGCGGTTCTTTTCTGTCCGGTGCCGACGCCGCGTTTGCGCTGGGGCGGAGCGGGCGTTCCGAGACGAAAGGTTCTCCCACACGTGAAAGCGACGACGGTGACGAGACCAGGGTCCCCCAGCCAGTCACGGCGCGATGTCCGGGAGAAAAAGAAAAAGATGTCGAGAAACCACTCGGGATCGAGTCAAGCACCGACGAGACGTCTCACGTACGAGGGAGAGTGAGTTACACCGTGCAAAAAAGAGATGGTGATGTCGCAGCGGTGCGATATCGGTATCAGACGCAGTATGAGGATGCGAACAGCACCACCGCACCACGTAGCACGGCGCAGCAAGAGAGAGACCGGAGATGGGAAGGACAGGGCAGAGCGAGGCACCACGCAACAGGGCGGCAGCCGGTCGGTCTGGAGAGGAGCGTCCTCGCCTCCGCGCGGTCGTGTCCGGAGTCTCTCTTTTTTTTTGAGATCCAGCTGCCCGGTCGGCTGTGAAGATGCAGATGCTGGAGCGATCACATGCCCCGTGCTGCCGCAGCCGCGCCCGCGCTGATAGGCCCATGCGCCCCTGTGCCTTCCCTGCCTGACATGTGATCCGCCCCGTCGGAAATTTACGCGACGTCCCGTGATCCAGATCGGCAAGCGTGCTAGCGTCTTGGGCACGTGTCCGGCGTGGGCGATGGGTGATGCCTACAACTAAACTGAACGTGCTTTCTCAAAACTTCCATATCGATCAGCATCTTCCAAGCTGCTCTCCTTTAATCTCTACCGTTCTCTGAGACTCTAGCAGGTCTACATCACCCGGTCTTCGTCTCAACCACCACAAGCCAAGGCAACCGGAAATACATATCCAGACACGCCAGCAGAAAACAAGACTCACAGGGATATCATCAACGCTGAACAGTCACGTAGAAAACAAACAGGAAATATGCAAAAGACCTCGGATGTCCTCAAAGAAACCCGTCACCAACTCTAATCAGAAGAGGATTAGGGTAAATTGGAAGAAGACATCCCTGCAGTCGTCTTTCCAATCGCTCATTCGACCGACGCTCCGTCGTCGTCATCGTAATCCAAAGCAGCCAGCGCTTCCATGGCGTCCGGGCCCTCGTACTCCGAGTCGCTGTCCTCATCCACCTCCTTGGCCGCCAGGAGCCGCGATACCTTGCTGCTGACCTTGTAGCAGCTGTAGACCATGTCCCGCACCAGCCGCGCGGGCGCGTTCCCGGTCTTGATCCGGCACAGCGTCTCGCCAACCGCGTAGAAGGCAAAGTTGCCTGTTGCGTACTTATTGTACACGCACGATGCAAGGAGCCTCGTCCATTCGTACTCGCTGTTGTTCCAGGTGTGGACCAGCGGGTGCTCGAAGGCGGGGGGCCGGATCGCGTGCACAAGGTCCGCTGCTGCCTGCGACGTCACGGCAAACGGCTTCTTCTCCCCATGGGAGACACGCTGCCAGTCACTGTAGGATTCTTCGACCCGCCTCTCGACCTCCTT
>JGI26051J44788_1000401_pt1 | contig 24951 bp, 24 predicted proteins | sample HigsolmetaGSP13D_FD_44788 | JGI IMG/M metagenome (IMG submission 44788) | reverse complement strand
AAAAAAAAAAAAAAAGATGCAGCACATGTAGTACCAGCATGGTCCTTCTTCTTTTTCGTTTCTTTTCTTAGCCTCAGGCTACACTACAGGTGTCACGCACCTGGGCCAATCGAGTTATCTGCAGTGGCGGCAGTTTTGGACAGGTTTCTGTTTTCGTTTCATCCCTGGGACTCAGACGAAAGGCGATGTTTCAGACAAACTGAATGACATAAGGGGGATCGTTACCGTTCCTTGCAGAACGCGACGCTTAACCGTGCATGTGCAGGCGACGCCAATTCGCCAGTACATAGTCAACTCCGGGGTACTCCGGACAGACCTAGATACATACCTAAGTTCAGTTGATTGAACCCTGCGACCGAGTTTATCTGCTGGGGCTGAAACTGGTGCTGGGTTCTTATCAAAAGTCCATTTAAATAAAGCACGCCCATCTGCAACGCATCAGCCCCGCGACACAAGTACATACCTACTTACCTACTCAGGCATGTTGGTACGCGCTTGGGCCGGAAGACAATAAATGCCATTGTTATTGTTAGTTGGTCCCTGACATTATGATTGAAGGCATGGATTGGTAATTTGTTTCTGGGCTGGACCAAAGTGAGGAGCCCCGAGGAGGAAAATACAGTAAAGTGATGTTCCCCCATGCAATAAGATTCAGCCCCATTCTGTGTAGCATGTTCGGTCCAACCGCCTAAGCCGATGATCGCCTGCGGCGGCGGCGGCGGCGGCGGCGGCTGCTGCTGCTGCCTTCGAGAGCAGAGCCGCGTGGGATCTGGCGCTTAGCTTATACTCTCATGGCACATGTTGGTTGCCGTGACACGGTGTCAGAGATTCCCGGAAGGAAAAGCCCCAGTAAAAGGTGGCTTATACGACATTATCGAAGGTGTCCGAGTCAGACGGTCCGATGTACGTGGAGGGCCAAAAGATGAGCGATTTCCTCTTAGATAGATACCCAGTACCCTTTTGTTTTCGTGTATTTCCCGTTTGTTAAACTCCTTGTCCTTTTTCTTCGAATGTGTGTAGTTCAGCTGGTGGATTTCTCTCTGTTTCTTTTTGATCCGAAGGAACATGAGAAGTATTACGACCCTCTGCACCAGGAGGGTCCTTCATATTGCAACTGTGCTTACCGTTGCTCTCCATGCCGCCAAAGCCCATTTACATTCTCGAGAAGCGGCACAGATTGAGCCGATTGTGGTGCCTCCTTCTGGCTATTGGTATGTCGGACAGCCAAAAAGTCACCATCACGATTGTTCTCACCAAGTGGTAGGGATGGCGACGAGGGCCGTTGGTCTTCGTTCAGCGTGGCGCTTGGGACGCCTGCGCAGAACATCCGAATGCTGATATCAACCTCCAACTCAGCAAGTTGGGCCGTTCTCCCGCCGCGGGATTCAGTGTGTCAAAGGGAAAAGTGCAATGACGAAGAGGGCACGGTCTTTGAACCCCGCAATTCATCCTCGTGGAGACGGAGCGGATCTGATACCTACGAGAACAATACGTGTGTCGTTGGCACAGATGACCTGAGAATAGGCTCTGCGGGAAACGCGTCGGGCCCAATCCTCAGGGCGCAGACTATCGTCGGGTGCCAAACAGCCATACCATCGTCAATCGGCATGCTGGGACTAAGTCCATTCTTTGCTGGAAATTCTACCAATTCCAGTTCACTTCGGGGCATTCTGCAGTCACTTAGATCAAGCAATCTCATCCCCAGTATGTCATATAGTTACACTGCAGGAGCGTCTTATCGAAACGCACCTGGCAGCTTAGTCCTTGGAGGGGTTGATAAATCCAGGTCTGAGCCTGACCGTGTTTCTTTCAGTTTGAATAGTAATTCAGATGAGAGGATGGTGGTCGGGATACAGAGCATCACCACTAACCGGGGCGGCGTTTCCACGGCTACTCTGTCACATCCAGCCATCTCTGCGAACATCGACTCGACAGTGATCGACATGTCGCTACCAAGGGAAGTCTGCGACGTCGTTGAAAGCCACTTCAAGCTCTCGTACGAGGAGAAATTGGATATGTACTTTGTCAACGACTCTGTCCACGAAGAGCTGTTGCAAACGCAGCCATCGGTAACTGTCACGATAGGCGATAAAGCTATAGGCGGGAAAACAGTCAACATCACCATTCCTTACGCCGCATTCGATCTGGGAACATCACCACTGCCCCGGGGAACGATGCGTCGCTTTCCTCTACGACGAGCCCAAAATGGCAGCCTACCAACCCTCGGCCGTGTATTCCTGCAGGAAGCCTACCTGACTGTGGACTGGGAACATGGAATTTTCTCCATCTCACGGGCGCGTTTTGATAGTCTTGAGAAGGTCGTACCTATTCAGCCGTCAGCTGTTGACCCGATGATCCATACACCAAAAATGACCATGATGCCACCGACGACGTCTAGTGCGGTTCTTCCTTCGCAGACTGTGCCTGTCAGATCAACGGTGATACGTCACTCTGGCGGGATAACGGCTCCCACGAGTTTCTCAAACCCAACTCCCACTCCTTTTAATCCTCCGTCGTTGAGCAAGGGCGCCATCGCAGGTGCCGTTTTGGGACCTACAGGAGCGCTGGCTGCGTTGATCTGCCTCCTGATATGCTTAAGGCGTCGCACGAACAGGACGACCAATCAAATATCTCGACCCATCCAACGTATCTCTTCAAGCTCTACGCTGACTTCGATGATAAAGCCTTTGCCTCGGGAACCACGTCCGCGTGGTTCATTGCCGACTACCCGGACGATCAGTGGCCCAGAGCTCTTTATTGCGAGTTCTGGCTTCACGGCTGAACCTGCTGAAGAGGCGATCCCGGACGCGAAGATCCAGGACCTGGATGAAAAGAATAACTTGGAGGGGCCTGTGAATAGAGTCGCAACGATGCCGCCTCCTCCGCCACTAGAAGAACATCCGCTCTTCAGGTCACGACCAGCCTCTCCCTTGCTTCCTCCTTGTTCAAAACCGCATCCTCCCCCCATCAATCTCACACCCTGTTCCCGCTTGGTCGAGACGGAACGTAGTTCCACCCTATCGACAATAACGGAATTACCGTCGCCTTCCGTGTACACGGTGTTCTCAGAAGATGACTGCCCTGACCCTGCACATCTGCAGACGCAGAGTTCGTCGCAGTGTATGCCGCTGGACACGACTCGCCGACGGACATTCGTGTCGCCGACGAGGGACTCGTCGGAGTACTGGGACCGCTTCTTTTCTCCCGAGACACGGGCAAAGGGGATGTGGAGGGGGGCAGAGAGCATTTCCTACAGCAATAAGGAAGTGAGTGTGTAGCATCAGTTGCCGTCATTCCTTTTTTTCCTCTCTCCTATGACTTGGATACCCATTGCAAGATGCGAGATCTACATCTGAGAGTCTTGGGACTTTGGTTTTCATAATGAGTTAGTGTTTCTTTTGTTGAGTACTCCGTACAGTAGTATCGGGAACGCGAAGGAAGCACTGGCGGGCTTTGGATTGCGAATCAGGTCAGCATGAGTCTGGCCCGGGCGTTGGGGTCTCTCACCTCGGTTCTGACCCTTCGGGGGAACATGTACCATACCGATCGTTTGTACATATTTGTTCCGGTCCCAATCTTTTCCATTTTTTTTAGTCCAATCACACATCGACTGGGAGACATCCCGTCACGATCCGTTGACCACTTGGCCACTAGGAAAATTTCTGGGAAGTTTTTGGAAACGGGAACCCGCAGGTATGAGACAAGGGGCAAGAATGAACGGTTCAACCAACTCCTTAATGGCATTGATAAAGATAGGGGATTCGTTTAATACAGGGCTGGCTGGATCTGACGCTCCCTGGATTGCATAAATGTACGGAAAATATGACACCAAAAGGGGGATCAACGCTGTCGGGAACGTATGTACAGCGCCCTGATGCCATGAACACCGAAGATCCGTCTGAACTAGGCAGGTGTGCCCCGTGGTTGATCACGGAGATATCCAGGTCTGGAGAGGAACCCTCGGGCATGGCAGGGGGAGCCGCAGCGTCACATTGGGCCCAGAACTGGCGATAAGCACGGGCGAATCAGATGGTCCGACAGCGTCGAGGGCGTGACTCCTGACTCCTGACCGTTGGATGCGAACGTGTTCTGTACATCGTGCCGGAAGAGAGAACCGTGTTGTCGTCTGTTGCACGGGATGCTCAAGATCGATCGTCGCGGCCCAACGAGCGATGCGCGTGACCGGCAGGGCGGTTGCGGTCCGCACGTGGGGACGCGGATTGGGCGAGGGGCGCCGGTGGCATCTCTCTCAGTCGTTCTCCTGCGTCGACTGCGCCAGCACACACAGCAGGTCGCGAGCGCATGATGACGATCGTCTTCGGGACTTGTGAGTTCATCGCTGCGCACTGGACCTTCTGCCGATCAGCGGGGGAGGACGGAGATGACAGAGGAACAGCAAGGTGACGGTGCCGGCGGAGATGACGCCCGGACGGCGGGTAGGGCGAGGCGCCTTTGCTCGTTTGGTCGCGCGCCTTGGCGGAAGCTTCTGTCCTCTCGCCGGCGGGTTTTTCCTCTTCTCTTCATCTCCGGGCCCGTGGTCGGGCAGCGCGACGGTGACATCGGCCCGCCGTCTGCCTCGACAGGGCGTCACTCTCTCCCTCTCCCTGCGGCGCTGCAGGCAGCCCTGGCACGGAGGTCGAGGCATGGACACAGGGATACGGCGCTCTGCTGTTGCGGCACGGCCCAGACGGGCGTCGTCATCAGCGCTGTGTCTCTACGGTACTTTGATACAGCATGTCTCCTGTGCAATGGATGTGATCGGTGGGATGTGCGGGGAGGGCGGAGTGACGGGCGACGGTGGGGGAGGGACATGGCCCTATCTTTCTTCACTTTTTCTGCAATCTCCCCAGCCCTGCCCTAAACGCCCCCCCAGGCCGTGATTTTTTTTTCACCTTTCTTCTTCCCTCTCGTTCCCCTGCGTTTTGCTTTCTGCTCGTGTCTCTCGTTTCCCTGGCCTGCACTCCCTGCAGCCTGTCCACGCCCTGGCCCATCTCTGTTCTCTGGTTACTTCCGTCACCTTGGGCGGTTCCTCTCCGGGGGCACCCGACTTGGACCTCCCAGATCCTGTCCTGCTCCTCGCCACCCCGACGTTATCATCTGTTGCAAAGTCCCCTACCCTGCTGCAGACCATGCTGTGTGCCGTCTTTCAAAGCATCGTCTTGTGTTTCCTGCCGCGTCACTCTGCTTGACGCTCCTGCTGCATATATAAAAAAAGCGTACATCGCGGGGGAGCTTCTCTCTATATCTTCCGCCCCGCCCACTTCTTCCGCCGGCAGCTCTCCACCAGGGCCCAGAGGACAGAGTTTGCCACATCTTATCTTCTACTTCCTCTTGTATTACTATTCTCCAATATCAACTAGTTATTTTGTGACTTTACCGGGGTGCAATATATCTCGCCCGCAACCATGTCGACAAGATATCCTCCAATACAGCTTGCACTGCAAACCGAGAAGGACGGAAAACATATCCGACTGCACCAGCCAGCCCCTCCGCCAGAACTCACGCCTCCGGTGACGCCAACAATCGAGGACGATGCGGTGCCGGGCAGTCTTGCGGTGGATGGCTCAAGCAAGCCCAAGTCGCCACCTCCGGCCCCTACTCCCCCAGACGAAGTCTCTGGGAATGTCTGCGATCCTCAACAGCTCCTCAAGCCCCTGGAGTTCTTGCAAGATCTCGAGCTGCGCCGGGATGCGTCTGGCCGCCCGGTCGAGTATGGCCGTGGCGTGTGGAGTGTCGTCTACATGGCTACGTCCCGGGGCGCGTCGCAGGCCCGCAGTTCGACACCTCCAGCGTCTCCGGCGACTGCAAACCGCGTCTTCGCGGTCAAGACCCCTTTGCGCCGCGACGCTCATGCAGTACTCCAGGCGGAGGCGCTCACCCTCACCCGCATCCGCTGCACTCCTGGACAGGAGCGTCATGTGGTCCCCTTCCACGGCTTTGTTCCCAGCACCCAGTCAATAGTCATGTCTGCGGTGCCGCTGACGCTGTCGACCTATATCGAAGAGCGCGCTGCCGTGGCGCGGGAGAAGTTTTCCACTCGGACCATGTTCGATCCGGTGCTAGGGATGTCCCAGTGGCTTGACCTTGCGAGAAAGCTCATCGCAGGTCTTTCCTGGCTCCACAATGGACCCCGCGTGGTGCACGGCGATATCAAGCCTCACAACTTCCTGCTGCGCCCTCGTGCAACGGGCGATGAGAGCAACCCCGATGCCTTCCCGTATGATCCACTGTATACCGACTTTTCGTCCGCCCATGACTTCTCTGCGACGCCCGCGTTCAAGAGCCCTGGGACATCCATCTCTGCCTTGACTCCTCCGTTCGCGGCTCCTGAACTGCTCTCCATATCCACCCTCAAGTCCCCCGTGGTCGTGCCTACGCCGGCGTCGGATGTCTTCTCCCTTGCGGTGACGCTTCTGGCGGCTGCGACTGGAGACCTTCTCCTCTACCCCGGAGTTAGCAGCATGCAGCGGCTTGCCATGTCTCGAGACGGTCATCGAGTGCTCGAGTTCGTCCGATCCGGAGCTAATGGGTCACGGGCGCCTCGCAATGGACCTGTTGATCTGGCACTCAAACCGGCCGTACTGAAGGAGCCGGCGGACCGCATCACGCCAGAAGGGTGGCTGAGACTTATAGATCCCAAATCCGGACTTGGACCAGCGCTCCACTGCTCCTCATGAGTCTTCTGTCTGATGATTCTCTTCTTCTATACCTCTTCTTCCTTGCTAGTTAGGTCTATTTTTTTTTCCCTCTGTCCATATTTGTTTTGAACTGCGAGATACCCAGATAGATTATGGATTGATGGATTGAGCAGGATGTACATACGATTTCCTTCTAGCCATTGAGGGCATCTGCTTTTTAATTTCTTCATTTTTGGCATCTTTTTATCCCAGGATAGGAATGGTTTGAGTCTTGGTTTTTATCCCAAAATAAACGGCACGGTTCAATGCATGTTCTTCCAAGCTTCCTGTGTAGATCTCTTTTCAGAATTTCTTTCTGGAGCTTCTTACTGAGAATTACGTTCGACGCGCGTGTGTACGATGGTTGGAACGGACAATGCCATCTGCTTCAGGTTCCCACACTGCGTTTCTGCATGTCCCCGTGTGCTGTTCCTGCCTCCGCCGCTTCTCGGTCTTTCCAACCACCGCAAGATGCATCCTACGAGGAAGGCACAGGGTACATGTGCATCCCAACGTGCGTCCGGCGTCTCTGTCGCTCCTGCCTTGGAGATCAGGGCTCCCGAGGGGTCTGCTGGAGTACTAGTAGACGAACAGCTCGTCCTGATGTTTCTTCTTCTCTTCTCATCTCCCATGCCACTCTCTCTTCGCCACGATCTCATCTCACTCTTTTGCTTGCCAGTTCCCATATCTTAACCGTCTATAATAGCTATCTAGCTATCTGCACCACTTTCTCTTTTCAGTCGCTTCTCACTATAGCAGAATCCCCCCTTCCCCAGCTAAATCTTCCGCCCAGACTGTGTCTTTTCTCCCAGCTCAATACGAGGAGGCCTGCCAGGATACCCTCACGATCGTTATCAATTAGGGTCTGATCGTCCCAGGCCCGTTCTTTTTGATTCTTGCCCTTTGCTGATGACCGTCTTGTTAGGTTTCGAACCGTTTCTAATATTCACACGCCTCGAGTTCTCCTTGTTCTCGACGGAAACCATCGGAACTTTACAAAGACCATCTCGTCCGATCCAGACGGCGAACCGGACTTCTCTATATACGCTGTCAAAGCTTGGGACGAGAAACGTCAAGCTTCCATCTCGACATCAAGACCTTCCCCGTGCGGAGCGAAGGGTGGGATTGTGGGAACCAAGCATCGACGAGGCGTTCAACGTCAGCAGATAGTAGTAGCGGCGGGAAGACCCGCGAAGACGCTTAAGATGTTCAATGTGCCCCGACAGATTCCGGCGTTCAACATGGCCATCCCTGTTCAACCCGTAGCACCGCACCCTCCTCAGCCGTTCCCCCAATTCTGCGTGCTTCGTCCGGACCGTACGGCCGTCCCTTTGATTGCTCTTGATGAACTGCCATCATGGCTCCAAGTGGGAAACTGGGACTGGAGCGATCCCACTTTGTTCCAGTCGATGGTCCCTGCGAGTCTTAGCCAGATCCCGCGGGTCGGGGAGTATGATGTTGTTTGCCATCACTGCTGTGCTAACCTAGACATTGTGCAGCGGAGTATATCGCAGGAGAGTGACTCCAAGTCGAGTGCTCGTATCGCTGGCACGGACGATTTCAGACCTCCTTCAACTTATCCTGGCGCGTCTCGCGCTCCTTCCAGGGGCCTCTTTCCGACGAGTCCTGTGCCTTTGGGCTATCAGCGGTACAGCTTATTTGGAGAGCCGCCCTTCCTGTCTAATCTGCAAAACCCGTACGTCGGCCTATGTCTCATTGACACCCGCGTAATAGAAAGGGGGTTCAATAGTCAAAAGTCCATGTATCCGCAATTTCCAAATTGTTTATTGCCAACTGGATCGACAAATTTCGCCAGTAGCCAGAAAGATCGAAAGCCATCACTGAATCCGGAGGCTGTAGTCTTCGACCCGAAATCAAACAAGCACTCTTCCACTAGTTCCGATAACAGTGGCAATTGCGGAGGGACTATCTTCTCTAGAGGATGCGCCTCGACATCGATCTCGTCTTTTCCCAGTTCCGGTAGGAAAGACGTCGAGCGAATTACCAGGCTTCCTGGCCCACTTCTACCAAAAAGAGGTGCATCCGATCACTTGAGTGCAAGTTCTACCGACGTCCGCTCGTATCCCGTCCAGGATCTCAACGCCGCTGTTGGACAACTCAAAGAAATCCTAGGGATCGGTAAGGACACTGCGGTAGCCACGGCTAATCCCACGGGAGTCGTAAAGAACGGTCCAGAGACGACGATAGAGAAAAGGAACAAGAAGCTCCGTGACGAGCAGCAATTCTCGAACGATGCGGATAACGAGGTTCGGGTCGGGGTCAAGCTGCTGAAGGAGGAAACAAACCATGATGTGGAAAAGGGAATACAATCAAAGGGGGATGAACGTCGCCGTGGTGAAAAGTCCTCGGGGGGCCCAAGCAATGGAGGCAAAGCTCCGCCAGGGAGGAGACGTAGCCGGAGAAGAAGGCAGGGGAGAAACCCGAACAATGGCGAAGCAAACCGGGATCGCGGAGATGGTCCGTCGAGGCAGGAGAACTCTTCAACAAAGAGGCAATGGAGGAGGGAGAAGATCAACAGGAACAACAAGAACGAGTACGGTCCGGGCAGCCGATACTGGCACATGATGATGATCCCGAACTGGCGGGTGAAGGTTCCACAGCGGTATTAATTGGGCATTGGGATTCTGCTATTATTATTACGTTCCTTCCTTTCATCATGTTGGGATGTGGCTACTGGTGCAGCACTTATCTGGTCACTTTCACTTTCTTTGCCATTCTTTTGTATCAGCAGGTTTCTTCGGGATACGCATATGGCACTTAGATAGAATTGAATAGAACCATTCCCTCGGTCGGATTACATTTTCACACCCAGTAATCCTCCTCACTTTCACTAACGTTCCATGAAGGCCATGCAAGATGGTTCGAACCCTCTGCCTGGTTCTTTTCTCACGTGGTGCTATCAGACTTGTTGCTTTTAAGGTCTTATTTTCTCTGCAAAGCGGTACCACATCCTGTCTGCATAAAGTCCTCAATCAACAAATCGAAGCCTTTCTTTTCACGAACAAGTTTTCTCCGCTGACAAACTGATGCATGGAATCTAAATCAATATAACCTCTAGACCAGCACTTAGTAATTGCCGTCCATGGTGACGCGATCGTTGGAATATGGTATTGCACCTTGGTACCCGTGATCGGCGTGTCTCGTATCAAGATTGACGAGCAGGTGGTTCAGTATGATAAGCAGCGGTAATATACTGTGCCTATGTAGATGTCTACTGTATGTACTGTACATATGGATAGCGGAGCACTATACTATATGCTACACTCTACATGTACTACGGTGAGCCGAGAAAGGGAAGGGAAGGGAAGGAAAAGAAGGGGAGGGAAGGGGAGGGGAGGGGAGGGGGAGGCGATGAAGCTAGCTTGCTAGCTTGCTTAAGGTAGTTGTGTGTGTGTGTGTGTGTGTGTGGTCAGACTAGGTAAATGCTGTCTGTGTATAAGTACAGTAGATGTAGATGCAACGCTGTGGCGGGACGGTCGAGTCGTGTTGGCTCAGGTCGAAGCTTTCCCTCCGTTCTCTTCCCCCTCCCCCTCCTTCTTTCTCTTTCTCTCTCTCTCTCTGTTATCTTTGTCTGGATGCTGTTCGAGGCTGGTATAGCATAGATAGGTACCTTCCTCTACATAGATAGGTAGGCAAGTGGTAGGTAGGCAGCATTTGTGCTGCATATACTGTACATGTACTGTACATGGACATGCATACGTCACAATCGCGGCTTGGAATTGGAGCAAATCAAAACGGTATACATGACTTGACATACATGACATATCATCATGTATACTGTACATAACTGACTGATTGACTGTGTGTGTAAGAGAGATCTTGGAAGTTCTCTTGTACTTTATTTTTCTTTCGTATCGCAGTTGCGCGATATATAGATGAAGACGCAGATGCTGGTACAGATCCAGCACTAGTACAGAGGTGTTCATACTCAAAATGCAGGATTGGGGTGCGATGTATATAATAAATAATACAGATAGCACACATACATACACACACACACACAAAATAGTTGTCATGTGTATAGGCACAGTGCACAGTGCCCCTGGGCAGTTATATCGTCGATTCGACTCCCGAAAGGTCTTATATATGGTTCTTTTTGTCCTTTATGTTATCTTAGGGGGGTGTGTGTGTGTGTGTGTGTGTGTGGATATTCGATCTCCTCGTCGATGTTCTACTGGTTGCGGACTGTGGACCGATTCGGTCCTGATTTTTCCCAGGTAGATGGATGCTGTTCGTTCCTGGAGGATGTATATTTTTTTATCTGACGCAGGTTTCTGGAAACAGATGGTAGGGACGGGGAGAGAGGGAGGAAGATTTCCGTTTCGGTTATCTATGGAACGAACGTCTCCAACCGGCGGTCAGATGCGTCCCTCCATTATACTGAAAAGCTCCCAAGCTCACCACTGCCCCCAATGCCTGCAGGCCAAGTCAAGATACGGGCAGACAGCTCGAGCTTGATCGAACTAGACGAGATGAGAGCCCGAAGGCCTCCAAGTGTGACCATACCTAGCTCCCGGGTATCATGCCTCACAGTCTTCGAATCGATCCCGCGGCCCTTCCTGCCTTGAATTCGAACATGTCACTGGCCAGCTTGTACTCCGTCATCGACCCGCCGAGCGCCCAGTTCATCTGGACGGCCGATTTCGCCTTGAAGGGCGATCGATCATACTCCGCAATCAGGTCCCACATCACGGAGAGAGGGAGCGAACGAACCCGAACGCGGCTGAAATCGTACTCGATAGTCTCCTGGTACGAGAATGCAGGGTCGGTCCCGACCTTGGGGTCGATCGACGTGGCGGTGGAAGTCGTAGACTCGGAGCCAGAGCCATTCGGAGTCTCCGCCCGGGCAGGACAATGATGACCTTCGAAATCGGGTTTCAGTCTCCGAGACGCAACGGCCGCCAGACTGGGGACCGCTTTGACGATATCGTCGGTGGACCGGCCTGGAAACATGGCCTCCAGAAGTGCGGCAACGGACGTGCCGCCTCGGTTGCCATAGGCACCAGCGACTTCATCAAATAGGCCGATGGTATCACTCCTCTGCCGCTGGTCCATCTTGTCGAGGGCCTGCACCAGCGAGGAATCGGGATCGGGTTCGAAGTAGATCATGTTGCAGGGGACTTCGCGTGGATACAGCTCGTCGTCTTCGATGGTTAGCGGCTCAAAGGGACGGCGATCCCAGTGGAGGACCGCGTCATCGAAGCTTCCCGTCCTGAGAGCGGCACGCCTGTCGTCAATGTAGGTATCGCTTTTCTCTGCGATAGACTCATCCGACTCGGAATACAGCCTGTCGTACTCGGCCCTTGCGGCTGCCAGCTTAGCGTCCATCTCCTTGAGGGTTTTTATGTCGACTTTCGGATCCGCCGCCGCGCGACACAGAGAGACTTCAAGCTCATCAATCGCCATTTGCCTTTCTCTTAACTCTCTGCGGACGTGAGAACGGCGGTTATCCTGGTTGAGCACAATGGTCTGCCGTGTCAGATTCTTCCGTGCTGCGTTGATGGCATTCTTAGTCGATTCCTTATCTGCTTCGACTTGTTTGACGTTCTCTACGGCCTCGATGTATTTCTGCATGAACGGTATAATTGGGCGGGGAACATATGGTGTCTTGAACCGGTCCTGCTCGGCGGCCTCAGGGGCCAGGGGGATGGGAGGGCGCTCGCGCCCCTCGGGGACCGTCACGTTTTGTTCGGCGGTCCGCTCAGCGACACGAGCGGCGTTGTTTCTTATGATGTCCCATTCCTTATATGCATACCACGCCAGTCCGGTTTCGGGAGACGCTGCAACATCGAATGCCTTCCCAGCGGCTTCGGTCAGAATGGCCGCTCTCTTGCGGCCATGCACTGTCCGTGGCAGAACCATTTCGCCTTCCTTCGCCGGTAACAAGGCGAGAATGCGTATCATGCCGTAGCTGTGCATTTCGGTCTGCCTCAGACAGTCCTCCATGAAACCCGCCCATCGTCGAGCGGGAGTAAAATGGCCAACCTTTGAATCGACCGCGGTCAGATTGTCAAGGAGAAGCAGGCTGTCGTTCCTTGAGTAGAATCGGTTGGCATCGTCCGTCGGGGGCTTTTGCTCCGGTAGATGCTCGGCGAATATCCCGGGCCAGTCGATCGGTTGATGTCGATCAAAGGGCACGAGCTTGCAGGAGGGTCTCTGGGCCAAATCCTCCAACACTTTGCCATACCGATTAAGCTCATATTCAAGAAGCACATGGCGTCGCGGCTTCAAGAAGTCGTTGAGCTTCGCAGAAAGAAGACCAGCGCCCGGGCAGAAGTCAATAATATCAACCGGCGCATTCCTCCGGAGAAACGGGGAGAGGCGCTGAAGGATATCGTCTGCCAGATTTACCCAGCGTCAGTGACCATGTATGACCAGGGCGCAGGTCTGTTTGCCAGAGGCGGGCTCACCGCACAGTCTTTCGCTGACGATGTTTACTCTAGACGTTGCATTCTTCCTGACGATCTTGTCGAGTTTCGCTGTAAGCGGGTACTTGTTAATAGGTATCCATCTCAGCGCCTTGGGGGGCATGTTGCGCCGGTGGCAGCAGGCCCCTCCGCTGATGGCCGCAAGATCAACACAGGTTCAATGGATGGACGAGCATGAGAGAGTTAGAGAGTGTGTATCATGTCAAGTAGAGTCGCAACCCCGTGAGAAACGAATGCGCTGGGCTGCGCTCGACTGAAGCGTGGAGACCTAGGCGAAAGGAAGGTGTAGATGTCGAGATGGAGAGAGGGACAAGAAGACGGAGCAGCTCCGCCCCGGACGCCGCGGCGGGACGGGCCCCGCCGAGTCCTCCACGACAGAACGCCCGAACAACGATCCCCAGCAGCATCGCAGCGCCCAGAAACATGTCCTCGCGCCGTGTTCGCAGCGCTCAGTCTGTCTCGCAGCTCTGTTTCCAGGGTCCCCTGGAACTCCCCACCCGCGAATTCCCATGAATGCCTGCCGCCTGGAGGTGACGCGCAACGTCCCACCGGTGATCGATTCATGTGCCGGCTCAGATCTTGTCGAAGTAACTGACGGACGGACTGACTGACAAGCTGCGCGCCGGCTGGCTTGATAGCGAAACGCGTTCCCAACTCCGTCTGCAAGTCATCTACAGACGCCCTGCGGTGACGCAGCTCCCGGGGTGTTGCTCCCTGCCCCGCGACCATGGCTTCACGACTGCCTTCTCCCACCAGCAGTGGGATCTCTCCACCGCAGAGCATCGAGCAGATCACGCGTCTCGCTCAGGACTATGAGTATGACCCGCAGATCCCGTTGAGGTACTGGTTGAGGACCGCGGCATCGCTCATCAAAGAGGTCGGCCCTCCCCAATCCCCCCGTGGCCAGGCCGCTCGCTTTGCTTCTTCCATTGTGCTGACGACTTCCCTCCAAATAGGCTCGTATCTACGAGAGAGAAGGTCGTGATGAGCAAACTTACCTTTTGCTCTTCAGACATGCCCAGCTCGTCCTTATCCACCTGGTAAACCATCCCGAGGCGAAGGAGGAGAAAAACCGCAAGGCTCTGGTGCTGGCGGAGAAGGAAGTCAAGACCAACCTGGGGAAGCTGGAAGCTCTGAAGCCCCGGATCAACAAACGCTATGAGCGTTACACCCAGCTAATGCGTGAGCGCGAGGCGCGAAAATCCGTATCCTCTGATCGAAGGCATGACGCCCTGTCGTCTCAGAGACGGCTGCCGCCTGATCCTGCGCTGGCTGGCGTCGCGGAACCATTGGAAGCTGGAGAGAACAGAGAACTTGCCGTCAGGTTGGCCCAGAAGGAAATCAGTCGCAGGGCCACGGCTCGGAAAGCCACTGGACAGGCGGGTATATCACAGCAGGAGGAACGCATTCGTCGCACCGCTGGGGTTTGGGGTGACTGGGAAGAAGCCCTGGGCAAGGATAGTCAGGACGCGAGTGATAACCTGAGCAAACGCATCCAGCAAGTGAGGCTAAATATCGATCAGACCCAGCTAGACGACCGGCAACTCCCTCAAGCACCTCTGTCCGGGAGATCTGATGCTCAGCGGCCATCGACTCAGTCTGTCGTATCTGCCTACAAATATCCAACCGTCCCACGGCAAAGACCTTTTGATATCGGTCCTTCTGCTTCTATACTGCAGCAAGTAGAGGGACTGGAACCTTCCAAACCTCCAGATCTGCCACCGAAAGAGCGCCTTCTTCCTGGAGAACCTGTTGTGGACGAGCCTCCTCCACGGCCGGCCAAAGTCCTGCCTGGACCGCCCGTTCCAGAAAAGGACAAACTCGCAGGTGATGCTGGGGCATCATACTCCGACCTAAACCCATCTACTTACACATTCAAACCGTCCGCCTATCTCGAGAACGGAACTCCCCTTCGCACCGTCTTTCTTCCCCCGGATCTGCGCACTCACTTCCTGAAAGTCGCCGCCCCGAATACGCGCCGCAATCTCGAAACTCTTGGTATCCTCTGTGGGACATTAATCTCGAACGCCTTCTTCATCTCAAAGCTCCTCATTCCCCAACAGGAGTCGACGTCTGATACCTGTGAAGCCGTGAATGAGGCCGCCATTTGGGAGTTCTGCGATTCCGAGGACCTGATGGTCCTCGGATGGATCCATACGCACCCCACCCAGACATGTTTCATGAGCTCCAGAGACTTGCATACCCATTACCCCTACCAGAAGATGCTCCCGGAGAGCATTGCCATCGTGTGTGCCCCCAGCAAGCAGCCCGACTGGGGCGTCTTCAGGCTCACAGATCCGCCTGGACTCAAGACCGTCGCGAGCTGCACCAAGACGGGCCTGTTTCATCCTCACGATGAGCAGAACATTTATACGGATGCATTGCGGCCGGGCCATGTCTTCGAAGCGAAGGGGCTCGAATTTGAGACCGTAGACCTGCGGGCTGACACATGAAAGGACTAATGATCTGATGTGCAGAAAGCATTTGTTTGTTGTCGTTGTTTGTTAAGCAAATATCTCCACATGGGTTCTTTTCGAGATACCCCACGGGCCTCGAGAGTTTTGATGTTTGACCGGCGCTGCATGAATCAGGGAATGAACCATACAACACAGACCGAAAATACTGACCATTTATTGTTGTCCGATGCATTTTACTATATTTCAGCATCCAACGTTATCCGCAACCATTATTATAGCGATGAATCAGCTGTCCAAATTGCATGACTGGGCTGGAGTCACGTGGCGCCTTAATTTGAAACAGATCCTCATGAAGTTCCTGTATGCCTCTCCTCCACGCAGCAATTACTTCTCGTGTATAATCTGTCCTGAAACACTTGAACGGGCTTGAATTTAGTTGCTTCATGTTCTTTATGGTCGATAGAAACCATTTTCGTGTCATATAGATTACGAGGACTGCAGTCGAAAATAAATCATCAGGTTGCTACTCCACGCGTTCCAAAGAGCTAGCTGGACCACGGGATACGCCAGCGAATGACTTTTAAAGAGACACGAAATGGACATATTCCCCCGAACGAGAATGACCGGGACCCTCCGTTTTGCCAATTGGTTCTCTTTTGCGCGAGGATAGCAGTCTTACGGGAGAATCCGGCTTTTGCTGCGTCACTAATACTGCCCGTGAAAAGGAGGCAGAAGCAGAAAGTAGAAGAAGTAGCGAGCCCGGTCCACTTTTTCTCCTCGGGGCGCTGTACGATAGGCAAGCCTGCCGCTGATCTACAGACCCTATCGACAGTATCTTGTACGATAAATCACCGGAGGTGCGAATTGGGCTGTATCCACGGGAACATTCCAGCATTGCCCGTCTCTTATGCACTTGCGAAGGTTACTAGGTGTTCGTACTGTATCTGTTATGTTCTAGGTTAGGTATATAGAGCTCAGAGTCATGCCAGACTAGATGCTTTACGACTAGGGGAGAAAAGGACTGAAATATATAGTATTCCATTCTCAGGGCAATATTCACGCTATGTACATTTGGTCCCGTTCCTTCGATTCGAGCCAGCCTCTGGCATCAGCTGCAAGCCCTCCCCCTGGCTGACTTGGACAAACTAATCACCAGTACAGCAGTCGGATATGGTTTCTGTTCTGGGAGTCTCCAGCACGCGTTGATTGCTTCCTTTTTGAAGTTGTACCGCCCAAGACATTCGCTTTTTTTCCTCAACAAAAACCCATGCTGAGAATCTGTTGGTTAATAAACAACTTGAAAAGTCTCTGCTGCAATATCATGAACTACGTAAACAGTCCCCTCATCATGCGCTCCCGCAGCATCGAAGTCTGTAACCTCCATGGCATTCGCAACGACTGCTAGTCTCATTCTGTTGTTTGCACAGTAATCCGCGGAGTTGATCTTTTTTAGCAATAAAGAGAAAGCCATTCCCTAAGACACCTTTGCCATGATAGAGATGTGGGCATCCAAAAACAAATCGAGGGCAGCAACGAGTGATTTTCCATGCCCTTCTCGGTGTGGTTGTCAACTAGCCGGGGAGTTATAACTCCGAGGCGGGCAGCGAGGACGTTCTAATGCAATATTTGTACAGTACATTCTATAATGTAGAAACAGGACTGAATGACGTACGGTTATGGTAATCTCTACTTTTGTGAATCATTCTTGTGCCGGGATTTTTTTGTTCTTTCTATTTAGTTTCATGCTTGATGACTGAAGAATGCTAGAGGACAGATCTTCCCTTTTGGAGTAGGATCTGGTTCCTGTTTAAAAAACACTTAGTTCATCGAAGTACTCTTCTTCATAGAGGAAGAATTAAAAAGACTATTGTCTTCCCACGTCCATTATATCTTGCCAATTGCTAACTCAGTCCTTCCGGATCAGTATTGAAGGCCCCGGCGAAGACAGAGAAACTTGTATGACCTGCTGCGTTTTATAAGGATTGTTTGCTCGTAGGTTATTACAAATACATATTTGCACTTATAGTCCTCCATATAACGGGCGAGTTGTCCTAGCTGTCGTTGGCATTGACATCTGAGTACAGCTATTCAATAGGTTAAAATGCAAAGTATTGAACTCTCCACCAAAAAGTGCTTGTGCTGGAACTAGAATGCTTGCAATGATGTTATCTGGAAGACTGTCGTGTGCAAACCAGCAGGCCTATTTCCTAACCTAATTTTGAAGCCCTCGGCTGCAATAACAATATTAAGCTCCTCGGAAATATTTCCAGTTGTTCTTGCAGAGGCACTAGATTTGGCGGCAACGAATAATGTTCGATATAAGGGATGAGGGGAACAAAGTTAGCCTTCATAGGAAAAGATGTCCTCTGACGAACTTCTTCTGCAAAACCTGTCCAGTTTGAGAGCTGACCAGTAGAGAGTATATATGTAATATCAGACACTTTGACCTATGGATCAGCTGGATAGTGATGTGAGATCAAGCCGCAGGATACGCGGTCATCGCGGATTCTCTCCTGTCCAATAGGCATTGTCTTGTATTACCGGCAGCACAGGAGACAGCAAGAGAACAAGATCAGACCGTGGAGGTAAACAGGATGATTTCGAGACAAGTCCGATAAATAAAAAGCCAGTTTACCATTTACCGTTGCATATACGTCTGTCATTCAGGGAGCCTTAATATCTTCGACAACTAGTTATTGCCCTCGTTCCTGAATATGTATTTTCAAATATAGCGTCAGAGTGATTTCTGGCCATGGTATCGTCTTCCATTAAAAAATCATCGAATTTGAAATTAATGACCTGGGTTTTATTGTGATATTATTAAAGATGAATATCCTATCATAAAAGCGTGACGATTGCCTCTTGATAATGACCGCGTGAAGCACCTGTCGGTTATTACTGACCAAGGCCGACCAGATGGTCTATCACTACTTTTATCAAATTGCTTATGGATTAAACTGGAAGCTTCAATTAACATTCAATGCAATTTTTCACTATAGTTTTGCCTGTTAGTTTCAGCCTTCCATGAGTTTGAAAGTGATATGATACTTATAGTGGTTGACTACTTACAGATGGTACTTCGATGTGAACCTGATCCAGGGAAGAGAAAAAGAGCAAAATGTTCATAGACAGAATAGCGCGGTTGGCCCAAGTATGTACTATTTATTTGGAACATGTTCTCCACGATAATTCAAATCTTTTTTATTCCCAGGAAGGTCCGTCTCATATGACCCCAGGAATCTATATAGCTTCATTCCATGAACATTTTTCATCTGCCATATGGAGACTTTTGTCCTCAGACAAGGTTGGAAACATTTGACCAGAGATGTAATGAAGATGTCAAATCACATTCCACAATTACTTGAGCAAATAAATGCAGTGGCTCTGGCAAATTCCCTTGGTAATGTCCATTATCATTGTACAGGTGCACATTACGGGGTCCACGCGACCGTGGGTCTTCGAGGACTCTTGCCATATTCGTGGTGCGCCAAAGGACAAGGTTCGCTCGGTAGATTGTCAGTTGAATAGAACAGTGAAAACTTGTAAGGTGGTGGTGTCCTTGGAAATGGGAGGGGGGAGAGAAAGAAATCTAGGTGGACTTCAAATGAAACAACCTTAATTCCACCATATTTTTTGAATTAGGATTCGATACAACCTTTCAATGTCAGAAAGTGTCAAGAATTAGAGAAATCATGTCTATACACTGGGAAGAGCAACGTTCAAAGATTCTTCATTGGTCTATCCATTTCGATCTGAAGGATTGTGGACCAATCTTCTACGATCACACAATCCAGAATATCATCTGTGAAAATCTTTTTCTTGAAGTTCATCCAGCTCGGAACTGACAATCTTTTCTGCAAAAGACCATTGAAAATGTTTTTGCCCGTATCGCGTTTCACTGTTATAGAAGGAAAAAGACCCTCTCTCCTCGTCAAGCTTGTTGAAATCATGTTCGGAAACTTTCTCTACAGCAATATATTGCGGGCTGTTCTCGTTCTGAAAGCATAGTAGCGCACCGTGGACAGCATTTTCATGTAGTGTAATAGCTTGGACACAGTGCGCCTGAGTAAGGCCAGTGGTTGGGCGAGCAGTACTTGGATTGTTGCGTGCTTGATTCCCCCATTTTTCCACTGTGAGGGTTCTTACTCCTCCATCAACTGTAGATATTTCAGGAAGTTCTCTCTTGACGAACCTTTTCGCCCAAGTTGCTAGGCTCTCGCCTGCAGGAGAATCGCTTCGGATGACGCAGTTATCTTAGCAGCCTAGCAGAATGGATATAGTATACAGTAAGTAAAGTATGCAGCAAGTCGTCTCCCTGTAACAAAAACAAGGATATCCAAGAACACATTATGGCTCTTAACCTAGAACCAACAACTAAACCTGATTACCCTATCTGTCAGTCTGGTTTTCCGTGGTTCGAAGCAGAAGCATGAATGGTAGATATGTACCTAGTAGTTGTCGTTGGACACAGCTTGAGGCCGTGCCCCCAATTTCTTACCACGTCTCCGCGGCTTCGCAATTTTTGATCAGGGGTTTGGCTCCCGCAGCAGACTCCAATGACTTGTCCTTTCTTTTACCTTTTCTACCCCTTGTCCGTCTTGTACTGGGGCCTTCGCCCCCGCTTCCGCCTTCTGCTCATCCTAGCAATTCTCTTCTGATTCTGATCCCGTTGACTAACGAGATTCAGAAAAGCACCTCTTGTATATATGTATTCAACCTCTTGAACTATTTAGATCCCGCCAGTTATGCTTCTGCAAAGTCATCAAGCTTGGCAGGGGACTTAAACTCTGCCAAACGAAGTAGAGCACAAGGTTCGGCGCCGTGCCTGATTCATTGTCTGAAAATAGGGACATTCCCCTTGGCCGATATGGAGGCTCATTGGAAAGTGGAATTTCGAATGTATAGATAATAGCTTTTCCTGGGCTAGCAAACTCCAATCTTCTTGTAGATATGCGGGCGTAAGACCCATTTCATTGAATGCGTTCTGTTACGAATGGCACAAGTTGGCTATCGACTGTGTGGCCAGGAGCTGCGCCATGCTCTATTTCCCCGAAGTTGGCGAAGGAAACTTTCTGGCCCACTGGGCCAAGCTGGAGAGAGTAAGGGAAGTCTATCTATCTCTCACAACTGTAGGGTCGAACTGTGTCACAACCCGTCGAATGCGTCAGAACTATATAATATAATATATAAGCTTCCTAAGTAGGGAGGATGTATATTTAAAGAGTGAGCCTAGTAGCAAGGTCAGGAGCAGGAGGTCTTTCAAAAATCCTCTATAGAATTTAGCAAAGCGGGGTATTCTGAATAAGCAAAAGACCAAAGATGCAATCCCACATAGGCACTAAATTATGAGACTCCAAAGGACAGCGAGCTGGCCGGGGCTGTATAATATTAATAGTATATATCATCTATCAGAGTTCTCGGCCTTTGCCAAGGTCCCCAACAGAGCGCAGCAAGTGCATCAGCCACGTTTTCAGCATAATCCTCTGGATCGGGATCAAGATCCTTGATCTGATCGACATGGAGATTGTAGTTTCGAAGAGAGAGAGAGAGAAAAGGATTCTGCCACCTGGACGAGATGAACCGAACCTTTTTCCCAGAAGAAGACGGATAAGACAATCTCTAGTGGCTGGGTCATTCCTAACGTGGGCGACGTTGTTTTGGGGGCTGAAGACATCGATGAGAGTGTGTCTGATAAGTTCACGGAGTGGAAGGATCCGTTCCATGCATAGAATTTCGCGCGGCTGGTGGGGAAAGGTGGGCTTGTCCGGAAAGAGATGGAGGTATCAAAGCGGTAGCAAGGGAAAGGAAAAATAAAAAAAAGAAATAAAAGCAGCTTTGCTGGCTTCAGTTCATCATTTGGGTTATGTAGCTAGGTCTCTTGGGTATATATTCCTGTAAGATAAATTGTGGCTATAGAAGAACTGAAGTGAATTAGGGATCGTGACATTGCATGGGTTTATATATAGAATAAATATGTGAGGCAGAGCGGAAGGGCCGGCAAGGGCTTTCTTTGGCCACCCGATCCGAAAGTCCAGACGAAGATCGACTTCCTCGAGTATGATATATAGAATCTCTTCGTCGCTGCGGCTCATAAGTCTCCGCTCTTTGGTAGCCCATGATCTATGTAGCCGAGATGCAGATATAGGTCTTCTGAGAGTAAGTATACAAATCTCTGATAAGTTTGGATGGCAGTATATAGTAGGATAACCAAGTTAACCTGCATTCCTTTGGTTGGATTTTGACTCTAGTACTCCTAGGATGAGGAGTGTGAGTAATATAGAAGGGTGAAAGTTATGGGAAGGAGTCTATATAGGTACCCATCTAGTACCTATATGTGAATTCAAGGTCCCCTCTTTGACTTGATTCCCCTGGGGCCGATTCATCGGACCGTTCTTCAGGAGTCATACTACGTGAATATATCCCCCTCGAAGAGTTATCAGTGAATACCTAGCTTTTTCTTTCCATCGGCGCAATTTACAAAGATACATATATCTGACCGACCAATTTCATGTATACTGAGAACTTTAAAAACACTATTATGAAGATGAAGATAGTAGTCGAATCGTCATAGGTATATTATATTGTACCCCGTCATCAAAGAGCGCAGGTAGACTATATCCCGCTAGCATGTGCCGCAGTAGCGTGCATAGGCATTGTGCATTACAAAAATAGGTGAATTTACTTGATATCACAGATTATGGACATCTGTATGTGCCGTACTGTACTAATGGGAAAACATCCTAAAGAGTCGCAGCACGATCGAGTTTCCCATTTACTCCTCCGGGTAGTTCTTGGACGACCACAAGCCAACCTTACGGCCAGCCCCTCTGACCCTTGGGTTACCGGACTGGAACGAGCCGCGGGGAGCATGGCCGCCCTTGGAAGCGAGGTCTCTCTTCAATTCGGGGCCAGTTCCCAGGCGAAACTCAAACAATGTACACAAAATTCCAGAGAACAGCTGGTCAAGCACTCAATTCGACCCTGGTACATACCGCCCTGGTACGAAGACTGCCCTCCTTTGCGCGCAATGTCCTCAACCTCGCGAGGCCGGTTGGCGAAGGCGCCGGGTTCACGTTCAAGCAACCGATCTACGAGGCTATTCTTTGTTTGTCGGTCCTTTAATTCGTGTAGAGAGCAAATAACGGATAGCTTTCCTTTGTTTTAGTTCTGGTAGTACACTAGTGTCCGATTTGCTTGGTTCAAAGATTCGAATCGAAGCAATTAGCTGTTCACATGGCCTTCTTTTTATTGATGCGGCTGGTATGAAAACGCGGTCATGATGGCTCACGATGGGGTTCGCCTCACGTTAAATGGGTGAGTTCTGTACTTATGTGATAGGGACACCCATGGTTCTGATAAATATGCTGCTGCCCTGCTGTGAGCATGGATTGATTTTTTTTTCTGATGACTGGCTGCTTCTTTGCTCCCCAGATTTTCTCTCTCCAAGCAGACGACAGAGTCTATCTCGACCGGGGAGAATTTTGAATACCATTGCAGCCTGACAATGATCTGTTTGGGGTAGGAGAAGGACTTTTCAGCATGTGGCGACAGTTCAGTTCGGGATCTATCTGTACAGCATAATCATGACCCTGCTGGAACATGATGAAACTCGTGAGCTATGAACCTGAATGAACTGCGGAATGCAGTTATCAGCCTCAATTGTTTGACAGATATAACAGCATTGCTTTGTCATCTCCATGGTGGAGATAGAAGTATGCAGGTATCATGAAAAGCGACCTTACAGCAGGTCAACGGCTGCCAGGATCAGCATCAACTACATCCAGAGGCTTCCCCCAGTTTTCGAGTGGATCCATATCTCAAGAGAACACTTATATAGTTAGCTGAAGACTGCATCAGGTCGAAAGGGTTTGTGCTGTCCAGATGTATGCACGGCACCCAGCTTCCAAGCGACGGCCGCGAGCCCGAACATCTCAGCCTTTTGGCCATGCATGGGTTGTTGTCTGCCAAGATTATAAGCGTAAGATTTGTCCTTGATAGACGGATCAACGGACACTCTGGTCTTTACCTGGCAGAAGCGACATGGCCAGCGTGTCCATGGTCATAGTAGTTGATATAGACAGGCATCTCGCTTCCACCGCCCGGCCGACCATCTTATCTCCCGCCCCCCGACGCTCCGCCAACATACGACCCGCCAACACCACCTCCCGATCCCCCGCGCAGCGCAGCAATTGACGCCCACGCCCCCATCGATGTCCCTCAACCTCCCCGATCCTGATCCCGATCCTCCTCATCCATCGCTCGCATAGCGGTCGCGCGAATGTCGTCCTCCCGGGGAGGCGCTTCCTCTTCCGCCAGCTCGAACTCGAGATCCGCGTCGCCGGGCCCGCAGCACTCGTCCTCGACATCCACGACAGCAACGTCCTCACCACCGTCGTCGTCGAACCTGTCGCGCACCCAGTCCACCGCTGCGTACCTCTCCTACCCCGTCACGCATGTCGTCTCCGGCCTGTACCGTCGTCTGACGGAGCCGTCGCCCGGCGGCGGAGCGTCCAAGAAGCAGCAGCAGCAGGAGCAGCAGGACCAGCTCCGCTATACCGCTACGAGACCGGAGGTATACACGCCCAAGCGCACGGCCTCGCCGTTCCAACCCCCGCCTCTCACGCCCTTGACCCTCAAGGGCGTCACGCAGAACCAGCTCCTCACGCGCACCCTGGCGGAGGAGATCCGCCTGCTCGTCCCGCCCCGGCTCCAGCTCGTCGACACCTGGCGTCTCGCGTACAGCCTGGACCGGGACGGCTCGTCGCTGGCCACGCTCTACGAGAACTGCAGGCAGTACTCGCAGCGCAGCCAGCGCGCGGGGTATGTGCTCGTCGTCCGCGACTCCAGCAGCAGTGGCGGCGGTGGTACCATCTTCGGCGCGTACCTGACGGACGCGCCGCACCCGGCGCCGCACTACTACGGCACGGGCGAGTGTTTCCTGTGGCGCGCGAGCGTGCTGCCTTCGACTCCCATCGTGCCCGCTAGCTTTGATCAGAAATTCCCCATGACGGAGGAGATGCTGGAGCAGGCGGGCCTGCCGCTCCCGCCGAGCGCGGACACCACGCACGCCGGGCGGAGCACGACGTTGCGGGGTGAGAAGAAGAACCATAACAATAGCAAGAACGGAAACCTACTCACGCCTCCTGGTGAGGCTGCCACCGCGAACGGGAACGGGGGGTTGGACAGGAGCGGCGCCAGCACCCCCGACCGGATCCGGTTCAAGGCCTTCCCCTACAGCGGGGTCAACGACTACATGATCTTCTGCGAGACGGGCTTTTTGAGCGTCGGTGGGGGGTAAGTTCAGCTTCAAACCTACTTCCTCCCTTCAACATGGAAAATGAAAGAAGACTAACACAAGGGGTGTCTGCAGAGACGGCCACTACGGCCTCTGGCTCGACGACTCGGTCG
>JGI26051J44788_1000382_pt1 | contig 25790 bp, 31 predicted proteins | sample HigsolmetaGSP13D_FD_44788 | JGI IMG/M metagenome (IMG submission 44788) | reverse complement strand
CCCCCCCTCACGTTTATGCTGCACCCAGCTATCATACTGATTGTTTGTGCTTGTTGCAGGGTCTTCGCGGAATCGCTTCTGTCTTCGTCGTCTCCAGTCATGTAACCCTCTGCTTTGCTCGATATGTTGTGCCTCCTTCCTTCGGTGAGACTGGCCAGGTCGCTCTCTTCCAGCGTCCCTTCTTCCGTTTGGTAGTCCAGGGTCAGGCGTTTGTTGCCATCTTCTTTGTGCTCCTGGGATATGTGAACTCGCTCAAGGCCGTTCAGCTGGCGCGTGCCGGGGCCGTGAACGATGCTCTCAACACGTTGGCGAGCAGCGCGTTCAGGAGGACGGGTCGACTCGTCTTCCCGGCAGCTGCGGTCACCATGATCGCCTGGTTCTTCTGTCAGCTGGGCGCCTTCAACCTGGCGCGCAAGACGGACGCATACTGGCTGCGGGAGACCAGTCCACGGCCGAGTCCGTCCTGGGCTGCCGCCATCTCAGACCTGGTGCGCCAGCTGATCTCTACGTGGTTCTATGGCGAGAATGCGTATGATCAACCGCAATGGGCACTCCTGCCTCTTTTCAAGGGGTCGTTGTATGTCTTCATGACCCTGCTCGCGACGGTCAACAGCACCCCCATGTTCCGGCTCCTTGCAGAGGCGATACTGTACATGTGGAGCTGGGCAATTGGCGACGGTAGGAGCTCCGCCAGCCAGTCCGTGGCCCCGGAATTGACGTGTGATTACCCCAGGTCTTGTCGGATTGAATGTATTCGCAGGGATGATGATGGCGGAATTATCCTTCCCTCATCCGCCAGAACCCAAGTCGTTTGTTGCTCAGGTCCTGCCATATCCCTTTGCTGTTCTGGGTTTATACCTGTGCTCGTTCCCAGACCAATTTTATGAGCAGGTAGCATGGTCGAGACAACTGTGGCAGATCGGTCTGGCAATATTTCCGACGAACGCCAATTTTGGTCGCTTCTGGGCGGGCATAGGGGCACAAATTCTCTGCTTTGCGGTTCTCTTCTCTCCATCCATGCGTCGTGCCCTCTCCAACCGTTATCTGCTCTGGCTAGGCGGTGTCAGTTTCCCGCTCTATCTCCTTCACGGTCCGTTGATGCGGTCTGTGATGGCGTACATGTTATTCGGGTACGCCGCTCTGACCTTCCAGCCGGCAACCCTTGAGGACGGGACGCCCGACCCAGAGTCACTCATCCCGATCCCGAGCCTCCTCACGCTTTGGATAGTATTACCAATTTTCTTTGCATTCTTGTTGCTCGTCGTCAAGGCGTGGTCCGTGAAGGTTGAGCCGTATTTTGGAACGGCGACGAACCTGTTGGAGAGCTTTGCCCGTGGATGGGGCAAAGGGATTCTGTCCGGCTCCCCGACGCAGAATGGTGGTCTTTTACCAACTGCTGTCGTAAGGAAGCAGGTTGCATAGAGCAAGAAGCTCTCTTTTTTCGGGGGTTTACATGACACTATAGCAACATAGAGGCGTGTTTGCGTCCCTTGGGGTTCTTACTGACGTTAAGAAAACAAAGAGAACGGAGTCGACGGGGTTGCATTTATCAACTTTGATACAGAAGTCCTTTTCTTGCGGCCTATCACGGAGCCCGACGGTCGGGCGCTTTGGGGCTTGGTTTTCGGTTTCTCTCTACTTGCTTTTCGACAGTCTGTCTTATTTTCCTCTTCTTCGTGCCATCCAACTTCTGTCTCTCTTTTGTCATTTCGATTACGGGCATTTGGGCACTAGTTCAAGTTTGTACTGTACATATACCCATCACCGCCCAAGGGCAGGTTTCGAGACTAATTGACATCGACTATTAATGTATGAAGTACGGGGTATCCCGAGAACGAAAAAAAAGGATGTGCGTTTCCCAAGAGGATTCCCCTTTCTCGGAAATTTTGTCAAGGGTAGGTAGATCTTGTCAGATCGTCAGAGCTCATGACCAGGCCGGCAGGGAGCAATGTCCACGTGTCTCGCTCCACGCATCGCCTTGCGGCTGTCGCAATCTGCCTGTTCAACTCGTATGCTAGATAGGCTGTAGAGTTAGGTATGGGTGTCTAATCACGATCACCTTCCCAAAATTATATTCTATTTAGGCTTGGGAAGATGTATATATATATATATATATATATCCCTACTCCACTCCGTGCTCTGCTCTTCGTGGCATTGATGTCCTGGGTGGGTTTGTTCTTGGTAATATAATAGGAGGGATTTCATTGGACGGGATGTGGGGGATCTGAAACCGTCATCTTCGGGACTCCGTAGATCCATCCAGCAGATAAGGTTCCGGAACTCCCCGCACCTAAGAAGACAGACAGACAGACAGAGAGAGTTGGTCCGGTCCTGTCCTGGGGCCGTGCTGGGATATCCTTGTATGTACTGTACTGATTGTATGTATGTACGGCCAGCTGGCTGGGCGGGTCCTGGTTGTTCAAACTTGAAATAAACGGAATGGATCTATCTCTCAAGGTGACAGCGACGGTCACGGGAGGGTCGATGCAGATTTGGGATCATCATGCCTTCGAGTCGTGATGATCCTCTCGCATACAGTATGTGCAGAGATGCTGTACTCTGTTTGTCAGGGCGGATGCTTAGTCCACACGTAAACTTAGGATTGAATCTAGGATAATCCCCTATTTGGGTACTACTAGTGCGTACCTACTTCGTACAGATTCCTCTGACTCGCTTAGCGCGGAAGGCATCGTGGCCTGGGCAGATCTGAAAGCTGCGTGAAACCGGTAATAGCATCACTCGGATTTGGTACTGTACATTACGAAAGCTTGAAAAGATCTGAATAAAGAAAATTGCCGATGCCTCAAAAGCCTTTTCAATGTCCAAAGACGATTCGTAATCCTTGTATGGCGCAGATTGGGACAGGTATGCATCGATTGTAAGGAGTCGGATAATTCCTGGGATATACTGGGCTCAAGGCGATAATTGAAGGGTATAATGCTTTGCAATCTTGCCCGATAGAAGTAAACCAATATGTGTTAAAGAATCAGCATGTCAGTGGTTAATGGGGAGTCATCGAATGGAATGAACTGCTTTAGCGATAATCGAATTCTACTACGCGCTAAGGCCTATCCCGGTGGGAATGAACATAGATATAGGGATTCTGGCCAATACCAGTGTTTTGGTGCTTTCTTCAAAAATTGTTGCCGGCTGTTATTACTGCCTGAATATTTTGGACAGGCAGAAAGTAGAATCAGATGCTTTTAAGTCCTTTCTTACTCCTTAAGACTGTTAACAGCTGTCTTGAATCTTAATGGAAAACTACTTAGATTTACAATAAAATATTGTTGGAGTGTAAGGTCGAAAACTTGCTCTAAAAGGTGTGGCGTCACGCTTTTTAGGTCAACAAATATACATATTGAAAAAAATATAATCTTAAAATCACTCTAGACTGCTCTTATCACAGTGGATAGAGATTCACAAGAAGTTAAACTGTAATAGTAGCTAAAAGTAAACTACAGAAAGAGCATTAGGATCTGATCTCCATCAGAATAGTTGAGCTTCGTTGCATTAATCCATGGCTGTTGAATTATATTAGAGTGTTACTTGAGCCCCTGACTAGTCTAAGTGAAAAAAGAATATGACTACGAGAAACAGAGTGACGTCAGGATGAATGGATTGATTAGACACTATCTAGTTACTTGTAGCGAAGCAATAGAGGATGATGAAGAACAGGAGCTTCAGAGAAGACTACAGGGCAGTATTTATGCTTGATTCCCTCGTTTGACCTGCCCATGACTATTGTAGGAATCCTGACTAATTCTTTGACCTTTATGATAGGTTTCACTGCTGATCTACCTCCTGAAACATGCCTATAAAGAAATCGGTATTTTCTTTCATGGAATCATATGTTGTCTCGGGGACGGATCCGGGCATATTAAAACCCGTGGTGGCCCTATGCAGGAATGAGCAGGGTAGATGAGAGGTTTAAGATCGCCCAATTTGCAGAATGTAGAGGATCCTGGCAGAAACCAGTGTTTTTATGATGCCTTTGAGATTGGTTCCGGCTATTCTTACTGCCTGCATATTTTTGGCAGGCAGAAAGTTGAATTAGACAGTTTTAAGTAGTTCTCCAAGACTGTTAATAGGATCCTTAAGTCTTTATAGAAGACTACATAGTATTTAGATCCATATAGAAGATGACTTGAAAATCATCTCTGTGTGCTCTTATCAGAGTACGTAGAGATTCACACCAAGTTGGGCAGTGAAATCTGAGGGCAGCATCAAAATCTGACCCTTGCCAGAATTCCACGTCCATGGGGAGCACCGGGGAATCTTTCCGGGATCAACCGCAGTAGTTAGTTGAGCTCCACCACATTAGACAACCGAACATGCTTGGATCCAGCTCCATACAAAATCTGGTCATGTCCAGTTCTTTTCCAAAAGCCTTTGGAAAGTGTGTCATCACTACGGCGGAACCTTGGTTTCTGCCTGTCCTGCCTCACCTACGGGTTCAAGTGACCAGACGTGAAACGTGCCACAACAAAACATCCATCAACGCATCCAACGTATCATCTTCCACAGCTATACTCTACTCGTTTCTTCCCCTTACATCACAATCCCCTCTTATCTCCTCGTTCTCTTCTGCCATGGCTCCCAGGAAATCGCGCATCCAACAGCAGTGAATCGAAGCTCTGGCCAAGATCGACGAGCTACTCGGATACGAATCGTAAGGTTCATGATTTCGAACCTGAAGATCTGGAACCTCTCAACGTGAAATGGCTACCCCTCAACTTTAACGAGATAGGCGATCCCATGATAGAACCGTGTTTCTTCCAGCCTTTTCCAATCAAGCTGCTGGACGATTATCCCCCGGACGAGACTATGCTTACCAGTGAAATACGAGAATTGCTGAGATTTGAGAACTTCGGACCCGAAAAAAGACCACTGCCCCTTCACGCTCCTGGGAAATGGAGTCCCTTCTACAGGGCGAACTACATACAAAGCTGGCTTTCTTCACAGTTCTGCGAAATTAAAAGAAGGAACATCGAATACCCTGGTACATTCTGTTCTCTGAAACAATGGGAGGATATAGGGTACGTGATATGATTTTTGCTATCCAATTGATAGATATGTCAACGGCTGATCAACTATCTATTAGTTATGATCACCCCTTCCTGGAGGACGAAGGGGCATTGGCCGGCTGGCCCACACCATCTTCTCCAGCATGGACGACAAGGGCAGAAATGACGACGGGTCATCAGACCCTCATATTATGTTCTTTACAGTCCAGCACATTAACGGCAGCGAAATATTCTGCGTGGACAGCTTGCCCCTATCGTTCAAGTTGTTCGCAACCGGATGAATCAGAAAGAATTCAAAGACAAATTGATTTTCCCTGTAACACTCAGTTACATTGAGTTGGAAGATTACGTTTGTGGCCCATGATCTGCCGACTGATATTTTTTTGGAAGGTCCTGATGGTTTCTTTTATGGGCCCTCAACACGTCCGTATTATACACGCATATTATGATGGCGCTCAGCAACAGCTGGTTATCCACCATGCCGCACGCCTTAGCTTTGAGAGATTTGAAACAGTCGAAATTTCTCTGGTGTTGCGTTTTCTATTGAGCGAACTAGTTACTTGATTGAGCGAGTAGGCATTAAAACTCCAGACTTGGAGAACGCATCAAGTGTATATTATTGATAATGCATAGATGAGCAAGTGGTAATATTTGTTTATGATGTGGAGTTCATCTGGAGGGCTCCTTAGTAGTCATTGGAGGAGGGGCACAACTAAACTCTAAGTAAGACTTGGGGGGATTCTTAACTAGACTCAACGCTGACAGTTACATGATTGGTTGTCAGTATAAAAAATACTGTAACAACACTGTAACACAACTTAAAACCCTCCAAAAAGCCCACTTATCCACTAGTACGGCCTACCTAACCGTTCAAGAGGTTCCGGTTTGAAATCTCTCCGGTCGTATTTCATCTGGACTCAACACTCGATTTTCGAAGAGTACTCCGATTCAAGGAGAGGTATAATATCTGGTATCATGTCTAACAGACTACGCGCATCGATCAACACGTGCGCGCAGTGTCGGCATCGCAAGGCAGGGCGAATATTTCCTCGTTTTATACATCATTTCTGATTGTTTCGATACAGGTTCGCTGTGATGGTCGACGAGATACCTGCAGTAACTGTGAACGTCTTGGTTTCCACTGCTCATTCAATCGCGATTTCCATGAAAGCGTGGATACCCGGGCCCTTCAAGAAAGGCGCCGGGTTAGCGTCGCGTGTGGCGCCTGCCGTGCACAAAAGACTCGTTGTTCCGGTGAACAGCCCGTTTGCAGACGCTGTCTTTCTCGGGGCAGTGAGTGCGTCTACACTCCATCCAGGGGATCGAATGGTCCTAGCAAAAGACTCGATCAGTCGTCCCGTAACGAACTGTCTGAGGGTGGGATCCAGGTCCCATGCGACTCATCCGATCCGAACTCGAGCCCTCAAAGGATAGGGGAAACGACGATATCTTCGGATAATAAAATGTCTTTAAATCTCTTAAGTGATAAGTGAGTTCACGGTCTACCTTAAGAGTGGCTGACTAACGTTAGGAATCCAGAGTTGAACTTCCTAACTTGCCGCGGATCATGGACGCAATAGAAATCTACTTTTCTCGCATATATCCATTGCCACTGTATTCATTTTTACACAAAGAAACACTGATTAGACAGATTAATGCCGTAATTGCTGATCCAGCCATCATATTAGCGATTTGCGGTGTCAGCGCCCAGCTTTATTCTTCAGTCACCGCAGAGCGGGACAGAAGTGAGGCCTGGACTGACGCAGCAGAGAGATTAATTTTGACACAACTTGAGAGGCCGTCAATATTCAGATTGCAAGCTCTTCTTCTCGTGATCAGACAGCGGCTGGAAGCAAAGATGCTCTCGAAAGCGTTTATGCTGACAGCGCTTGCTTCGAGGTTTGCTTTCGCCCTCAGGTTAAATTATGAACGTCCAAAATTAGGCTTTTTAGCCCAGGAATGTCGTCGGCGACTGATGTGGTCCGTGTTTCTTCTGGATGGAATCTGGTCTGGCGGTCTTAGTGAATTCACACTTTGCTCCCTTGAGACTGTCCATCTGGAGCTACCCTCTACTGAGCAGGATTTTAAGAATCGTGTTCCTTCATTTCGTGAGGCGACGGATCTTGAAATAGGGCTTCAGCCCGAGACTTATCCCGACTTGTTAGCTCCTTGTCTACGAATGACGATTATCAGAAGAGATATTCTCAAGTATATCTCGCGCAACTGTTCCCTTTCATATTTTCTCAAGTGCATCAACTAATCGCTAGCAGATATACTAAGCTGATTCTCTGGGAACCTGATACGCCTGAGGCTCTCCAAGAGTCTGTTCGCGCGTTTGAACAGAGGCTGCACGAACTCAAAAGTGAACTTCCATCTTCAGCCTCTTTCTGTGCGGAAAGTCTGAAACACTACGTATCTACTCCCTGGCTGGCACGTTATATACTCCTGCATGCTTCCTGGAACCAGGCCCACTGTGATATCTTTCGGTTCTTTCTGGTCGGGTATAAGGAGGCTCTTCCACAATCTCTTCTTGAAAGGGTTGATCCCGAATTCGTGAGCTATGCAAAAGAAAAGTGTCTGGCTCATGCAATCTCCATGACTGATGTGTTTTCTTCTGTTCTGCAACTAGACAGGGAGCTGCCCCCGATGGATAACGACATAGCCATCTGTGCATATCACTGCACGAGGATAATTTTACATTGCCTTCGCAACAATATCGGTAGGGTTCCGCTTTCTGTTGATGCGGGGCTCCGATACGCTTCCATATGCCTCCAGGTAGTTACGAGGCTTTTTGAGTCATCGTCTGTAACCAGAGTAATGGTAAGGTACGCCCATAGATTGAAGTTGCATGTCTCTGACAGATTTGCTAGCGGGAGGCTATGGAGAAGATGTTATCATGTTTTACAGACTCAGAGACTCTCGAAAATGACCCTGCTTTACCTGACACGGACGGTTCTGTGGATAAGGAGCCTGCACCCATTTCAAATGCTGCTCGAATTCGACAAATGCTATCTATTCATAGCCTGATCCGGCAGGCAAGCTTTGTTGACGACAGTCCAGTTGTCGCTTCAGCGGCTGTTAGCAAGGGAAAACCCACAATTGAACCATCGCAGAATGAGGGCGCAAGCTCTCCGAGTGCTGAGCGTTGCAGAGACGATCTAGTTCCAGATACCATTACCGGGGGTCGGACCTCCGTTGACAACGGACCCTTGTTGCAGAATATGGATCCAGCATTGAGTACTGGCTTGATATGGCGGGACCCTTTTGAAGAGGAACAGGGTTGTTTGGACTCTTTTATCGAGTCTGATTATCAGCATTGGAAGGATGCGTGGGCTCTATTTGACGTTGGTCAGGATAATGATAATGCATCCCTTTGGAATCCACAGATTTCTTAGTTACCTGCTGATTGAGGCTCAACGGGTCACAGATTCAGGACCGGATTGAATCATGGATTAATTTGTTCTTTTTCATGCTTTCAAGGTACCAATGTACCCTATGAGAGAGATTATTCACTGTCTTTTGCGGTTACATTTTTTGAAAGAGATGCTCCAGTCTTCAATCTTGCGGACATTCACAGCGGCCGGTCTCCGAAGCTGAAGACGGAGTTCAGTCTTTGATCGTGACTATTACTGTGTTTTCCAGGACACCAGCGGCAACGGAACTGGGCCTTTCCCAGGAAAGTGAGGAAGACGACCATCACATGTCTCTTCCGATTCTTGCCATGAGACCGGGATAATCCGCCCCAACACCATGGTATTAATCTTTTGTTTGCGAGACAGACAAGGTGGAGGTAGTGGTACTTCTCAAGATCTCTACTCACATCCGTTTACTGCATGTCCAGAGGCTGTTGGTTATCCGGGAAACGGACGTTTTGATTACAACCTCAGAGGCAAGAGAGGACCCTTAACTGCCTAAGAGTACTTAATTTTGCTTGGCTAATTTGGTAGGCAGATTGCGTGATTATACCTGACTTCCTCACCCGTGAAATTCAAAGCTATGAAAGTAGCAACAAAGTTCTTCAAACACATTGTTCTGACACTCTACCCCACATCTCTGGACAGGAAAAGTGTCCAATTATATGGGGTTTTCACCGACTGCCGAGTTTAGCGTCGTTAGCACCGACACCCGAGTCCTGACCCCATGGATTACGGAGTAGAAGCTCTAACCAATTACATCTCTCCTTGACCGACTCCCGAGATCAACGACGGGTTAGAACACCGACTACCGCAACAAGCCAAGGCATGTGAGGCATGGTTGGTGATAGAGTCAAAATTACTCCGTGAGATGGATTAACTACTGTTCCTGGCTTTCAAACCCGTTGGCTGAAATTCACTCACATGATGCCGACCTCCCGTTTGACAGGGCATATAGATGCCTGGAAAACCAATTCCGTTAGGTGGATCCGAATGGATTGTTTCAATCCTCTAAATTTGGCAGTTTGCAGCTCTACTTTCATGGAACTGTCCAGCGCTTCGAAAGTTTATTCACCGAATATATAATCCGTAGTTATACTGCCTTGTCAGCAGAGACGTCCTTGTCATAACACACAGAAGTAAACCGTCTTATAGGCTATTGCTTTTGGACCGTGTCTTTCTCTGAAAGAACTCCGAAACCATGGCGAAACGGCCGAATATTCTGTTCATTATGGCTGATGACCATGCCTCCAAGGCCATCAGCTGTTACGGTGCCGGCATCAACTCGACCCCAAATCTGGACCGCATAGCAAATGAGGGCATGAAATTCAACCACTGCTATGTGACAAACTCGATCTGCACCCCGTCTCGCGCAGCCATCCTCACAGGCACCTATAATCATGTCAACGGTGTCATGACTCTGGACAGCAAGATCAACAAGCACCTCCCTAATGTCGCGAAACATCTTCGGACTGGAGGATATCAGACAGCCATGATCGGCAAATGGCATCTGGGTGAGGGTGAAGCTCACGAGCCCAGCGGTTTTGATTTTTGGTCTATTGTGCCCGGACAGGGTGAATACCATGATCCAACAATGATTGAAATGGGCGTACCAAAAATCTTCCCCGGTTATGCGACCGACATCATCACCGATAAGAGTATCAACTGGATCAAGTCGCGGCAAAAAGACAAGCCCTTCTTCCTCATGTGCCATCACAAGGCACCTCACCGGTCGTGGGAGTGCCACGAGAAGCACAAGCACCTTTATCGCGACCCTGTGCGGCTTCCTGACACCTTCTCCGACGACTACAAGAATCGGGCCAAAGCAGCGAAGGTCGCCAAGATGCGTGTTGCAGAGGATCTTACGTATTTCGATCTGGGCCTCGCCCAGCCAGATGGAGGTAGCAGTGTTGGAGAAAAACTCATTGATGATCCATTGTGCACGGAGCGCAAAATCCCCGTGCCTCAGGACCTCTCCAAATTTAAATTGATCGACAAAGAGGACGGCACGGTCTTTACCTTCAAGACGCATGCAGAACTTGCAGAATTCAAGTTCCAGCGGTACATTCAACGGTACCTGCGCACGATCCAGAGCATCGACGACAATGTTGGACGACTCTTGGACTTTCTTGATTCAGAGGGGCTGACGGAGGACACCATCGTCATCTACACGTCCGACCAGGGTTTCTTCCTCGGTGAGCACGGCTGGTTTGACAAGCGATTCATGTACGAGGAGTCCTTCCAGATGCCGTTCATGATTCGTTATCCCAGAGAGATCAAACCCGGCACCGTGTGCGACGATATCATCTGCAATGTTGATTTTGCGCCTCTCTTCCTGGACTATGCCAGAGTGAAACAGCCATCTTACATGCAGGGGGTCTCGTTCCGCTGCTTGCTCCAGGGCAAAAGGCCTGAGAACTGGCAGCAAGTTGCGTACCATCGCTACTGGATGCACAGGGACGTCATCCACGAAGCATACGCCCACTATGGAGTCAGAGATCAAAGGTATAAGCTGATCTACTGGTACAACGAGGGCTTTGGTATCGAAGGGACCAGAGAGGGTGGACAGGACAAGGAGTGGGAGCTGTTCGATTGTCAGGAAGATCCGCTGGAGTTGTTCAACTGCTACCATGACCCGCAGTACAGACACATCGTGGAGAAGATGACGAAGCTGCTGGAAGAGAAGATGACTGAGATTGGGGATGAGCCGGTGCATAACCGTACTTAGCCTCATGCTGTAGTCTAATTTGTTGCAAGAGCCGTGATCCGGCTATAATGTATGTAGAAATAGGAATCGTTCAGAATAGGGAGACTTGTTTTCAGCTGTTACCCTTGGGGATCTTCAGGGCCGTATATCTCGTCGCCCTGTGCTGCGTGGGCTCTTTCCTCTTTGCATATGACACCGGTATCGTCGGCGGTGTCCTCACATTTCCTTCCTTCCAAAACGACTTTAGATATGGAAAGAGGGAGAAGACAACGGTAAATTCAAACGCGAATAGTCTTTTGCAAGCTGGAGGTACGTTCTATATAGAAGAACTTATTGGATAAGTATAGGGGCTTGACTGAACTCAATTGATAGCATTCATCGCTTGCTTCTTCACCTGGCCCTTCACAGCTCGCTTTGGTCGCCGGTGGTCGCTGGCATTGGCTTCGTTGATCTTTTGCATTGGCGCCATCATCTAAGTCATCAACAGCCACTCGATAGCAGCATTCTGCGTCGCTCGTATTATCAGTGGCGTCGAGGTCGGGATGGCCACTGTGCTAATTCCCATGTTCTCCGCAGAGATGGCGCCCAAGAACATCCGTAGTCAGCTGGGAAGCATTTTCCAGTTCTTCTTTACAATGGGTGTCATGACCTCGTACTGGGTCGACTATGCCGTGGGGAAGCACCTCGAACCTTCGACCAGGCAGTGGCAGATTCCGGTTGGATTGCAACTAGTGCCGGGAGGTATTCTTGGGCTGGGCATGCTGCTGTGTAAAGAGAGTACCAGGTGGCTCGCAAAGCGCGGGAGAAATGAGGAAGCGTTACAATCCCTCATCTGGGTCCGTGGTGGTGAGGATACTCCAGAGGTCCGCCAGGAGTATGTTCTGCATCCTACCCTTATTGTTTTTTCTTCGAGCTTACATTATTCTTCATCAGGTTTGATGAGATTCTTGCTGGCATTGAGGAAGAGGTCCGCGCAACTGAAGGTCTGACATGGAAAGAGCTTCTGCTGCCAGAAAACCGGTATCGCCTCTTTATTGCAATCATCCTGCAGATCGGTAAGATTGAATACACTGTCTATTAGGAGCTTTCCTGACGATATACAGGCGTGCAGCTTACTGGAAACACATCCTTGGCATACTGTGGGTGTTCCCCTCGTATCTACCCTAATCTTAGCACTTTACTTTGGCACTAGGGTTCTAATCAAGCATTGAAATTTCACAGACTCGCCGCAGATCTTTGCCGCCGTTGGCGCTGGAAACAGCAGCCTGCTTATCAGTGGCTTCTTCGGGGTAGTCAAAATGGCATCGTGTTTGTTCTTTCTTCTTTTCGTCGTTGAGAGAGCCGGCCGTCGGACTGTCACTCATCGGAGGCGCATTCGCTATGGGTGCTTTGATGCTCATTATTGCCATTCTATCTGCCGTCTACCCGCCTTCATCGATAGGTGGGATCAGTAGCACAGCGATTGCTGCTATTGCCATGGTTTATCTTGAATCCGGTGAGCCTTTTGACTTCACATCCAGGTGGATCCATTATTACTGATCGCTATGGGGAAGCATGTTACAATATGTCATGGGGCCCGTTACCTTGGGTATGCGTCCATCCAACAATTTCATCTTCAGGCGGTTTTGTACTGACAAAGCATAAGGTCTACATGAGCGAAATCTTCCCATCGAGGATCCGTGAGATCGGTATTGCCATTGGCACGGCGACTCAGTGGCTGTTCAACTTTGTTTTCTCGCAAATCACCCCTCACGCCCTCGATAACATCGGCTGGCGGACGTTCTTGATGTTCTGCATCTTCAACTGGTCCCTGGTTGTCTACACATGGTTTTTCATCAAAGAGGTAAGTAGGGTTGCAAGAAAGCCTAGGTCCAAGGGCACTCATGCTAAGAGCTTCTTCTTAGACCAAGGGTAAATCTCTAGAAGAAATGGAGCATGGTAAGCGCATACCTGCAGAAAAAAGAGAAAAAAAAGTTTGCATCTCGACTGACGTCATGATCATAGTCTTCCGCTCAAAAGAAACGGCTTTGGGTCTTAAGGCTGTCCATGCGGAGGAAGTTGGAAGGAAGCCCGAAACATCGCATGTGGAAAATGCCTAGCTGAGGACTTCTAACGAATTACTGAGCTGTTGGATCAATCGACCCAAGCAAGCCATTATTATCTGCATCCATTTTGTTGACGGTGCTTCTGCTTCTGTCAGGGAATATCTTGCAAACATCGTCGTCTTCACAGTCCCAATCATTTGCCATGACCGATTGGATGTTAATTACACTGTATGGAAATCAAGAAATGCAAGATTGCTATCTGTACCATGTACTATGTATTAAGAAAATGATACCTCTGTCCGCGTCAGGAGCAGTGTGATGTGGGCTGCGTTATTTGCTCATTGCTCTCCCAAACAAGAAGCAAGTTGTTGATCCTATGATCGGATGTCTCTGATTCCTTCAATCTATGTAATGCCCTATTGTATGTAATTAGTGTTGACAAAATTGATTGCTCATATACTTTAGATATAAATGATTATAGCAATATGACAGTCATTCATATTCTTCAGGGTAGCATATATCCAGCGCTGCAAACAGCCCATCATAACTAAGATTTTCAGGAGCAAAACAGGCAAATGTGGCCACGAAGTGAGTTGTCAAGAAGCTAAGCCTCAGAGGGCTCTGGCACATTGCCAGGACCTCTGCTGATTGCGGTTGCTTGAAGCACCGGTGGCCCCCTCTGGAGACAAGGTGATCTGCAACCCGGAATCAGAACCAGACAGCAGGGCGTCCCCATCTACCAAAATGCCTCATATCCGCCCAGGCAGCAGGCGAAAGATCTGCTGGATCGGATGACCTGGGAAGAGAAGATCGGTTAGATGGGTGGAGTGCGTAGACTCCTAGGAGATGACCTGTCTTTCAATGCCACGGCCTATGAAGAAACGTATAAGCTGCGAAATGGGATGATTGGTAAGTTTGAGTAACAGAAACAGATCACAGAGAACCGACTGGATGGCCTAAATTACAACGAAAAGTGCAGGGTTTGGAAGTGTTTTTAATCGCGCGCAGGAGGTCCTCCCCATTGCCAATAGGATCCGCGCACAGCAGATCAATTCGTCCCGGCTTGGTATTCCATACACTACCCTCACGAACTCTGTCAATGGTATCTTCTTGAGTGGAGGCACTCTGTTCCCTGCGACGTTATCAATGGAATCTTCCTGGAATTTGCCTCTTTATGAGCAAGTAGCCACCGCGATTCGTGATGAGAACGTGGCATGTTGGATGCATTGGGTCTTGCTATCTATTTCATTTCCGTACTGACCAAGACAGGTCTACATGTGCAAGCTCTTCCATCTATGATCCGTGAGGTTCGCATTACCATTGCCACGGTGACTGTCAAAGTACAGGGGTATCAACTGATTAAGAGTTGATAAAAGGCTTCTTAATGTGAGTGAAGTAGGTAGGAGCCACAGAAGAACTAGTTGATTCCCTATAGATCCTAAGATCTGTATGAGAATAAGACGCGGTAGACTAGATACATGCCAGGGTAGATGGTCCTATTTATCTCTAATCCCATCATGTCATTGCCATGCCCCTTCAGGTCAGCGCCCTGCAATATCCTGTCATCAACATGCTATATCATGTTGCCAACATGTTGTATCTTGTCACTGACATGCTGTGTCATGTCGCTGACATGCTCGGCTTTCAGATTATCTTTTCTCCTTCTCTTGCTTGACGCCAACCCTTGCACTCAGGGTCTTGTTGACAGTGACTCTCTAAAGATTCTATTTGCTATTATCTACTATTTAGCAGGCGGGCACCTGCCCAGGTGAAGAAGGGGAGCTATCATATCCGGTCTAGCACAGCAAAGTACGGCCTAATCTGTCTTATTACAGCATGGAGATTCAAGTTATATCCATGGATTACCACCGTCTTTTTTTTTTTTCCTACACTGCCTCTCTGCACTTCACTCTACGCGTCAGACAAAATGCCAGATTCGCTGAAGAGGTTTATCCAGGCGACCAGAGAGTTCTTCAAAAATGGACGAAAGGACCCCAGAAATTTTGAGGAACGCCACCCTGAGGCTTTTCTTGAGAGATTCGAGCAGCCACTGCCTTTGGCTGCTAGTTCCATGTCCTACACGATGTTGAGAAATTTTTCCAGCTCACCAAAGACGCTCGCTACAGGCATCTGGCGGTTGACCACTGAGGAGCTAATCCAGGTGCCGGAGAGCCTCAGTAAGTCTATTGCTCCATTTTCCCTTTTATTGCTTCGATGTCCCTTCTTAGACAATCCACTTTTCCTTTTCTCCTTCCTTGACCTAACAGATTTTAGTGGAGCGACTAGCCGAGATTTCCGGTGTTATAGGCTGCGATCCATCGCCTCAGACTGGACGCCATTTCAATTGATTGCGTCAAGGCTGAGCAGGACCTGTTGGCGTCTAGTCAGCCACTCGAAAGGCCTTCAACCCCTAGTCTTCCAAACAAACCAGTTTCTTTAACACTGGAGAATTACCTGTCTCTCAAAGTGGAGTTCAGGAAGGAGTGTCGCATTTTACAAGGCAAATGTGATGACATGGTACATGACATAAGAAAACGCCTTCAGAAGAAGAACTGCATCGTGTATGGCTGCTTCTCAGACGGGTTCAGATTCGACTTTCTACGAATAGACAACGATTCCCGGGTAAGATTCCCTTTCAATATTTTGTTCTTCTTTGTTTCCGCCCTTAGTTTTGATTTAGACCTGAAAAATTGTTTCATATTCTATATTGCGTCCACTGATTTGATTCAGTACACGCAATGGGACTGCCAGGAGTGGGGAAGCACCGATGGGCTTTCGGAGAGCGAGATATACACACACATCTTCGATATATCATCCGCAGTGCCGCAAAATCATCGCCAAGGTCTTCGCCGCAGAAGGTTAGTAGGATGGTGGACGACACAGCCGAGGGTCGGTCCTACCATGTGCCATACGAATTGCGCATCGGTAGCTCTCAAGATGACGAACGCTTTCGACAAAAGAACGGATGGAGTTTTTCAGTCACGCCGACGTTGGCCTTCCTGGTCTTCTGCAGCAGCTCCTGGATAGCGTCGTGGCTGCCAAGGTTCCCACGATCCTCATCCTCAGCGGTGGACACTCTTTCGTTCTCTACGGCACGAGTCTCCAAGCGAATTCCATTTTGCACTCTTTCCTTAGCGGCCAGTACACTACTCAATAATTTCTAAAATAACATTTTATCCAAAGGCTAACAGATACGAAATGGGGTTTACAATAAGTAAGGGGGAACCGCGTCGTTAGCAGCCATGCCAGGGACGCAGAATCATTAATTGCCTGCAGGAAGAGAGTGTCATAAATTATCAGTGGAAGAAGCAGTAATTATCCTCATCATTTTTTTCTGGGCCAATTTGTTTGAGAATACATCTCATCCTGCGACTCTGCTCACACCGCTCCCTCTCTAAGTAATTATCCTTCAGTGCTGCCCAACTAAAGTAGCCCGTTGCGATGTTGGGCATCCATGACGATCGATCACGAATAATGAAGTACTAGCCTTAGGGTGACGATATCAATCTCAGATCCGGCTGCTTGCTGGGGTCCTCCGAGGAGGATTTCGGCTTGTGGAGAATGGATTGTTTAGTGGACGAGCTGGTCAAGTGTAAGAGGATGGAGGTTATCGAAATCGTTGTGCTGGGCATGGTGGTCGAGGCTGAGATCCTGGGCTGGAAGGCTTACGAAGAAGACGACGATGATGGCAGACTCCCAGGGGCACTCTTGGGCATCGAAGAGCTCGAGCGTCTGAAATGGCTGGGTTCGCTCCGGATGGTGGGCAACAGGGACAAGATGCTCAAATACCCCGCTGATGCCAGGTGGCTCAGGGCCCTTGGGGAAGGTAAGAAGCCGGCTGGCAAGGGAGAGGAGACGGGACATCGGCCTCAAGTCGTGTTCGAAGAGCCCATAGGGGCCAAGGATTATTTTCCGTGACTGTCGCGCCTTGGAGAAGGCAGAACTTGGGCAAGAATAACAAGTAATCTGTATTATCCTAGGTTTGTGTAAGCATAGACTGCTATCGAAGTTGTGTCTTGTTGTTACAGCTGTTGAAGACAGATGAGCGAAATCCAGGATACCTGTCCTAAAGGTGGCCCTAGATAGCAGCATACTGCCTCCAGACACTGCTCTGCTAGGCTTGGCCGGTCTATTTCGGATCGCGGTGTTGGTCGAGAGACGTTTGAAGGTCACATTGATGCATCTAATCGCACAGGATTTCGTGCCTGACTTGTGGGATCTTGAGGAAGGTCTTATAATAACCATTCCAAGAGCCCGCCCCGGTGCCTCACGCCATGAGAACCTTCTGACCCTTGACTGCCTTAGCCTTTGACATCCAGCTAGAAAGAGGTCCCCCACGTGCGGAAGCGAGCTCTAATTGCCTTCTCGAGGGCAAGCTTTTGGCTAGAATCTGTGCAGAACGGCGGCGGACATCATCAATGACAATAATAGCAGGCGCGAATGTCCATGACTGCCTAGTATCTAGGATAGGAATTAGCAATCATGCTCACAGCAGTACCATCCTTTTCTTTATCTTTCGCCTTAGAACGTCCCGTCGGAACACGTCGATGGTATGACTTCTCACCTCGATGTATCGGTCGCTGTTCCGTGTCAGGTCTCCGACTATGGATGTGAGCTGCCAATTTCCCGTTTTGAGCTTGTCGACCTGGGCCCGTAGGCTATCGAGCTTTTGGAGGACGCTGAGTCCGGAGTCATTTCCGAAGGCACGCCCATCTCACGTTTCCGCGAACTTCGCAGACGACGTTGCTTGATTCATTGCGGATGTCGCGACTTCTCTGAAATCTTCATCAGGTTTGAAAGCGACGCACTCATGGCTGATAACGGGCACCATCTAGAATGTGAACGTATCCTTACCTCAGGTATTTGCTGGGTTTTCAACCTCAGCTTCAGCTAGAGGATTTCAGGAAGCCTGCTTCTTTGACTTCCGGGATTTCCGAGAGATTTCGCCACGGTTAAGGGATTTTGAACCGCGAATGAGGAAAAGGAAGTAAATAAAAATGATATGAATAGCTGGCCCGGTGGACCAAGCTGCCCGCAGGGGGTAGAGGACGGCGCGGGGGGCCGCCGGTATGATGAGTTTTGGAGAAGAGAGGAGAGAAAAGGGGGAGGTGGGATATATAATGGGCAGATGGGGGACAAGGAGTGAATGAATGGGGCAGCAATGGGAAGAACATGCGGAAAGGGAAGCAGTGGATAATTGATAAGGAGACCTGCATCCTCCGATCCCATCGCCTTGCGCGAAGGACAATTCTTCTCGGATTGAGCAGGATTCTACCACACAGCGAGCACATTTACTGGCAACTCCGAAGGATTTCAGTTACATATCGCATGAAGACGACTATACAGATCGAATGCGAGCAAGGTCAGTTTCACGAAATGGATATGATAGAATTAGAATTGTGATCAAGAGCACTCTTTTCCTCTTAAGGTACCTTGCCTCCCTGGAAGAAAAAAGAGACATGGCACATGAATGAATATGCATAGCCAGAGACCTGTGACTGACTTTCTAGGAGTATCTCGGAGACCTCCAATCTGGTCTGCCCTGTTCTGGTATCAGCAGGCCGTGTCCACTGGGATCATATCCTCTCCCACAGCCGGATAGAATATCGGTTTGTCCACTGGGATATTGCCTTCTTTTCCCATTCCTCCCCACCGACACCTACCTACCCGACCAGTGAGAATTGAAAATGCGAATGTTAGGCACAACCATTGTATCAAAATAACATCACCATCTCCCCGCTTAAATGCCTGATTATCTCGATTATTTCCCCTCCTTCCCATTATTCCCACTCGCATACCGCCTCGTCCAATCCCGAGCGATCTCCTCGTACTTCTTCCGGTCGTTCTTGTATTGCTCCGCGATGCGGCCCTCGACCGCGTCGTCCGGCATGGGCTCCGCCAGCAGCTGCCGCGCGAACTCGAGCACGGCCGCGATGCGCGAGCTGGGCTTCCACTCGTCCGACTTGAGCATTCCCAGACACATGCTGCCCTTGTCGTCGTTGGAGACGTTGGGGTGGTAGATCTTGGTCGCGAAGGAGATGGTGGGCGGTTTGAAGGGGTAGGCGGAGGGGAGGCTGAGCTTGATGAGGAACGTGCCGCCCTGCGCAGGCCGTAGTCAGCGGATCGTCCTGTCTGGTTACTGTGACCAGGTAGGGAGCTTTGGATAGGGGCACCGTACCTGGTACGGCGATCCCTCTGGCCCCTTCATGTAGACTTTCCAGTTATACAGGTCCGACTCGTCGGCAAGCTCGACTGTGATGCCCGGCGGGGGAGACTCGACGAGCTCGGAGAGCTCCTGTTCGTAGAGAGCATTAGCCTGATTTATGGGACGCGAGCGGCACATACGGTACACATACCTTTGCTATCCTCTTGTTACTGCCCATCACGTGCGTTGTGAGAGTCTGGAGATCAGGGTGTCGGAGAAGGAGGGGTGATCGCGGGGTGAGATGAAACGTCGAAGGGGCTTGGAAAAGGATCCGCCGGCGGAGATGAGATCGAGGGATGCTCGGGAAGACGTGGATCGAAGGGAGACGACGGTGAGATGCTCGTAACGATATAGAGAAGAAACCGGCCTTCTTTATATCTGCTTGATGTGCTCGAGACAGAACAGAGCAGGGTGACTCCGACAATCACCGACGCCTGGTGATGAGCGGACCTTGGCGGCGCTCCCCGCGTCTCGGCGCCGTCGCGACGCCAGCTCAAGTCAGCGGCCCCGGCCACCTTGCCTGCTGTTATTTTTATCGACAAGAGAACAGCTGTTCGACGATGTCCCTTACAAGATATTAAGACACCTGGTGTCTACACGATGCAACCACGCCATATACAGTAGACTGCTAACCACAATGCGGCATCTGCACAAGCAGTACGTTACAACCATATCCTGAATTCAAACCAAACCCAACAGATAGTAGACAAAAGGGTACTCAATTGGTATCATTACATCACACAAATCCCACCGCCAATCTCCCTCTTCTCTTAGCCGACGTTTATCCATTTCATTCCCTCTGTAGCATCACCATTAACCCCATGATCCCCAGCAGCACCGTCTTCAGCCACGGGTGCTCGCTCAGCATGATCGTGACGTATCCCACCGCGGGGATGTACCCCCGCACGCTGCCGATGAGGTCCTCCTTGCGGTCGAGGTAATCCTGGCCGCGCGCGTAGAGCTCCGTGTCGTCGGCGATGTTGTTGTCGCCCTTGGTGAGAAGTTTGTGGGAGGGGGTGGTAGTCCTAGGTAGAGAGTAACGTTAGGGAAATATCTAGAAACGTAGAAGCATTCAACAGCATGGAGAACATCCTCCATCCCCAACCCAAAGATATGAAAAAGCAATGTAAAAGGTCCACTTACACATCACCCTGCCCCCCCTCCTGCTGCTCATCATCCGGAAACGTCCTCACAACCCGATGTACAATCGGCACCTCCTTCCCTTTCACATTATACACCACGATCTCGCCCACCTCGGCCCGCGGGCTCCGATTCCACAGGAACAGCAGATCGCCCCGCTGGAACGCCGGCTCCATCGACCCCGAGAGCACGACGACGATGGGTGACGACGACGCCGTCACCACCGACAGCGCCTTCCACAGCATGAACGCGGTCGAGAGGACCAGCGCGAAGTTGAGCACCTGCGTCAGGGACTGGCGCGTGTTGGAGAGGCTGGAGCCGGAGAGGAAGGGGAGCATGGTGGGCGGTCAGTTCGGTCTGTCTGTCTGGCTAAGTGGTTGAGCTGGGCTGCGGTCTCGATCGGATCGGATCGTTATGGTATTGGTTTCGGAGGAGGTTCTTAGAAAATAGTGCGCATTGGTAGATAAAGTTAGAGATTTAAAGAAAACAGTCCCAGGGCGTCATGCGCACGAGAGGCCCTGGTGGTTGTGGTTGCTGCTAACAGGGAGCTCTGAAGTTGAGATTAGATAGATGTGGAGAGGTGTCCTCCTTGAAGCCAAGCTCCCATGTGGTTCGCTTCCGTTCCGCAGGCTAGAGTCGATCTCCCGCCGCCGCAACGAGACACTAAATAAATAAACAGCTTGAGATAATCAGCCTCAATGAAAAAAATAGACTATGGTAGGGATATATTATTGTTAATGAAGCTAATGTGAATCCTCGAGCATGGATTTTTGAATGTCCATTTTACCTGTATGTACAGTACATGTACAGATCTATGCTACTAATTCTCCGCGTGCATAAACACTGCTTCAATTTCAGCATGTTTTAAAATCTACATATCCTCTCAAGACTAAGGTGAAAAAAATGACTTAACCAGAGTGGAGATTATAAAAAACTAGGTACCTAGCCAGAGAAGTTTCAGTTGCGGGAGAATGTCCTTCATTCAACTTGATCCGCGCCAAATAACCACAAAACCAACTTGAATGAATCAAAGCCAAAAGATCATCATATCATCAAGAATCAAATCCGAACTTCTTCATCTTCCTCCCTCCCCAATTCCGTCTGACTGTACTGTAGACGGGACTAATCTACTTACGCAGAAGTGCCACCACACTCACGAGCTACTATCAGCTCATCAGCCCGGAGATATCGCCCCGGATCCTTCGCCAGGTTCTCCGTAAAGGTCGGGATGGAAGATGAAGGGATGGTCCCCGTCGACGAGGTAGTACTTGAGGAATGAACACTTTGAGATAATCCGTCGGGTCAGCTGAAAGACACCCTGGTCGGTGCCAGACCCGATGTAGATGTCGACAAGGGCATCTCCAGAAAGGCTACTATTTAATCACGTTAGCACGGGATTTTCTTTTTTTATTTATTTACTTTAACAGGAGGTCGTACTGACCTGCGAATAGGTTCAAATGTAGTTTGTGTGGCCACGGACCTGTACACACAACGTGCCTTGGGCATGGGCTTCTCAGCCAAACGTCTCTCAGGAGAGGTTCTCGAGAGAGCGAGTGCTAACTGGAATGCTAAAGTGGAAGGAAGGGGCTCTTGCTACCAGTTCACCGCCAGTAGTCGCATTCATTACGGGAGTTGAGGGGTTAGAGCTGGACGCCTCGGAGTCCGAGTCAGGAGGGCTTCCAAGCCGCGTCGCATTCACGACGGGAGTAGGGGGATCAGAGCCGTGTGCCTCAGGGAATAAGTCTGGAAGATTTCCTTCAAGCTGCGGTTTCTTTTGTGCAGGGAGACAACCGTATCTATCAATCATGGAGTTTAACGGTCGTTTTTTTTGGAAATCCTTGGCAAGAGTATCGGCGATCTTCCCGTTCGACTCAACGTTTCTCTTCGGGGGTAGCACCAGGCTAGGCGTCCTGCCCAGAATCCCCTTGACTTTACGCTCCTCAGCCGCCATCCGGAACCAGAAGTCGGGCTTTGGGTTCTTCCTGGCCAGCTTGTGGAGGCTGAGGAAGAGCTTCGAGTCTGTACGAATGTCACATGCGAGAAGGCTGGGCGGCGATGCCTCGACCTGGAACAAGTTCTTCTTCTCCAGCCATTGGCTGTATCATGTTAGAAACGTGAGCATAAAAGGTTAATCTCCAATGTCACTCACTAGGTGTTCTTTCAAGGGAGATATACGGCATGGGCGCGTTCTTCCACAGGTTCCCGGTCTCCGGTTTGGAGTTTTTGTGAGGCTTCTTGCGGAGAATGTTAGGCATCAAGGATTCGGGGCATATGATCCCGAGCCAGAGATCCTTTCTTGACCCAATTTCGGCGTTTTTGTAGTACACGATGAAGCTATCTCCCGGCTGGAGGTCCTGGGAACGGTCAATGGGCCTGAGCTCCTTTGTGATTCTAGGGGTCATTGTGTATGAATATCCTTTAGGCCAAGATCCCACTAAATGAGGTATAAGTAGGGATGCTGTATTGATATTGGATTGAAAACGGGATGCGAGAATAAGATGACAGCGCTCACAAATTCTGGCAGAGTTGATCGAGCAGAAAAAGGACAAAAGTTAATCGTTTCCATAGAGGATATGTCTCAGAGAAGAATAAACTTCTTCGGCTACGAAAGGTTTTCTCGTATGTAGCAAATTGGATCAAATTGAAGTTCCAATGGGACGAAAAGGCGGATTAGGCTCATTAAGTTTTATTCACTGTACTGGATAGCTTGGCCCCCAGCTTGTCGGACGACTGAAAGAGGCTAATAGGGCGATGAAGGGAGGTGGTAGTAGTTGCAAGTACCTGTATGCCTTAGGGAAAAACTAATATTTCGTCCGGCAACAGGTATTGAGGTTTGTGGTCACCCTACAATAAGTTATGGAGAGGCGAATGTGGTGATAAGGTAACGGCAACAGAAAGTGCAAATGGTTATGGAAATATATGCTGCTTGAGAGAGAGTGGGTTCCGATAAAACTGTAATGATGAGGCAGTCCTTAACGCGGTGACGGCCAAGTGAACTAGGATAGAAGTCTACACACGCCTTGAGATGGTATATATAGGAGAAGAGAAAGGACAGAAGTGAGGTGGCCGAATCTCTCAATTCCCACTGCTATCTTAGATCATCACGAGGTTCTCGCAGCCGGGAAGTATCTACAAATAGACACCCCCACGTCAAGGCGCGCGGAAGGCGGAATCCATGTCGCAAATGTCGACGATTCAAAAAAAACCAAAAGCAAATGTTGCGAGAGACGTCGCAGACTTGGACTGTAGTCCTCTCTGAGGACTCCGGTAAACAGGAGTAGGCAAATTGCTAGACGCCAGGGGTTATATATTAAAAAGAATAGGAGGGGTTTCCCTAAACCGAAAGTGGCGGCCAACCTCGAGAGAAGAGAAGTATGGTTCGCTGCAAAAGCAACTTAGATCGGTGAATTCGCTATCATCCTGCCATTCTGGTTTAGATACTCCCTGTTCCGATTAGAGCTCCGAGCCGCTCGATCGGTCGAGCTTCGCTGCAACTATTTAGATGACTCTGGGTGACCGGTTTTTGCTACTCAACGCAAGAATAGTAAGCGCCCGGTGTGACGTGAAGTTTACGAGTAGGTCAACATAAAAACCAAGAAAATATGGGACCCTACCTGATCTCCAGGATATCATCCATGTGGTTGCACATCGCTACGAACAGATCGAAAAACAATTTGCCACCGATCTCCATCTCCATCTGCATGGTTCCGCTCCTCTTGAAAGTCCTGCGACTTCTGATGATCAGAGCTAGGTAATGAGCGCGGATCCGCGACTCCGTTTCTGGCGTGTTGTCGTACGCATACCGAGCGGATCGTAAGATCACATCGACGGGGATTCCACTCTGAAGGCCCTGCTTCCGGAGAGCGAGGCGCTTGAGCTCCTCCAGGCCGTACTTCTCAGCAGCGCAGTAGATGACGGTGTCCCGAAGGAGTTCGTCGCCGACGCCAGAGTGAAACATTATGGCTTCGCTGGATCCATGGCCACCGGTTTTAAGTGGATCCTGGGCGCCCTCGAGCTCCCAAGAGTTTCGGCGCTTATTGTGCAACAAGCGGGGGTAATAGTCGCCCTTGTAGAGGAACTCGAGGACACAGGACAGGGTCTCAGGTTCTCTGGTATGTCGTCAGCCAGGCGGTCATGACTACCAAGAACATGGAAGACCAACTCGTCAGGCAGGACCACCTGCTTCGTGCTGGCCTCCAGGAACTGGCCCTTGAACGCAGCATGAAAGAAGGGGGAACGGGACAGAACATCCTCGTGAGCAGCGAAAAGACGCTGCTCACGACCCACAACCATGGTGACTATGGGGCTGGTGAGAGGGCTGTCGAATAGATCGGTCAGCCTGTGGTCTTTTGATATCGATCGTAAAAGTCGAAAAGGTAATTCACCTCCCCAGCGGCGGGCTGTCCAGCTTTTCCTGCATCCTCACCTTCGCACGCTCGCGGTAGGTCTTCTTGGTCGGCTTGACGGTCTTGCCCGCCCGATCCTTTGAAGCAAAAGAGCGCTTGAACATCCCGTCGAAGTCGAGATGGAAAACAATTGTCGAAGACCAACGAGCGGAATGGAAATGTGAAGGCAAAACGAGCGGCGGAAGAACCTATGGGTTTATTTAAAGGAGTGTACGGGGGTTCCGGGAAAAGTGACGCTGCTTGACCACGCACGTAGCATGCAGGAGCCCTGGAAGCCTCTCCAGATCACTCTGCTGGCGGTCGTAGGCCTCGAACGAGGAACCAGACAGAGAGGAAGACCCAGACCTGGAAGAGACTCTGCGCACGGGAATCTTGGGTTGAGACCCTCGCGCGCCGTACACTTGCCGACTCTGCGAAGCGTGAGGAGAGGAAGCAGAAGGGGAGGGGATGCAGACTGATAAGTATCTACTCGCGGGGTATCATGTGATTCGGGGGGAGCAGCGCCGATAGGCCTGGAGGCATCGCAGCCCATGTTGCAGCCTGCTGCAGGCGTCGTGGACACGCCCGGAGGAGTACGACTACAACCTTCTGCACACACCCGCTGGTGTAACTACGATCAAACAGTAGAGGCATGGGTCTGGCCGGTCTTAGCGACAAGGATGGGCTGATCAACGTCTGCATTCTCTGCTCTCATGGTCTCTTAAGGCTACCAATGGAATCGCCGCAGCGATTACGGCCGACAATGATAAAAAAGCCACATATTCCCGTTTCTCCAAACCCCCCCCCCCAAATCGCAGATCCCATATCCAGCACCAATTTTTTGTGGTTTTCTCATTTTACAGTTTTTTCT
>JGI26051J44788_1000373_pt1 | contig 26024 bp, 30 predicted proteins | sample HigsolmetaGSP13D_FD_44788 | JGI IMG/M metagenome (IMG submission 44788) | reverse complement strand
CCCTCCCGTGAGGGGAGAGATCAGGCCGCGATCAGCGCCTCGCCGTCGTGCCGCGCAATGGTGACGTCGACAATGCTGCCGACCGGCAGCCCGGACGGCAGGCGCACCAGCGCAAAGCCCTCCGTGTGGCCGACGTCGCCCCGCTCGACGAGGACGCTCTGGCGGGTGCCCACCTGTGCGGCGAGGAAGCGCCGGCAGGCTTCCATGCCGGCCGCCCGCAGACGCCCGGCGCGCTCCTTCACCNCCTCGCGTGGCAGCTGCGGCATGCGTGCCGCCGGGGTGCCCGGCCGTGGTGAGAAGGGGAACACGTGCAGATGCGTCAGCCCGCATTCCTCGACGATGGCGAGCGAGCGGGCGAACATCTCCTCCGTCTCGGTCGGGAAGCCAGCGATGATGTCGGCGCCGAAGACGATGTCGGGGCGGGCCCGCCGCACCGTTTCGCAGAAGCGGATGGCATCATCACGCAGATGCCTGCGCTTCATGCGCTTGAGGATCATGTCGTCGCCGGACTGCAGCGACAGGTGCAGGTGCGGCATCAGCCGCCGCTCGCCGGCGATGACAGCGAGCAGTTCCTCGTCCGCCTCCACCGAATCGATGGATGACAGGCGCAGGCGCGGCAGGTCAGGCACATGCCTGAGAATCTGGGCGACGAGCCGGCCGAGGGAGGGGCTGCCGGGCAGGTCGCGGCCATAGGCCGTGAGGTCGACGCCGGTCAGCACAATCTCGCGATAGCCGTTGTCGACGAGACGCTTGACCGCCTCCACCACCGCGCCCATCGGCACCGAGCGGGAATTGCCGCGCCCATAGGGAATGATGCAGAAGGTGCAGCGGTGGTCGCAGCCGTTCTGCACCTGCAGGAAGGCGCGCGCGTGGCCGTCGAAGCCGTCGACGAGATGCGCCGCCGTCTCCCGCACGGCCATGATGTCGCCGACCGCGACCTTCTCGCCCGCGGCGAGCCCGCGCCAGCGCTCCGCCTCGAGCTTTTCGGCATTGCCGAGAACCTTCGCCNCCTCGGGCATCTGCGCAAAGCCGGCGGGATCGACCTGCGCGGCGCAGCCGGTGACGACGATCGACGCCTGCGGCCGCTCCCGCTTGAGGCGCCGGATGGCCTGCCGCGCCTGGCGCACCGCCTCGCCGGTGACGGCGCAGGTGTTGACGACGACGAGCTCCCCGTGTCCCGCCGCTTCCGCGTGACACTTGATGACCTGCGACTCGACGATGTTGAGCCGGCAGCCGAAGGTGACGACCTCGACGCCCATCAGGCTGTTTCCGCAAACAGCTCCGCAGCGAACCGGCCCTCGTGCTCCAGCTCGACCGGGCCCGTCATCATCACGTGGCCGTCGCTCTCGCGCCATTCGATCAGCAGGTCTCCGCCCGGCAGGGTGATGCGCACCTTGCGCCCGGTGAGCCCCTTGCGCGCGGCCGCGACGGCGACGGCGCAGGCAGCCGAGCCGCAGGCGCGCGTCAGGCCGGCGCCGCGCTCCCACACCTTGACGATCACATGCTCCGGGCTCTGCACCGCGGCGAGCGAGATGTTGGCCCGCTCCGGGAAGATCGGGTGGTTCTCCAGCAGCGGCCCGAGGCGGGCGAGGTCGTAGGCCTCGACATCGTCCACCCAGAAGATGGCGTGCGGATTGCCCATGCTGACCACCGAGGGCGAGTGCAGCACCGGCGCGTCGATGGGGCCGATCTGCAGCTCGATGGCGCGCGTGTCGCGGAACTCCTCGGCCAGGGGGATCTCGTCCCAGCGCAGGCGCGGCGTGCCCATGTCGACAGTGAAGGACCATTCGCCCTCGCGCCGGCAGGCGAGCAGGCCGGCGTCGGTCTCCAGCAGAAGCTCGTCACGCGCGTCGCCGCGCGTCAGCGCCCAGGCGACGCAACGCGTGCCGTTGCCGCAGGAGGCGGAGAGCGAGCCGTCCACGTTGTAGATGCGCATGAAAGCGTCGGTGCCGGGTGTGCGCGGATCGTGCAGCACCATCAGCTGGTCGAAGTGCGAGGCAGGCGCGGCCGCAATGGCGCGCGCCTCGGCCGGCGTGACGACGTGCTGCTTGCCGCGCAGGTCGAGCACCACGATCTCGTTGCCGAGACCGTTCATCTTGAGAAAGGAATGTCCGATCAGCGCGCTCATGGTGTCGTCCGGCGGCCGGGTGCTGCGAAAATTCCATCGGTATATGGGACAGTTTGCGAAAAAGCGCGAGTCTCTTCGCCGACGCCAGCTCGCGACACCGGTCAAAGGCGCCTATGGTCAAGAAGGCTGGGGAGGACGATTCGTGGCTCGGCGCCAAACGGTTGGGTACGGCAGATGACGACGGCTTCGTGGCCCTTGATCGCTTCAGCTCGCGGCAGACTCGGCGCCGCCGCCTGCGCGCTTCTCCTTGCCCTTGCGGGGCCGTCCGCCGCCGCTCCGGCACCCGCTGACGGCCCTTCCGTCGCCGATCCGGCATCGACGGTGCCGGCTGCCCCGTCGCAAACCGCCCCGCCGGCCGACACGCCGCCGGCGCCGGGCCTGTCGGTGCCCGCGCAGCCGACGCTCGCGCCGCCGCCGGCGAGCGCCGGCGACGTGGACGAGGTGACGCTGCCGGACAAGCCGGCCGTCGCGCTGGCCGGGCGGGCGACGTGGGACGAAACCGTCAAGACGATCACCGACGGGATCGCCCGGCTGCGTACCTTCCTCGACGGGGCAGGGCTCAAGATCGCGGGGCGCCCCGTGGCGCTCTTCCTCGAGACGGACGATACCGGCTTCCGCTACGAGGTTATGTTGCCCGTGGAGGCCGCCCCGGCCGCGGGCGCGGCCACGCTGCCGGAGGGCATCCGCTTCGCAAGGACGCCCTCGGGCAAGGCCCTGCGCTTCGTGCACAAGGGGCCCTACGATGAGATCGATTCCACCTACGAGGCCATCACGGCCTATCTCGACGCCAAGACCATCACGGTTCGCGACATGTTCATTGAGGAATATGCGACGGACCTGACACGAGGCGACGATGCGGCTCTCGAGGTCTACATCTATGTGCAGCAGTCGGAAGCGCAGCCGCCGGCGGCGCCGTCTCCCGCCGTGCCGCAGGACGACGGCTCTCCGGCCTCCGTGCCGCCCGCAGCCGCGCCGGCGCAGGCGGATGATGGCGCTTCCGAGCCGACGCAGAAGGACGGCGGGCAATGAGCGAGATTGCCGTCAAGCGCGTGTACGACCCGCCGGAGGNGGGGGACGGCAAGCGCATCCTGGTCGACAGGCTGTGGCCGCGCGGCGTCGCCAAGGAGACGGCGCCGTGGGATCTGTGGCTGAAGGAGGTTGCCCCCTCGCCGGACCTGCGCAAGTGGTTCTCCCACGATCCGGCCAGGTGGGAGGAGTTCCAGGTCCGCTACCGTGCGGAACTTGAGGCTGCCAAGGGCGATGCCAAGGCGGCCCTTGCGCTGCTGCGTGCCGAGGCGGCCAGGGGCAAGATCACCCTGCTGTCCGCCGCCCGCAGCCGCGAGCAGAACAGCGCCGTGCTGCTGCGATCCTTCCTGCTGGGGCAGGAGAGATAGGCGTCCGCCATCCGCCGCGGCGGCGCAGATGCCCCTTTTCCTTGACTCGCAAGACTTGCCGCACCATAAGACGCGGACAAAGCCCCGAACGGTCCGTTCGCGAGCCGCCGACCAGCCCCCAGAGGCTGGAGGTCAACACCCGACAGCGCGTTGCGCCCTCGGGTGCGTTTCGTTTTGGGCCATCGGGACAGGGAAGAGATGATGCGACGCGCTGAGGCGGACATTGCGGAACGGACAGAGGCGGCCCATCACGGGCGCAGTGCCTCGTCCTGCCCGCGTGCCGGCAGGACCCCATCGGAGGACCGCTAGACGATGTTCGAAAGCCTGTCCGACAAGCTGTCCGGCATTCTCGGCTCCCTGACGCGTCGCGGGGCGCTGACCGAGAACGACGTCAACGAGGCCCTGCGTGAGGTGCGCCGGGCGCTGCTCGAGGCGGACGTCGCGCTGGAGGNGGTGCGCTCCTTCACCGACACGGTGCGCAGCCGCGCCGTCGGGGCCGAGGTCATCAAGTCGGTGTCTCCCGGCCAGATGGTCGTCAAGATCGTCCACGACGCCCTGGTCGAGATGCTCGGCAAGGAGGCAGAGGGCATCGATCTCAATGCGCCTGCGCCGGTCGGCATCCTCATGGTCGGCCTGCAGGGCTCGGGCAAGACGACGACGACGGCCAAGATCGCCCGGCGCCTCACCGACAAGATGAAGCGCCGCGTGCTCATGGCCTCGCTCGACACGCGCCGTCCGGCCGCCATGGAGCAGCTCGCCGTGCTCGGCAGACAGGTGGGCGTCGACACGCTGCCCATCGTGCCCGGCCAGACGGCAGTGCAGATCGCCCGCCGCGCCATGGAGGCGGCCCGGCTCGGCGGCTACGACGTCGTCATGCTCGACACTGCCGGCCGCGTCACGGTGGACGAGGCGCTGATGGCCGAAGCGGCCGAGGNGCGCGCCGCAACCCAGCCACACGAGGTGCTGCTGGTCGCCGACAGCCTCACCGGCCAGGACGCGGTCAACACGGCCAAGGCCTTCGACGGGCGCCTCGGCGTCACCGGCATCGTGCTCACCCGCATGGACGGCGACGGCCGCGGCGGCGCCGCGCTCTCCATGCGCGCCGTCACCGGCAAGCCCATCAAGCTCGTCGGCACGGGCGAGAAGGTCGATGCGCTTGAGGAGTTCCATCCCGAGCGCGTCGCCAACCGCATTCTCGGCATGGGCGACATCGTCTCCCTCGTCGAGAAGGCGGCCGAGACCATCGACGCCGAGAAGGCCAAGCGCATCGCCGACAAGATGCGCAAGGGCACCTTCGACCTGGAGGACCTGCGCGAGCAGCTCAACCAGATGGAGAAGATCGGCGGCATGAAGGGCGTGCTCGGCATGCTGCCCGGCATCGGCAAGATGAAGGCGCAGCTCGAGAGCGCCAATCTCGACGACAAGATCATCCGTCGCCAGCGCGCCATCATCGATTCCATGACGCCGCAGGAGCGGCGCAACCCCGACATCCTCAAGGCCAGCCGCAAGAAGCGCATCGCCGCCGGTTCCGGCACCAAGGTGGAGGACGTCAACAGGCTCCTCAAGATGCACCGCCAGATGGCCGACGTCATGAAGATGATGGGCAAGGGCGGGCGCGGCGGCATCGGCGGGGCGCTCGGCAAGATGTTCGGCATCGGCGGTGGCATGCCGCAGCCGACGCCGGAGATGCTCGAACAGCTCAAGGGCAAGCTGCCGGGCGGGCTGCCCGAGAACATGCCCGGTGGACTGCCGCCACTGCCGCCCGGCGGTTTCGGTGCGCCGAAACTGCCCGGGCTGCCGGGCCTCGGCGGCAAGGGGCCGGGCATGCCCGGCCTTCCGGGCTTTCCCTTCGGCAAGAAGAAGTGAGCCTCGCAAGATCAACCCGCTGCGTGCAGCGGCTGATATCGGTTCCGGCGGGCCTGCCAGCGTCGCCGGGCTGGACCAACTGAAAACGGAAAGGAAGTATCCATGGCTCTCAAGATCCGTCTGACGCGCGGCGGCGCCAAGAAGCGCCCCTACTACCGCATCGTCGTCGCGGACGCGCGCGCGCCGCGCGACGGCCGCTTCATCGAGAAGATCGGCACCTACGATCCGATGAAGGCCAAGGACGATCCGACCCGCGTCACGATCGACATCGAGAAGGCCAAGGCCTGGCTGGCCAAGGGCGCCCAGCCGACCGACCGCGTGCTGCGCTTCCTCGACGCCGCCGGCGTCGCCAAGCGTCCGCAGCGCAACAACCCGAAGAAGGGCCAGCCGGGCAAGAAGGCGCAGGAGCGCGCCGCCGAGCGTGCTGCCGCGGCCGAGGCCGCTGCTGCGCCGGCTGAAGCCGCTGCCGAGGCGTGAGCAGCCGATCGTCCAGGACGACCGGGCCGTCGTTGCCCGCTCCCGCCGCGTCGGGTGCGGGCCGGCAGCTCGTGCTCGTCGGTGAATTCGGCCGCGCGCAGGGGCTCAGGGGCGAGGTGCGGCTCAAGTCCTTCACGGCCGAGCCGGCAGCCATCGCCCGTTTCACCACCCTGCAGACCGAGGACGGCAGCCGCCGCTTCCGTATCGAGGCGGTGCGGCCCGTCACCGGCAATCCCGACATGCTCATCGCACGCGTCGCGGGCGTCACCGACCGCACGGCGGCCGAGGCGCTGACGCGCGTGCGCATCTATGTCCCCCGCGAGAGTCTCGACGAGGAGCCACTCGAGGAGGACGAATACCTGCATGCCGACCTGATCGGCCTTGAGGTCCACAACCCGGCAGGGGAAGTGCTCGGGCACATTGTCGCCCTGTACGACTTCGGCGCCGGCGACGTCATGGAGGTTGCCCCGCGGGACGGGGGCGCCAGCGTGATGTGGCCTTTCACCAAGGCCTTCGTGCCGCAGGTGGATATCTCGGGAGGCCGGGTCGTTGTCGCCGCGCAGACGCTCACAGGACCCGACAGCGACGCTGAGGGCGAGGGCTGACAGCCATGTGGCGCGCCACCGTCCTCACCCTCTATCCGCAGATGTTTCCAGGCCCTCTTGGCGAAAGTCTCTCGGGCGAAGGTCTGGCACGCGGCCTGTGGCGGCTCGATNCCCACGACATCCGTGCGCACGGACTCGGCCGCCACCGGGCGGTGGACGACACGCCCGCCGGCGGCGGCGCCGGCATGGTGTTGCGCGCCGACGTGCTCGCCGCCGCCATCGATGCTGCCGCGCCGGCGGACGACCCGCGGCCGCGCCTGCTCATGAGCCCGCGCGGCCGCCCTCTCGACCAGACGCGCGTGCGCGCCCTTGCTGCCGGCCCCGGCGTGATCATCGTCTGCGGCCGCTTCGAGGGCGTGGACGAGCGCGTCATCGAGGGGCGCGGGCTCGAGGAGGTCTCGATCGGCGATTACGTCCTCTCCGGAGGCGAGATCGCGGCGATGGTGGTGATGGACGCCTGTGTGCGCCTTCTGCCCGGCGTCATGGGCAAGGAGGCCTCGGGCGAGGAGGAGAGCTTCGAGGACGGCCTTCTCGAATATCCCCACTACNCCCGCCCGCGCGAGTGGGAGGGACGCACGATCCCAGAGGTCCTGCTGTCCGGCAACCACGCGGCCATCGCGCGCTGGCGGCGCGAGGAGGCGGAGCGACTGACCCGCATACGCCGCCCGGACCTGTGGCAGCGGCGCAAGCCCTGAGTGCTCCGGCAGTACGCTGCGAGAGCTGTTTTTCGACGGAACGTCCGATCGGGCGGCATGATGCGGGCGGCTGCGCCGCCCGCGTCTTCCGGTGCCGTCAGCCCTTGGCGCCCTTGGCCCGCTCGATGCTTTCCTGAATCAGGCGGCGGGCCTCCTCGGCGTCACCCCAGCGTACCACCTTCACCCACTTGCCGGGTTCCAGATCCTTGTAGTGCTCGAAGAAGTGCTCGATCTGCTTGAGCGTGATCTCGGGCAGGTCGGTGTAGTTCTCGATCCGGTCGTACCGCTTCGTCAGCTTGCGCGAGGGCACGGCGACGATCTTCTCGTCCTGGCCCGCCTCATCTTCCATGACCAGCACGCCGACCGGACGGCAGGACATCACGGCGCCGGGCACGATGGCGCGCGTGTTGGCGATCAGCACGTCGCACGGGTCGCCATCGTCCGAGAGGGNGTGGGGAATGAAGCCGTAGTTCCCCGGGTAACGCATGGCGGTGTAGAGGAAGCGGTCGACGAAGAGCGTGCCGGCTTCCTTGTCGAGCTCGTACTTGATCGGCTCGCCGCCGATCGGCACCTCGATGACGACATTCACGTCGTGGGGCGGATTCTTGCCGATCGCAATCGCGTCGAGGCGCATCGGTTTTTCACTCCTGAGGGCAGAATTGTGCGCCGCACCCTTGCGGCTGGCCCTCTACTAAGCGCCCGGGCACGGCTTCGCAAGCGGCAGTGACGGCAAGCGGGGCGGATCAGGCGAAAGTATAGGCCACCTTGGGGCAGCGCCGACCGCCGAAGACCGCGTTGGCCTCGGCCGCGACACGGCCGCCAAGGCGCTCGTAGAAGCGGCAGGCGCGCTCGTTGTCGGCAAGGGCCCAGACGACAAGGCCCCGGTGCCCTTCCGCCGCCAGCTCATGCCGGGCCGCAGCGAACAGCCGCGTGCCGAGGCCTATGCCCTGCATGACGGGGTCGATGTAAAGCTCGTCTATCTCGCCGCCCTGTGGCAGATTGGGGCTGCGCGTCGGCCCGTAGATGGCATAGCCTGCAAGCCGCCCGCCGAAATCGACGACGCTGATGCGCCGCGGGCGCGTCACCGCCTTGCGCCACCAGCGCGGGCCGCGGCGGGCGAGCATCTGCTCCAGGGTCACACCGGGCAGAACGCCGCGGTAGGCCTCCCTCCACGCCGCATCATGCNCCGCCGCCAGTTCCACCGCGTCGGTGGGGCGCGCCGGCCGCAGGCTGATGACGAGCTCACTCATGAGAACCAAAATACGCACCCTTCCACCCGCCTTACAAGGCCCACACGCCTTGTTGAACAGGCTTTGTGCATTTGCATCGGCGAGATTGCAGGCCCCGGCCGGGGCTGCTATCCCCGCAACGGAATACCAGCGCCCGCACGCCGCGCCGGGAGCTGCGATACCGATTGCATGTGCCGAGAGGACGCTTGATCAACCGTTTCCGCAAGCCCGAGGAACGCTATCGTCGCCGCATGGCGCGGATCGCTCGCTGGGACAGGCCTGTGGCCGATGGGCTCGACCGTTGGCGTGCCTGGGTCAACATGGTCTTCGTCGACCACGGGATCTTTCGCCTCATCTATCTCAACCGCCACCGCGTCACCGAGCGCTTCTGGCGTGCGGCCCAGCCGGCGCCGCACCAGATCCGCGCTGCGGCGCGGGCGGGCGTGCGCACCATCGTCAACCTGCGCGGCGGGCGTGAATACGGCTCCTGGCCGTTGGAGCGCGAGGCCTGCGAACGGCTCGGCATCCGGCTCGTTGATTTCGTCGTGCGCTCGCGCGGCGCGCCCGACCGCGCCACAATCCTCGCGGCGAAGGACTTTTTCGAGAGCCTGGACTATCCCGTCCTTGTCCACTGCAAATCGGGCGCCGATCGGGCCGGCTTTATGGCGGCACTCTATCTCGTCGTCCACGAGAAGCGGCCGGTCAGGGAGGCGATGCGCCAGCTCTCGCTGCGCTTCGGCCATTTCCGTTTCGCCAAGACCGGCATCCTCGATGCCTTCTTCGAGACCTACCTGCGGGAGGGCGAGCCCAGGGGGCAGGATTTCCTGACCTGGGTCGCCGAGAGCTACGATCCCGAGCGGCTGGAGCGCGAGTTCAAGCCCGGCTTCTTCTCCGACATCGTCGTCGACCGCATCATGCGGCGCGAGTGACCGCGGCCTACTTGGCCACCGCGGGCGTGACGTCGTCCGCCAGCTGCAGGCGATAGAGCTTGGCATAGATGCCGTTGCGGGCGACGAGCTCGTCGTGACGCCCGGTCTCGGCGACGCGCCCGCCGTCCATGACCACGATGAGGTCCGCATCCCGCACCGTCGAGAGCCGGTGGGCGATGACGATGGTGGTGCGCCCGTGCATGAGGCGGGCGAGCGCCTCCTGCACGGCCTTCTCCGACTCGGTGTCGAGCGCGCTTGTCGCCTCGTCGAGCAGGAGGATCGGCGCGTCCTTCAGGATGGCGCGGGCAAGCGCAATGCGCTGGCGCTCGCCGCCGGACAGGCGTGTTCCGGCGCTGCCGACGCGGGTGTCATAGCCGTCTGGCAGCCGGCAGATGAAGTCATGCGCAGCCGCGGCCCGTGCCGCCGCCTCGATGGCCGCGTCGTCGGCGCCCGGCCGGCCGAAGGCGATGTTGGCGCGCACCGTGTCGTCAAAGAGCACGACCTCCTGGCTGACGACGGCGATGTTGGCGCGCAGGCTGGCGAGGGTCACGTCGCGCACGTCCGTCCCATCGATGGTGACGCGGCCCCGGGTGACATCGTAGAGGCGCGGTACCAGCGACATGAGGGTGGACTTGCCGGAGCCGGACCGGCCAACGAGGGCAGTTGTGCGACCGGCCGGCAGGTCGAGGTCGATGCCGCCGAGCGCCGGCACGTCCGCGCGATAGTGGAAGTGCACGTTCTCGAAGCGCACGTGACCGGCGGAGACGACGAGAGGTCGGGCACCGGGCCGGTCGAAGATGGTCGGCTGCTCGTCCATCAGCGCGAAATAGCGCTTCAGTGCCGCCATCGCCTCCTGGATGATGGCGTTGAGATTGCCGATGGCCCGAATGGGTTGGGCCGCCATCAGCAGGGCCGCGACGAAGCCAGTGAAATCACCGACCGTGCTCTGGCCGTGCATGATGCGCCAGCCGATCAGCACCAGCACCCCGGCGACGGCAATGCCGCCGCCGATCTCGAGCAGGGGGNCGAGCTTCGCGCGCGCGTTGGCCGCCTTCATCTTCAGCGCCCGCACGGTCTCGAAGGCGTCCGCGGCGCGCTGTTTCAGATAGCTCTCGAGGGAGAAGACCTTGGCGACGCGCACGCCGGCGAGGCTCTCGGACACGTGGCTCGCCATGGCGCCGATTTCCTCCTGCGTGGAGGTGGCGACGCGGCGCAGTTTGCGGCCGATGCGCGAGATGGGCAGCGAGGCGAAGGGGGCAACCACCGCGGCCACGAGCGTCAGCCACGGGTCGATCCAGAGCATGGAGGCGACGAGGGCGATCACCATGCCGAGGTCGCTGAGGAAGACCGTGAAGACGCGCGTCAGCGCCTCCTTGATGAAGGCGAAGTCGGTGGTGAAGCGCTGGGTCAGCGCCGCCGGGCTCTCGCGCCCGAGCTGGGCAATGTCGGCGTCGATGAGATGGGCGTAGAGTGCGCTCTGCATGTCGGCCTCGATGCGCGTCACCNCCTTGTTGGTGAGCACGGCACGGGCCCACAGCGCGCCGCCGCGGATGGCCGTGAGCAGGATGACGAGGATCGGCCCGAGGACGAGCGCCTCCTCGTTCTTCTGCTCGAAGGCGTTGAAGGCTTCCTTGATGAGCAGCGGATAGGCCCCGGTCGCGGCCGAGACGACGGCGATGAGGATGAGGACGAGCGCAAGCGTCGCCCAGTGCGGCCGCACCCACTCCCGCCAGAGGCGCATGAGGGTCGGCAGGGTGTCTCTCGTCACAAGGGGCGGGCGCTTGCTCATGGGCTGAGGCGCTAGCACGGGGCGCTGCCCGGCACAATGGGCCGCTGCCGGTCAGGCCGTCGCGGGCCGGTGCGCGAGGAGCCTGAGGCAGACGAGAGCCCAGGCGGTGCCGGCGCTCCAGCCCGCCAGCACGTCCGAGGGCCAGTGCACGCCGAGGAAGACGCGGCTGACCCCGACGACGACGACGGCGCAGACGGCCGTGGCCAGGACGAAGCCGCGCGCCAGGGGGCTCGACTGGCCAGCCGCCGCCAGGGCGCCGAGCAGGAGGAAGAGCGTCGCCGTCAGCATGGCATGGGCGCTCGGAAAGCTCGGCGTATAGACGGTGACCTCGTGGTTGACGAGGTCCGGCCGGGCACGGGCCACCAGGTGCTTCAGCGCCGTGTTCAGGATGACCCCGCCGAAGAAGGCGGCCGCGATCACGCCGGCTTCGCGGCGCGCACCGCTCGTGAGGCAATAGGCGATGGCAGCGAGGGCGAGGAGGATCAGCACCGTGACGCTGCCGAGGGACGTCACGTCGCGGGCTGCGACGACGAGCCACCACGGCCCGAGAGGATTGCCGCCCGCGTCGCGCAGCGCGAGCAGGATCGCGCGGTCGAGGGTCGCGACCATGCCGGTGCCCAGGCTCGCGGCGAGCAGGCAGAAGGGCAGGGCGGCAATGCCGATCGCCGGCCAGCCGGCCCACCGGGAGAGGACACGCACCTCATGCCGGGGAGCCATGGCGGGGCCCGCCGTCATCTAGCGCGCCAGACCGGCAGCAACCGGGGCGAAGGCCGACACGACCTGCTCGTAGACCCTTCGCTTGAAGGGAATGACGAGCTCGGGCAGCCGCTCGAGACGCTCCCAGCGCCAGGTGTCGAACTCCGCCTTGTGACCGCCGCCGCCGGGGTTGGCGACGTCGATCTCGCTCTCGTCCCCGTCGAAGCGGAAGGCGAACCACCGCTGCTTCTGGCCGCGGTAGCGGCCCTTCCAGGCCTTGCCCAGAAAGGCCGGGGGCAGGTCGTAGGTGAACCAGTCCGGCGCCTCGGCAAGCAGCGAGATCGAGCGGATGTTGGTCTCCTCGTAGAGCTCGCGCAGGGCGGCGTCCTGTGGCGACTCTCCATCGTCGATGCCGCCCTGGGGCATCTGCCAGGCGTGTTCGGGGCTCACCTTCTCGGTGTTGTCGTTGAGCGGCCGCCGGCCGATGAAGACGAGCCCCTGCGGGTTGAACAGTGCAATGCCGACGCAGGGCCGATAGGGCAGGTGTTCGAGGTCCGACATGCTCAGCCTTTGGGAATGGCGATGAGGGAGGACGCCGGCACGAGGAGCACGCCCCGGCGGTCGAGGCTACCCGTCCAGCGGGCCAGCTGGCGCAGAAGGGAAGGAGAGGTGCCCTCGGCAAGGACGACGGCGCGCCCCTTTTGCCGCGCCGTCCGCTCCGCGCGGGCAAAGGCCTGCTCGACGGCCTCGGCCTGCATCGTCCGCGGCAGCACGACATCCGTCTCTCCTGCGCCGGCGGCGAGGAGCAGGAGGCCGCGCTCAGTGGCCTGCCGCGCGACCGGGCCGAGCCGTTCGGCGCCGGCCGCCGAGAGGATGCCGGCATAGCCCGCAAAACGTGCCATCGCGCCGGGCAGCTCGCCGTCCGGAGTCTCGGCGGGGAGCGACAGCAGGATCTCGTGCCCGCTTTGCCGTGCCGCGGCGGCAGCCTGCGGAAGGTCAGTGCCGGTTGCGGCAAGGGCAAGCGTCACGTCGGCGGGCAGGGTCTCGATGGCCTGCCGGGTCGTCTCCTCGGACAGTCCGAGCCCGTCGACGACGACGGCGATGCGGGCAGGCGCCATGGCGGCATTCGGAGGGGCCGGCCGGGCATAGACGTCCGCCGGGCGGCTGCCGTCGTCGCCGATGCGTGGCAGAATGCCGGCAGGCGTCTCCTCGACAAGGCGCGGATCCGGCGCCGGGGGCAGACCGGGTTCGCTGCCGTCGGGCACGGTGATGATGATGGCGCCGGGCACGTTGCCAGCCGGCCGGACGACGGCGACGCCCGCATTCTGCTCGAGCTCCGAGGCCGGGGTGCGGTTGCTCGCCGGGGTGGCAGCGGCAGGCTCCGGCGACGTTTGCGACGCGCTTGTCACAGGCGTTTCCGCCTGTTTCTGCGGGGCAGGGGCGGTTGCGACAGGTGCCTCGGCAGGCCGGAAGGGCGAGCGGGAGATCATCGTCTCCGTCAGCAGACGTCCGCCGAAGAGAAGCACGGCCGCGATCAGGACGCCCCAGACGAGGCCGAAACGCAAGAGGCGATCCCGTCCCCGTGGACGGCGGCTGTCACGTCCGAGGGGCTTGTCGAGATCCTTCAGCGTTGCCTGGGGCAAGTTCGGCGTCTCCGGCGATGCGCGCGGGCCTCCTGTCGAGGCTACGAATCACGCGGCCCACGCCGCATTCTTTCAAGAATACGGGTGGGCCGTCGAGATCGCGCTGCCGGCAGGCCGCGCTTCGTCAGTTGGGAACGGCGGGTTTCTCTGCGCTCGTTGCCGCGTCCTTGCGCGCGCCGCCCCGCAGCAGCTCGAGCGCGGCCTTGAGCTGGGTGTCCTTCTCCGGGTCGGTCGGGACGTAGGCCGAGGAACCGGAAGCTTCCTCCTCACCGTTCTTCAGGTGGCCGCGCAGGCCCGCCTCGCCCTTGGTCTCGTCCTTGCCCTTGAGCTCCTCGGGCACGTCCGGCAGCACCTCGCGGTCCGGCTCGATGCCCTTGGCCTGGATCGAGCGACCGGAGGGCGTGTAGTAGCGGGCTGTGGTCAGGCGCAGGGCGCCGTTGCTGCCGAGCGGGATGATGGTCTGCACCGAGCCCTTGCCGAAAGAGCGGGTGCCGATCACCGTGGCGCGCTTGTGGTCCTGCAGCGCGCCGGCGACGATCTCGGACGCCGAGGCCGAACCGCCGTTGATGAGCACGACGAGAGGCTTGCCCTTGGTCAGGTCGCCAGGCTTGGCGTTGAAGCGCTGCGTCTCGTCGGCGTTGCGGCCGCGGGNGGAGACGATCTCGCCCCGGTCGAGGAAAGCGTCGGACACGAGGATTGCCTGGTCGAGCAGGCCGCCCGGGTTGTTGCGCAGGTCAAGCACGTAGCCCTTGAGCTTGTCCGCCGGCACCTCTGCCGCGATCTTCTCGATGGCGGACTTGAGGTTGTCGAATGTCTGCTCGTTGAACTGCGTCACGCGGATGTAGCCGACGTCATCCTCAACGCGCGAGCGCACGGCGCGGATGCGGATGGTATCGCGCGTCAGCGTGACCTCGACCGGTTCGTTCTGGCCCTTGCGGCGGATGGTCAGCTTCACCGTGGTGTTGACCGGGCCACGCATCTTGTCGACGGCCTGGTTGAGGGTGAGCCCCTGCACCTGCTCGCCATCGATGTGGGTGATGAGGTCGTTCGCGAGGATGCCCGCGCGCGCGGCGGGCGTGTCGTCGATGGGGCTGACGACCTTGACGAGGCCGTCCTCCATCGTCACCTCGATGCCAAGACCGCCGAACTCGCCGCGCGTCTGCACCTGCATGTCGCGGTAGCTCTTGGCGTCCATGTAGCTCGAATGGGGATCGAGCGACGCCAGCATGCCGTTGATGGCCGATTCGACGAGCTTCGCCTCGTCGGGCACATCGACATAGTCGCCGCGGATCTTCTCGAAGACGTCGCCGAACAGGTTGAGCTGGCGATAGGTTTCGGCCGATGCCGCCACCGCGCTGCTTGTCGTGAACAGGGGCGACTGGGTCGCGACGACCGCCGCACCCGCCCCCATCAGGGCGCCCACCATCAGAAGAGAAATCTTACGCATCATCCGCGAACCTTTTCGCCCTGCGATTTCGCCCACCAGGAACTGGGGTCGATCGACCCGCCGTCTTTCCGGAACTCCACGTAGAGCACGGGACCGTTTGTACCAGAAAACGCCGTCGAGAGGGGTGTTGCCGTCTCGCCCATGACGGCGACCGGCTCTCCGGCGAGCACAAACTGTCCGAGCGCCACGGTGATCCGCTCCATGCCCGCCAGCAAGATATAGTATCCGCCGCCCGCATTGATGATCAAGAGTTGGCCGAAAGAGCGGAAGGGGCCGGCAAATGCCACCCAGCCATCCGCCGGGGCCGACACCACGGCCCCGTGCCGCGTCGCGATCGACACACCCTTGGCCGTGCCGCCGAAGCCGTCCGGCGCACCGAAACGGCGCAAGGTGGTGCCGTTGACCGGCATCGGCAGCAGCCCCTTGGCCTCCGCGAAGGGTATTTTGGGCGCAAGGCGCGCCGGATCGCCGAAGGGAGCGGCCGCGAGGCGCTCGCGCATTTCGCGCGCCTGGGCCTCGGCGGCCTTGCGCGCTTCCTCCGCGGCATGCCTGGCGGCGGCAATCTCGCTCTCCATCTTTTGAATGAGCTCACCGAGCGTTTGCGCCCGCGCGGCGAGGTCCCGGGCCTTGCGGCTCTCGTCCGCCTCAATCCGCTCCGCCTTCGCCAGGTCTTCCTGCCGGGCGGCGATGAGGGCCGAAAGCCTCTCGCGCTCGCTGGCGAGGGTGGCGAGGTCGCGCGCCAGGGCCTCCCGGTCGCGGGCGATTGCGTCCTTCAGCCGCACGAGCTCGCCGAGATCGGTGGCGAGTGCCTCCGTTTCTCCCCGCAATTCGGGCAGGACGGCGCCGAGCAGGATGGAGGAGCGCACTGCCTCCAGCATGTCGTCGGGGCTCGCGAGCACGGCCGGAGGCGGCCGGCGCCCCATCCGCTGCAATGCCGCCAGCACCTCGACGATGACGTCGCGGCGGTTGTCCAGCGACTTGCGGATCGCCGATTCGCTGGCGTTGAGCGTGGCAAGCCGCTGCTCGATGGCGCTCGCGCGCGCTTCCGCCGCCTGCGTGCGTTCCGTGGTCTCGATCAGCGCGGCATTGAGCCTGGCGCGGTCGGCGCGCAGGCCTTCCACCTCCTCGCGGATGCGGTTGCGCGCCTCCTCGCTCAGGCGCAGCTCTTCCTGCAGCCTTTCGAGCTCCTGTTCCCGGGCCGCCCGCTCCTCCTCGGTCTTGGCCGCCCGTTCCAGCGCGCGCTGGGCTTCGGGCGGCAGCTGCGGTTCCCGTGCCGCGGGTTCCTGCTGAGCGGTCTGCGCCGCCTCCTGTGCGGGCAACGGCCCGGAGAGGCCCGGCAGCAGCGCCAGCGCGGCCGCCACGCGGGCCGCGCCCGATGTTGTCCGGTGCAGAAGTCTCGACGGGCGCAGCGGCATCCTTCCTCCGGCAGCCGGTCACTCGCGGTGGTAAGGGNGACCGGCAAGGATGGTCATAGCGCGATAGAGCTGTTCTGCAACCAGCACACGCACGAGCTGGTGCGGCAGCGTCATGGCGCCGAAGGACAGGACAAGGCGCGCGCGCTCCCGCACCTCGGGTGCGAGGCCGTCCGCGCCGCCAATCACGCAGGTGAGGGAGGCTGCCCCTTCGTCGCGCCAGCGCGCCAGGATATTGGCAAAGGTCTGGCTGTCGAGGGCCCTGCCCCGTTCGTCAAAGGCGACGGCGATGCTGTCGCCGATGCGTTGCAGCAGGGCGGCGCCTTCCTCCCGGCGGCGGTCCTCCTCGCGACGGGCTCGGCTTTCGGCCACTTCGGCAATGTCGAGTGCGGAAAAGCCCAGCGCCCGCGCACCTGCACCGATGCGCTCCTGATAACGCTCGATCAGCGTCCGCTCCGGCCCGGCCTTGAGACGGNCGACGGCCGCAATGGCGAGACGCATGGCGCGCTCAACCGGCCATGCGCTCGTGCGGCCGGTCGGCGCCCCACATCTTCTCGAGGTTGTAGAAAACGCGCACTTCGGGCCTGAACACGTGGACGATCAGATCGCCGGCGTCGATGAGAACCCAGTCGCATGCGGGCATNCCCTCAACCCGCAGGGGGCCGACGCCGGCTGCCTTCAGGGCCTGCTGCAGCCTGTCCGCGATGGCGCCGACATGGCGATGCGAACGGCCGGAGGTGATGATCATCGTATCGGCAATCGAGGTCTTGCCGGTGAGGTCGATCTCGACCGTCTCCTCGGCTTTCATTTCCTCGAGACAATGACGGGCGACCACCACGGGGTCGCCGCCGTGCCTGTCCGCGGCAGTTGGGGCCGATGAGCCGACCGCCGGGGGAGGGGAAATATGTTCCGCCTCGCCATGGGGCATGAGATTCAGTGCCTGATCCTCTTCAAACAAGTGGCGCGATAGCGGCACCACATCCTCCAAGATAATCGTCATCGCCCCTCGCTTCAACGCCGGTGCTCGGTACCCGTCACGCCACGGCCCTTTTGGGCGCGCAGCAGGGTCGACGACAGGAACGAGCGCGGCCCGTGCAGGAAGACCCAGGCAGGCGGCGGCCGGCGGACGAGCGCNCCCGCCCGGTGTTCGGGAACCCGGTAGGGGGCGAGGGCCACCGCCGCCCGTGCGCGACAGGCCTTCAGCGTCGCGCCCGGCCGGTCCACCACCGCGATGGGGACAAGGGCTGCAATGTCGCGCCAGTGCTGCCAGCGGTGGAAGCCGGCGAGATTGTCGGCCCCCATCAGCCAGACGAACCGCGTGCCGGGGCAGCGGCGCGCCAGATAGGCGAGGGTGTCGTAGGTGTAGCGCGTGCCGATGCCGGCCTCGAAGCCCGTGACGTCGATGCGCGGGTGGGCTGCGACGCGGCGGGCCGCGGCGATGCGCTCCTCAAGCGGGGGCAGGGCGGCGTTGTCCTTCAGCGGATTGCCTGGCGTGACGATCCACCAGACGCGGTCGAGGCCCAGCCGCTTCAGTGCCGTCAGGCTCGCCAGCCGGTGCCCGGCATGGGGCGGGTTGAAGGTGCCGCCGAAGAGGCCGATGCGCATGCCGCGCCCGCAGCGGGGCAGCGGCGGCGGCCCTGCGAAGCGCTTGTCGGACATCAAGGCCGGGTCTGTCCGCTGCCGTGCACGCGGTAGTTGAAGGAGGTCAGCTGCTCGACGCCGACCGGCCCGCGCGCATGCATGCGCCCAGTGGCGATGCCGATCTCGGCGCCAAAGCCGAACTCGCCGCCGTCGGCGAACTGCGTCGAGGCGTTGTGGATGACGATGGCGGAATCGACCTCGGCGAGGAAACGTGCAGCGGCGGCCTCGTCCTCGGTGATGATCGAGTCCGTGTGGTGCGAGCCGTAGGTGTCGATATGGGCCATGGCCGCCTCAAGCCCGCCCACCACGCGCACGGAGATGATGGCGTCGAGATATTCGGTGCGCCAGTCCTCCTCGCTTGCCGGCGTGACGCGCGGATCGACGGCCTGCGTGGCCTCGTCACCGCGCACGGCGCAGCCCGCGTCGAGGAGCATGGTGACGAGCGGTGCAAGGTGCGTCGATGCGCAGGCGCGGTCGACGAGCAGCGTCTCGGCCGCCCCGCAGATGCCGGTGCGCCGCATCTTGGCATTGAGCACGACGGACTTGGCCATGGCGAGGTCGGCCGCAGCATGGACATAGACGTGGCAGATGCCGTCGAGATGGGCAAAGACCGGCACGCGCGCCTCGGCCTGCACGCGGGCGACGAGGCTCTTGCCGCCGCGGGGCACGAGCACGTCGATGTTGCCGCCGAGGCCGCCGAGCATGAGGCCGACAGCCTCGCGGTCGCGGGTCGGCACGAGCTGGACGGAGTCGGCCGGCAGGCCTGCCGCGGCGATGCCGCGGGCCATGGCGGCCGCGATGGCCGAGGCCGAGCGGAAGCTGTCCGAGCCGGTGCGCAGGATGGCGGCGTTGCCGGCCTTCAGGCACAGCGCGCCGGCATCGGCCGTCACGTTAGGCCGGCTCTCGAAGATGACGCCGACGACGCCGAGCGGCGTCGCCACGCGCTCGATGACGAGGCCGTTGGGCCGCGTGAAGGTGGCGAGCGTGCGCCCGACCGGGTCGGGCAGCGCAGCCACGGCTTCCACGGCGGCGGCGATGGCCTCGATCCGGCCCTCGTCGAGGGCGAGGCGATCGATATAGGATGCCGTCTGCCCGTTGCGCCGCGCCTCCGCCACGTCCTCGGCATTGGCGGCCAGGATCGCGGCCCGGTCCGCACGCAAGGCCGCCGCGGCCTCGGTGAGAGCCCGACTCTTGATCTCGGCGGGGGCAATGGCGAGGGCCCGCGCCGCGGCCCGCGCCCGGCGCCCGATGTCGTGCATGAGTGCGGCGATGTCGTCGCTGCCGCTGATCACTCTCAGGCTCTCGCTCATCGTCCCTGTCCCCGTTCGTCGGCGATCATAGCGGCAGGGCGCCGTCTGGACATCCGAAACCTGCGGTGGCGGCCTTCCCGGAGGAGCAGGACCGGGTCGACGCCACGCCTGCCGGTCAGCCGCCCGCCAGCGTCATGTCGTCCCGATGCACCATCTCGGCCCGGCCGGGATGGCCGAGGATCGCCTCGATGTCGCGCGAGGCGCGCCCGGCGATCTGCCGCGCCTCGTCGATGTCGTAGGCCACGAGCCCGCGGCCGATCTCGCCCCCGGCCTCGTCGCGGATGATGACGGCGTCGCCGCGCGCGAAATGGCCCTCGACGCGCCGCACGCCGGCCGGCAGCAGGCTGGCGCCCGCGCGCAGTGCCTGTGCCGCGCCCTCGTCGACGATGAGCGTGCCCTTGGCCTCGAGCGCGCCGGCAATCCACTTCTTGCGTGCCGTGACCGGGTTCGACGGGGTCAGGAACCAGGTGCAGCGCGCCCCCTCTGCAATGGCGCGCAGCGGGTTCTTCNCCCGCCCGTCGGCGATCACCATGTGCGTGCCGCCGGCGGTGGCAATCTTGGCGGCCTCGATCTTCGTGCGCATGCCGCCGCGCGACAGCTCCGAGGCGGCGCCGCCCGCCATGGCCTCGATGTCGCGCGTGATGCGCTTGACGACCGGGATCAGCTTCGCATCCGGGTCCGTCGCCGGTGGAGCGGTGTAGAGCCCGTCGATGTCGGAGAGGAGCACGAGCAGGTCGGCGCCGGCCATGGTGGCGACACGCGCGGCGAGGCGGTCGTTGTCGCCGTAGCGGATCTCGGTCGTCGCCACGGTGTCGTTCTCGTTGATGACGGGCACAGCCCGCATCTCGAGCAGGCGCGCCGTCGTGGCGCGGGCGTTGAGATAACGCCGCCGCTCCTCGGTGTCGGCGAGGGTGACGAGGATCTGCCCGGCCGTGATGCCGTGGTGGGCAAGGACCTCCGCCCAGGTCCGCGACAGGGCGATCTGTCCCACGGCTGCGGCGGCCTGGCTCTCCTCCAGCTTCAGCGGCCCCGCCGGCAGGCCGAGCACGGNGCGCCCGAGCGCGATGGCGCCCGAGGAGACGACGAGCACGTCGGCCCCGCGCCCGTGCAGCTCGGCGATATCCTCGGCGAGGGCGGCAAGCCAGGCGTGTTTCAGCCGCCCGCGCTCCCTGTCGACGAGGAGGGACGAGCCCACCTTGATGACGACGCGGCGGAAGCGGTCGATGGTAGGGACAGGGGCCGAGGCGGCGGCCTGGGCGGTGGCGCTCAGGGATGCCAAGTGCTCTCTCCTTCGCGGTTCGTGGCCGGGAGGGCAGCCTCCTTCTCCTCCTCGCGGGCGGCGTCTATCTCGGCCAGCAGGGCGCGCAGCGCCGCCTCCACGCCCTCGCCCGAGGCGGCAGACAGCACGATGGGCGTGCGGCCTGCCGCGCGCTTGAGGCGGGCGAGCTGCTCCTTGCGCGTCTCGGGGTCGAGCGCGTCGGCCTTCGACAGCGCCACGATCTCCGGCTTCTCGGCCAGGCCGTGTCCGTAGGCCTCGAGCTCGCGGCGCACAATCTTGTAGGCCTTGCCGGCGTGTTCGCTGGTGCCCTCGACGAGGTGCAGCAGCACGCGGCAGCGCTCCACATGGCCGAGGAAGCGGTCGCCGAGGCCGTGACCCTCGTGCGCCCCCTCGATGAGGCCGGGGATGTCGGCGAGCACGAACTCGTGCCCGTCGACGCGCACGACGCCGAGACCGGGGTGCAGCGTGGTGAAGGGATAGTCGGCAATCTTCGGCTTGGCCGCGGTCACGGCAGCGAGGAAGGTTGACTTGCCGGCGTTCGGCAGGCCGACGAGCCCGGCATCGGCGATGAGCTTGAGCCGCAGCCAGACCCACATCTCCGTGCCCTCCTGGCCCGGATTGGCCCGGCGCGGCGCCTGGTTCGTCGAGGTCTTGAAATAGGCGTTGCCGAAGCCGCCGTTGCCGCCGCGGGCCAGCACCACGCGCTGGCCCACCTCGGTGAGGTCGGCGATCAGCGTCTCATTGTCCTCGGCGAAGATCTGCGTGCCCTGCGGCACCTTCAGCACCACGTCGGCACCCTTGGCGCCGGTGCGGTTGCGGCCCATGCCGTGCATGCCGGGGCGCGCCTTGAAATGCTGCTGGTAGCGGTAGTCGATGAGCGTGTTGAGCCCCTCGACGCATTCGACGATGACGTCACCGCCGCGTCCGCCGTCACCCCCGTCCGGGCCGCCGAACTCGATGAATTTCTCGCGGCGGAAGGAGACGCATCCCGCACCCCCGTCGCCCGAGCGGACGTAGATCTTGGCCTGATCGAGGAACTTCATGGCACCACATGGCTCCCGCTTCCACGGCGGGGAGCGGTTTTCCTACAGGAGACGAACGCCCGCGGCAACGCATGCGCGTCGTCGCGGGCAGGCAGAGGCGGTCCGGCGCAGGCTGGGGCGTCAAGCCGCCATCTGCTGCCCGGTCCAGCGGGCCCGGCCGAGGATGGTGTCGTAGTGTGGCAGCATCCGGCCATGGGGCCGCGCCGGCACCAGCCCCTCGCCGACGACCACGAAGCCGAGCTTCTGCTGCACGCGCAGCGACGCCTCGTTGCCGGCGAAGAGGCCGGAAGCGATGTGCACCGCCCGGCTGCAGGCGAAATAGGCGTCGATGACGGCAGCCGCGGCCTCCGGCATCAGACCCTGGCCCCAGTGCTTCTCCCCGAGCCAGTAGCCGAGGTTCATGGCGCCGTTACGCGGGGCGATGCCCACGAGCCCGATCGGCTCGCCNCCCTTCGTGACCGCATAGAGCGCGGCGCGGCCGGCGGCCCGCTCCTCGGCACTCTTCGCGATGTGTGCTGCCACATCGTCCTCGGACAGGGGCCATGGCACCGTCGACAGCCAGCGCACGACGGGCCAGGTCATCTGCCGGTGCAGGGCCAGCGCGTCCTCGCGGCGCGGGATGCGCAGCAACAGGCGCTCGGTGGTGAGCGTATCCGGCATCATGGCTCTCCTCCGGGCAGGATGGTGCAAGGTTCCACTCCTGGCACGAGGCAGCCTGCTTCAGCTGTGCGCTCGCGCACGGCAAGCCCGACGAAATGCGGGTTGGTCCAGCCCTTGAGGCTTTCCCAGATGCGCCGCTCGAGCCGCAGGTGGTCGACCGGGAATACGCCGCCACGCGCGGGGAAGGGCAGCAGCCCCGCTCCGGCGACATGGAAGCCGCACTTCTCGAGGACGCGCCGCGAGGCCGGGTTGACGACGCGCACGCTGGCGACGACGGCTGGCGCGTCGCTGTGGGTGAAGGCCGTGTCGACGACCGCCCGCACGGCTTCCGTGGCAAAGCCGCAGCCCCAGAAGGGCGTGCCCAGCCAGTAGCCGATTTCTGGCTCACCCGCCGCCGACGGGCGCAGGCTGACGGCGCCCATCACCTCGTGCAACTTGCCGCGCGGGGTGATGACGAGCGTCAGCGCCTTGCCCTCGGCATTGCCGTGACGGGCCTCATAGACGAAGCCTTCGGCCGCACCGGGCGGATAGGGATGAGGGATTTGTGCCGTCATCTCGGCGACGGCTTTCTCACCCGCGAGACACTCGATAGCTCGCACGTCGGCGAGACGCGGCCAGCGCAGCTCGAGCCTGGCGGTCTCGATCACGAAGGCATCGTCGATGATCTCGCGGGTAAACATGGTCTCGCTCCGATCCTTGCGGGCCGTGCCGCCTCCCGCGGCCGGGCCGGAAACGACGAAGGGGAGATGGCATCCCATCTCCCCTGTCGCATGGATCGGAAGCGTCCCTGGAGCTTCGATCCGCCGGTTTGTGGGATGCCGGCGGAAGCTCCTTCGTCTCAGCTGCCGCCTTTACTCAGCCGCCTCGACGGCGGGNACAACAGACACGTAAGCTCGGCCGAGTTTCGTGCCGAAAGCCACGCGACCGTCCGTCAGTGCAAAGAGGGTATGGTCCTTGCCCATGCCGACATTCGCGCCCGGACGGACGCGCGTGCCGCGTTGACGCACGATGATGTTGCCGGCAACCACGAACTGGCCGCCGAACTTCTTCACGCCGAGGCGGCGGCCGTCGGAATCGCGGCCGTTACGCGAAGAGCCGCCAGACTTCTTGTGTGCCATGATCGTTACTCCCGAAAACTGACGGAGGGCGGCAGCGTCGCCGCGCCGCGCCTCAGAGATCCTCGCCCGACTTCAGCTCGGCCTGGTCGACCTTGGCGCGCGGGGGCTTGCCGGCGAGAAGCTCCTTCGCCTGCTCGATCCACTCGTCGCGCGTGATGCGGCCGCGCAGGTTGAGCTCCTCGTCGTACTTCGCCACGTCCGCCTCGGTCCAGGCGGCGATCTGCTCCCAGGAGGTGATGCCGGCAGCGCGCAGCTTCTTCTCGATCGTCGGGCCGACGCCCGCGATGAGCGAGAGGTTGCTCGAGTCGCGCGCCTCGGCAGCAGCCGGGGCAGCGGTTTCCTTGGCGGCCTTCGCCGGCTTGGCGGCGGCCTTCTTGCCGGACGGCTTGGCGCCGCCGGTCAGAATCTCGGTGATACGCACGACGGACAGGTCGTGCCGGTAGCCGCGCTTGCGCTTCGAATTCTGGCGGCGACGCTTCTTGAAGGCGATGACCTTGGGGCCGCGCGCCTGCTCGATGAGCTCGCCCGCGACGAGGGCGCCGGGAACCGACGGCGTGCCCACTTCCACCTTGTCACCGTCGACGAGCATCAGCACGCTGTCGAAGGTCACGACATCGCCCGCCTCGCCAGGGAGCCTGTCGATCTTGATCACGTCGTTGGCGGCAACCTTGTACTGCTTGCCGCCGGTCTTGATGACTGCGAACATCATTTATCCTCGTGTTCGTCTCCCGGCTCTCGGCGGAAAACCGCCCGGCCGGCTTCTTGTCAGCCTGATCCGGCTTGTTACGCGCGTTCCGCCACGACAGCCACGCTCCAGACGAAGCACGGCACCGAAAAGGAGGCGCACGACTCGAAAAAGCGCGGACATGCCGCGCCACGGCGCTTCGATACATGCCGAAGGCGCATCTGTCAACGAAAACGCCGACAGGACAACGTCAAACCGCCGTTTGCGCGCGCTGCGAGGAAGGGAAAGACTTCAGCCCACTGCGCCGGGATGGCAGGGCAAAATGGCGGAGAGGGAGGGATTCGAACCCCCGATAGACTTGCGCCTATGCCGCATTTCGAGTGCGGTGCATTCAACCNCTCTGCCACCTCTCCGCGATGGCGGGCAGTTCATATACGCGCAACCGGGCGAAGATCAAGCCGTTCCTGTGCATAATGTCCGATCCGCGGGAGGCGGCGCCGGTGCGGGCTTCGGATCGGGCGGGTGCGTGGGACCGTGCCCCTGCCGCGCGCGCGTGCCCCTTGCGAACTGTCGGCCGCACTCAGGGGACCCATTGAGCAAACAGCACCATCACCGCCGCGCAGAGGAGGGCGGCGGNGATGATGATGGCGCACGCGATAACCAGGAGCGCTTTGACCAGGCGCGACATGGTGTTGTCCTTGCATCAGCAGTGCCGGCACGTTCGTGAAAAGACCATGCTGAACTGGACGTTTCGGCGCTTCGGAGGCGGTGCCCACGCCGTTGCAGCACGCGCCGAAATACTTAGGAGTGGACCTAAGTATTGCGGCGCCCTACCGTGCTCTCAACCGCGGCGTTCACGACCGCCGGCAGCATTCCAGAGAGGGACATGACGCTTCAGGAAGCGGGCGCGATGCCTGCCGCAGCGCAAGTGGACGGGATCTTCCGGGCCCTGGCCGATCCGACGCGGCGGCACGTGCTCGAGCGGCTAAGCAGGAGTCCGGCCTCGGTGAGCGAGCTGGCGGCGCCCTACAAGATGGCGCTGCCATCCTTTCTCGCCCATCTTCGGGTGCTGGAGGACTGCGGGCTCGTGAGCTCCCGCAAGCAGGGGCGCGTGCGCACCTACCGGCTCGCTCCCGAACGGCTGAAGCTCGCCGAGGACTGGCTCGGCCGGCAGCGCACCATGTGGGAACGCCGGCTCGACCGGCTCGACAGCTATCTCATGGCGATAAAGGAGGAGGAACCGGAATGACTGCATCTCTGCCGAGCCATCTGGCCAGGCCCGATCCCGAGCGGGACCTCGTCATCGAGCGCGAGATCGACGTGCCTGTCTCGCTTGTGTGGAAGGCCTGGACCACGCCGGCCCATCTGCGCAACTGGTTCGTCCCCAGACCCTGGAGCGTCACCGATTGCGAGATGGACCTGCGCCCCGGCGGCATCTGCCGCACCGTCATGCGCTCGCCCGAGGGGCAGGAGTTTCCCAACGTCGGCTGCTATCTGGAGGNGGTGCCCGAGCAGCGCCTCGTTTTCACCGACTCGCTGCTGCCTGGCTTCAGGCCGGCGCCGGAGCCCTTCTTCACGGCCGCGCTGCTGCTTGCGCCGAACGGCTCCGGCACACGCTACACGGCCATCGCGTTCCACGGCAGTGACGAGGCGCGCCGGAAGCACGAGGCGATGGGCTTCTACGACGGCTGGAACACGGTCATCGACCAGATGGTCGAGTCCATCAAGCAGCAGCGATAGGCGGCCGCGCCGCCGCGGCCCTCCCGCGAAAGGCCGGCGAGGCCTCATGCGCCGTGGCGACGGGCTCAATAGTCCCCGTCGTCGCCTTCGCCATGGGCATCGCGACGATCGCCGCCGACCAGGATCTCGCGTTTTCCTGCGTGGTTTGCGGGTCCGACGATGCCTTCGTTCTCCATGCGCTCCATGAGGGATGCGGCGCGGTTGTAGCCGATCTGCAGGCGGCGCTGGATGTAGGAGG
>JGI26051J44788_1000368_pt1 | contig 26236 bp, 20 predicted proteins | sample HigsolmetaGSP13D_FD_44788 | JGI IMG/M metagenome (IMG submission 44788) | reverse complement strand
CCCCCCCCCCCCAATGTATTCTTCTCTTTCTCCTTGGCCTTTGTTGCATGGGGCACAGTTGATCAGGTCATTCTTAGCAGGATTGGCATGTCCTTTCTACCCTTTTTTCGCTTGACTTCACCACTGGATACATCATCATAATCAACTTCTTAGCCGCTGGATTTGTCGCGGATTTCTTCAATAGACACGAGATTTGACTTCTCTCAACAGCAATCCTGCCGCTTCGATTTGACTAAACCCCCCCAAGGTTGTTATGCTGCCTACATAATACAGATAGTGGTGGTTTTGCAGAAACATACATTCTGATTTGTCGGTCATTCTAAATCCCTGGTTCAACGTGAGGCTCCCAGGTCGCGCTGTCGCATCTTCCAAGGCTCTGATCGGACATATGATTCTCTTTTGAGGAGAATCATGGAAGTCTACCTGCATGCCATCAACCCACTTTACTGGCAGTAGTACGCACGCTCCAGACATGGCTTCGCTGTAGAAGCCTTTTCCAGATGGTCTATATGAGATCCTAACCTGAAGGTGAACTCGGAGAAACTGCGGCCTGTTTTCACTATTCTGGTCAAGATCAGGCCATTCTATCTAGTACATTGTTGGAGTCATGCATTTGGGGTTGCCCGCAAGGAACCACGGTAGAGCCCTCCGTCGTTGCAAGCGACCTTTACCTACTTTACCTGCCTTGGCCTTCCTACGTAGGTAGGACGGAAAGGTCAAGGTTGCTCTGCTTTCTATGGTAACTTCCCCAATTGATAGCGTCGTGATCGCCACAACAAGGGGAAAGCATGTGAAACGGCCTAGGCAGCGGGGTGTCTTGACACATCGACTTCACCGTTCTCTTCCAGGTCAAACTTGCTTTTTTCGATCTAATCATCGTGTTTCCGCAGTCTACTCCTCTGACTTCACCATCGCTGACAGCATCAGGGAAAGGCAGAACGTCTTTTCCTGTTCTCTCCTCCCGGGGGACAGGACATTAATTGCAGCCGCATCACCATCCCCATCCCTATTACTCCCTCGCGGTCCAACATTTGTGTTTCGAAATGCCGCAGACGAACATCAGACCACTCTCCGCGTACGAGCCACCTGCGACAGCCGAAAGCCTCAAAGCTGTCTGCAAAGAGGTCGAGCAGGCTATTCAGTACTCCACACCGACTGGACGTTCACATTACTCCAAGGTTGATGTAATCCTGGTCAACTGGGAAGCTGAGGATCACTCGACCACAGAGGAGCTCCAGTTTTTGGAAAGTCTTTTCAGCTGGTATGGCTATAACGTGGAGTGGTACTGCATTCCAAGCCAGTTCACACGAGGTCATGGTGAAGTCCAATCGCGGTTCCTGCATTGGGCCATGGGTACCTCGGGCGAGCTCAAGATATTTGTCTACAGCGGCCATGCACGGGTCTCCTCCGAGGGAGAATTCCATCTCTAGTAAGTTCGCTCCTTGCAACTCAAACAGAGTCGTGTGGATGCTAACACCATTGCGCTTCAGCGCTAATTCTTCGATTTTTAGTCCAGATATCAACTTCAACTATGTGATCCGCTACAGCATGATAACCACATATTCTGATGTGCTGCTGGTGATGAACTGCTGCTTCGCCTCTACTGTATCACTCGCGCCGAACATGGAACTCCTTGCGGCATCCGCAGGGAACGAAATCACTCCCACGCCCGAATCGGCGGTGTCTTTTCCAAAGGTCATGCACGCAGCGATGAGATCTTTCGGTGGAAACCAATACACTGTTGCGGAGCTCCACTCGATGATCATGCGAGCAAACGTGACCGCAGCTACACCCGTTTACGTAGAGCGGGGAACTCACAAAGACGGGTCTATTCTGCTGCCGAATCTCCAACGGCGAACCGACGAACCTCCCCCAAAACTCTTCAACCAGGCTGAAGATGACCGCATTCTTGCCAGTATCAGGAACAATCGCGAGCGCTATGTCCTGATCAAGGTCACGCTGTCCACGGCCCCAACATTGGCATCTGCCGAGGAGTTCTATCGCTGGTTATCGACAGACATGCCAAGCCACGTTAACGATATTTCTCTGGAAGGTGTATTCAGCGGCTCGGGGGTGCTACTGATTCGATTGCCTGTTGCGGTGTGGTCAGGCATCCGTGACAATTCTACCTTCTCGTTCGTGTGCTTTGTATCTTCCAGCAATTTGATGGTACCTGAAAGTTCTAGAAGGAGGTTGCAAGGTAGACTATCTGCATCTAGGTAGCTACATTACTAACCTTTAACAGATCGGAAAGTCAATGAACTTGGTGCAGTATTGATCTATCTCACTAGGCGAATAGTGTGGAGAAATTGTTCTGCGAGAGAGTCCCGCAATGGTTTCTAAGCAAATACACCTGTGATGGCTTCAGAATCTTCTACGATCCTTTTGGCTGATTCTGCATGTTTGCATATAGGTTTCAGTGGCTCTCCTGAGACCTCAAATCCATACAGTAATTTTCTTTATGATCTGATCTATCCACATCCCGGTTTTTGGCTGACATATGTTGCTGTACATCAGGGCCTACAACACAGGAGGAGGTCGCCTCAGTTTCTGAGAGCAGTTAGGTACATACATACATACATACATACTATATAGTATACTATAGGTAGAAGGGAATAATTAGGTGGTAGAAATTCAACCTCCCCCTCTCTTATGAAGCACAGTACTGATATTATACTGTACATGTGTATATTGTCTCAGACAGAGAAGATCATGGTTTGAGATGCCCGGGTTATGTTTTACTGTTGATGTTCTTTCGTTGTATATGTACATGTACTGTACATGTATATATACATTACAGTACCTGGGTAGTTTTTTTTCCTGCTATCTACTCTCACGTTTCCTCAGCGTTGTTAATTAAATTAATCGCGGATATTATATTATGTACTGTACAGTACTGTGATGCAGATAGAATAGAAGGGACTACTGGGGACCTCCCTGAATCTACTGGACTACCAGCCTACAGATACTTAGTCTATCCCCATTCTGGGAGAATTGGAAGGTTAAGGGATTCCTTCCTTCAGAAGTGGGGGAGTTCGGTCACCATTATTTTATTCCAGCTGCTTTTTTTTCGTGCTGCGGATTCTGCAAGGATTTTTTTTTAAAAAATTCCACTATGCTCTTGAAGAGGAGAGGAAGCCAGATGTTTTGAATAGAGAATTGGGAGGACCCTCTACCACCGCTACACTACCTAGGTCAAACAGGTATTATAACCCCAAGACCTTCTTCCTGCCATATTATTACTGTAAGACTAAGGACAGCAGGCTGCCTGACCAACTGGTAATTCTGATGTGTACCTACCCAGGTTAGTACCTGGCGTGTACGGGTAACGGAGTAGATACCGAGTCCCTGTATGAGGGAAGGGAATTAGAAAGTCCATGATTCGATGAGCTTACTGCATATTGGACAGCTACGAGGCTTAAATGCCTATTCTATAAGGGCAAAGGGTCGCTCGCTTAGCACAAACGTTGCACGATGCCAAAGCGCTGAACACAGGTCGGGACTAACTTGGCTCCTTCACGAAAGAGGTAGGATATACGGAGGGTAGACACCGAGAACATGGAGAGAGCTTCCGGATTGAGGCCCAGCTATACCGCAATCATCGATAATGTCCAGATTTAAGGGGATGGTTGCCGGAGATGGGGATTCAGGCCCTGACCCGCTTGTGGCCCAGGAGCCAACACCGCTAGGACCGGCGACGCAGCCGACGTCGCAGAACTGTGAGAGAACGTGTTTGGACATCTCCAGCATTCTTAGCCTGCCATCGCTTGCATTCGTTCCACAGCAAGACCCCGCTACCATGAGGTCGTCTCCTGACTGACCCAAAACAGAAAGGTCCCTGCCAGGTCGCTTCATCTTTTTATAGTAAGGGGCCTCTGTTCATGCGCACCAAACCGGCCGCCAAGACCCCCTCGATTCCCAGATCGAGGATGGAGCTATGACAATTTGACAAGCCAGATGTCGAGATTGGTTGGATCAATGCTTTACTCCGTACATCGCTTCCCGTTCACCGGTGCGGCATCGCATTGTTGCGTCAGGATAGGACGTTCATGAGACTCTTCGATCGATCGGTAGGCGACCGAGATGGGGGTCTGGTCTCATCCCCATGTTTACCCGTTTGGGTCTCTAACATGAGGCTTTTGTCTGCGGATTTTTGGAAATCGGAAGGGCTGCCCGTACCTAGGTATATAAGTCTGGGCACTTCCGCATGAATCGCTTGTTTCTGCTTTCTCTTTCACCATCCCAGGTGGATTTTCTGGTGTTGTTGTTCTTATTTCGTTTCCTATAGTTTCTTTTCTGTTCTGTCCAGCAAGCTCTATTCGTCCGTTCTTCTTTATTCTATATCCCGAGTCATTCGTTGTACGGGATCAATCAACACCCTCGTTAAGCCGAGAATATTGCTTGCTCTGAACCTTTGAGGAACTTCCACCTCGTAGAGCCGGTCTCTACTATCTTTCCCCCCTTTCCGTCCGGCCAGTTTCTCCATCCGTTCTGTGTATATATATTTTCCATCCACGATACTTCTTTTTTTTCTACATACCTAGCCGCGACCGGGACACGAAGAAACGAATAATCGATCATGAGAGGCGCAAACATTCTTGAATTCCTTGCCCTTGCGACGCTGGCGACCGCCCGGCCGTTGCCTCCGCGAACCGACAGACTTGTGATGCGCGAGGTGCCACAGGAGCATTCGCATGAGAAGATCCTGACGTCCGTTCGTGCGTCTCTTTCCAAGAACAACCCTGCTGGGATCGTGGATCCGGTTTTTGCACTCCTGGGGAATGCGGTACGTATATCAACTTCACGGGACAATCTCTCGACTATCTATATCTTCATGGATCTAATCTCTCACGACCTAGGCTGCCGCCGCCGGTGCTGGCTCCATTACCGATCTCGACTGCCTCCAACAAGCAGTCGCCGACCAGGCCTTCACGAATGCCAAAGCCGATGGAGACATCGAGGGCATGACCAACGCCCTCATTTTCCGGACCCTGGAGAGGAACACGGGAGCCGTCGGGCAGAAGAGCGCGCTCTGCACGAGCCTGAAGGCCGTGAACCCTGAGATCGCGGCCCTCACGCAGCACCAGGACCCTGCCTCGGACGGTGCCGCGGATCACAACAAGCAGGTCGCGTTGGATCTGGCGGTTCAGATTGCCAGCATTGGCGGCGATCCTCTGAGGGCGATTGACAGCGGAACGTTTGCCCCTGGACAGATTGGGGACCCTACGGCCAAAGGCAATAGTTGTAAGTGCTTCCCTAGTACTATCAACAAGTCTTCTCCCATGGGTTATCCAGATTCTGACCTCATGGATGATACCAGGCGACGACGCAAACGATCCTGAAGGATGCATCTTCACCCAGAATCTCCTGGTTCCGGACGTCACCGAGGATGAAATCAACCAAGCAGTCGCAGCTGCCGGGTTCTCTGCCAACGCCTCTACCGGCTCTTCTTCTACCAGCACCTCTGCCAGCTCCTCTTCTTCTACGGGAGCCTCCACCAACAACGCCGCCACAGGCTCTACCTGCCAGACTTCCGCTACCACCACCACCTCTGCAGCAGACACTGCCACAACCACTACATCGTCGTCCTCCACAACAACCAACAGCAGCACCAACACCGCCGCAACCGTCACCGGCGACCTCGGCACCTGCCAGGGCGGCTCCCCGCTGATCGAGTTCGGACCGGGCTTCGACGGCCGCACCGAGGAGTCCTTCCGCCCCGTCGACCGCAACACCTTCTCCCACGGCTCCGCCCAGAACATCAAGATCATCGCCGATTTCATCTGCCAGCAGCTGAACGACAAGTGCAAGGCCAGCGCGGACGTGATCGCCAAGTGCCAGGCGGGCCAGGCGGCGGCGACCGCGAGCGGCGTCTCGGGACAGGCGGCGGCGGATGCGTTTAATGCTGCGTTTTCGTGAGTACTGAACTCGGAAAAAAATGGTGGAGCGGGAACAGGAGGCGGCGAAGCAAAGTGTTAGGTATGGAGGATGTGGGGAGTGAGTTAGTTGATGGATTCCCGGGTCCTAAAAAGATATTGCGCAGGATGGATATGAGCAATAAGATTGGAGGAGAAAACAAAACTTGACGGATTGGATTCTTTTCGATTCTTGTGTACTACTTAATTATCTTTTATTTTTATCTTTTTCCCTTTAGAAAATATACAAAATATTCCATCCGAATAAGCGGCATGCGTTAATTTCTGATCAGTACTTAGTAGTACTTATTTATCATGGCAACTCCAAGAGAGGAGAGAAAGAGGGAGAGCGATGCCACTTTCGCACTCTACTCACTGTACGTTGCAAGTATTGTGAAATTGATGAAGAAGAATTCAGGCTGATTAATAATGGCAAAGGTATATTATGTGCTGTACCTACGGCTCCATTCAACAAAATTACCCGCTACGCACTAGGTACAGTACATGCATGCCTAAGGACTTGTTGACCAGAAATATCGCTTGACTAGAAAAAAAGAGGCCAAGGCTACTAGCTGCAGTCAGATACTGGTATTTTTGGCTGTCTGACAGGACTTGAGTTGTGATATAATGGATAATTGTCAATTCCGTCCATTAATTATTACCATTTGATCAACAGCAGATCAAACCACTCTGTGCCAAGCAACAGATATCACCTGGCGTAAATGGTAAGTTCCAAAGGAAAACCTAAAAAAAAATTCATGAAGGTAAACAATGAGCTCAAGAATATCTAGCATCTAGATAGATAGGTGAACCTGCTATATTATTAATATTGATGCTTTAACTATTAGTACTACCCATTAGAGATCTTGTGCAAAACACCGAGAGTGAACCTGAACATGATCATGAACATGCATATGTCTTGTTCCTTTCCTTTGCTTTGTTTCTTTGTTCAATTCAATCCCCCCTTAACTCCCAATACCAGAGTACTGTGCGCACTGTATGCACGTCATAAATGAAGTTGTTCCATTTCCGGTCCCGCCGCCTGTCAGTCCAACCCCCAGAGGACCAACAGTGAAACTTGTGATGTTGCCATGGGCGACAGGAACTTGGCTAGGCTAGGCTGTTTTAGGGCTGTTCTGGACCTAGGTACTCCGTACCTTAGGGAGTTATCCTCAGGCACCAGGGCTACCAGTCCATAGGACACGGATATGGATCAACCTTCCCATGCCCATCATGGCTATCGTGATGGTTCAGCTTGCTACCTACTCCTCAGTCATGGTAGAGCTAACTAACTGGTGAGATGGAATGGATATTCTCTCACATACTGTCGAAGGTCAATAGAGATGTTATCAAATATCTACATTTTTTTTCTGGATCAGGGGCAACTGCACAATATTTGGCAAGAAGAAAATTTATGCTTGAACCTGAGCTACCCTAGCAACAGAAGAAAATGCTTTCATGCTCAATACAGTGCTAACAAAGACTGACTGCTGAATGTGACATAAGAGAACTTGGTTCTCCGCTTTCAAAGTTGCTATTCAAACATGAACTGCTCCAGCACAGAAACTCAATACCCACAACTGCAAAACTATTGTCTTCGCAAGACGTGAACCCTCCCATCACATCTCATGGTCCGAATCGACCTCTAGCAAGTAACATCGCACACTCGTATCCTCACTTATTCACCCGCTCCTCCAGCAGGCGCTTCGGTCGAACATAACCATTCTCCTCCATATCGCAGAACCCAGCCGAAGTCGCGCCAGACGGCGACGTGACGGTGATAAGGATACCAGCCTTCGGCACACAGCCCTCTGGGATAACAACCGACAGCTTCGGAGATCCTGACACCAACGAAGCCGCAGCCGCCTTTGGCGGCAGTTCATTCTCCGGGCCGGGGACCTGTCGTACGTCGGATTCGGAGAGCGACTTCATTCTCTTCTTAGACACGGAACGATCATTCGCGAAGAGAGTCTTGAAGTTGAGCTCCGCTGCGGTCGGAAACTGTTCCGCGGTCCCCTGCATTCCCAACCAGCTGTAGGCCGCGGTCATGGATAAGGGGATTCGACGACGAGATCGAGAGGGAAAGGTAGAAGGAGGAGGAGAAGGGCGTTCGAGGACTCGTTTTTCCTTGACGTTTGTCGTTGCAAGGTCTTCAGGTTGTGTGTCTTTGGGGGAGGATGTCTTGGCGAAGGGACTCTTCTTAAGGAGGTGCATCCTGAGGGAGTTGTGGTTGTGGTTGTGGTTTTTCTGGTTGCTGATATTATTCAATGTGTCGGATGAACAGGATTCCCTGTCGTAATGGGATGATTTGATAAAGAAGGACAACAATAATGAAAAAATTATGAGTCAGCATCAGTGGGATGGCAATGTGGATGTCTCTGTGAGACAAAACGCGAGGTTGGAGTCCTTCCAGAAGGAAGCTGTTGTGTAAGATTAACAGCTGAAGCGGCGGAAGGTGAAAAAGAGACGTGATTCTATATCTGCACAGAAGAGAGCATCGCTATGCAGCATGATCGCGCGACGGATGCCATTCACCTGCGTGTTGAGATTGATATCTACTTCCACTGCCAGAGCTCCGCCTAGAGACAAACACAACTGTGCAAACAAGAGCGTTTGTCAAGAGCGTTTGCGTCAATAGAAGAGATAGTGAAAAGTCTGTAAAGAAAGGATCAGGTCAAAAAATGATGAACTCGTTCGATCTCTATGGATCAACAATGGGATTAAAACATGTTGTATATGGATGAGCTGGATCTCAATGGTGTCTCAGTCGTCAGGAGGAAGGCATTGTTGGGATGCGGGTATATAAAAAAACTAACATTGTCGTGGTGCTTTCAATAGGAATCCAACGACGGCATTTATAAATTTCTTCGGAGGTAGAAGAATTGGCTACGAAGATGGGTCTGGTGGAAGGAGCGAGCAATAAAGAGAGGAGTGGGAAACTAGAACTGGCACGTGTAGAAACGCACCTAGAAGTGTTGTTAAGCGCTTTAAACGCCAGATACAGTTCCATCAAAAGTGTGGAGTAAAAATGGAGACAGCTACTTCAGATAACAGATACACGGAATCACTATAGTACTTGCTGAAGATCGGAAATGGATCCCACGGCTATTCGTAACCAAGGAGATGCGTGTCTCCAAACCCCTACTGATTTTTGTCTTTGTATCACTGCAAGTCTGCCTGCGACGGCATTTGAATGGATATTTTAGATCCAATGATACAGCTAAGTGCTAGTAGACTGGCGGGTGTAGAGAACTTGAAGGCGAAGCCAAAACATTCCGCTTGTCACTCCTCTAGAGAAAAGTCGAATTCCTTGAACGCCGCTTTGAAGGTGTCGGCGTCTATTTGTTCCTCCTCTTTCGACTGCACATCGTCCTTCCAATTCATGCGGTCCTCGAGCCCTAGGAGCTTCGCCATGACTCTTCGCCCAAACTGGAGATCAAAGCGGAAGTCTGGGCGCAGAGGCAGAATCAGAGTCCTCTCTGAGCCAGTCTTTCCATTGGCCTCAGAGTCCGAATTCTTTTCACCTTCCGAAGGGCTCCATATCCAAACTCGGAAATAATCTCCCTGTTCGTCCGCTCCATTGCTCGCTGTGGGCTTCTCAAACTTGGGATATTGGAGATTTTCTGCTTCGACTTTGAAAGCTCCCTCAACCAGCCCTCGCTTGATCAAGTCAGAAGGTACAGGTAGAAACTGCCAATGGAAATGGATTCCACTACCCCGGCTGACCTCCCAGGTGACTGCTCCCAGCTCGCCGTTTGCACGCCGCTGCAACATGGCATGCAGAGCTGACCGATACCTCTGCATCTCGTTGTACGTGGCATAGCGTGTCTCTCGATCAGGAATGGTACTGAAGGTGGGAGTGTGGTTAAGAGGAATAATCAGCATATGTCCGGGAAATCCAAGATGGGGAAATGTCTCTGTCGTTGTTAAAGGCCCCTTGGCCGTTGTCATATAACAGTCATTCCCGATAGATGTTATAAGATGTGTTGCGATGTTGGGATTCGACAAGCAGAAAAAGCATTCCCCTGGGCCAGGAGGCGGACGTCGAGCGCGTTTCCGGGGCCGCTCATATTCCTCTTCCCGGGAAAACCGGTGGTACGACCCCGCCTGACTTGGCAGAGCCTGACGTTTCGTCGAAAGTTTGGCAAAAGGGGACGCTGTTGCCCCAACTGGAATAGAAGTAGGTATAGGCGCTCTTGGATCAAAGGAGAATGCATACATCCATTTCTGTTTCGAAGTTTTGCTGTATGATGCCAGGTTGATGAATCGAGTCAATGGCTTTGCATCTACAGGCTCATCTGATGGCATGTGGAAGAAAGGCTCTCGTTCAAAGAAGAAATCGCCACATGACGAGAAGTGATAGCGAGGTTTTAATGTGGTGCAAAGATCAGCTATGCACTGGACGCCTTCCGGCGGTGTAGCGCCCTCTGGCAGAGGGACTTGGGACCCTACTCTGATATCTTTGGGCCACTGATTAGTGATCAAAATATCAGCATCGTGCACACCGTAGAGCGCCTTCGCGTCCGACTCCGCGTAGCGAGGATGGTATTTGTTGCCGATCTTGGCATCCAGGGGCACATTCGTCTCCAGCTCTCCTCCAAGGGCGACCAGTCGGATACCTTCCGATGTTTTGAGAGTACCGCGTTTGCCCAAGAAGTACAGATTCGGGCACACTTCGTCATTCGATTCGATCTTCTCAACTATTCTTGTTGGAATGGGACGGCTGCCCACAGAAAAGTAAGTTGGTAAGGGAACTGTAATATTTCCCTGGAGCAGACCGGAGATTTCATCCAGCTCCTGTTCGCTGGAGCAGTCTCCGAAGAGATCCCCGACGACAATTGCGAACGAGAAATTCTGCTTGACTTGAAGTTTTGCGAGCTTTGTGAAGACTTCGCGCAGGGCGCAATTCACATTCCCAATCACGACACTAGTTAACCAAATAAGCAGGCAGTTACATCAGAGAAGATCATACACGTCGAACTCACATTTTGGAGGCCATCTTTCAATAGGATTAGGATAATTTTATGATAGAATTACCTCCTATCATAAGGCAGGCATGTGATATGATGCCCTGCTTTTATAAGACCGAGTAATGGTGTAAACAATTAACAAGTCTTGCTAATTGAATGAGAGCATATTCCGTTGGTACTGTTTTAAGGTATTCGCTTGACCATCATGCCTTGCCGACCAGTACATGCAAAGCTGAGCTAAGGACAGTCGCCATCGGCGTTGATGGATGAATCCGAGGAGCTTGGGCCAGGCGTCTAGCACGTGACAAAGCTACCCGGAACAGGTTAGCACATGCAGCCTTAAGGCCGGCGCTATCTCCGCGCGGAGAAAACTGCGACCGCCGCCGATGAACTTTTTTGAAGATTTGGGGAATTCAGAAGAGGTCGATTCCCACACCAAGCGACGCCGTCATTTCCACCAGATAATCCAAGATGGTGGCAGCTTCTTCGGGGGCACGGGGTAAACCCGTGAAGCTTTTGAAGAAGGGTACCGAATCCACAAAGCAGCACCGTTTCGAACCTTTTTCTCAGCGCGTCGCGAAGCTCAAAATCGACCCCATTCATCGTGTGCGCCGACCGGGTCTCGGGCCAGACGATGGAGACGAGACGTCTTCTTACTTTCGCTCCTCTCTGGAACACTGGACGGAGTTGAATCTATCAGAGAATTTTTCCGAATTCGCGCGTCGAGTGAATCCTCTTTGCGAAAGCCTTCCTCAGATCCTCTACTACGATGAGAAGATAATGGGCATGTTGGTCGAGTTCATAGAAAAGAGGGATGCGCTCTCTATGGAGCCGCTTCTGAGCCTTCTGTCTCAGTTTGCCAGAGATTTGGGCGCCAGGTTCGAAAAGCACTTCGCAACGGCCGTCACTCTAGTGGCCTCTGTCGCTGCTACTCACCAAGATGTCGAGGTCGTCGAGTGGAGCTTTACATGCCTGGCGTGGATTTTCAAGTTTCTGTCTCGGCTCCTTGTACCGGATTTGAGGCAGCTGCTGACTATCATGGCTCCGTATCTGGGAAAGGAGCGCCAAAAGTCATTTGTTGCCAGATTTGCCGCGGAGTCGATGTCGTTCCTCATAAAAAAGGCCGGGCTTGTGTATTACAAAAACAAGACGCCACTTGAGCGCGCTGTGTCCTTCCTCTTGCATGATCTTCGTGAATCGGCAGATTCGCGCAATCTCGAAATTTATAAGGAAGGCCTCATGGTCATGTTTTCCGATGCTATTAAAGGTGTGAAGGGAGGCGTTCATTCGAATGGCGCAGATATCCTCAGCTGCATCATAGATAATGTGCCTGTGGATGACGAAGTCCAGTGCGATTTAGCGCAACAAGTCTTAAGCGGAGTGGTTATTAACCTCATCCATCATACGACTGCCGATACTTTCGAACCTCTCTTGGATACTATTCGAGCATATATTGCAGCTGACCACACAAGTCATGTTGCGGTTCATGCGAAGCTTTGCACTAGGCTGATTTTCCTCGTTGTAGTTACGAGGAAAGGGACGAGAGTCAAGAATTGGAGAGGTGTCCATGAAAGCCTGTTGACTTTACTCCACAGAGCCTCATCTGCTTATGAGGTTTACGAGCCTTGCATGCCTCAGCTATTGACTGCCGTGGCATACGCACTTCAGACCTCTCCTATGGATGAAATGCTTCCCTCGATGCGCCCTCTTATGGAGGCTGTCACCCATGACCGGTTTTCGAAATACTTTTTATCGTTCTGTGCGACATTTTCGGAATCTGGTTCTGAAAGATTCCACAGTGTCGTTCTGCCATATTTCCAAAGGTATGGCGAGAACCTGATATTTCCTGGCCTTTTGCATTTACTGACGTTTTGTACTTAGGTTCCTCACCTCTCAATGGCGCGAAAATGAGCATGATTTGTGTATATCTCTGCTCCGGCTTAAGGAGTCTGGCTGTGTAACATCAGAGAGCTCTAAACCCGGATATATTACTTGTCCGTCTCCCTGGAAAGCTCATATTGAAGAAAAATTGGGCAATGCTGGCTCTTCCCTTGACGCGGTGGCTCTGCTTAATGCCTACTCAAAGCTGCCTGGAGCAATATCTTTTGCTACTACTCCTTCCCTTCTACCTCGGATGATCCAGAGTCTGCATGACCTTTTGGCATCCTTCTTGAAGGAAGAGTCTTCTGACTCACACGCCATGGCCAATTTCGCGTGCGGCCAAGGCTTTAAAACTTACGTTGACCTCGCAATTGAATCTGGGGAAATCGATCTGACACTCTTGGATTCAATCGTTCGGGCGGCTCCCAGATATTCGCGCCTCCCTCTTTTCTTGGAGGCGACTCTGGCTTACATCTCTGCTTGTCCCGAGACGGTCGTCTTCAATGAGGCGACAATCGAGCCGTTCGCTAGTGCTCTGATTGACAATTTATCTGGGCCGTCGCATCCAGTAAGACTTCTCTCTTTGAAGTTACTACGAGAAATGGTTGCTCGGGTTCTGAAAGATGACGCTTCTCCGATTTCGATTGCTATCGAAGTCGAAGAAAGCCCATTAACGTTGCAAACTGCCAGAGTCCTTTCGATGCAAGTGAGGAAACTTGCCATCTTATATCCACAAGTTGCCTCTCGTAGGTGGATGGCCAAGCTGATTCCAAGTTTTTGCTTCGGCTTATTCTCCAAGAGGCTCACTCCCTTGTGGGACGACTCGGCAGAGGCTTTAAAATCAATAAGCGAAAATGCCGTGGGAGAACACATTGTTGCTGAACTAGCTCTACGGTGGTTTCAGGAATCCGGGACCACTTCCTCGAACGATGGATCCTCGGATGAGGCCCCTAAGTATGCAACCGATTTCGAATGCTTTAATGTCACGAAGGTCGAGGGTACCATTTCTGAGAATTTCCAGCGCTCGGAAGATGCAAAAATGCTGTTAGTGGAAACCTTCGAAAAGGACCATACTCCATCCGACATCCTGCCGGCGTCACCTCGGTCCCATGCTCTGCGCGTTCTCAACGCAGCACCTCAGATAGCGGAAAAGCGGTCTCGTCATATAGTCCCCTCTTTTCTGCTGTGGGCGTCTCACGATGATGATGCTGGTAGCGCCCCCGAGTCCACGTCCAAGTCATCGGTGACACTCACAGCAGACGAAGCGCAGCCCTCATGGGGCTTCAAGGATCGAATGGCGCTTCTTGCACTCTTCAGCAAATTCACGAACCCAAGGGTTCTCTATAAGTCATCAGAAGTCCATGAAGCTCTACTTGGTCTCCTAACGCATGGAGACTCTGAGATCCAAAAGTCTGCACTCAAAGCTCTCTTCACTTGGAAGTGGCCTTATATCATTCCCTATCAAGAGAACTTGTTGAATGTCCTCGACGAGTCTCGGTTTAGAGAGGAACTCGCTGTATTCGTGCGCGTTGGGAAAGAGGATAGTATAATTGAGGAGAAGCACAGAGGCGAGCTGCTTCCCGTTCTTCTTAGACTTCTCTACGGTCGTATGGTCTCGAAGGCGGGTACACATGATAGCCAAGGGCAAGCAGGACGGAGAAAAGCGATCCTCAGAACATTATCTCAGCTATCTGAACAGGAATTTGAGATTTTCGTGCGCATATCGTTCGGCTCTCTTGGCGAGTTTCATCTTATCGAGGATGGCCGGGTCAAGGATGAGTGCTTCGCCCGTGAAATTATGGGCCCGAGGAAACAAACTGGTCTGCTAAAGACTCTTGAAACAATGTTCGATACGCTCCGGAGTCGTATGCTACCGTATGCAAAAATGTCAATGGACGTGATCGTCTATTGTCTTGTTCGAGCGTGTCGAGCGTTGAAAAATGACCTGGCAGCCGGTGCTCCGGATTCCCAGGCCGGGAACCTGGAGAACGTGATGCGAAGTATTCGTCAACTAGCCATCCGCTGTCTTGATTTGGTGTTTTCTGTCTCGCCGGATATCGACTGGTCGTCGTATATTCCTACCATCTTTAACGAAGTGATTAACCCCAGAGTTGAAAATTTTGCCATCGAGACAGCACAAGGAGTTTCTGGACTTCTCCGGCTATTCCACACCTGGGCTTCTGCCTCAAAGTTAGCCTTCCTACTTGTTCGGTATAATTCAACTCTTCTGTCACGAATAGTCGATTGTCTCGGGGTAGAATCAGCCCGTGATGAAGTAAAAGTCTTCGTCATGGATCAGATTCTAGTACCGATAATCGAGCTTTCTACTGGCAAGCAGCTACAAGAAAAGGAAGAAATGAGCGATGTCCCTGCAGATCAGATCCGCTCAGAGGTCCTTTCCCCATATGTCGAACACATTTTGTCTCATCTCGGCAACCTTCTAAGGCGGAATCCTTCTCGTCCTGTCTTGGTTTCCGGAGTCGAAACTCTGTCTATTCTTGCCCCATGTGTCGAATCTTCGCAAGAAACCACAGGACTTATCAGCATCACCGCTTATCTTCTCCGCCAACCTCAAGATAGGGTCTCTCCAAAAACGAAATCTGGGTTGCTGAAGATCCTCCAACATTTCTTGCCTCTGTATAATCCGCAAGAAGACACCGAACTCACCCAACAAGTTTTCCAAGTGGTAACCTCACTGTTCGACTATTTCAAGGACGATGAAAATAGGCAAGTTCTTTCGGATGTCTTCACAATATTCGCCAGACATGACCCGGAGCTCCATCAGGTGGCTGCTCTATGCGCTGACTTGAATTCCATATCCACGCAAAAACTCGAAGTGGATTTCGAGAGACGACTCCAGGCCTTCAATAAGATCAATGAGGGCTTGTGGCGAGAATTTAACGCCAAGCAATGGCGACCCTTGCTATTTAATATGTTGTTCCACATCAAAGATGAAGAGGAACTCGCTATCAGATCTAGTGCCTCCTTTGGACTGAGGCGACTCATGGAGAGGGCGGTGTTGGATGTGAACGGTGGCAATGCGGAATTCGACCAGCTTGTCAGAGAGGTTGTATTGCCTGCTTTGCAGAACGGTGTTAGACAGAAGTCCGAAATGATTCGAATCGAATTCGTGACTGCGCTGGGTTACTTTATCAAGTTGAACCCAACCATGCCGGCCGTTCAGGACATGCACGTGCTTCTTGTTGGCGATGATGAAGAGGCATCTTTCTTCAACAATATCCTTCATATACAGCAGCATCGCCGTCTCCGAGCCCTCCGTCGCCTGGCGTCTGAAGCAGCCAAAGGGATACTACAGGCATCCAACATCAACATTATTTTCTTGCCCCTTATTGAGCACTATGTCTTCCATCAGGCTGAAGACGAAAACGCCCACAACTTGACAGCAGAGACAGTCACGACTATCGGCGTTCTTGCAGAATGGCTTGAATGGGACAAGTTCAGGGCGACATTCCGGAGGTATCGCGGCTATATGCAAAGCAAGCCCGAGCTGGAGAAGAATATTATCAGACTTCTCGGCAAGATGGCAGATGCGCTGTCCCATGCAATGGAGCAGGCCAAGGCAACAGAACCTACTACGAATGGTGAGAAAATGGAAGGTGTGGAACCTTCTTTACCCTCCAAGAGCTGCCTTGCTAGAACGCTGCCGTCAACTTCCAAGATTGCTGCGGAGCTCACGACACAAATATTACCTTTCTTGACCAACTTCATCCATCACAAGGAAGAGTCAGAAGTTAGTCAGCGCCTGCCGGTGGCTATCATCACCATCAAGCTCCTCAAACTTCTACCCGAAGAAGAGCTGGCTCTTCGCCTTCCGCCTGTTCTTCTGGATGTGTGCAGCATCCTGAAGAGTCGAGCACAGGAGTCCCGAGACGTCGCCAGGAAAACACTCTCGGAAATTGCAATTATTCTTGGACCATCTTACTTCGGCTACATATTGAAGGAGCTACGTGGCGTTCTGACAAAGGGTTATCAGCTTCACGTTCTCTCCTTCACAGTCCATTCTATGCTCGTGGCGACAACCGATGAATTCAAGCAAGGCGACTTGGACCATTGTCTTGCCGACCTAGTAGCTGTGGTAATGGATGATATCTTCGGTACCGCCGGCCAAGAGAAGGATGCAGAAGAGTACATTAGTCAGATGAAGGAGGTCAAGAGTAGCAAGAGCTACGATTCCATGGAACTGCTTGCGAAGAACGCCACCATCCGACATCTAGCACATCTAATACATCCTATCCAGAAACTCTTGCGCGAAAAGCTCACTTCGACCATTGTGAAGAAAATAGATGAGCTATTGAGGAGGATCGGGGTGGGTCTTCTGAGGAACCCGGGGGCGGAGAGCCGGGATCTCCTGGTTTTCTGCTACGAAGTGATCAAAGAATCATATCAAGACTCTCCAGCCACTGAAACAAAATCTTCCGAACCTTCTAAATATGAGCGTTTCCTCGTGAATCTCCAAGGCGCTAAGCGAGGTGAGAAACGGGGCACGACGACATCTTACGTCTATAAACTTTCGAGCTTTGCGCTCGATGTTGTTCGCTCGACGGTGAAAAAGTTCGACTCGCTACTGACGGCGGCAAACCTAGCCGGTTTCCTTCCCATTATTGGCGATGCATTAGTTCAAGCCCATGAAGAGGTCAAGATTTCCGCTCTCCGCCTCTTATCTACGATCATAAGGCTTCCTCTACCCGAAATTGATAGTAACTCTCACGTCTATCTCACGGAAGCGGTTAAGGTCATCAAGGAAGCTCCGAGCACGAACACCGAAGCAGCGCAGGCGGCGTTGAAGTTAATCGCGGCTATGCTGCGCGAAAGAAAGAGCACAAAGCTCAGAGATGGCCATCTTGCCTACTTGCTCAAGCGTCTTTCGACTGACATTGAAGAACCTGATCGTCAAGGTGTGACGTTCAATTTCATCAGGGCTGTAATGGCGCGCAAGTTCATCGTGCCTGAAATATACGAACTCTTCGACAATATTGCCGTGATGATGGTTACCAACCAGACGCGCGGTGCGCGGGATCTTGCTCGTGGTGCATATATCTACTTCCTGATCGAGTATCCGCAAGCCAAAAGCCGCTGGAAGAAGCAGCTCGCCTTCCTGGTCAAGAACCTTGACTACCAGTACCGAGATGGCCGTCAGTCTGTCATGGAAGCGGTACACATGCTCTTGTCGAAGACTGAGGGCGAGGTCGCCCAAGATGTAATTGGGACCTTTTTCCTACCTGTGGTGATGGTTATGGCGAACGACGACACGCCTGAGTGCCGCGAGATGGCCGGCGTCTTGCTGGGAGAACTCTACGCCAGAGCCGACAGAGAGCAGATCAAGACTATGCTGACACCTGTCCGGTCTTGGCTGGAACAAACGGACAACATGCGACTCACTAGCACCGGGCTGCAGGCTATGAGGATATTCTTCGAGGTGGAGGGGGCGGAAAAAGAGAAGGAGGCCCGTTTCGTGGCGGGAGTGCTTCCGAGTCTCATGCAACCCATCGTTGAGAACCATGAAAGTGAGGATTGGGAGGTGCTCTACTTCGCCTTGCAACTCTTCACCAAACTCTCTAAGACCACTCCTGCCATAGCTCTCTCTCAGGACTGTGCCCCTATCTGGCTCAGTGTTCTCGAGTCCCTATTCTATCCCCACGCTTGGATCAAGACATGCGCCGCTAACCTTACCGGTGTCTGGCTTGCGGATCTGGCCAAGGCAAATGCCGCCTCTGGATATGGCTCGGTCCCTCTGGTCGGCAGCTCTGGCCTTAAGCTTGACAGGGAAGCAATGCTGCAGCTCGTTCGCGCCAGTGTACGTTGTCTTCGTACCCCAGGCATCAGCGAGGAGCTAGCGACGCAGACCGTCCGCAACATCATATTCCTTGGTCGGTGCTTCGCTCAGAATGGCCTGGAGTTCTCCGGGAAGGGCGCCAAGGAGCTCGAGGAGGATTCGGCAACTGACGACGGCGATACGGAGGACGAACTTGACAACACGGAGGGTACGGAGCGCTCATCATCAAAGTCCCCTCTACGATACATCTTCCAGCAGGTCTCCGTCATCCTGCGCCGTGAGACTCTGACCACAAAGGCGGAGTCGTTGATCCCGAAGACAGCGTCGATGGGCCTCCTCGCGGCACTCTGTCGACATCTCGACACAGAGACTATCACTCCCTCATTGACAATAATCCTCCTGCCGCTTCAGCACCTGACTGATCCATCCATCCCGGCGCCACGATCGTCGGATGAAGCTTTCCAAAACGCATACAAGTCACTAGTTTCCAATGCCCATGAGGTGCTCGACCTTCTGCAAAAGAAGCTTGGCACGACAGAGTACGTTGCGCAGATGTCGCGTGTTAAGGACGCCATCAAAGAGAGACGTGAGGGGCGGAGGATTAAGAGAAGAATCGAAGCTGTTGCAGATCCAGAAAAGGCTGGACGCGAGAAGAAGAGGAAGAACGAGCGTAAGCGGGAGAAGAGGAAGGAGAAGGCCCAGGAGCACCGCGGCAAGAGGCGCGGTTGGTAAAATGCCTTTCTTGCACGTGTTTTCATTTTTGGCGTTCAAAATCGGGAATTGGTATATGGGATGGAGTTATGATGAGATGGGATATTGTGTTTGATCATATTACAAAATCTCACGTCTATATGCATGTACATAATATGTCATTAGAGGAGTTTATGAATATGGCCCCTTTTGTACATCCAAGGAAAACCTATGCGTGCCTCGACTTCTCCCGAGTCTGTTTTTAAAGAACCCCTCGACACCTTCCCAACCCGAAACCAGTCAAACAGTCGTCTATTTTACACATCAAGCCCTTGGTCAGGGGAGCTGAGGATAGCACCAGCTGGCGCATCGCATTGCGTTCCTCATGATTCCTCATGTGGGTTCATGCCGACTCTTGCCCAGCACTGTTCGCAGCCTGCTTTGGGGTCTGCGTCAGCTTCACTGTTCCATCCTCCCAGATCTCCATATCTCCCTCCAGGTGTCCCTTAGTCAGTTTCTGCCCCTTGCGCTGCAGGATGTCTTCCAGGGTGCTTTTCTGATCCATGAAGATGCCGAGATGGTCACTGATGACATGTCGGTTGCGGCACGACGGACAGGTGATCAATACGGTGCCTTTGTGATAGCCATGCTTGGACATTATGTGCGAGGAACGGTGTCCACAGGGCTTGCAGGTAAATGTGATCTGATACGCAGGCTCCTGCTCCCGGCGGAGTCTGTTCTGCTCTGCGTAGGCGGCATCTTCAGCTTCGGTTGAGGTACGGTCGGTGAGAGGACGCGATGATGATTCCGAGGTAGAGTTATATCTGAAAGTGCCGGAGATGTAGGGTATTCTCCGTCTGAAAGCGCTGGTAGAGGATAGAGGAGACTGAATCGACTGTGAGAGCGGTTGTGATAATCGTGATATCGGGCTTGAGGCTGCCGTTCGGGGAAGGAGGCGACTCTGGCCGCGGAGGGCCTGCATCAAAGCGGTTGACGCGCGCATTACGGAAGTAAGCTGGAACCACGCCTCGGAGATTATTTCAAATCTGATAGAATAGGCGTATCCAGCCCGGAACAGCTCAAAGTGGTGTAGATAACGACTCGTCCTGCCGTTCTGGACGGAGCAGTGACGGAAAGTTCAGCGAAAAGCTGCGCCGGAGATAGGTTGTTCCACCGCGCCTCTCCGCGGCGTGTCTGGAGCGTGAAGATGGATCCCGACAAAACCCCAGATCAAGGGCCAGGAACACTGGATTCACTCGCAGCAGCAGACAGTCACCGTTTGGAAGATGCGGATGGAGCTGTAGCCTCATTCACCCGCACCCGACCCTATCTTCATCGAGTTTCCATCTGCGTCTCCAAAAACCTTCCGTCCTCACCACCCTCCTCCCTCCTCCCGCTGCTTTAGCTGCCCCGCACAAGAGCTTCTGCGCCGAACCTCCTCTGTGCCAGTGAAAACACGGATAGAACACGAAAATATGGCTATGAGAGCGAGACAAAAAATCCGTGCCCCGAGAAGGGTAAGTTGTTTTCATCTGTGGCCGTGGCATTGTGTTCCTTGTCATAAAAGCATGCGAACTATATACCGGAACACAAGCCTGCCATGCCTTTCCTGCAGGGTCATCTCGTCAGAAACTCGGGAACCTTACATTACTTTTTCCTGCCAAATCACATGAGAGTATATAAGCTAATTTACACAGGGCCTGACAGCGAAGGGCGACGATTTCGAGGCGATATGGACCATCCTGGCGTCTTCTCTGCGCGAGATTCACACCAAGAACGCGTCAACTCTATCCTTCGAGGAGCTTTACCGGAACGCATATAAAATTGTTCTGATGTCGCGGGGAGATGAGCTCTATGAGCGCGTGAAACGCCTCGAAGAGGAGTGGTTGGACAGTGAGGTCCGCAAGCGTATTACGTCTGCGATTTCTCCCAGTCTGCTGCTTGCGAAAGAGCCGGTGGATGCGCTGGATCAGTCGAACGAGAGAAGGGCTGCGGGTGAGAAATTTTTAGCAGCGATGAAGGCAGCTTGGGAAGATCATCAGCTGTGTATGGGCATGATCACGGATGTTCTCATGTACATGGTACGTCCTAGCCCTTTTTTGCAATGCCTCCCTCTTGCTGGATTTAGGAAACTGACACATTCCTCGTGTCTGCAGGATCGAGTTACATGTACGGACCACCGAAAGCCTTCGATATACACAGCGTCCATGTGTCTGTTCCGGGATTGTGTCCTCCGGGCACCCGTACGTCCAGATTCCGAGACGACTGTTTACAACGTCCTCGAATCGACAGTTCTTTTCATGATACAGCTGGAGAGAGCAGGACATATCATAGAGAGACCATTGATCCGGCATTGCATGTACATGCTGGAAGGCCTCTATGAGACAGTCACCGAGGAAGAGTCTGCAAAACTGTATTTGACTGTTTTTGAGCCTGCATTCCTCGAGACAAGCAGGACTTTCTATCGCGCTGAAGGCCAGCGGCTCCTAGAGACCACAGACGCTGCTACTTTCTGCAGATTAACATCCGACAGAATAGCAGAAGAGGAGGAACGGTGTCGCTATACTTTATCTCCCTTGTCGGAACAAAGAATAAAGGCCGTGTTAGACGATGAGATGATAAGGAGGAACATTGCTGATGTCATCGAACTTGAAGGCAGTGGAGTGAAGTACATGCTCGACCATGACAAGTTGACCGATTTGGGCAAGGTATATGACCTCAGCGCGAGGATCGACAAGAAGAAGACGGCTTTGACCAAAGCGGTACAAAAGCGAATCGTCGAGATGGGTGACGAGATCAATGCTGCCGCAAAGGCGTTTGCACAAGCTCCCCCTGCGCCGCCCTCCAAGCCAGACGAGACTAATGGGGACGGAAAGAAGAAAGCGGAGGAGAAAGAAAAGCCTGTGAACCAGCAGACGGCAGCTGCTATCAAGTGGGTCGACGATATACTTGGCCTTAAGAAGAAATTCGATACCGTTTGGGAGAAGGCATTTGCTTCTGACCAAGGAATGCAAACCTCGATAACGAATAGCTTTTCAGACTTTATTAACTCGAATCCTCGGAGCTCTGAATACCTGTCACTATTCTTCGATGAGAATTTGAAGAAGGGAGTCAAAGGAAAGACAGAGAGCGAAGTCGATGCTCTCCTCGAGAACGGTATCACGCTTCTGCGGTACATCAAGGACAAGGATCTCTTTGAGACATACTACAAGAAGCATCTGTCTCGACGCCTGCTCATGAAGCGCTCCGCTAGCATGGATGCGGAGAGGCAAATGATATCAAAGATGAAGATGGAAGTGGGCAACCAGTTTACACAGCGCATAGAAGCCATGTTCAAGGATATGGCAATATCCGATGACCTTACTGCAAGCTACAAAGAATACATCGCGAAAACTGGAGAGCCGGATCCGAAGAGGATTGAGCTCGAGGTCAACGTGCTCACAAGTACCATGTGGCCCATGGAGATCATGTCAAGCTCCAGGGATGGCAATGTGCAGCTGCCTTGCATCTTCCCGAAGGAGATCGACACTGTCAGACAGAGCTTCGAGAAGTTCTATCTTAGCAAGCATAACGGAAGGAAGCTTTCATGGCAGCCCGGTATGGGCACCGCCGATATCCGCGCTACGTTTTACAGATCGAACGGCAAGGTTGCGCGGCACGAGTTGAACGTTTCTACATACGCTATGATAATTCTGCTCCTGTTCAACGATGTGCCTATTGGCGAGTCACTTAGCTACGAAGAGATACAAGCACGCACACGAATCCCTGACCACGATCTGATACGAAATCTCCAGTCTCTCGCTGTGGCACCGAAGACGCGAGTTCTCAGGAAAGAGCCTATGAGCAGGGATGTCAAGCCGACAGATCGTTTCTTCTACAACCAGGACTTTCAGAGCATGTTCACCAAGGTCAGAATCGGTGTTGTCAGCGGCGCCGGGAATAAAGTCGAGAGTCAGAACGAACGAAGGGAGACGGAAAAGAAGATGAGCGATGAACGCGGGGCGAGCATTGAGGCTGCCATCGTGCGAATTATGAAGTACGTAATTCATTCCTTTCTATTTTTTTTTCCGTATATATATGGCACTGCAGAGACTAAGAGCATCCTTTCCACAGACAACGCAAGAAACTCGCCCACTCGCAGCTCATAACAGAGGTACTGACGCAGCTTGCCTCCCGCTTCGTTCCCGACGTAAATATGGTCAAGAAGCGCATCGAAAGCTTGATAGACCGAGAGTACATTGAGCGTATCCCCGACTCGGATCCTCCCGCGTACGGCTACATCGCATGAGCCGTCCTTGGATTGCAATCACTGTCATGTTACACTTCATACCAAGGCCTACAAAGAAGAAGGGTTTTTGGTAGAATTTCTCCCTTTCCTGGAGCGACATCTTTTTGTTCTTTTTTTTCAGAGATTACCTCGAGCTCAACAGCGACGGCGATCTTTACTGAGGAATAGGGCTCTTCTTTTTTTCTGTTCTTTTCAGCGGTGCGACTTTTTTTTCCCAGCACCGCGTTGGTTACGGTTATTTTTTATGCATGACGACAGGGATCATTACGGACATGGATGGATGGGACGGGATGAGGTTTTTTTTCTTTTTTTCTTTTCTATCTATCTGACGGTGCACGGAAATAATGCATGCCATCGGATCCGGGCTCGCTCGTACAGAGAAGCATTGGAGGTGGTCCGTGGTAATATAATGTAGAGGCGTAATTTCGCTTCGATTTTAAGCATAGGAGATGAGATCAACCTCATGAGCAAGCAGGGAGTTTTCGGTTTTCAGGGAACTCGAGCTATCGAGAAAGACGTCTGTATCTAAGATAATCAATCTGGGTTTTTAAGTGGGATGAGGATGAGGTAGCTTAGGGAGGTAGGTAGGTAGGTGGCTCATGGTGGTTATGGAATGGAAAATTGGAAGGATGGAACTTCCCAATCTGGTTTTTTTTTAAAAAAAAATCCATTCTATTTACTTCTATTTTTTTTTTCTCTTTTCTTCTATTCCAAGATCCCCATGTCTCTATTGTCACTCATGACGACAGGAGAGGGTCTAGTTATTTCGATATATAACTTTTCTTTAAAGAGTATGCCCTTGTGATAGCTTCCCGAACTCGGCTGTAGAATATATCCCATAATACTCCAAACGCCCGCCAATGCTCAGCTTATGCTCTTCCTAGCCATGCAATGCAAAATCCCCGCCACAAAATGCGCCGGATATGTATGAGGTATGTATGTACAGTATGCCTCATCATATGTGTGGAATAGGACTCGATCAAAAAGAATAATAGACCCAGCCCTTAACAAAAAAAGCAACGAGCAACTCCACCATAACCATTTCCCTTCCTTTTTTTTTTGTTCTAAAAAAAATCAAACAATCGTCACCATTATCATAAAATGAATAAAAAGATCACAAAATCTCCACCTCCCCCCTCTCCCACGCCTTCTTCACCCCCTCCCACCGCACGACCCACACCTCCCCAATGCGCATCGTCGCGCCGTACTCCTCTTCCTGGAACTCGGCGCCCTCCTCGGGCGGGAACACGATGGGCACCTCCTCCGCCAGGCACCGCACGAACACGACCTCCTTGGTCTCGGGCCCCTGGACCATGCTCGTCCCGCCCGCGTTGTCGTCGAGCCGGCGCAGCTGCGGCGGGAAGGAGTTGAGGAAGGACGCGCCGTAGTGGCGCGCGAGGAGGGTCTGGTGCGCGTGCAGGAAGGCGGCCTCCTGCGGGGAGAGGGGGGAGGGGTCTGCCGCGGAGGAGGGGTCGGGGACGGAGTCTTCGGGTCTTTGCTGCGACGACTGTTGGGATGGGGGTTGGGATTGTTGATGGTGGGGGGAGATCAGGAGGAGGTAGTGCATGCTGTGCTTGGTGAGCTTTGCGAGGCGCTGGCGGAGCAGGGATCGGATGAGGTATTGGGTGCGGGCGAGGTCGGTTTGGAGGATGCAGAGCTTGAGGTTGAGGGTGGGATTGTTGTTCATGTTGGAGGAGGGATCGGAGAAGGAGGCGGTGAGGTCTTCGATGATTTCGATCTATATGGAATTCATAGGCTTTGGGTTAATTAGCTTGTCCACGGTGGAATGGACTGTATATAAAAAAGTGATGAGGGGAATGTATGGCCCGGGAGAGTAAAACATCCCGCCGCGCAACCGCGCAGTGACAGTTGTCGCAGAGCTCAGGATACATATAGATATGAATAAATGTAGACGCTGTCAAGCTCACCTGCTTTCTAACCCTCTCCATCATCCTGTCCATCAGTGGCCCCGGCCATGGTAGGAGCTCCGACACTGCGCGCTCCGCGACCCAGAAGCGCGTGAGGACCTGGTGGTCGAGTGCGGTGGACTCGGGCGAAGAGAAGTCGTCGCGGTCGACGGAGGCGAGAATGTCATCAATATCCATTACGGAGGGCTTCGCGACAGGATCCGAGCAGCATTGGGTCGTGGTAGGACGGGGTGAAGGGTGACACCGGGGTCATATATCCAAGACGGTGGAAGGCGATCTTCAGCGGAGTGGGAGGGAGCGGAGAGCGGCGCTTCTGCGGGGATGGCCGCTCATTGGATCCCGTGGGCGAAGTCGAAAAGCTACCGTACTACTGGCTAACAAGCAAAACGCTACGAACAGGATCAAGGGTGAATATTAAAAATTACGCTGACTCAAGGAAATATTGCCTATCACCTTCCAGCTTCCCCGCCTCTCAGGCGGACGGTAAAGTCGGTCCTCCTCCGGCGTGGTTCTTCCAGGCATTGCAACTATGTACATCTGCTCATACCTTCCGATACAAAATGAAAAAGGGAACCTGCGATATATGGAATGAAGGGAAATGGGCACCAACCTGCCCTTTCTCCGGTCATCTGGACATCAAAGAGTCTGTACAAGCGGAAAATGCCAAGTAGCCCGCAAACAATCGTACAAGGAAAGGCCAAAGCTGGACTGAACGACGGTAGTGGGGTATGAAGAGCAGTTTCCAAAAAAAAAAAAAAAAAAAAAAAAAA
>JGI26051J44788_1000351_pt1 | contig 27241 bp, 30 predicted proteins | sample HigsolmetaGSP13D_FD_44788 | JGI IMG/M metagenome (IMG submission 44788) | reverse complement strand
CCCCCTTTCTCCCCAGGCTCCCGCCCGTCACCTCACATGTCCCTTCTTACTCTTCCCCTTTCCATTGTGTTCCTCTCATTCACTCTGCTACCTCGCAGTGAATACAGCAGCATGGCCTCGCTTAGCCTAGCGTGCTCCTTGAAAGGTATAAATACCACCTCCCACACCCATCCTCCGTTCTCCTTCCTCCTTTCCCCCTCCAGCTCACCGAGTCTCAGCGCTTCACCTCATAGCGAACGGCGATATCAGCATTCTCTGCTTCCCTACACATTCAGTGAAGGACTCTTACATCAATACGCGTGAGAGATTTCAGATCCTCTTGTCCCTTACCTTTTCCCTCGTCACTTCGTGTTTCCCCCGTCTTGTGTTCCTCGTCCTATGCCTCGCCCACCCCCGTTCTCTCCTTTCCTTCCCCTCCCCCTCGTGTGCCCTCTTTGGCTGACGCGTCACGGTGTCTCTAGAATTATTGATTCAAAATGTTGCTCCCATTCGTTGGGATCCTTGTCTCTTTCGCTCTCTGGGGCACGTTCTTCCCCGTGCCAATGTTGAGCCACCCCTCACTGAGCTTCGTGAGACGAATTTCCGGCGCCATGCATGCGACGACCCTGGCGAAGGGGGTCTACGACCTGGCGGAGATGATCTCCGCATTCACCAAGCCCGGGCACGAGGGCGCGGTGGATCTCCCCGGGGTCGTCCCTGACGACTCCGTGTTGGAGCGCGTGGTCTTCCCGAGCACCACTGTGACGGCGCTCAGCGTGGTTGTCCCGCTGTGGGAGGAGGCCGACGAGCCAACCTGCCCTGCAGGCTCTGGCCCGGCATCTACTTCGCCCGTGTCGTCCTGTGGTGTCGTCCTGGTCCTAGCTGGGGCTCTGGTTGTCGTTCGGTCCCTTCTCGCCCGTGTCTACACACTGGGAGAGGCCCTGAAGGAGCTGTGTGGCCTGCTCGAGTGTGCGCCCAAGGCGGCCCACCGTCTTGTTGTCGTGGTTGAGCCAGCCCTCATCGAGCGGTTGGGCGCCACGATCGAGGAGTCGCAGCACTCGTGCCTGGTCTACGCTGACTCGGACAGCGGTGCTCCCACCAGCTCTGAGACAGTGGAGCGTGACGTCTTCTGCTTTGGTCGCTGGTACCGGGTGGAGGCGATCATCGTGCCCCTCGTGCTGCCTCGGTGGCTCGGGGCGTCTCTAGAGCTGGAACCCTGCACGCGTGGAGGGCGGACTGCCATCCCCGATGGCGCCGACGAGTCGCTCACGGAACCCGCCCCGGGCGCGTCTGATGTATCCGGGTCCTCTTCTTCTGCTCGCCTGTCCCGGGAGTGGGCCCTCGTGGTCCGCGGTCCGGAGAGTCCGTCGCCCGTGCTGGTATACCAGTTCCTCTGTGCGCTGCTCACGAGCTGGGAGAGACAATCAGCCCTTGTTGCTGCGCCCGTCTCGGCAGACCAGCAGGCGGATGAAGAGAAGGGACACGGGGCAGAGGTCGCGACCACCTCGGGAGGCCGTCGGAAGCGGCCCAGCCAGGCCAAGAGGCGGCGCGCCGCACGGAGGGCGCTCATGGAAAAGCAGGGGGAACTGATCGCGGAGTTCGAGCGGACTACCGCGAACCTACCAGCCTCTCCTGCCGCCGGCGCTCCTCCGGCGCCGCCGACTGTCCTGGGGCCTGCCGTGGCACCGCCGGCGCCGCCTTCGTACGGCCCGAGGCACGGGCATCCCGGTCCTCGCCCGGCTCCCGCTCCGCCCGGAGCGTCCGCCCCGCCGTACGGCCAGTACGCGCCGTACATACCTCCAGACGGTCCCTACCGCCGGTACTACTACTAGGTGGTGGTACAGCACGAAGCTGAGCGACGGCCGTTGTTGGGACCTCTGAGCGGATCCCCCCTCAGCCCACGGACTGACCTCCGGCGTCTCTGCGCTGACCGGACACACGTCTGTTGATTGGGTCAGCCCCCTGGTTGATCCTCCGGGCGTGTCCCTGCGGTCTGTCGCGGGGTTGCCGTGTCTAGGTCAGGACGTGGTCTGGGGCCGGTTGGGTCTCTCACTGCATCCCTTTGACCGTCGGGATGTGGAGTGCACGTCGGTAGCGATACGCGGACATATGCGGTCGTGGAAATCCAACGGTTGGTGCTGAGTCTGGGAATGAGTTGACCTATATATATATATTTTATCGTGAACGTCGAGATCGTTTGTCTTGGCTGCCCTTGTCTGAAGGTCCAAGGCCGCAGCGCGAACGAACCCTCCGTTTACGGCTGATTCGATAACTTTCTTCAGAACCGGGCAGGGGCCGTATCGTCGTTGAGCGTTGTTTTCCCAGCTCGGTGGGTTTACGGCCTGAAGAAAGATTTCTGCGAATCACGGCGACGCGATCGACTTCTCCTTTTTTTATCCGTCTTGTGTCCTCGGAATGGCGTCTCTCCCCTGTTGCTTGTTCTGAACGCAAACTCGATCGATCGACTCCTCGTGCCTCGCAGTCTTTACGGTTCTTTCTTCCGGACATCGCCTATTACTCGGTTCAGTCTGCGAGACCGTCCACGACTTCTGACAGCGTCTTGATCCGACTGGTCCTTCTACCCCTTTCTGATAGCTCATACGAGGCTCGGTGCTGGAGCTGAACTGGAGCTACGGCGTTCTGCCTGTTGGCTCTTTATCTCCTTTCTGTCTTATCGCTTCTCTCACCTGCCTCGTCTCCGCGTGTCCTCGAATCCGCTGCTCGAATCTCCTGTCTTCCTTATTATCCCGATTCGACTCGATTCGATTCGACAGAGGTCTTACTTCACTTTCGCGACGGTATCCGGATTCATCGTCTCTTGAATTCTCGCCTTCGCCTTTCCTGTCTCTGTCTACGACCTCTTATCATCCGACATGGCGTCTCTGCGAAGTCTTCTTTCCTACCACCTACTTACTTACTCTTTCGACTCGTCGCGCCAATGTCATCTTTCGAAGAACCACCCATTATCTTCTGGACGGACTCGATTTTTCCACTCGACTCTCTCTTCCGCATACATCATCCATCTTACGGAGGTATTACTCCAGAGGTTTACGATCCTCTCCACTCTCCAGACCTTCAAATCTTCGAGTGCCGTGTCGTTCGACAGCAATCTCGCGTCCGATCTTGCCTTTCGTCCTATCTTTTGTTCCGACTGCCGCGTGGACTCTACTCTGTGCGGAACACACCGGCATGATTGATGGTAACGGATGCCGTCTATTTGACTTTACATTTCCTTTCGAACTTGATACGCACCTACGTATCTGTCAACTTCGACGACACGGTTATGAGAAGGAAAAAAGAGTCCTCCTCCTCCACGCACCTTGCGATTTCCCTCTCTCGATCAATTCCGGTACGTCCGTCCGTCCTCTGTGTCAGTTTGTTGGACGGCCCCCAGTGTCTTACTTACTTGAACGACTGCGATTAAACTAACTACTCGAAACATCGATATAGAATCTCGTTATCCTCGTTTCGTTACCTGCTTTAACGAAAGAAAAGCCTCCGGAGACCTCCACCTCCTACGATCTACTCTACTCTACCTTCCATATCTGCGAGTCGAAACTGAGACCGAAATGAGATTAGATGCAATATCTACTTTCTATCTACCTAATCCTCTACCTCGAACGAAGCTACGAATGATGACGATTATGATATGACCATGGTGACGATGATGATGATGATGATGACGGTGATGATACGAAGACACGATGCAAACTGCGATGGATGGATTGTTACCCACTTCTTGTTATTTCTCTTGTTTGTTTCTCTTGGCGTTGGACGGAACGGTTGGGACTTGGTTGAGATGGACTGGAATGAAATGGTTTATGTTTACGTTTACGTTTTTGCGATGATTTAAATGTGGGATGTGATCGTCACGGAAAATGGAATTGGGTGGTTGTCTTCTGTTACTGTTACTGTTTCTATTTCTTTGTTTCTTCTGTTTCCGTTCGTCAATACAGTCCTCATGATGAATGCAGATCTCAGGTCGCTGGTTCTCGCTCCATATTTATTCTTGGGGAGTTCCCGGGCTGTACGTAGATTGTAGAGAGAAGTTACAGAGTCTACCTACTTACCTAGGTACCTAGGCTAGGTACCTACCAAAGGCAGATTCGGCATACAACTACCTAAAAACAAAGGGTAAAAGGCGTATGGTATATAGGTAAATATGTTCACCCCCTTAGATTGGGTTTGTAGGTTGTTTTGTTCGTAGGTAGGTCTGATTGATCGATCGATACACGGATGGAAAGATAAACAAGAAGGTAAAAGGAAGAAAGGATGAAAGGGAAGAGGAGAAAAATAGGAAAATACAGGACGAGACGAGCCAGGATGAGGTCGGTGACTAAGTACCTGCCTGCCTACTATCCGGTGAGAAAGTGGTACATAGACCCTAATTCAGGGATCCAAATAGAAAGCTAGATATCGATAAATAGATAAATATGCAAAGGCCATGGATTTTGGAATGCTCCCCGTGAGCAGCAGGATTTCAGGACCAACAGTTGAAGAATATGTAGCTAGAAAAGCCAAAAAAAATGGTTTCCCTTGCTGGATCGTTCAACCAACAGCCAGGAATTCAAACCAAGCCAATCGTGACGTTATGTTATGTTATACCAAAAAGGCTATCAAGAAGAAAGTGACAAGAAGAGAAAAAAAAATCCAATGTTCAGAAAAAAACTAGTAGAATCCGCTCAATCGATCAATCAAGCTCATACATACATCTTCGTTTCGTTGCAACGGGCGTCATGCATAGAAAGGCAGCAGTAAGAGCAGAAGAGGAGACGGGAGCTTATCCAGCCTCCTTTTTGGAGTTTACTCTTTTACTCCTCCATCCTGCCAAAAACACCGTCGTCATCATCATCCCCGTTAACCGCGTGATGACGGCTGTTGCTGCTTCCAAAATCGACATCGTCGTTGCGATCGCGTCGCCGTCGAGACTCCTGATCTCGATCGACATCTGCGTCCTCCATCCTGACCTCTCTCTCGTCGGAGATCTTGTATGATAGGGACGGATTCAGGGAGGAGAAGTAGAGGGAAGTCGTGGGCGTGGATTCGGGCAACGGGATTGACGCCGCTGCGCTGCTGGACAGGTTGTTACCGTTTAGGCTGCTGCTGACGCTGCTCTGGCCGAGGAAGCGGGCGGGCAGTGGTGGTACCGGAGGCACGTCGGGCGAAGACATGCGCACCGGCCGTGAGCGCGGGGTGCCGAAGTTGCAGAGGCCGATGGCCGCGGCCAGGTCGGCCTCGTCGTCTTCCCCGGTCTCGGTGTCGACGGACGAGGGCCGCGTGTCGGTGCTGGACTGGCGGGNGNGGGNGAAAGCGGGGGAGTGCAGGGGCGCACTGCTGGTGGTGAAGGAGCTCGAGGGCACGGATTGGTACGAGTGCGAGAAGGACGAGTTGCTGGTGACGCTGAAGCGCTTCCCTCCTCCATATCCTTCCTCGCCCATCGGGGGAGGCGTCGTTTCCGCTGAGCTGAGGCCGCCGCGGAGTTCTGACGACGCCGCCGGGGATGCGGACGAGCCTTCGGATTCCGCCTCACGAGATTCCGCTGCCGCCGCTGCGGAGGCGTCCTGGTTCATGTTGATCAAGACGGTGGCCGCTTCCAGCAATTGGACTTGCTGGTGCTTGGAGATGAGCAGTTTCGAGGTGTAAGCCCACGCAGGGTCATGTTCCCACCTAGCCAAACAATGACATGTCAACCAACCTGGGCCACAACAGGGAGAGTGATAGGAGAAGGGGGAGGGGGGAGAGAGAAGCAGGACATGCAGGGAGCCAGCATGGACATGAGAGCAGCATGCTCCGTTCTCGAGCCAGGCGGCAGGAGGACGACATCATGAGGTGGGGGCATACGCACATATGCTTGGACAAGCAGCTGCTATGCTTATACCCCTTCCCACAACGCTCGCAGCGGAGTTCGCCCGCGACCCGCTTCCCTTCGCCCCGGATCAGGTGTGACCCTTCGCTGGCCCGGCGGTTGCGGTTCTTGGTGCTGACCGGCTTCCCGACGACGGGGGCACCGCCGTCCACGGCCGTATTGTTCCCGTCGGGCGTTGTCGACTGGGGGGAGTGCTTGCGACCGACGGCATGGTCGTTGACGCTTCGCGAGAGGTAGGAACCCAGCCCGGAGGAGGATCCCAGGGAGCTCGACTCCAGGCCCTTCCGGCCGCTGAGCCCGCGACGGTGAGACGACGAACCCATGGGGATTCCGACCGATTCACCATTACTGTCCTTGCCGCTATTCAAGGTCGCGGCCACGGCGGCAGCGGCATTGGCGGCGGCCGTGGAGGTCATGCTCTTGCGGCGGGTGACCCGATGGTTCGGATTGACGGCCCCGAGCGAGACGGAGTGCACATGGTGACGGGAGCTGCTGGTGCTCTGGCGGACGGGGACACCGGCCTGTGCGAACGGGCGTGAGGACTCCTGAGGATAGACGATCCGGCGTCAGCATCACGGTCGGGCAGCCTCAGATGTGAAAGAGAGGACGGGGGAGAGGGAAGGAGGGAGGAGACCGGTCGGAGGTCACCTTGAAAGATGCCATGGTGCGAGCCGGCTTCTCAGACCGTCCACCCCTTGCAGGACACGGCTGGAGCGTAGAGGGACAGGGGGAACGGAGAACCGGGCAGCGCGATGAACGAGAGACGGAGCACGAGACGGAGCGTGGTCAATTGGGCGTGCAGATGAGTCGGGACGAGCAGGTTGGGAGAGGGAGCAGGACGAGCAGGAGGAAATTCGAGGGAGAGTCCGTGTAGGCGCAGGGGCGGCGAGGAGGTCAGGCGTCGCGAGCAAGCTTGCGGCCTGTCCAAATAGCTCGGGCTGTGACTGGCAATCTGCGGGGATCGCGAGCACGACGGCGTCGATGCGAGAGGAGACGATATGCGGGGGGTGGGACGGGCGGAAGCCTGGAGAGGGCTCTGGTCGGACGGGTTTCTCTTTTATTATTTTTCTTTTTTTTATTTTTTTTTGTTTAGACTTTTTTTTGTCCCCTTTGTGTGTGTTCCCCTGTGCGTGCCTTGGAGAAGAGCAGCGTCCCTGGCTAGGCGACAACACAGCGAGGGCCACGACGCCAGATCGATCGGTCCGTATACACCAAGCCAGGCCCACCCGATGTCATGATGCCCTCGTCTCGTCCGGATGCGCTCTCCAGCCAGTGCTGCTCCACCGGCGGCCTCAGGAACGCCCGTCCGCGGCGGTGGAACCACCCGGTGGGGACCGTCTAGAGTCTACGAGAGAGATGTCGAAACACCGCGAGTCCGGAGGATCGAAGCCTGAGGAAATGCTGAAAGAACACCGCCAGCAGCGTTCTACGGAGAGCATGCCAGGCCCTGCAGCGCCCCGGTCCCTGCCCAGCCGCTTCCGTTGTTTCTATTCTTGTGCTCTCGTGTTGAGTCATGGTGTCATCACCCCGTTCCCTGCCTGGTTCTTCTGTGTCTCCTTCGCTTCTTTGACTGGGCCGTAGAATAAATATCAAATAATCATAGTGGTCCTGCAGCAACCGATCGCCGTGTTGCCTGCCGATCACCCGCTGGCGCCTCGAACAGACCACGTAGCCCGATCCCGTCGTCCTGGAGCGCCGTCCTCCGTCGTCTTGTTTGCAGCACCTGTCACGCTCCATCTGCACATCATGCGGAAAGCGACCGAAGCACCTGTGTCCAGTATACACAGTCACTGCTCCTGTCTGTCCACGAGCGCTCCACCACCCACACACCGTCCCACGGGATCGCCCGCTGGAGCTCGCCACCGGGGGAGAAGGTTCCCGACACGTCGACCCGTTTCATCGGGAGCCGCGTCCGTTGAAACACGTCCCCAGTCTACGACGGATCTGTGCAATGATAGCAGTGATAATAATACAATGCCTTTGTGCGGCGTCTTTCTCCGCTAGTGCCTGCCCCTTGCACCTGGTCCGTCCAGGCTAGCAGCGCCTAACGATGCAAGATGAGAGGCCAGCGGAAGCTCTAACTGATCCAGATAGGGGAGAGAAGTGGCCGGTGCTATCCGAGCTGTCTAGAACGATACAAGTATACGAAGTACGGGGTAGACGATGTGATCCTTCTCCCCATACGAGTCCTCCCTACCGCTGGGCAAGGCTTGTCGCCTTCCTTGGCCTTCTCCAAGTCTGCCGAAAGGGGAGACGTCGTGCTGCTAGCGGCCGTGGCTTGCTCCAAGAATGGATCCGGGGTCGGTCTTCTCCACCATGCTCGAGACCTGCCATCTTGCATCTCCCTAGCTGGAGATCCTCCAGCGCTGTCGAGATGCCCTGCACCTCCGTCCTGGCCAGGCGCTCCCAGACCATCCCTAGTTCTCCTGCTGCAGGCCAGCGGGGAATCGAGCGTTGCTGTGCTGTCATTTGTCTACCACGTGTTGACGGTCAATCAGTTATGCAGACCGGTGACGCGGCGCTGCGGCCCTGATTGCCATGGCGTCCATGGTGGTTCCTTGTACCTTTCACTTTTCCTGAAGATCTATCAGCTTTATTATTCTTGCTGAAGATGATTTGAATCTCCTCCATCCTCATACACTCTGGTCGTTAATGTGATGGAACCCTTCCCCCAGGTTGAGCATGACGCTCCTCAACCTCCGCAGACTCAGACCCCCAGCAGTCTATCATCGCCACCACCACCACAACCACAACCATCACGATGGCTGTCCCAAGCATCCCGTTCCTTCACTGCCCCCGCAGCAGCAGCCTCTGGCCGTCTTCTGAGGAGCGCGTCCCTCAAGTTCCTCGAGTCCAACCCGCCCAATGGCATGTGGCACGCAACCGGCGAGATCGCATCCCGCGCTCCCACCATCGATGAGATCCGCCGCGGCAGCTTCACCGCCGACGGATGGACCGAGGAGGGCCAGATGGAGCAGCGGGGGAACTCCCCGCTGGACATCCATCGCCGCAGGCTGTCCAGGACCAGCTCGTATGCGCGCCGTGCGGCTGCTCGCCGCCATTCAGCCGTGCCTTCCACCGCCACGCGGCTGGTTATACCGGAGACAGTGTCCCCTCGAGTCTCCGAATCCCACGAGCGCGGCCTGGGAGAAGAGCACCGGGTCAAGGACGAGGTGCCGGTACAGACAGAGGAGCTGAGACAAACGGAGGAGCTGATTCAACACGAAAAGGAGCCCAGTCAGATCGGCCCAGACGAGACGGGGACGTATCCCAACGGATACCGGTTCCCTCCCAAACACACGTTGAAGGAGTCGATCATGATCGGCCTGAAGGCGTGCTTACGCTTCGTTCCGACTCCGTTCGGCCTTCTCGTGACCATCTACAGCCTCAACATCGTCGGCTGGGGTGCCATGATCTTCTTCCTCCTGATCAACGCCGCCCCGGCCATGTGTCACCCGTCCTGCGACTCTGACGACTCGCCCAGGAAGAAGTGGATCGAGATCGACTCCCAGGTCCTGAACGCCCTATTCTGCGTCACGGGCCTGGGACTGATCCCCTGGCGGTTCAGGGACCTCTACTGGCTAATCCGATGGCGGGTGTTCAAGGACCACGACGCTCTGCGCAGACTCGCGGGCATCCATCGTACCTGGTACAGGCTGCCGGGAAGTGACACAGTGCCGGAGGATATCGGGCCTCCTCCGCCGCCATCATCATCATCGTCATCATCATCATCATCATCACGCACAGAAGAGAACAACCCTCTCTACACAGCTGAGGACCTCAACGGGCTCCGACAAAACCCCGCTCTGCCCCTCCCTCCAACATCCATCCCGCCTGCACCGCTAACAGGCGTGCGCTCACCGCCCACAAGGCCCCAGTGGCTCCTCGACCTCGTCGTCTGGCTGTACGTCTGGAACACGCTCTTCCAGATCTGCCTCTGCGGGCTCATGTGGGGCATGAACCGGTTCACCCGACCTGTCTGGGCCGTGGGCTTATTGATCAGCCTCGGGTGCTTGTCCGGCATGGTTGCGGGGGTCGTGGTGTTCGTGCAGAGCAAGGCCATCAAGAAGGTGGAGGGGATTCCTGTGGAAGAAGGGGATGAGGAAGCGTCAAGTGATGATGACGATGTTGAGAACGGGAAGGGGAATGAGAATGGGTCCGAGGGTCCCAAACCGGGACGGAAGAGCTTGCTGCTGAAGAAAACACGGAGGCGGCGTGGCTCGCAGTGGTTTCAGAGGCATTAATTACAAGCGTTCTTTTTTCCCTTTCGGAAGTTTGGTCGATCTTGAATAGTACTGCATTGGAAAAGTCCGCTTTTAATAAAAAGTCTTGTCTTGGTGTAATCTGTATGTTACATACAACACAAGGTACCCTGTTTTACTAGTTCTGACATTCAACTTCAAGGTTCTCGTCGAAAGTTATGCCATCATATACAAACAGAACACCTACGTGTGTCGCTAGTGCTTCGTATGTATGTACAAGGGCTTTTGGGCTGTGGATGACGGGGAAGGAGAATTTGCTCTCGGCCAGGTCCTAGCAAAGGCCCTTGTGCATGGCATTGGGCGTCGCTGCGCGGGTTCTGGTAGTTGTTGCAGATCTGGAGGAGATCTTGCCTATTGTGTCGATTAGGGGACTTAGGACTAGGTCGCTAGTACCGGACGTGGAGTTATCAATCAATCCCGTATTTCCACAAGCGCCTTTTCCGGCAAATTAAACGTAGATGGTTTTTTTTGCGGGAGCTTTTCCGACTGCGTGAGCCTGATGGCCAGCCTGAACAGATCTCCTGTCTTGTTTGTTCTTCGCCATTTCAAGTCAAGATACTCCTTTTCGCTGGGACAGCAGGTGATGGAATCTTCGCCAGAACAGATCCAGACTCTGTTCCACGGTGCAGATTATTAATAGCGCGGGCCTTGACACGGGTGGTAAAAAAAAGCAACAACAAGGGGCCAGTGGATATTGACAATGTACTGTATATATAGAGAGAATGATGGCGGTATCATGTTAAGCAACTAGGACCAAGCTCTGTGAAGGACTTGATGACATGAAACTGAGTCGGTTACGGAATAGTAAGTATGGAGTAGTACTCCGCAGGAAGATGTCACACAATCTTTGGCCTCTCTCTCTGGGAGGTGGGAAATTAAAAAAAAAGGAGACAGTACGACTGAGATCTTGCTGGAACTTTACTTCCATTTATATACATGCTCGTCGATACACGAACAACTTCTGGCGTGGCATCACACAAAAGATCCCTCGGTGCTGGCGCATACTGGACACCATTTCCATAGCATCATACGGCTTTTTTCCCCCTAAATACTTGCCCCAATTGGATAATACCATGCGGTGTCATCGTCTGCAGAGTAAGGGCCAATCTGTACTAAGATCAGATCAGATCAAACTTGCCTCAAACTGGGGGGTTGGATCCATATTTCCTCTGGACCGTTTCTGTACAACTACATATTGAGACCCGTGCTACGCAAAGGTGCGAATATCTCCCGTTTCTACTGGCCCGTACGAAATTTTTGACTTCTCCTGGACTTGAGGAGTACTTTCCGATGCAACAGGTACTAGATAAGATGTATATGTGCTCTGCCTATCACGCGCATGCGAAACCCCACCAGAGAAGCTGTGCATCATATGTCCGTGATTGTGGTTACTCGGAGGACAAAACCAGCTCACATCTCTTTGCAGGACAAGAATATAAGAGCAGCGATGGTATGCTGTACGGACGGATGCATTAGCATACTCAGACTACCCATGATCACTAATGAATAATTCGAAAAAGTAAGAGACATTGACCATCATCCTAGAAGCTTTTTTTTATTTGGAATACAATAAATTATAGCAGTATATGACCTGCACGACAAGGACAGTTTTTGAAGAGCCAAGGCCACAGGCGACGTACGCAGCTCGCCTTGCGTAAATCAGTTAATTTTCTAACGGATGCAGATCGTCAATGTCACAGCCGTCGAAGAAAAACGACGGCCTTTTGCCAGCGTTACTGGCTCATATCCAACGCGAATATGTGATCACCTGGCGGCTGCTCGAGTCAAATAAAAAGGCCACCTTCGGATGCTTCCTCATGGGCCTATTCGCGAGACTCTTTGCTACTCCTCTTTCATCGACCACATTCATGAGACTATTGCTCAATTCCCTCATCGCTGCTTTTATCTATGCCTACACCTTTGATATCGCGAACCAAGCAACGTCAGTGTCGGAAGACGCGGTGAGCAAGCCTCGTCGGCCGATCGTAGCCGGCCTCATGGGCATGGACCAGGCATACCGGCGGTGGTGGATCAGCTGGGTCCTAGGCCCGATGGCGATATACGCGCTGTTCGGAAAATGGGCCGCTCTCCATCTCGTTCTCTGGGAGGCGTGGACCACCTTCTGCTACGTGTGGCCCAAGATCAACCACTGGTTCTTCCGCAACGCTTTCTCGGCGGTCGGAATCATATCGCTGCTGCGATTGCTGAACGCGGTCGTCTGCGACTTTGCCCCCGAATGGGATATGGACGTCAAGCCCGATCTGGCTGTTTCCCTTTGGCTCATGTTCACAGTCCACGTGCAGGAGTTTCACGACGTGGATGGAGATCGGACCTCCAGTCGGAGAACGCTTCCACTGGTCCTCACGCCTGCGGGGGTGAAGAAGCTCCGGATGGCAACGGCGTGTTTCCTCGTATCGCACGGTTCTCTGATTTTATTATGGACTTGGAATTACTGCAGCGGCCCCCAGCACTGCGGTTCTATGCCCTTCTTCACTGGACTGGCGCACTTCGCGGTGGCCTCCGTTATGGCGTTTCGGACAATAAGGTCTACATCGAAAGAGATGGACGAGGTGACCTACTTCAATCACTACCATGCCGCGGCATTCACATTGTTCATTCATCTGACTCAGCTGTATTTTTTAGGTAAAACACAGCCCGCTTAGCAGGTCTAGCAATACACATATGATGAAAGGGGCAAAATTGACTTGCCTTTTTTTCCGATAGCCTGGCGGCCTCCGCAACAAGACCCCTGGGCCCGGCTCCTCTCTGGAATCCCTATACTACTGCTACTAGATTAATCGATCTACTTCACGTACTTCGCCTATTAATTAATCTCCATGTCCGTGTATTCCGTAGAACCTCAGATTCTCCGCTGCGATGGGCATCGGAATGAAATGGAGAGTTCGCCGAACGAATACAACGATCTGCAATCAGACTATGGCTTTCCGTTCACCCAGCTGGAGAATCGTCTAGTCTGGACAAGATATTCTGGGTTTTATTTTTAAGAAGGTGCTGTCAACAATGTCCCTGTGAGAGCAATTAAAAGAATATAAAAGGATGAGATGGAGATGAGCGAGCGAGAGATGGAGGGTGTACAGTACATGGCTTAGGGCTGAAGCTGCGTATATAATTTTCCGAATCGGGAAGGCCATGCCCCACGTGGACGCGGGAAAACTAACCGTTTCCAGCGATTCACGGCCCCGATTTTACCAGATCGAGAAACCCTCATACTGCCCGCGCGATAATTCTTCTTGCTCTACATCTTTCACTTGCGCTCTTGACTTCTGTTTTCATATATCCTTTCTTTTCCTTCAATTCTTTATTTCAAACAGATTTTCACGAACTTTACGACATACGATACACATCCTGAATACTTCCTCAAGTTCCCACGGAATACCTCCGAAAAATGCTCCACTCCCGCATCCGACCCCTCCCCCGCCGTCACCAACGACAAGACCTCTCCTCCCCCTCAACAGCCCCTCCCCCGGACCTCCGGGATGAAGACGAAGCAGACCTAGACCAGCCCGAAGACCTCTTCAGCACCTTCCTCCCCCACCTCTTCCCGGACGACACGCCCTCCTTCCACGGCGACCCGGGCCAGCGCCTCCTCTACACCTCCCCGCGCTACGGCGACCTCGAGATCATGGTCCCGAGTTACCCGGGGCAGAGCGAGAAGCGGACAGAGGAGATCGCGGCGGGCGTTGTAGTGGAAGGAAAGAGGAACGAGGTGGACGAGAAGAGGAAGCTGTTTGCGCATTTCTTGTGGAGCGCGGCGATGGTGGTTGCGGAGGGGGTGGAGAGGGATGATGAAGACGATGATGATGCGGACACTGGGGTAGATACAGACAGAGAGGATAGGGGGATGTGGAGGGTAAAGGGGGAGAGGGTGTTGGAGCTCGGTGCTGGTTAGTATATTCCTCTCTCTGCCCTCTGCTCTATCTGTCGCTGCTACCTGTCTACAAATGTCCACCACCTATGTACTGTACATACATATCTACATAATCCCTCGTAGGCTGCCATCGTTTTCATATATCCGTACATAATATGCACCCTGAACATTCCAATAAAAGGAAAAGAAGAAAGTATCTAACGCATGTCCTCCGCTCTTCACGCTCCTCATAGGCGCCGCACTCCCCTCGATCATCAGCGCCCTCGCCCACGCCTCCTCCGTAACCATAACCGACCACCCCTCGTCCCCCGCCTTCACCGGCGCAATCGACCACAACATTGCGGCCAACATCCCGACGGACCTACGGCCCAGGGTCTCCGCAGTGCCGCACGAGTGGGGGGTCCTCGACACACCCTGGGCGGTCGAGAACAAGGGCCGCTTCACACGCATCATCGCCGCGGACTGTCTCTGGATGCGGTCGCAGCACGAGAATCTGGTCAAGACGTTCCTGTGGTTCTTGCCGAGTGACCCCGACGAGGGCAGGGTGTGGATCGTGGCAGGCTTCCATACCGGAAGGGCCATCGTGGCGGGGTTCTTCGAGACCGCGGTGGAGATGGGGATGGTGATCGAGCGGATCTACGAGCGGGATTTGAACTCCGGGGGCGAAGACGGGCGTGAAGTGCGGCGGGAATGGACGCCCGTTCGGGAGGGAGAAGGGCCGGAGAATAGGAAGAGGTGGTGCGTTGTTGCGGTGTTGAAGAGAGGGAGTTAATCTTAATCGGTCTTCATATTGCGAGGAATGGGCCAGGCAGAGAAGATTTTTGAGGATCTGTGATCATGTACAGTACATATTTAGATAGATATACCTTATTTTAGAGCTCATATTCCATGAAATGAGAGGTCCGGACATGCATATCTGTCTGCATTGGAGGCCTCCAGTTCTATCATCTAGCTAATGATAATGATACACACAGAATCCAGATAAAAAACCGAGAAATCAAAGAGAAAAGGAGGCGTTAATCCCCTCCTCTCCTCCTAAAGCAGACCGTACACACGCCCTGCCCTTCTTGCCCGCCAAACCGGAACCGCGGATACTCCACACGGCCCCAGACGTACAGTCCATCCTGCCCTTGTTCCTCCTTGTCCAAACCGCCCGTAAACCACCGGACCAGTTCCTCCTCGGTCCAGTTACAGCTCGTGACGACAACGAACCCGCCCTTGCGGACCAACCGGTTCACGACACCGGGATACCGTTCACAGACCCGTCTCTGGACGACCCGGGACGTACCCTTTCCTTCCTCCTCGACGACCTCGTCCGACAGCGACACGGCATCGAAGGTGCCCTTGTCCAGGACGATGTCGAACCCTCCCTTGTCGTAGGGGAACCAGTCGAGCGCGTTCTTCCCCTCACCGATCTCCTCCCTGGTCAACGCATCCGTCGAGTTGAGGATATCCCACACCTCGAACCGGATCTCCGTGTGCGTCTCGGGCACAGGGATGGCCTCCACGGCGCCCGCGCCCGCGTCCCCCGCGACAACGACGTCGTCCTCCTCGTCGTGCTCATTCTCCTCGTTCGCCTTCTCCGCCCTCTCCACGCTGGCGCGGGAGGCAGACTCGGTGTCGGAGTCGTCATCCGACTCGTATGCGGAATGCAGCTTCAGCCGCTGCAGCTCGCGGGCGAGCTCCACGCTGCGCGGCGAGTAGTCCACGCCGACCATGGGGCCCCGGAACCCGCCCTTCTTCCGCAGCAGCGCGAGCATGCTCCCGTTGCCCGTGCCCAGATCGAGGATGCTCGGCTGGGCCTCCCGCGCGCTGGGCTGCATGGCCGAGGGCTTCTTCGCGCCCCTCTGGGTGGCGGGGACCGTGTTGCACGGCGCGAGCGGGAACTCGCGGGACGTCAGGAAGCGCAGGACCTTCCTGGGCGCATCGTGCTCCGTGAACCACGAGGTTCCCGGGTCGTCGTCGTCGTCCACGTCCTCGTCCTCGTCTTCGTCGACCTTGTTGGTGTCTCTCTCTTCTTCTCCTCCTTCGGCTATGTATTCCGCCGTCGGGGGTGCCTTCGCGCCGGGTCTTCGTTTGTTGGACAGGTGCGCCAAGGATCTCTCGTAGAATGTCTCCCAGCTATATGTACGTATATGTACGTTGTGTGATTCGAATTAACGATAATGATCCAGCAATAAGCCCTTCACGATGTTTGGAGGAGGGAAAAAAAAAAAAAAGATTCAGCGATGTCGAAGGGCAAAGCCAGAACAAAGGCTGTAGAAGCGCGAAGACTGAGGGGCATGGTGGGGTAAGGCACACAGAAAACAGACAAGCAAGATCGAGTAACTTACTATTCCTTCGTACCCAATTCGCTTGGGGGGAGAAGCGGGGGATGATCGTCCCCGGGCGCTGCTTCTGTCGAGGCCATTGTGTGTGTTCTTGGTGATTTAATAATAATACTCTGTTTGGACCAGAAAGCGGTTAACTTAGTCCTTCGGATATGACGTCTAGCTCGCTTGGCATGATTGGCTGGTGACAGCGCAAAGCCCCCGTGACAAAGTATCTTAGTGATCTACAATTACTGGTCAAAAAAGCATACATCTTATCAGAATGTATTTTTCAAACTTGACAGAAGATTCCACTACGTCGGGAAAAGAACAGCACATTGGTCAACACTTCCTTGGATTTCTGCAGTGATTGCAGGTATCTTGCTAGGTACTCATGCACTTCGCGCTGAAAACTGCTGCTTCTGGCTCATGAATGCATAAAATCGACATGAACTGAAAAGAGATCAGAACAAGAAGCGAACGAAGTGAAGGAAATTAGAAGAAAGGAATGAAAGAGAAGAAGGAGGGACACAGTAAAACAGTACAAGCGAAGACCAAAGTAAACCCACTAATATTACAGTTACCAGGCGCAGTGGCCCTTTTTGGCACTCCCGAAACGCCTAAATCAAAGACCCAGCACCATGATAGTCAAAAAGTGATAGCATGCAAGTAACGAGAAAAGATCCCAAAAAGCCCGAGGAGGCAGTAATGCAGTTGGAAAAAAAAATCAAAAAAGCCCAACGACAGCAAAGCCCGCTTTGGTCATGAAGCTCATCCAGTAAGAATGCATATATGCAACTCTTACCGTTAGAAGAATAAAAAAATGTGGAAAAAAAAAATAAATCCAATCATCTAATCGTTCCTCTTCGGGCTTTATTCCCAGAGAATTGCCTATGAGGAGGCCTCCTTAAACCGTTAACCCAATCCTAAAGGAATTCGTCAATATTTCTCATGATAGGCTCGTTCCCTTGAGGAGGCGACCTAGGATCAGCTTCGTCCTGTCCAAATCTGAATGGACTGTAAGGGACGTCTCCCGCCAAGTCACCCGCAAGGGTGCGTGAAAATGGCTTAGCCATAAATCCTGCTGCTCTAGGCGAAAAGAGTGAAGGCGTTGGTGGAAGATCTTTCATGAAAAGATCCATATGCATCGACGGATGGCGGACAAATTCGGTTTTTCGAATGTTGGACTCATTTTCGGGTTGGTTATGCGGGGTATCAACAGCGTGATAGCCTTCCCTGAGCGGAAGCGGTCGTGGGGACACACTCCGTCTCTCTGAAGCGGTAGAGGTAGGCACATCCAAAGTACGGGAAGGTTTGGCCGAGTGACCCAGTCTGCCACCCTGGGAATCAGTGCCACTGCCGGGCTCCGTCGCCACGGATTGCTTGGAAGCATCCTGTATCGGCTGTGGTGATTCTGTAGTTTGCTTACTTCCGCCAGACACAAACCATTCTGCGGGTGGAGGTTTCGACGGGCCTCCACGGAGCACCCTTGCACGGAAATCTGTGAGTTGGTAGATGAGACTCATATTAGGACCAACCCAACAACTCCTCCCCTTGACAATGCCATACATGGCATTGAAGTCAAGGTGGTGATTCTTGTATAACCCGTATGCTATCACGAGAGAAGCTGATCGACTAACCCCAAGTTGACAATGGACGAGGACCGTCTTGCCTTTGGACACCCGGTCATCGATTAGTTCACATAGAGGGTAGAGATCATCGAGAATCTCAGAGTTGTGATCCCAACAGACATGGATGTATTCGGGTCCTGGGCGATCCACCTTAGCATTTGTCGGCGTGTCTTCTTCCGCTGGAAGACATTCAAGAGCAGACTTAAAGGATGCATCGGACATCGCAGTTTCCGGTTCCGCTCCTGACTGTCGCTTTGAATCCGACGACGCGCTTCTCAACGTCGACACTACGGTATTATTCTTCGCCGAGCTCTTGGTGAACGGGTTGGCGACCTCCTTCGCCACATTCACAACAACATCAAACCGTGAAGCTTCCTCTTTCGTTGGTTCCAGATACAGGTAAACACCCGAATCATAGATCCGGATAGGACCGTCTGGATAGCCGCGCTCGGGTTTCTTGGTCGACTCCCTGGAGTACAGATGATCATCCTCTTCTTCTAGATCGTGAAGTACTTCTTTGCGAGAGATGACCTGGGACGAAGAATCGTCCTGCCATGCACCCCGCGTCGTCCCTGTCCCGTGCTGGGTGGAGGGTCGTGGTAACTGCATGCCGCCAGGTGGTGCAGTAGACGGCGAGCAGATGGACGGTAAGGAAGGTGATGATTCGATATGCCGTAACGACCGTATGCGAGGAGTGGGGGGGACCATGTCTGTGGGATCATTTGAGAAGAAGGACTTCTCCAGACGCGGTGTCCGTATGGTGAGATTCGCAGGTTTTCGTCGTGCTGGTTTGACGGGAGCTTTTATCGGTGAAGGGGGAGCAGATAGATTGTGGGAGGAAGTTGTTTCCATAACGGATGCAGTTGCGATAGTGGGGCGAGAGGACGACGGTGGCGGCACCTTCACTGAGAGGTTTTTGAGGTTACGCGCTCGTCTCCCAGGAGACTCCGAACGCGCTGGGATCGAGGCATTCGGACCAGGCTGCGTGGGAGCGCTCTGAGAGACCGGCTGAGACTGTTTATCGGCATTACTATCAGCCGGCGACATGAATTTTGGACACGGCAATGGCATCGACGAGGGAGAGTCTGGCGATGAGCTCGGTGAAGTGTCTGTACCCGTAGGGGAGTCGAACGTAGAGATGGTGCTGGTTGGTGATGAGTCGGTCGACTCTGAGGCTTCTGATGAGATGCTCTGGCGATGTGGTAGGGGAAGAGAGGGCTTTGCGGTCGAAACGGCAACCGGCGAGGTCCGCCCCAAGGGGTGTGTTGCCACGCCCTCCTCTCTCCTTCCAGCCCTCAAAGCCGAGGACATCCCTCCAAACACTGACATGAACGATGGAAACGAGGCCGGCAAGGGCGGCGAACTCGTCTGGACTGGCATGTTGGATCGGGATAGCGCGCGCAACCTGCGTTTCAACGGAACAACCTTCTCAGGGACACTTCTCTTCTCAAACGCCTGTGCAAGCATTGACGTATGATTATCGCATCCAGATATGTGTGATGACAACAAAATGTCGAACTTGCTACCTGCGCAAACGACCTGTTCAATGGGTGACAATCAGCCTCCGTTGTCCTGCATTGGGAACGCACGACACAAGGGCAGACCCATCGAAGAAGTGGGCATCAAGATTGGAGCATCGAGAGAAGGATATAGACCGGGATATATGTTCGAAACAGGAACAGTGAGAAGATGACAGATAGGAAAGAAGACGGTCGAAATCATGCAAGGCAGACTCAGCAACAGGCCCGAAGGACACGACATACCATTCAATGTCAACGAAGCGTCGCTCTTGACTCAATTACACTAACGCTACAAGCAATGCTGAAAAAGAAAGACCTGCAAATAGACAACACAGCAATGCGCTGCGGCAGGTGGTAGTCCTGTGGGCAGTGATGGCTCACTGTGCCCAGCAGGATGGGGGAAGATTATCGCCCGCGCTCGCGATGAGCCTTGGAACAGTCGTTCCTCCGGGGAATGACCACAAAGTGAAACGAGAAGGAGTAGGGAAGGGGGTGGGGGGAAAGGAATGAGGACGGTCGACGACCGCGCGGAGGGCAGAGCTGCTGGTCGGAGAGACGCCCTTGGGGTCGACGACGCTTGGTATCGAGAAGAAGTTTTCTCGAGCGACCAGACGCCCGCAGCGAGGAGTAGAAGGACTGGAGTGAGCGAATCGCAAGGACGATCTGTGGTGGGGAGCAGTCCCCGGTCAGCCAAAAGCGCTTCGGCCCAAAAGCAGCCAATGGAGGGGGGCGGAGAGGCAGGAGGGCAGTTAGCGGCATCGACTGCAGCTCTAAATTTAGCCGCCACACCGGGCGTGTGGGAGGCTGGAAGGGCCACCAGCACGCAACCAGATGCCCACCAACCCGCGGGCGTCGCGAACCGCCCGCGTCCCGTTTTCCAGACCCCGACGAACCGTGCAAAAAAAAGCCAGGCTGAGTCCTCCTCTTTCACCGTGGGCACCACCCATGCCCCGCAGGCAGCACCGCCTCCCAGAAAGGCTGAATAGTAGTGGACGGAGAGGATGGCTCGTACCTTTCTCAACGTGCTAGGCGGCAGCGGTTCCTGGTCCAGGCAGGATTCTCAATGCCTCCATGGGATTGTGAGGATGGCTGTTGGAACAATAATGCGCACGGAGATGGTCCAACGCAACGCCTTTGTCGAGTCGCGGGCGGGCGGGAAAGCGCCGGTTTCTTCTATTCTTCCAGAACGGGACCGACGGTTCGCAGCACCGTAGTCTAGCCCTCGTTCTCCAGAGGGCAGACTCACTCAACGGGGGGAATTGATAAAGCTGCAGCTGTGAATATAGCGAGACAAGTGTCAAACCCGCCCAGCGTTGATGTGACAGCTCTGAACCCCAGCACTACTGTCGAGCCATCCTCGCACAGTCGCGACGAGCGTATCGTACGGGGCACACGGGGAAAAGTCACGTCAACGCTCCGTTTCCCGTATGTATAAAAGAGTGTCTATATTATATAAAAAGTCTTGCGTTTGTGGAGATTTAAGGTTCGAAGCAGAGAAAAAAAACCAAAAGGGAAAAGGAAGCAGAAAGGAATTGAAAGGGATGAATGATTGGCTCGCGAAAAGGCGCCTGGATGGCAATCCGCCCTGTGTAGTGTTTTGCTACGGATTGAAACGACAAAGACTGACAAGGCTGCCGTCCCTTGTCACAACGGGAACCCCTGGACGTCAGCCATGGGGAGGGGCCAAGTGCGGCACAGGCCTGGCGCTGCCTCGGCGCCGGCGTGGTACGTGAGATGCAGCAGCAGCAGAGCGACTCCGGAGTCCGGAGGAAATGGGACCAGCGGCACCAGGAGCCCGGCCAGGCTGGCTACTGCAGCGCAGGGTGAACACTCTGAACGGCCATCCTCGCCTGACGCCATCGTGGTTGCTTCTGGCTTCAGGCTTGACGCAAGACCGGCATGGCGATTCGTGGCTTCGCGGCCTGTCTGGAATTTCTGAAACACGCCGAGCCCCCGGCCAAGAGCGGGCGACGCGCGCTAGGCTCGCCACCAAGTCACGTGCATGGCCGCGCGTGTCTCACTCCCTGTCGATCAGACGCCTGCGTCCTCCCCTTTTCGATCGTCCCGGGTCTCAGATCGTCGAAGAGCTGAGATCCTTCTCCTCCAACCTGCTTCCTGGCACAGGCAGTGCGTCACCGCTGCTGTCGACTGCTGGAGAACTTGAATTGTGAACCAGACCCGCCCGCATGGTTCGCTTGGTCTGATGTTCTTGCTGCGCCTCTGCTCCGGTACGGGGTAGACGGCTCGTGTGACCCTTGTCCCAGACAGCTCCTCCCGTCAATCGCAATATATCAAGTAAGTTGACAGAAAGTTTACACCGGTGTCCTTGGCCAGCGGCCTCAGCGGCTGTGCCTTACGAGAACCCTCGTCGTCTCCCACGTGGCTGGCCGAAAGTCCCAGATCGGAGGATGCCTACGGAGTATTTTCCGCGGACTTGGCGCTCGAGCAGTGATGGCCACCCTCGCATCAGATATTCGCACCGTACTGCATCTCTGCTTGCATCAGATATCGCTCATACAGTACTCGATGCTGCAACAGAGCCCGGGTGTAACTCCAGGGATATTGCCCGAAACAGTGGGTTTCCGGAGCAACCGCTCTCATTTTGTGACAACTCGAGCGTTTCAAGGGCCCCTGTCATCGCCAACCTTTATAATAGCGGGCAATTGTAAGGAGCGGATTCATATTGCTGCAAGGTCCAACCCAATTAAGGGTTAATCCGTGTCATACGCAGTGAAAAATCTGCTCAATAAATGCGAGATAGTAAGCTGCCAGACGGCGAGCCACCACCTACGAGCAAGTTTCAAGGAATAGATAATGTGTAATTCCTCTGTGCGGTGCGCACGGTGGTAGGATTTTGACTTTTCTAGCCATGCACGGTCCATTCCCGAGAGGATCAGTCTCTTTTCTCCGCGCTATTCTTGTCCAAGTCAACGACGCACGGTCCACGCCTACGCCTTGACCCTTGCGCTCAGGTTGCCAGTTAGATTGGGGTTCGTATTATTCTGCCGAACGTCGCACCGTGCATGACATGTGGCTGCAGACGCGGTGCACGACATGAAAGATTGATAAGGTCTCCGGGTACCTGGGTAAATTATCAAGCGGGCATGTAGAGTCCGCAACAGCGGCTCGACATTGTCAATGGGGTTGTGACGTCACTCGAACGAGACTATTGAAATATTGCTGTCATTGCAATTAAATTAAGACACGTTCCATTCTCAGTAAATGTGCACGGTCCAATTCTGTCAAAATTATATTAGACGCGCTTAACTTAAAGAGTGAAAGCCCAAGATGGGATATTTCCTAGAAGAGATTCGTACTCAAATGTTCATTGAATAATGCTAGTAATGAGCCTGCTGCCGCCGGGCAAAATCTGAGTCTACAAAATTGAACAGGAAGACTTTGCATGCACGCTTGGATAATTGTCACTTGCTTTGCGAGAATATATTTATGTGATGCCTGGTACCTACGAATTGCGAATTCTTGCAGCACCTTGTCCAAACCACTCACTAAAAACCGAAGCTCCGTCGTTTGAACAAATCTACGATAACATCCACGTAGATGAGAATAGACCCCAGAAAGGCAAAGATAACACAAGTCAGAGGACCCCCAGGAGTATCGTCGAACCTGCCAGATCCGTAATTAAGACTCAGAGCCTCAGGCCGATATGGTGGGGACCGGATTGGGCACGGTGGATGGAGTGCTACGTAATTCTGTGGGGAGATAGGCCCGCTTGAGATAGGGAGTTATTACGCAGTAAGGGAATACGAGGGTTCACAGATTCAGCCTCATCGAGTCATCAATGGCACGTCAGCACCCAGAGACAGAGTCCAGCTCCGCAGATCAGATAGTGTGTGTGTGCATCCACACAGAGAACAAGTTACTTTCCAAGGGCTTTCTTTCTGAAAGGGCCCTTAGAGGGATAGAATTGACATAGTTTTTACAGTTCTTTTTTTTGGTCGGCAATGAAATAAGAGATACACCAAGGGAATATGCACCGTGCGTACAGAGAGTACTTTGTATGTACTGTACATACCTAACAGATACTATATTATTCACAGCCCGTATGCATCTAATGTTGCATCTAATGTGCTGTGTAATAATAGTCCCTTCAACAGCTAAACATCCATCATCATTGGACATATACTCGGCAAGTTTATTTAGAAGGTTTGCAACTGCTGGCAGCCGCAAAAAGTCCAAAAATAGGCTCCAGGTGTTTCATCTTCCGTTTGAGCTGAGAGTTGAAACACACACACGCAGAGGGCAGCGGGTCCCAGGAAGAAGTTAATTGAGTTTGAACATCCTTGATTTTTCAGCTGCACGACGACATTGAATATTAGGCAACGCGTAGACGTTGAACAAGAGCGGCCTTAATTCACGGCGCATTTTATTTTACTCTTGAGGCTTGCAAAAAGCTGTGGGAATCTACTTATCTCCCTTCTGGCATCTTGCGACAAACGGGTAGGGGAGTCCAAGCGGGATGAGATAAGCAAAACGAAGATTCTTCTGGGCTTGGTCTGCAGGCTTCATGGATGTCGAATCAAAGGAGAGCGCTTTCATTGCGTGTCAACTCAACAATGTAATGCCCCGGGGGCGTGCCTGCTATCCCCTTGACCACCGTGACCTAGGTACCCGCCCGGGCACCTGGGTACATACTTACCTGCCTAATAATGGTTTTGGGGCCATTTTGGGGATGGGCATGATGGCTCCGTAAGGGAAGTCGGAGCTATATTGACGTTGCAATATCCCACAAAAAGAACCTGGACGTCGTAGCTTTTATTAGCAGTTTACGACATACCGGGATATTTGGCCACGGAGCACTCCAATACAATGTGAGCTGTCGATAATTTAAAACCTGTGTGTTCTGCAGAATGTCACCAAGATCAGAACATCATCAAGGAAATGCATGCCCACCTAAGTAACCCAGCCCCAACGCTCTCCAAGTGCTGTTAGTCTTCTAGCAAAGGAATCCCTGTCCAGTGCTTGAATGGGGTACCTACTAATATGGTTATCCCGTAAACGAGTAATTGGATGGTCGAATACTCCGCTTGATGCTATTGCGATGATTCGACATCGCCCGTTATCTTGCAGTAACTTGCACCAGCACCTTTGCTGTCTCACTTCAGTCGAATGACTGATGGGTCATTGCGTCTCGGTAGATGCTTTCCGAACAGAGAATCAGTAATAATCCATTTTCCCTTGCACAGTGGACAGGTTAGTATCTATAATTGATTTTCCGAACATCTCCAAATGGATACTTATGGGCTAATTTTAAGTATAAACCTTGGAAACAGTGTACTACGCATAGAATCTCTTAGGGCACATTCATGATTCCAGATACTCCGTACCTGGTAGTGGATAAAAATCATGTGATCGTTGACCCTTCGGTACAGAGTAGGAGATGCTAGTGCGGGCTACCTAAAGCCAGCCCTGTCTCGATGGGGGTTGGGGGGGGAGGGAAGTAGGGCTGACCCCATCTCAGTGAAGATCATTGGTATTGAAAGATTATACCAATCAATTGTAAGTCCTTTACTAGGAGGCTTGCACGTAACCCTCTCAAGGAATCCACATAAATCACAGAGAAGCGGGTCTTGCAATGGTACTCGTCCTCCGTACGTGGGTTCTTAGTAGGAGGATCTACGCTTACGGCGGTCCTCAGCACTTCGCCAATTCCCCAAAAAACCAATGTCAGTTTTGACTGGAAAAGAGGAACGGGGGATCTCCGGAGCTCTCAGTGGGAGTGAGGCATCGAAGGGGAAACAATAAGAAAAAGGAGGTCGAGTGGCACTTGTTTCTGATCCACAAATAGAGAAGTCAGTGCGGTCAAGTACCTGGTACGTACAGCACAGTTCTCAGATCCAGCATAAATAAGTACGTGTGTAGCTGAGGTGCGCCAGTTCCACGTAGGCGGTATGCTTGCGGATCTCACATAGGGTTTATTATCTCTCTGCAACCGTTCATAATCATTTGAAGATTTTACCAGCCATTCAATTCAATTAAGGATTCGCTGAATTTATGAAGCCAGACAAGGAACGAGAGACTAGCGAGGTAATCATATAGTTCTAGGTTCGGTGCACAAATTTATCATGATAGCCTAGAAATCGAGCAAAGCTATATTGAATTTCTTCCTAGAAATAAATATGTTCAAACTGCTTATCGTATATCTTATACAAGCAAGATGAGCCTCGGAATCCAAAGGTCCAACGCAGTAAGACCTGGGCAAACTCGAGTGCACAAGATATGCAATCCATTACAAAGTAACTAGCAGGAATCATTCCAAGAAGCCGTTATATCAAACGACTGTCCTTTTCTCATCACCTTCCTTACTATTTGATTCGTGGATCGGGCTTGTAAAATCCCCGATCGCGAATACAACAGCCACACTCCATCGTACAGTGCGAATTTGGTTTCTCATATTTGCGTCTCTGTCCACTCATCGTCTGGCGCACTTTATCACAGCATATGCAATCGCGTTCACAGCAGCCCCCTTTGTTTTCACAGGCTACACGTTTGTCTTCCCACCATTTATCTTGTCTTTGGCGTCTAGTATAATACTCTCTAATCCATGCACCTCCAGGCACTCGACACAAAAGAGCAGCACGTTCCTGCTTATGGTGCCACAACCGCTGATTGATTTGAGAGAGCTCCTGTTTCCAGGCCTCAATTTCCCGGGCTTTCTCATGACTAAGGCGGCTGGAAACAGCTGCTTTTTGCCGCGAGTCGACTTCTTCCAAAAGATAAGTCTCACGCTGTATGATTGAATCTCCGTTGATTTCCTCTTGTTCCCATTCTGCTATCCATTGCCATTGTTGCTCCCTCGCATCGTAAGAGGTAAATGCTTTGCTGAGACTCCGGATTGCATCAGCCAGACAAGGGACTGTCCTTACCAGGAGTCTAGCCGTTTCCACTCCAAAGGGCGGTATGACACAAAGAACGCGGGGGAGGAGCGTCGCCAGCGGAGCCGGGGAGAGAACGGCCGGCAGCAAAACGAGGAGCAAGCACAACAAGATGGCAGAGCGGGCTCAGGGAGCAGGAGCAGGGCCTGCGGTAGGAGTGGGAGCGGGAGGAGAGCTCGCTGCAAGCCAACAGAACACCCACACAAAGAAAAATGCTACCAGCGATGGGTGCTGCGCCAACTGATGAAAGGGGTCGTGCCGTTCATTTTTCACTAGATTTTCCAGTTAGTTTGAGCCTTCAATAAACCGAGAGTGCTATACTGGCTATATAGTAGTTGTACAATCTTTTTTTTCGTCGTATATGGTGGTTGTGGACTTACCGACGGTACTTCGATATGGATCTGGACGCAGAGAAGATTGAAGAAAAGGTCAAAGAGAGTTCGTGGGCGGAATGGCAAATTTTATCAATTGTTTATAGACTGAACAGGAAGCTACAATTCGTTAGATTAAGAACAGGTAAATACCTAGAAGGAAAGAGCGTAAGAATGAAAACCCGGAAGGTGCGAAACGTCCGGACCTAGCAACCCGGCCAGTGACAGGATGCTTCTTGCGTCAGTAAATTTTTCTCTTTAACTACCTAGGCAGATTGATACATCGTGAATCAATTATACATAGCCACGAAGTCGACAAGTGAAGGCAGTAGATGTTGGATGGAACCTAGCTTGAATTTGCCAGCCTTTTACCGTATTTGGATTAGAGACGCAGTAGGTACAGTAGTAGTAAAACGTCATAGGATCCAAACCCCACCTTCCCCACGGCCCCTCCCCCGCGAGTCCCATACTTTCCGCAAAAGTAGGAATCTGCCGCTTCTCGACTCTGCCTAACTTCACAT
>JGI26051J44788_1000347_pt1 | contig 27471 bp, 22 predicted proteins | sample HigsolmetaGSP13D_FD_44788 | JGI IMG/M metagenome (IMG submission 44788) | reverse complement strand
TGGTGGTCACCCACCCAACTACTAACCGCCCGGCGTGTGGCTTAAGTACGGCTGAGCGGACGGGAAGCCCTGTTTTCCACACCCTATGGTCGTAGGTGCTAGATCCGGGATCTCAATTGATTTTTGTGGAGCAAGGCGAACGCATAGTATCCGTTGCAGTCGTAAAGATTCAGAACACAGCGGTCGTACTGAGCAGGATGTACAAAGGGTTGGATGCTGCCGTTGCTGGAATAGATGGAAGGAACAAGACCCATTTACATAAATGAAGATGGAATATGCCTGTAGTAGCGCGTGAGAGTCCTCGATTACGGGAAACAGTTTCTCAATGGCTTCCTCTCTCGAGAACAGTGCCACGGCCTGGGAATTTGAGAGAATGGCTGTTATCCCCAGACACGACTTGCCGGCTTCGAAGACGGCGGCCTCGGGGACCAAGTGTTCTTTCGATATAAAGAAACCCTCTAGTTGTGCCCCGCTGGCAGGCAACCTGCGTATGGTGGAGGCAGATAGGCTACCTGCCAGTAGAAGATATAGATCCATAAATCTACTAGATTCAGTTGTAGTATGCACTGGCAGAATTGGAAGCATCCTTTTTCTAGCTAGCACAGATAGAACAGCCACCCGGACAAAGCCCCTTTCTATCTTGCAGTAATAAATCTCATTCTCAGCATTGGCTGACAGGGCTTCATCTGAGAAGCTACCTAGGCAGCGGTTGCTACCCACCTCACGCTTCACGTCACGGGAGCCCTCCCCCAGCCCAAAGCGCACCCATATATTTCACTTCCAACGTAACCCAGCAACAAAAACCTGGGGCCTCCTAGCTCAGTCAGTAAGGTGTTCGCTCTCGCATCACCTGATCTCACTGACTGAGTACTTCTAGGAGAAAAGGTCCCGGGTTCGAATCCCTGAAGCGGGCGATGGTTGCAGCGTGCGGTCATTACCAATATTCCTGCTAACATCACCAGATGAACCCTGAGCTTCCCGGGATGAGTAAAACCCTGCCCGCCACCAGGCATGGGTGGGGTTTTCGTAGCACCTCTCCCCCTGCCCACCTGCTGCAGTAGCAGGTGGATGGGCTGGGGGTGTGAGCTTTTGGCTCTTTTCGTTGGGACTTATTTATTTCTCTTCTAGACTACTTTATATCTGACCTCATTTTCCCATTAGGAATGATCACAGTCTTGGGGGACTAATATGGCTAAGTTTGTGAGAAAATAATGATGAATACTATATTATAAGCCCCAAGTAGCAAATAAATGCGTTTTTTGAAGGTAAATAGAGATTTGACAAGTCTCTTTACAACTCTATGGCGCGGTGTTGTATAGAGTCAGGCTGGAGAACTAACTGCTGACCCCATTTTGATTAGGGTTAGGTCAGCGGTTTCCACGTGATCGGCCTCGCCCTAGCTGTATGTACCCCTGTCCTGGCACCTCCACACCTGAGAGCTGGCTTGATTTCTATACAGTATGATGGGGCTAGATAGAAGCTTTGTTGGTGACTATTAGACCTGTGTGGGTCTTTTCTTCCTGCATTTATCTGCTGCATGCTGCCCAAAGCGCAACACCTAATGGAATCTGGCATGTCATTTGTTTCTTCCACATTGCTCGATGCGTGAGATATCAATAATCTCATCTTTGGATTCCAGAGCTCGGGCTTCTTGATCTCGTGTTCTGAGTCTCAGAAAGTGCAGCGTGATACTACGACTGTACTGTGCCGGTGCAGCTTGTCTTCTTGACCTTGCACCGATCGCACGCTCATCTCTAGTCCAGTAGAACATTTCGTGGTGCTAGGTCCAGGGGGATTTTTAAAACAAATGTAGAATTTATTCGAACGTTTGTAAAGTTGCTCAAGAATAGAAGAACAAGTTACTGAAGTGTGTGCTGAGTGTTTCTATGGAGTGCAGGATATTTATTTAGGCAAGAAACAACTTCGCTCGGCGCTGTTTACAGAGGTTTGGAGGTAATTCTCACATCAGCCGTTGCGTCTGTATCGCCAAAACAAAATATTAGAAATTAAAAATCAAATTAATCTTCTTCAGGATGCTTTCTTTCTCAGACGTGGGCAGCTTACGGTCAAGACCTCGCCTGGTGCAGAAGCATAACCGGATACCGAATCGGCATGCTCCGTTCTCCGTCCTCCGCGGCTCCGACCGATCTTATCTTATCTCTTAGCGATCGCGGGACTGATAAGCCAGCACCGACAACCATCAACATCACGACCAAACTGTGACTCGTCCCTTGAACAGTTTCTCCACCACTCACCATCTCTCATAGCTGTGACATTTATTCTCCATATCCATCCTTTCAACAGCAATTGCCAAGGCCTCACTACATCACCATACATACAGTACAAATACAAAAAGAAAATGCCCGCCCCAACACTAACCAACCTCCCACCCTCCCTCCGCATCACCCCGGAGCCCCTCACGCCCGAATCCTTCGCCCCCTTCGGCACCGCCATCTCGTGCCCCTTACCACGCGACCTCTCCTCCGTGCCCGTCCCGCTCTCCTCCCTCCCGCCGCACGACCCGGCCCCCGTCCTCGCGAACCAGTCCTCCGCGCTCAAGTACAGCCCCGTCTCCCCGCTGCGCAACGAGTACACGGCCTGCCCGAGCGGCAGGGCGGCGGAGCCGCGCATGAGCCTGTTTGCGTGTTTTCCGCGAAAATTGAGGAGGATCGAAGTCGACAGGCCTGTGGACGGGGAGACGGAGACGGAGACGGAGGTCTTCGACGTCCGCATCCTCGAGCGGCACCCGTTCACGACGCAGACGTTCATCCCGCTCGACCTGTCGAGTCAGAGCCAGAGCCATGCCGCCGGCGGGGGGGCGGAGGAGCCCGTGTACCTGGTCATCGTGGCGCCGACGCTGAAGGGGGAGGTCGCGGAGGCGGAGTCAACGTCTACCTCCGAGGAGGAGAAGAAGGTCCTGATACGCGATCCGCCGGATCTGCGGAATCTGAGGGCGTTTGTGGCGCGCGGCGGGCAGGCGGTGACCTACGGCGTCGGGACGTGGCATGCGCCGATGGTGGTGCTGGGCCGGCGGCGGGTGGATTTTGTCGTCGTGCAGTTTGTGAATGGGGTCGAGGAGGAGGATTGCCAGGAGGCGGCGTTTGGGGAGGGGATCGTTGTCGATTTGGGCAAGACTGGAGATTATGGGAGGGGTGCATTATTAGCAGAGGGAGTGGCTAAGTTGTAGAAATTTCTTTTACTGTCTTCTTACATATTGCATTGCATGTGTCACGACCAAAAAAAGGAACTTGAGTGGTATCTAGAATGTTGTTAAAATTGCTAATGGTCCAGTGCCAAAAAAAGCCCGAGAATACTCAATCGGAGCATCCAGTGCTCAGCATAACCCGAAAGCATGTGAAGCTGTGGAAAAGCGAAAACCCTCTCTATGCCCTCATGCAGCCCCCGAAGCGATTTGAACTCCTCTATCTGGCTCCTCAGGTGATGAATTCGTTCTGCCAGCCCGGAATTTCTGCCGCACGTCCTCTGCCACCTCGAGTGCGGCGTTCGGCAGGCCGGCGAGACGAGCAATTTTCAGTGCATGCGACTCCCGGTTCACACCCCTCCTTAGCCGATGGATGAAGGTGAATGAGCCGGAGCCTGTCTCCTTGATATCCGTGCAGTACGTTCCTAGCCGCTCAAAGTCGCGCGTCATGTCGGCCAGGGCGTGGAAATGAGTCGCGAACAGCGTACGGCACTTGTTGACGTTGTGAAGATGGTGCAGGCATGCAAACCCCACGGCAGTGCCGTCCTCCGGTGTCGTGCCTCTGCCTACCTCGTCCATGATCACGAACGAGCGAGGCGTCGCCTGATTCAGGATCGCGGCAGTCTCGAGCATCTCCACCATGAACGTTGACTGGTCACGGAAGAGATCGTCCGCGGCGCCGATACGGCTGAATATCTGGTCCACAATCCCGATCTCCGCGTAATCAGCAGGGACAAAGGAGCCGACCTGGGCGAGGATGGTGATGAGTGCGTTCTGTCGGAGGAAGGTACTCTTGCCGCCCATGTTGGGGCCTGTTACGAGCCAGATCCGCTCCTCTTCTCCAAGGAAGCAGTCGTTACTGACAAACTGTCTGCCTTGCTCTTCCAGTCCCAGTTTGACAGTTGGGTGTCTGCCTCCTATGATTTTGTGGCTGGTACCCGTGTTGAGTATGGGCCTGACCATCTGCTGTTCTTCCGCCAGGATGGCAAACGAGCACGCGACGTCAAGTTCGTCCATAACGGCGGCATTTCGACGGATCTTCACGAGGTTAAGAATTACTTCTCGACGTAGATCCTCGAATATCCGCTGTTCCTCTCGACGGATTTTGGATTTTACCTGGTCTATCCTCGCTCCAAGTTCTGACCAAGCTGGTAGATAAAAAGAGCGGGTCGTCTTGGTTGAGGATGCACTTTTCGTGAGCCCAAGCTCTTCAAGAGCCTTCTGGGACACGTTGCCTCTGACGTGGCAAATATGGCCGTTACTAGGGCTCCATCTCAAAGATAAAGTGTTAGAACCGACCGCATCCCGTAGCCGTTGCGTTAGCTCTGCTTTCTCGCCTTTCAGCTGATCGAGATCCTCATGAAGTTTCCGCAGGGCCTCGCTTGCATCGCGCCGCATAATCCAAGTGTCCACATCGCATGCTTCTGGCTCGGTGGCTACAGCCGTTTTATTTCTTTTCCTGGACCGGACCTTCTTGGGCATGGTCTCTATCTCGTCGGGCAAGCCCTCTTTCAGTAGAACTTCCTGTGCCAAAGCTGCAGCTTGCTCCGCAGTGCTATCCTCGATTCGCTGCTTTTGCAACAGACCATCTTCGTCAATAGCCGCTAGAATCCTATCTGCAAGCTCCATTGGCCCGTTGAGATAAAGACGATTCACCATGGCATCTAGGCTGGCGTTGGTCCTGGGAGAACCATCAGGAGATGGGATACTGGAGCCGTGGCTCATCTTATCCAACAAAACTCGTCTAATCTCTCGCGAGGCTTCTATCGCTCTCGACAGGCAAATAAGATCATCTGGGTCTCCTCGGCCGAGGGAAAATTTCTGAACCAATCGCTGAGCGTCATAACTACGTCTGAGCAGAGCGATTATACTATCACGTAGCTCCTTGTCATGAAGGAACTCGGAAACCAGGTCCAAACGCTCATTGATGACTTGCAGCGACGTGGAGGGGGACGCTACCAGAGGGGTTTAGCACGAGTTCAGCAGGACTGAAGATTGATGGAAGACATACTTAACCTGTCTCTCAGAAGGCGTGCTCCACTCTTCGTAGTTGTTCGTCGGACTGCATGAAGGAGGCTTCCTTTGCCGAGCCTGTCTCGTGAGGTTTCCAAAATCTCCAGTCCTCTGAGGCTATTACGATCAATACCCATTGTCTCCTCGAGATGTCTGCGACGGGGTGGTTGAAGTTTCGTATCGATTCCTTGTAGCTGCAGACGGACATATTCTAACAGGCTGTAGCCAGCTGCAGTCTCTTCGAAAGTAAACGAAGACGCTGTCTCGGATGGTATTGGTTCTTCTAGCATCGAGCTCCATTCTGACATCGGACTAATTTTCCTGGGTCCATCGAAAAAGGTAAGTAGGCGGTGATCCCGGTCTCGACTGACAAGCAGCTGTAATTCCTTCCCGACAAGGCTCTCAATGCTCCGGTCAGCAATAATCTCACGTGCACCAATCCTTGCAATGGCAGAGGGCAGCATTTGGACCGTAGTAAGTTGTGTGAAGAAGTCGCCTGTTGAAAGATCCAACCAGGCTAAGCCTACACGTTGGGTAGGACAGGACAGCAGAGGCGGGGTTGACGAGGCTTTGTCTTGCCTCTCGAATTCTGCCTTCAAAGAATCCACATCGAGATAAATCGACAAGAGGAAATTATTCTCAGCAGTATCCATGAATTTCTCATCGATCAATGTCCCCGGGGTTATTATCCTTGCGACTTTCCGGTCGAACATGAGACCCCCAGAACGCGCCTTGTCCTCCGCATCGTTTGCAAACTCTTCACTAATCGCGACAGACTTGTTCAGGTCTTGTACAAGGATCTTAAGGAACCGGTCGAGTTGATGGACTGGAAAGCCGGCCAAGGGAACGGGACCGGCATTCGTCTTCCTTAACCCTAGCTTGAGATTTAACAGCGGTGCAAACTCCTCCGCTTGTTCAAAGTACATCTAGAGTCTGTCAGCGCCACTGGCAACGGGTGTATTATAGGTAATGAGGATCGTATCATACTTCGTAAAAGCCTCCTACCCTCGTCAGGACGACGCAGTTTTTGAATCTCTGCACGTTGTTCCGGTGCCCCTGCATCACGGTGGGGTATCGAGGCACATCATCGGATCGGTCATCATAGGGCTCCAGCTTCAGGGCTCCTTGCGGGAGGTCCTTGAGCTTGGTCGTGGACGTTGTCTTTGCGCCTCTGCAGAGCTCAAGATACGCAGCTGGAGCTCTGGCGCGCACGGCAGGCCGACGCGCGAGGCTGCACACCGGCCGCAGCAGAACGCCGCTGCGGACCAGGCGGGCGTTGGGAAGAGGGAATCCCAGGCCAGCTGGAATCCATGAGAGCCCATGAGAACCATGGATTCGCATCGTCCTGCAAGCTGCCCGGCGTCGCGAGAGGGTGGTTTTGCACTGTGGTCGGCCGTGGACGCGGGCGCGCGGCGAAGGAGGCCTCGCCAAAGCTTCCCGCGTTCGCCACATCCCCAGACTACTTGGCCTGCCGCGTACAAAGACCTTTCCGACCACTCTCTCCGCTGCCACTGCGACCTGCAGACAACACCAGGCACTCCGCAGCGCCTCGACAGCGTCCCTGCCTGCTCGAGGAGAATGACACAGGTTTGTTGCACTGTCTGAAATTGTCTGGACCATCGAATTCATCCCTGGATTGCAGGTGTGTCGACGCGCCGGTTGAAACAGAGCTCGATTTGAGCCTGGACGGTCCTCGCGTTTATCGCCACGACGCTCTATATAACGACCCCCGCGGAGTAACAAGGACTTTTACGGACGGAGTCTTCTCGAGTCATTCAAAATGGCGGAGCCAAACATCGCGCAGTACAAGTACTCGGCGATGTCCAACCTGGTCCTCCAGGCGGACCGCCGCTTCGTCACTCGCCGAACCGACGAAGCCACCGGAGACCCGGAGTCCCTCGCGGGTCGCATCAGTGTCAAGGACATGGGCTCGAGAGTGTCTCGCGACACTGCTCCAAAGACCAAAAAGATGCAGGTGGGACCGACAGCCATCGAGCGCGGCGCGATCCGAGAGGGCGAGGACGTGCTCGAGCGGGAACAGAGGAAGCGCAAGCGGGGGGAGCCTGCACAGCTACGGGGCCAGGGTATCCTCTCCGCCGCCGATGCGCTTATTGAAGGCATCAAATATCGTCCTCGTACGCAGGCCACGAGGGCGACGTTCGACCTCATTCTTACGATGACCGCCAACCACCTTGGAGACGTCTCTCACGACGTTGTCCGCAGCGCAGCAGACGCTATATTGGAATATTTGAAGGACGAGGACATGAAGGACTTCGACAAGAAGAAGGAAATCGACGATCTGCTGGGCACCACGATGAGTGCCAAGGAGTTCAACGAGCTCGTGAATCTGGGCAAGAAGATCACCGATTACGACGCCCAGGACGAGGACGAACACATGGAAGAAGGTGCGGGTGCAGAAGGCGGCGCTGAGCTGGATGAACGGCAAGGCGTCGCTGTCGTCTTCGACGAGGAGGAGGAAGAGGAAGGAATGGGAACGGTTGACGAAGTGCGAGATGAAGACGAGCTGTCCGAGGAGGACGAAGCCGATGAAGAGGATAGACCGGGCGCCGAGGAGGCGGCCACCGCAGGAGGCGCTGCTGCGGAGCGAGCGGATCTCGATGGTCTCCCGGATGGCGAGGAGATGATAATCGATGGTGGCATCGAAGCTGCTGAGAAGCAGCGGGATAAAGCCAAATTGATTGTTCCCGCTCGTGAAATCGACGCATATTGGTTACAACGCCAGATCGGCATGATATATTCTGATGCACACGTGCAGCACGAGAAGGCTAGGGACGCAATGGAGATCCTGGGCGGCAAATCGGAAGACGGCACCGAGCGATCACTTCGAGATGTGGAAAATGACCTGATGGAACTGTTCGACTATGATTATCCGGATCTGGTTGCAAAGCTGGTCACGAACAGGGACAAGATTGTCTGGGTTACGCGGTGGAGGAGAGTTGCCGAAGACGCCGAGGCTCGCAACGCGGTCGAAAATGAGATGATTGCGGCTGGCCATACGGCTATATTGGATGAGCTCCGTGGAAAGCCAGCTCTCGAGGAGGCTGCAGAGCGCCCTGGCAAGAAAATAAAGGTCGACCTCATGGACATTGACGTTCCGTCTGGACCTCCTCCTGAGGAGGAAAAACCCAAAGAGGGCGGACCTCTGCGGCCCCGGAAGCTTATCAATCTGGAGAACCTTGTGTTCGACCGAGGTAACCATCTCATGACCAATCCAAACGTCAAACTTCCTCAAGGCTCTACGAAGAGGACATTCAAGGGCTACGAGGAAATCCACGTACCGGCACCCAAGCCAAAGAGAGATCCAAATGAAAAGAATCTTCCGACTACTGAGCTTCCAGAGTGGGCCCGCGTCGGTTTCGGGACTGCGAAAGAGTTAAACCGCATCCAGACCAAATGTTTCCCCATGGCCTTCCACGAAGATGGAAACATGCTTGTCTGTGCTCCAACTGGATCCGGAAAGACCAATGTGGCGATGCTCGCGATCTTGCGTGAGATCGGTAAGAACCGCAACCCCGAAACTGGCGAGATCATGCTCGATGATTTCAAGATCGTATATATCGCTCCGCTGAAGGCCTTGGTCCAGGAACAAGTGGGCAACTTTGGCAAGCGACTGGAGCCCTACGGTATCAGGGTCTCTGAGCTCACGGGTGACCGCCAACTCACGAAACAACAAATCGCCGATACCCAGATTATCGTTACAACACCCGAGAAGTGGGATATTATCACCCGGAAAGCCACAGATACCAGCTACACGAAGCTTGTCCGTTTGATCATCGTCGACGAGATTCACCTCCTCCATGATGAGCGTGGTCCGGTTCTGGAGAGCATCATTAGCAGGACAATTCGCCAAACCGAACAAACCGGAGAGCCTGTCCGAATTGTTGGACTCAGCGCTACCCTTCCTAACTACCGCGACGTCGCAAGTTTCTTGCGTGTTGATCCAACCAAGGGATTGTTCCATTTCGATGGATCCTACAGGCCATGCCCACTGAAGCAAGAGTTCATCGGCGTGACGGAGAAGAAGGCAATCAAGCAGCTGAAGACGATGAATGATGTCTGCTACACCAAGGTTATCGAGCAAGTAGGGCAACACAGAAACCAGATGCTCATCTTCGTCCACTCGAGGAAGGAAACGGCAAAGACGGCAAAATACATCAGAGATAAGGCTATCGAGATGGAGACGATCGGCCAGATTCTGCGCAGTGATGCCGCCAGTAGGGCCATCCTGGCCGAGGAAGCGGAGTCTGTGGACGACCCAGCGCTGAAAGATCTCTTGCCATACGGCTTTGGCATCCATCACGCTGGAATGAGCCTTGCGGATCGTGATTCCGTCCAGGCGCTGTTTGCTGACGGCAGCATTCAAGTCCTTGTCTGCACGGCAACGCTTGCATGGGGTGTTAACCTCCCTGCACACACCGTTATCATCAAGGGCACGCAGGTCTACTCTCCTGAGAAGGGCAGTTGGGTCGAGCTAAGTCCCCAGGATGTCCTTCAGATGCTGGGACGAGCGGGACGACCCCAGTATGACACGTTCGGAGAAGGCATAATCATCACAACACAAAGCGAGCTGCAGTACTACCTCTCGCTGATGAACCAGCAATTGCCGATCGAGAGCCAGCTGATGAGTAAACTTGCTGACAATCTCAATGCTGAGATTGTCCTTGGAAACGTTCGCAACCTTGAGGACGGTGTGGACTGGCTGGGCTACACTTATCTCTTCGTTCGGATGCTACGCTCTCCCGGCCTGTATAGCGTGGGTGCTGATTACGAGCATGACGAGGCACTTGTACAGAGGCGTGTTGACCTTATTCATTCCGCTGCCGTCGTCTTGGAGAAGGCAGGACTTATAAAATATGACAAGAAGGCTGGCCGGTTACAGTCTACGGAACTTGGGCGGATTGCGTCCCACTATTACATCACCCACAACTCGATGTCAACATACAATCAACACCTGCAGCCGATGATCAGCAGCATCGAACTCTTCCGCATCTTCGCTTTGAGCGACGAGTTCAAGTATATCCCTGTTCGACAGGATGAGAAATTGGAATTGGCCAAACTGCTGGGCCGCGTTCCGATCCCAGTAAAAGAAGGCATCGAGGAACCCCACTCCAAGATCAATGTCCTTTTGCAGGCGTTTATCTCTCGATTGAAGTTAGAGGGTCTAGCCTTGATGGCTGACATGGTGTATGTCACTCAATCAGCAGGGCGCATCCTTCGAGCTATCTTCGAGATAGCGTTGAAGAAGGGCTGGGCGTCAGTCGCGAAAACTGCCCTTGATCTCTGCAAGATGGCAGAGAAGCGAATGTGGCCGACAATGACGCCGCTTCGCCAATTCCCCTCGTGTCCCAGAGAGATCGTCCAAAAGGCTGAAAGGATCGACGTGCCATGGTCAAGCTACTTTGATCTGGACCCTCCTCGTATGGGCGAGCTTCTGGGAATGCCTAAAGCCGGTAGGACCGTCTGTGATCTTGTATCCAAGTTCCCTCGCCTGGAGGTGCAGGCGCAAGTTCAGCCCATGACCAGATCGATGCTTCGAGTGGAATTGACCATTACCCCTAACTTCGTGTGGGATGATGCCTTGCATGGTGTTGCCGAGAGCTTCTGGATCTTGGTCGAGGACTGTGACGGCGAAGAGATTCTGTTCCATGACCAGTTCATTCTCCGGAAGGAGTTCGCACAAGCCGAGGCGAACGAGCATCTCGTTGACTTCACCGTCCCTATAACGGAGCCGATGCCTCCTAACTACTTCATCTCTCTCATCTCTGACCGTTGGATGCACTCCGAGACCAAGATTGCTGTTTCGTTCCAGAAGCTGATCTTGCCGGAGCGCTTCCCACCCCACACTCCACTGCTCGACATGCAGCGGGTTCCTGTCAAAGCACTCAAGCGAGAAGAGTATCAGCAGCTCTATCCCAACTGGGAGCATTTCAACAAGGTGCAGACCCAAGTTTTCAAGTCGCTATTCGAAACAGATGACAATGTGTTCATCGGAGCTCCTACTGGCAGTGGAAAGACAGTCTGCGCCGAGTTTGCTCTCCTTCGTCATTGGTCGAAGGAAAACCGTGGTCGCGCAGTCTACATTGCTCCCTTCCAGGAACTAGTTGACCAGCGGCTTGCGGACTGGGAGAAACGCCTGGGTAAGCTTGGCGGTGGGAAGACCATCGTTAAGCTCACCGGTGAGACCTCTGCTGATCTGAAGCTCTTGGAGAGGGCAGACCTCGTCCTCGCTACGCCTGTTCAATGGGATGTCTTGTCTCGCCAGTGGCAGAGACGAAAGAACGTGCAGACCGTGCAGCTTCTCATCGCAGATGAACTGCACATGCTTGGAGGACTCGGCGGATACGTTTATGAGGTGGTCGTCTCGCGCATGCATTATATCGCTCTTCAGACAGAGAATAACATGCGCATTGTCGGCTTGAGCGTGTCTCTTTCCAACGCCCGCGATATCGGAGAGTGGATTGGCGCCAACAAGCACACCATCTTCAACTTCAGTCCTCATGTCCGTCCAGTTCCTCTTGAGCTCCACATCCAGTCCTTCAGCATCCCTCACTTCCCGTCTCTTATGATGGCGATGGCCAAGCCAGCATATCACTCGATCTTGCAACTGTCGCCAGACAAGCCAGTTCTAGTGTTCGTCCCCAGTCGCAAACAGACGCGCTCGACAGCCATGGACCTGTTGGCCGCCTGCGTTGCTGACGACAATGAGGATCGGTTCCTGCATGCTGATGTCGAAGAACTTGCTCCGTTGCTGAATCGCATAAACGAGCAGACTCTGGCAGAGTCTATTTCCCACGGTATTGGATACTACCATGAGGCGCTGAGCCCAAGCGACAAGCGCATTGTCTCCCATCTGTTCAAGATAGGAGCGATCCAGGTCATGCTGGCCTCAAGGGACGTATGCTGGGAGATCGACTTCATTGCTCATTTGGTCATCGTCATGAACACACAGTTCTTCGAGGGCCGCGAGCATCGGTACATCGATTATCCGATTAGTGAGATCTTGCAGATGTTTGGCAGGGCTTCTCGACCGATGGAAGACAAGATCGGCCGGGGTGTTCTCATGGTTCCTGCGGTGAAACGGGACTACTACAAGAAATTCCTGAACGAGGCGCTTCCCATCGAAAGTCACCTCCAGCTCTATCTCCACGATGCCTTCGTCACGGAAATCAGCACGAAGACGATCGCATCTACTCAGGACGCGGTCGACTGGATGACGTACACATACTTCTACCGACGTCTCCTTGCCAACCCGAGCTTCTACGGTCTCACTGATGTCAGCCACGAGGGTCTGAGCACGTTCCTATCGGAGCTGGTTGAGAACACCCTCAAGGAGCTTTCTGAAGCCAAGATCATCGAACTGGACGAGGACGATGACACCGTTTCGCCACTGAACCCGGCCATGATCGCGGCCTACTACAACATCTCCTTCATTACCATGCAGACCTTCCTGTTGTCTCTGAACGCCCGGACCAAACTGAAGGGCATCTTGGAGATCGTCACGTCGGCGACGGAGTTCGAGTCGATCCAGATGCGCCGGCACGAAGAGCATATCCTGCGTCGCATCTACGATCGTGTGCCCGTCAAGATGGCGCAGCCAGCGTATGACTCGCCACACTTCAAGGCCTTCGTGCTGCTCCAGGCGCACTTCTCGCGTATGCAGCTGCCGATCGACCTGGCCAAGGACCAGGAGGTGATTGTGAGCAAGGTGCTCAACCTCCTCAGCGCATGTGTCGACGTCCTCTCCTCCGAGGGTCACCTGAACGCGATGAACGCGATGGAGATGTCGCAGATGGTGGTGCAGGCCATGTGGGATCGCGACAGCCCTCTGAAGCAGATCCCGCACTTCACGCCCGAGGTCATCAAGGTGGCCAACGAGTACAACATCAAGGACATCTTCGAGTTCATGGAGGCGATGGACCCGTCGGAGAACAAGGACTACGCCACTCTCGTCAAGCGGCTGGGACTTGACAACAAGCAGCTGGCGCAGGCGGCCGCCTTCACCAACGACAAGTACCCCAACATCGACCTCGACTTCCAGGTGGAAGACCCGGACAACATCACGGCGGGTGAGCCGGCCTATCTCAAGATCAAGATCGAGCGCGAGGTCGAAGGGGACGAGGAGCCCGACACGACGGTGCACGCGCCGTTCTACCCGGGCAAGAAGATGGAGAACTGGTGGCTGGTCGTCGGCGAGGAGTCGACGAAGAGCCTGCTGGCGATCAAGCGCGTGACGATCGGGCGCAAGCTGGAGATGCGCCTGGAGTACGTGGTGCCTACGCCTGGTGAGCACGAGCTGACGCTGTACCTGATGAGCGACAGCTACGTCGGCGTCGACCAGGATCCCACCTTCACCGTCACCGCGGCGGAGGGGATGGAGGAGGATGAGAGCGAGGAAGGAGAGGAGTGAAATTGGAAATTATGATCTCGTGCTGTTTCTTGTCATTTTAGACGTGCCGTATACACTAATCTCGTGGTCTAATGTAAAACCAATGGCATATCGTCTGTTATGCGCTTATCAGTGTATGAATATGGATGCCTATGTAGGATACCATAGCTAGGACAATCCAAGCAGCATAGTTGGAAGCAGAGGTGTTCCTCCGTACATCGTGTACGCCACTCGTCGGGACCGTCCGAGGTGCGGAGACAGCGGCCCCGCCGCATCCAGCCCCAGACCAAGACAGATGCTGTTCATCCAGCAGGGAGAGATCTTCTTCCCTCTTCCTCCTCTCTCCTCCATCTACCGCACGCCTCGTGGTCTGCGGGTTATCCCTTTCATCCTTCAACACGTCCGCATCCCATTGTTTCATCTCTGAGACTTCGTGCCCTGCAGCGCAGCGCCGTGCCTGATTCCGCCCCCGTACGTCCCAGGCACCAGGGGTGAAGACGACCATGACTATCCGCGCCGCTAAGTTTACGCCCGAGTGAGACTGGCGTCCGGCAAGATGGCTTTGTATCTATTCTGGGACGTGCCTGGCTGACTTGAGAATTGCACGAGCGCAGGGTCCTTCTCGGAGCTCCAAGACGCTCCTCCGCGGTCCCCAACGCCGCAGGCACCCTCGCCGTGTACACCCAGACGACGTACTCCTTCGAGTCTCATTCCAAGACCAATGAGATCCGCGTCCTGGACATTGCCACCGGCCGCTCCGCTTTGGTCACCAATGACCAGGGCGCAAGCAACCCGCAGTGGCTGGGCGACGGCGACCAGCTGGTCTGGCTAAAGGAGAAGGAGAACGGCAACACCAGCTTCATCATCGGCGACGCGCGCGAGGTCGACAGGATCTACACCGCGGGGACGGTCCCCGGGCCTGTCTCGGACCTCAAGGTCACCACCATCGAGCCCGGCAAGATCGGCTTCGCCGTCTCCGGCAAGGCCAACCCGGACGGGTCGCTGTACAACCCCAAGGATGCGAAGAAGCCCCATAGCACCGGGCGGCTGTACACGTCGCTCTTCGTGCGGCACTGGGACTCGTACATCGAGCCGCAGAAGAATGCCATCTGGTACGGCGTGCTCCAGATCGTGCCGTCTTCCACGGGAGGGAGACAGGCCGGGAAGTACTCCCTTTCGGGCCTGACGAACCTCATGGCGGTCTCCGGGCTGGTGGGAGTCGAGTCGCCCATCCCGCCGTTTGGGGGCACTGGCGATTTCGACATCAGCCCGACGGCCATCGTGTTCGTCGCCAAAGATCCTGCTCTCAACCCTGCCACTCACACGTCCTGTGTATGTTACTACACTCCGATGTTCTCGTGGACGGCGATGGACACGCAGGAGGTGAAGGCCTTCAAAGTGAATGCACTGGAGGGGGCCATGTCGTCTCCCGTGCTTTCATCAGATGGTAGCTCATTTGCCTTCTTGGCCATGAAAGAGGATGGCTACGAGTCCGACAAGAACCGGATCATCTATGTGCCAAACCCGTGGAATGGCCAGACGATCGAGATCTTCGAGTCGAGTGATGGAGTTGGGCAGTGGGACCTTAGCCCGCGCGCCATCTCGTTCGCCTATGATGATAAATCCCTGCTCATCCAGGTCGAGGAGACCGGCCGAGGCGTCCTGTATCAGCTTCCCTTGGAGAACGTCCGCAGTGCCACACCGGCCTCGCTGAAGAAGCTTACCCATTCGGGGTATGTGAACGATGTCGTACCTGCGGCGGCAAATTCGCCGAAACTCTTCATTTCCAGCAGTAGCCTGGTGGAGAACAGTCTGTACACGATCGTCGACCCTTCTTCCCCCGAGGATGTCACGATAGTATCGTCGAATACCCGTGGCGGAGCTTCGCTCGGGCTCTCCCGCTCGCAGGTGGACGAGATCTGGTTCAAGGGGGCAAACGACCACCCCGTCCACGCGTGGGTGGTGAAGCCTTCCAAGTTCAATCCGGATCAGAAGTATCCTCTTGCATATTTGGTCCACGGAGGACCTCAAGGCGCGTGGAACGATCAATGGAGCACCCGCTGGAACCCGGCCGTGTTTGCGGAGCAGGGTTACGTTGTGGTTACGCCCAACCCGACGGGAAGCACGGGCTACGGCCAGCCCTTTACGGACGCGATCCGGGGCTCCTGGGGCGGGCTGCCTTACATTGATCTCCAGAAAGGATTTGAGTACATCGAGCAGAATCTCCCCTATGTCGACACAGACAGGGCGGTTGCTCTGGGGGCGTCCTATGGCGGTTACATGATGAACTGGATCCAGGGGCACTCACTTGGTCGCAAGTTCAAAGCCCTCGTAACCCACGATGGTGTCTTCAGCATGACCTCCCAACTGGCCAGTGAGGAGCAATACTTCCCGCTCCACGATCTCAAGGGGCCGATCTGGAAGGTTCCCGAGGAGTGGGAGAGATGGGATCCGTCGCGGTTCACTGCGAACTGGGCGACTCCCCATCTCATTATCCACAACGAACTCGATTACCGGCTGACGATCGCGGAGGGCCTAGCAGCCTTTAACGTCCTGCAGATGAAAGGCATCGACAGCGCCTTCTTGACTTTCCCAGATGAGAACCACTGGGTCTTGAAGCCGGAGAACTCTTTGATGTGGCATCATACAGTTATTAACTGGATCAACAAGTACGTTGGGCTCCCTCCAATCTCGACACAGGAGGATATATCTTCCCTGAGAGGGCAGCAACAGCACCTGGTGAAGAGCATGAGCAACTTGTCGATTTCATAGACGTCTGAGCGGCATTGTTTGAAAGACCTACCTCCTTTACACGAGGTAATCCATGAATGAATGGCATGACTAATGACTCATTCTGATTCCCGCTTCTGGAAACCTCAAAGAGGATCTGTGTGGCATTGCTGGGCTTGTCTAAAAAGAAACATCTTCGCCATTCGTGACTTGTGATCCGAGACATCTTTGTGCACAGACGTCAAGAATAAAAAGATCACAGACAAAGAATATCCCTTGAGCTTGTCTTTCTATCCGATTAGCCACGATCTGCTTCCTCCGATTCATACAAAGAAGCTACTATCTTCAAGCCCCTCTGGTGGCGTCAAAGAATATTTGGAACAATCTTCATTGTGTATCTGCTCACTACTATAAGTGGCGGGCTTCTGCCACGAGTCCTGTAGACCGACGTGTCGAGTTAGACTTACCACGTGCTTCAACTCTGGGTCATATATTGCTTCTGATTAATTCAAGCGTTCTGTGCATCTATTCCATCTATCAGGGAAGAAGATACAGACCATATAGGCGTCAGGAGATCGGAAGCTAAGTAGCGTGCGTTTCATACTATTTCTCTACTTTCTTCCACCTTCATTTCGCTCGGGTTCTTGTCTCCATATCTCCATCGGCTCTTTTGTTTCCATTATTATATTCTCCAGATCTCATTATCGAACAGAGCTGACAGAAGGCACCAACACTCATCTTTAATATCATCAACACAATGTCCGGCAAGAACAACAACATCAGAAAGCGCCCAGCGAAAAAGCAGCGACAGCCTTCATCGCCACAGACACCAACCGTCGACTTTGACAAAACACCAAATTCATCCAAGGACCTGCCACCACAATCATCGGGATGGAGGTTAACCGTCCAATTTGAACAACCACCGAATCCATTTAAGAACATTCCACCACCGCCGCCTCCTCCACCGGCGCCATCCAGCATCACCCAGCAGCAGCAACCACAACCACCCAAACTGCAACAGCCGAGGAACACCATCAACATCAAAACCAACTCGACAAAGCAAAACAAGAAACTCCACCCATCCTTCCTCCCGACCCTCCAGCACCTCTCGCGTCCCCTCGCGCCCCTCGTCTCCATCACCACCGGCCTCCCCCACCCGGACTTCCCGCGCACCATTCTCGCCTACCACCTCCTGACCTCGTCTCAGCTCGACGACCTCGCCCGGCACTACCACCAGATCTGGCCGCCCGTCCCTGAGACCTTCGGGTACCCGCTGCGCGTGCCGGCCTGGATCGGGACCACGCACGAGCACAACGTCGACATCGAGACGAAGCGGCGACGGATGGGGCGGTTCATGGGGCTGAGGGGTTGCGAGAGTCCTGTTGACGACGCGGATTCGGCGGCGGCTGCTGGGAATTGGAATTGGGGTCTGGACAACCATGCGGGGGACGGGGCGATGATGGAGACGGAGACAGAAGCGGAGATGCTCGAGCGGATGGAGCGCGAGTGGCAGGAGGCGCTGGGCCGGGCGAGGCAGGAGGATGCGGATGCGGCGCTGAGGAGGAAGGCGGGTGGTGTGTAGCCTGTCTTCCTGCCTGACCTTTCATCCTACCTGCCTGCAACATATGATCACCAACGACGAACTTCCGAACAGAGATAGAGATATCATAATGGTACCCACACGCATATATATCCAGAGGATGATGACGATACACATTTACACGGCTACAACGAGAAAGGGACAATATCACTGAAATCGACATAGAATATATACAGTACAAATCCACCCACAACACAACACTACACTCCACAACAAGCAGAACCGACCTGAGGATGCGACCTACAAACTGATTCATACAACACCAATGTTCTTTTTGTTTGGGCACGTTGCATTACAACCAGGCATGGGCATGGCATGATCTGAGACGAACCCATTGATTTATTTGCATTAGTGCTGCATTTTACATTTGCATTTGCATTGCATGGAGCCGGACTGGAGAGGATTCAATTGGACTGGACTGGATCAGATTGCACATTTCATATTTCATATTGCATATTGCATATTTGCATTGCTGGCGTCAAGCGGAAGGGAAGGGTAGGCAAGTTGACTTATGTGTTGTACTGTGTGCTAGTTGGGGATGGGATGGGAGATGATTGTGATTGTGATATGATATGATATGATACACCATATACAGATCAGATACAGACGCAGACACAGACATAGCAGATACATGAGGGTATATATATATTACATATCGATATGCATATTATGAGCAAAATGGGGGATATGAGTCGTCCACTTACCATAGTTATATTGCAGATGTATTGTTGGATATAAAAAACAATCTTAGACCATATTACTCATTTACAACTATCTGCATACATGCATAGGTCTGTTTGTCTGCTGTTGGGTTTTGCAGAGTAATAGTAATAGAAATATGCCTGAATCCGTTGCATCTGTTGTCTTGCATATGACATATGGATGTACTGATTCCTTTGTTTATTTATTAGGGCTGTTTGAGGGTCTTCTTCGATCTCAGGTGATGATGAGACAGTGAGACACACTGACCTATGATGGGGATGAAGGTCAAGGTTAAACAAAGGAGTAGCTTAGCAGTGAATACTTCTTCTACCTGAAGGGATCTCGGGGAGTCTAAATTGAAGGAGATGGCTCTGTACAGAGTAGTAAGTAGGCTTGTAGAAAGTTTTCATATCACTCTTTATTTCTTTGATCCTAGGCAGTTAGAGCGAACCAGCATTTTCTATTTGTGCCGATGAAGTCCCTGGATTCATAAGTTCATAACTAACGTGCTCTATTATATAATAATTCTTCACATCGACATCGTCTGGTAGTGTCTACCCTAGAGACTAATAATACCAACCAGAGACCATTGAAACGAGTTTGAGACTGACTAATCAATGCCCCATCCCCCTTTCCCAGTTCTCCACCACGAGTTCCCAGTACCTCTCGCGGCTCCGCGCCCGGAACGTCTTGCCCCACCTGATCATGACCAGGAAGACGGCCGCGCACGCCATGCCGACGAAGGCGGCGGAGACGAAGCAGTTCTGGTTGCCGAGGTTCTCGACCCATGGTGTTATCCTACCAGTTTACTTAGTATATATTATCGATCTTGGATAGATATAGTACATGAGACCGAACTCACCCGTATCCAATCGCAAACGACATGGTATTCCGCACCAAAATGACCGTCGTCATCGCGTCGCCGCTCAGCTCGCGGTAGCTGTCGACGAGGTAGTTGACGCTGAGGGTGATGCCGCACGCGTTGCAGAAGGCCAGGGTGCACATGGCCACCAGCAGCCCGAACCAGTGCACGCCGTGGGCGGCGCCGACCCCCCACAGAATCAGGGACGCGGGGACGACGACGACGCAGGCGGCGAAGGGCCACAGGCGCTGCTCGGCTTCCATGATGCCGCGGTTGTGCCGGGCGAGCTTGATCGTGAGCCAGTCGCTGAAGCGGCCGGTGAAGAGGGAGCTGCGGATGTTCATCAGTTGGAGTTGGTTGTCTGGATTGTGGAGGTTCTGGGGAACTTAGAGGAGAGATATGTCGAAAGGGAACTTACGCTGCTGTTACTCCTAGGAGGCAAGCGATGTAGCTGAGACCCACCATGGATGAGCTGCCATAGGCGTTAGAGGGACCTATTATTCTTCAAAGTTTGGGAAATGGTAGTACCTGAAGTTGTATGGTTCAGAGCCCAGGATAATGGAGGAAGTCCCGTTGAGAACATTGAACCAGATCAAGTACGAGCCGTATGAGAACCTGCAACTCAAATGAAAAAAAAGTTAGAAGGCGGAAATCCAAATACGGTAAACCTTTCTTGGTCTATAAGGGTCATCTGAAACAGGAGATGGACTTCCTGATGCTCACCCGGCATAGAAGATCACAGGCCAGCTGAGAAAGTACAGGGTCTGCCAGACCCTCCGAAGCATAGTGTTTTGCTTCCGTTTACCTCCCCAAAGCGCGAGCTTCTGTAGATAGGATTTCTTCTTATATACCATGCCAGTTTCAGCCTCCTGAGGCTCCTGGTTATTGGCAGTCGTCTTAGGGGACTTTTCCGGGTCCGCGTTCTCCGAACCAGCAGACGACTCCGTCTGGCTGCTTGTTTCGACAACACCGATGGAATCCCGCACATAGTTCGTTTCCTCCATGAAGAAGAAGAGGAAGACAACGGCAAAGGCGATGAAAATACTGGGCCAGTAGAAGACCCACCTCCAGCCCTGATATTGGGCAATGAAACCACAGATCACTGGAGCGAAGAAGTTGCTTCCTGCTAGGAAGAAAGCGTAGAGGCCCATGTATGTTCCGCGCTCGTGAGTGAAGTACTAATAAATGATATAAATGATTAGTAAATGATAACCTTATGAAGGCCGTTGGATCAAGGCGTACCACGTCTGTCACGCTGATCTCTGGGAGGGCCTCAATGGGAGCAGTGAAGAAACCCAGGAGGATATTTCTAGCGATCCACTGGCCTTTTGTTGGTGCGTAAGGGCTGCTCAGTCAGTGGTCGCATTTTAATTGCGATTTCCGAAGCCACTCACCCCCACATTGTCATTGCCTAAATGATTGTCAGCGTCTCTCTATCCTGGAAAGGGTGCCCTCCAGATAGAACCCACCAGGATGCCCAGTAAAGACAAAATATAAGTCAAGCGTTTTCCATACTGGAGAGCAAAGGGCTGCCAGAACAGGAGACCCCATCCTGCAAGCAGGAACATATAGCCGGTCCCCTGGTTGAGGGCATCAATCGAGACACCAGAGGCCTCCGAAAGAGGAACAAGCACCGAGTAGACCACTGAACATGCTATCCCGGCAAACAGCGTATATCTAGGCAGAGGCATTCATCAGTAACTGCCATGGCAAGCCAACAGGGCCGATCTTTGCACGCACACACTCACGCAGACCGTGGAAAGCAGCTTCCGTCTCGGAGACCAGTTCAATGGATCGTCGGGATCGTTCGATGGAGTAGGGACAAGGACGATATCAGTGTCACCCTTGCCCAGATGGCGGGTCGCCAAGGTGTGTTCCAAGTCAACCAAGGTGACCGTTCCGGGGATGGCCTCTGTGTCCACGTTAGGCGCCATGGCGGCGTCCAAAGTCCTAGATCTTTATCTGAATTAACCGAATGCAAGCTCAAGTTGATCCCTGTCAGAGTTGGGATAGCCGTCAAAGGACCCGGGGCGAGGCTGTATGAATCAAGACGACTGCGTGAGGGGTAACATCGCTGCAATATATCCCTGGATGCGAGGTACCTATGCAGTGCTCTGTATTTTGATCAGCACCGTTCGGACCTTCCACGTTATCAGCGTGGGTTACGCCTCCATTGACGTCTTGTGTTCTGGAGTTAAACGGTGGCCGATCAAGACAAGCTCTTCGGCAGCTTTCCGCCACTCCAAGGGCACCTAGTGCGACATTGGCCGGATAAGATCACCGTTCAACAAAGAGATCCTAGGCGATATCTGTTAGCAGAGCAGTTGATTGGCAGGATTGGACAGTGGTTGATAGCTGCTAATGCAGGCGTAGAGAGGGGTCGCCGTAAGCACTGCTTTCGGCAAGCTTGGCGAATTTCGGCAACCCCAGGTTTTAGCCGAAAGCGGCAAACAAACACGCCTTGCATAAGTCACAGATATCTGCCTCCCTATCAGCTGATGTTTCGCGGAGGAGTCGATAAGCAACTGTACGTCTGTACATGTACCGTCATTGGCGTTTGGGCGAAGTGGTGGATCCATGTTGAGGGTTGGGAACCGGCTGACCCCGCGATGCGGAACCCTAGTTTATTTTATCTTCCGAGCATCGAGACTATTATCCACAACTTGCTTGCCGCCACTATCCTTTCCCCACATCTACATTGTGTACACGTTCTCTTTGATAACTTATCTACAGCACGTAATACAGTGCGAAGGAACTTGTGCTGTATGTGAAATGACCACCCGGCGTTGTGGATTCACTTGGAAATTATCACAAATGGCTTTTCACATGTTCTCTGATGCAAGTTCTTCTCAACCAGGAAATATCAGTTTTGACTGGCTTAGCGGTCATGACTTCATTTTGTAGTCAATCAGTATTTTTAGTCTAAAGTTCTTCATCCTTCGATCAGCAAGTTGAAACCTTCCGGCACAGTTCTGACTACCTCAAATAGAAATATACAGGAAGAATATGCAACACATTATTTTAATATGGTTCCCGTCGTAAAAGTCTCTTAGATAAGATTTACTCCAGCTCAGATACCCCCTTTTTAATTTCAAGACCATGCAGACTGCTCGCTCTCATGGATGTCGAAAGAAAAGAAACTACACTAAGGTCCCATCACAGGAAACATCAAGTCTATCGATAAGAATATCGCCAAGAAGACTTCGCTTCACCGGGGAAATGAGGATTAATGATCTTCCAAGGTCCCTGTCATACATATTGCCGTAAAATCACCAAATTCCAAATTTCATGGGGTCATACAAAAACCAAGTAACTCATGTACCCCTTGAAATTGCACTCCCTTCATGTGACAGAATGAACTAGAACGGAGGGAATAAAATCGATTCTCGGATACAAAAGCTGTCCACATTTGAATGAAAGTAGAAATAACAGGCATTGAAAAAGCTGAGTGGAGTGATTAATAAATAGCTAAAATTTCGTCGACCAGAACAGCGGTTCAGCAAAGATTAATGTAAGAATCGAGCTTAAAAATTGTGAAAGTTTTAAAGCTTGCCTCCTGAGTGAGTCCTTGAATTCTTCCAAAGTAATCATCTTGCCATCGACAAAGATTTTGCCATCCCTCGCAACCTTCGCAGGTGCATCGATATGCAGCCAGTCATGCTTGGGGCTGCAAACATTAATTTCTAGTCGCTCCCCTTTTCTAAGAATGTGACGCAGTCCTCCTCGCAGAGATCCACCAAGCAATACCGGCAGACATTGCTGTCTGTATGATTGCCGTATCTTCTACCACATTGCCCGTCGCAAATCCAGGCTCGCTCGTCAAAAAGCTAGTCTGCGCCGTTGCAAAGCGAGGCTCTGTCGTCTGATAACTCCCAGGCGCTTGCCATGAGTTCTTCAATCGATATTCTTGCATTTTCTTCGAGCTCCGGCTTATCTCCCTTAGATTCAGCCTCCTTGGTCTCCTCGTCCTCATGCACTTCCTCCGTTGCCACATCAAATTGAGCAGAGACATTTTCCTTTTCATCGCCATTTCCATTTGGCTTTTCCTTTGACTCCTGAGCGTTTTTAGAATTGTGTCGAATGCTATTTGCTTTTTCGTCTGGAAATTTTGAGTGGCAAAAATGAAAGACTGCCATGGCATTTGTTTCATCACCAGCAGCAAGCAGGACATGGGCAAGGTCGTAATATGCGGCCCTGTCATTTTCTGGATCGTCGTCTGAAAGGAGCATCAGAGCTTGCTTGCTATATGGTTGGAAATAAGGCCTTGCTGCCTCGTCCTGACCGTGGAGCCGGTGTCAGATTCCCCATTAGAACGGCGGAATTGTTTATTGAGATGAATTCATAATCTTCTTTCAAAGCTCTGGTTTTCTGCTTGCACAACCTCTCTAGCCATTTTATGTGCTCGTCAGCTTCGGATGCTTTACTAGCTTCAAGAGCTCTCGTGAAAAGGTAAGTGTCGTAGGACTTGGCTGCAAATCCTTTGCAAAACTTCACTGGCAGAATGCGTCCAGAGGAATGCAGGACTGGGAATTCCATGTTTCTCTTTCATATCTGGACAGATTCCTCATGTTTATCGTCGTATCTCGTGTAAAGTTCCGCCAAGCAGATGTCGAAAGCAAGGGCAACGAGTGGTTGTCGCTCCCTCTTTGCCACATTGACCGCAGTTCTGTACTCATCCTGTAGCCACCTCACTTCCCCTGCTTCTTTTGCGGCCGAAGAGACAATAAGAAAGAAGTCGCTGTCAGACCACCTGCAGTATGCTTGACCACATGACAGCTCTCCCAGGAGGGTAGAATTATTAATAGGGCCAGGTGCCTCGCGGTTGTCATTTTATAGAGTAAAGCAAGGGTTGGGATTTTGATCTCCACGCGTTATTAGTCTGCACTAATTATAGTGATGATAACGGTGTGTGTCGCTGTACCTACCCAATCCAATCAGCATTTGCCGACTGACAGCTGAATAAATCAAGCTTCCTGGAAGACAAGATTTTTGTGGATGGGACCAAGCTTTGAACAGTTACAAGTGGGCACTTTATTGGGTTGCCAAGATAAGATACTGAAGCTTAGTCACTTTTATCTTTATAAGACAACATTCGAACTGGGAAAGATCTGCAGATTTTTCCATGTAAATTTCATTGCTGTAGAACCCGGCTCTACAGAATTTTCTATGCTAACGGGGTGCAGCCATCTTAATGACATGACCAGAAGCGTTCAACAAAGAATCATCCTCCGTAAGCTCAGATAGTGCCATGTAAGCTGTTAGATGTCCTGGAGTATGCAATGTTCGGTTTTAAGAAAACTTGAACTCTTGTCCAACTAGCTTCTCACTAAGCTCCCATAGCTGCTTTGCAGCAGCCTCACCAGTAGGAAAGTCAATGTTTGGTAAGGGCACAACTTGACAATTATCGAGAAAGGCACCTGATTTGTCTGGTAGATAGCGCTCTGTATCAGTATCCGTGAAGAACTTGACAATTGTTAAAAGAGCAAAATACAAACCTTCAAGAGACGGGTCCAGCAATGCTCTCAGTGCAGTGGAGCACCCTTGTAAGAGAGATTTTGGCGCTTGCTGAGCGAGAAGAGGTAGCTCTTCTCCGGCTATCATATTCGTGTCAGTACCTAATTTATTTTCCATCGCCCTCTGGATAGATTAACGTACCATCCTTCTTTCTCTGCAGCCAAGAAGAAACAAGCTCTGGGCTGAGATAAGTCTGCAGATTGGTCCTGATATCTGGACCACGTTAGATGATTTGTTCGAAGATCATTTTTTTTCCTTGACTTTTTTCACTTCACTTACTTCCTGGATTGACTGAGAAGGCAGTGATATGACGGTCTGCTAGTCCCTTCGCAAGAGACTTAGCAAAGAGCACATTGGCAAATTTTGACATGAAATAAGCTTCCAGGGGATGATAAGTTTTGCCATCCTGGAAATTCGGAGAAATGGACGTCAGTACTCTATAGCTACAGACCCGTCTTTTTAAATCCAACAAAGAAAAAAAAAGCACTGACAGAGAAGTTGTAATCATCGAACTTCGGAACAGGAGCCTCCGGTCTGGCGCTGCTGCTGACCATGACAATCCTGGATCCTTGCTGCTTCGGGATACGATCCAGGAGAAGGTTGATGAGAAGAAAGTGACTCAGATGGTTCGTCTGGAAGTGACATTCAATCCCATCTACAGTCTTCTGCCATGGCACCGCCATGACGGCCGCATTCCCGACGATCCCATCGATGGGGACATCGAGCTTCCGGATTTCTTCGGCTGCCTTGCGGACGGAGGCAAGATTTCCAAAATCAGCCTCGATGAATAGCGTCTTCACATGTGGAGATTTCCGGTTGATCTCCTCGATGACGGGTTGGGCTTTGTCACGGGACCTCCCGATGAGTATCAACGCCTTTGGCTGACCCTCCGCGAGGGATTCCGCCGTCGCTGCTCCTAATCCGCCCTTGCTGGGCCCGGTGATAAGGACTGGCCCATGTTAGAGTAGTAGGTTCATCGAATTTCCTTAATATATTCTGAATTGCGGACATATCATTCAGAGGAGACGCAGATGGACAGACATACAGATTTTATTCTTCACCTTCTCTGGAAAAGCAGCAACGATCTCGGTACCCTTGGTATCAAATCCGAATTGAGCCATTTTGCTATTCCTTCAGCAATGAATCCTCTACTATCTTGTATGTAGCTAAGATGAGATGAAAAAAAGAATTCACGATATTCCGACTTCCTAGGATGTCTATTCAGGAAGCTTAAGTTTTCGTCACGGTGAGGTTATGAATCCCAATAAATACTTCTCGTCCGGGGGCCAGTGCAGCATCTTAGCCCTTTTCATTTTCCCCGGAAAAGCAAGTCAAGCTTAAGTCCGATCCTATTCTCTTCCTGCACTTTGCTTATCCACAACGATCCCAATCCCGTTTCCAGAGATGTCTTGGAGCGCTTAGGTCACTGTGAAGTTATGGCCCAAGTTATGGAACCAGGTTCCCATCCATACCCGGGGGTGTGGATCGGAGATGACATAAGCCTCCGCCGTTCCCCACGTCTGCAGCCTGCTTACGCGGAATCGGCCAATCAGAAATGAGTATCTTCTTCCGCGACTCTTCGGAGGATGCTTGTGTCGTCCATCCACCATGTGCTGAAACTGATCTATATTTCTGAAAGGTATGGGAAAATCTTCCGTGCAGGAATGGGATAACAGAAACAATTTGAGACTAGCAAACCTCTTGATGCTGAGTCGTATTACCGTAAACATGGTCCCCTTGGTGGATGTCTTCCGATAATGTCGCTTTTACTCTGTTCAAGAGGACATTACTGATATTTAATTACAGGAACCCTGTACTTAGATCCGCATTGCTGTAATGCATTCTTCAGGACAACAGGGAATTGGTCCTACGGTTTCCAGTTTCCGTTGAGAAGTCATCATATTTCATGATCTTCCTCTGAATAATTTTTCAAGGAGATCCCCTTCTAGTGCTTATGAAAAGCTTGAGTTTTCTGATAACTTTTTTTCTTTGTCTATTCAGGTTAATTGGTAATAAATCCCGCTGTATATTCACAGCTATCCCGCTCGACTGATAATGTCACAAGCTTTATTATTATTAACCTTTCTGATCAAGAAAAAAACACTCTGGAGAACGAACCGAAACTAGAAATAAATCGAAGATGTACGCTCTTCCGTGAAGGCTATACACTCATTGAATTTACCACTAATGTATTCTATCTTGATATCTATCTGGTACACAAAGCTGATCATCTGTAGGCAGAGCTGACTCTTCAACATCTTATAGCTCTTGCTGCTTGTCCCTCTTTTTTCTGCACAGGAACAAAATAAATAAAGTTCTTAGATTTCCTCCCGAAGGAAGCGTACAATGTTCTAGCGCATCATCACGTCCCGGGAGCACCCCTCCCCCCGCCCCCCTTCAATAAGCACCCCATATATACCACTCACAACGTACAGTAACCC
>JGI26051J44788_1000319_pt1 | contig 28845 bp, 23 predicted proteins | sample HigsolmetaGSP13D_FD_44788 | JGI IMG/M metagenome (IMG submission 44788) | reverse complement strand
CCCCCGGGCCGTCACCGCCCGGGCCCCGTACCGCCGTTACTTACCCGTGACCAGCCGTTACCAGCCTCGCATAATCCTCGACATGGCGTTCTCCTCGAACCCTTCGATTCTACTGGAAGCTTGGCGGTTTCACGGTCTCACCTTCTGGCGGCTCCTTCCCTCATCCTGCTGCTGCTGCTCACGTCTCCTCCTCCGCGCGTCGTGTCGTTTGGCCCTGTGACACGGTCCGGCATGTTTGCTGCCATCCCGCTGCGCTTCACGAGTCCATAACCCTTTATCCGGAAGCAGTGTCCTATTCCACGCTGCTTGATAGCGGCGACGTGTTTCCATCTGGCTTCGATCTGGATCCTCCTGTCAGGGAGACGCGACCACGCAGGGACCATGCTCTATATCTGGACGCGTCCCGTAAGACATGGTTATACCAGCAATGGCTATATTGAAATGCACGAGCCAATGCCTTCACGCGTCTTGGTCCACCTGTGATTATCAGCTGTCTCCATTGAGCAGCTTGGCCCCGTCCTGACCCCCTATTTCCATATTTCTATCCTCCCTGGGAATTCTTCAAGGAGATATTTCCCATCATCGCGTCTCAGGGGCATCGGTTGGCTTTCAAATTCCAGATCAGACCCCTGGATTTTCCTGGTTTCCATCTTTTGATAAATGTGACTCTTCTATCTGATCTACATGGTTCTCACTTTACACTCTAGCCCATCGTCGTTCAGATCTCATCCTCCCACGGGATGCTGTCCATGGCACCCGGTCTCTCCACGCATCGCGCCGCGGCCCGGGTGGCACATCTCATCGCCTCGACCGTGACATTGTGATACCGGTCCTTCTTGTCCTCGGGAGTCAGATCCTGCCCTGCCTTTCCTTGCTCTCGTCGCCGCTCCCGCCAGCGCGCGATCTGGACTGCATATGCGCCGACGAAGGTGTCTCCCGCCGCGGTCGTGTCCAGCACCTTGTCCACCTTGGTGGCGGGAATCTCGTTGGTAACTCTGAGCGCCTGGTCCGCTGGTCCTGTGGTCCCTGCGTCCGTTGCGCTGTACCAGACGCCCTTTGCGCCCAGCGTGATCACCACGTACGTCACACCCAGCTTGTGGAAGTACCTGGCCACCTTCTCCCTGGGGCTTTGTCCCTCCGCATCCGGCACGGCTTTAAGCAGCTGCTCCGTCTTTGGAGCCATCAGCTCTGCCTCTGTCTCGTTCATTATCAGGTGGTCGACAGCTGTGTAGACATCCTCGGGTAGACCTCCCGGCGGTGCGGGAGCCGGGTTGTATATGACCTCGGGCCCGGACTCGATACCCTTTTTGCCTTCCGCTCTGCTCTTCTCCTTGAACTCGCGAACCGCCCGCAGGATCCCGATGACCGTTTCCACGGGGATCTCTCCTTGCAGCACAATGATATCCGGCAACGGCGCAGCCAGACCCGATCCCAGCACTTCGGGGACGGGCTGCATCCCCGAGTAGTTTGCCCCGGGGGAGAAGAAGATACGGTTCTCCCCGCCGGCCGACTCGTCCACCACGATGACCGCGACACCCGTGTACGCGTCCTCGATCGTTCGGATGCGCGACGTGTCTACGCCGGACTTCTCCAGTGTCGGGCGCAGCAGGGCCTGGAAGTGCCCGTCGCGTCCCCCCACCGCACCGACCATCTCGACCCTGACTGGGTCCCTGGAGGCGGACTGGGACGGCGACGCCGTCGACGACGACGACGGCCGTGGCCGAGACAGCCGCCCACACGCGACGGCCTGGTTCGCGCCTTTGCCCCCGGCGCTCGTAAAGAACGACGACGCGGTGATCGTCTCGCCGGGCTCGGGGAAGCGCGGGGTCACGGACACCATGTCAGCGTTGAGGGAGCCGATGACGCGGATCAAGGGAGCCATGCTGTCGATGTCGTTGCTTCGATCTTATCTCGAACTTCGATGTCAAAAAAAAAAAAAACAGCAGCACGGGTATCTGCAGAACAAGAAGATTATCTGGTATTCAGACAGTTGACGGACGTCTTCTCTCCTCCCCCGCGCTTATACCCGTGGGACCTGGCTCAGCCCAGTGGTAGACGCGAACCGTAGTTGACAGTACCCCGTCTGCACCGTACAGTACCACTACCGTATCCCAATTGACCGCGAAACGCCGCACGCTCTCGCCTTCACCGATACTTGTGCAGATGCGACGCTCGATCGACGATTGCTGGAGGTTGAATCTGGAGATGGCGCAGGTCGGCACTATTGGCCGAACTCAAAGCGGGGCGGGTTCGGTGGGTCCTGGGTCAGGTGTTTCGTCTTGTCTCGGATGGCGGGCTCCGTACGGAGGTACGCTATTGAGTCTTAAATTTGGGAACTCCAGGTACTCCGACGACTCCGTATACTATTGACTTAAGGAGTATAGCGAGCTACTTAATCCGTACATATATGATTGCGGATAAGATCGATGCAAGGAGGCTGCCTACTCCGCAGATACCTTATAGATAGGGAGATCGTAGATGGAGTGATGGGCTCTTGAATGGATAGAGGCTGGAGCATTAACTAATCTATTAAGTACCTATTAGCTCTTGCAGGCCGGGACTTCTCGAGAGAGAGTTTCTGCATTCTGCTCGAGATGACTACTCCATAGTAATAATAGTAAGCTACGGAATAAGAAGTATGGAGTAGCCTGGCTTCATCAGATGCTGAGTGATGTCCTCCGTACTCCGTATGCTTTGAGGAATGCGCAATTGGAATAATTGCAAAACTGCTTGTTGCCTGCGTGAGCGTTCTGCTACTCTCTACGGAGTACTGTACGTATGAATGTTGGATATGGTATGGGCCTGCGAGTGGACGTGTCACGTATCCTTTTTTTTTATTCGTGCCCCGAAATGGCGTGATAAGGCCAATGAAACCAGGATTCGATGAATATCGTGCAGAATAATATTTCTTCTAGGAGAACTCTAGGAACATGCATTATGATAGAATAATAACTGCGTGACTGTAGACATTATTATTGCACATAACGCCAGACTCCAGACCAAACCCAACCCACAGCATAACAAGCATGAAAACTTTGGTGAATGGATAATTTTCACGTCGAACGTCGATCGTTCCTTTTCCTGGCCCGGTTTTTTTTACCTCTCCTCATGCAATAGAAGGAAAAAAATACATAGACAGTAGAAGAAGCATCGCGTCACACTCGTCGTCAGGATCAAGCAAAAGAAAGCCGTATGGAGTAGGCGAGACGAACAAAAGAAAGAAAGGAAAGGAAAGGGGAGCTGGAAGCAGCCCCGTTCCGTAAATATATGAATAAATAAAATAATTTTCATACCCCATTCCGGTACACCTGCGACCCGCCCGCGCGGATCTGGATCGTCTCTCGCCGCTGCAGCACCACCAGCGCCCGGTTGAGCGCCTGCTCGCTGTACCCGCGGACGTCGACGAACTCGCGCCGAAGCGTCGCCAGGCTCGTGCTCCAGCCGATGGGCAGCCGGCGCTTCAGCTCGTCCTCGACCTTGCTCGCCTCCTCCATGAGCTCCTTGCTGCCCTGCGCCTCGCCGTGCGTGATCGCGTCCATGGTCGACGCCAGGAACAGCCGGATCGCCTCATCGACGTGCTCCTCCGTCGCGACGGGCGAGAGCGTCAGCTTCGCCAGCGCCTCCGCGATGCGGATGATGGCTTCAAGCTGCCGGACCGTGATGGGGATCGAGGACCGCTGGTTGGCGTCGAGCTCGGCGCGGTGCACTTGCTTGCGGATCGTGACGAAGTGCGAGGAGAGCTTCTCTGCGGCTTCGGGGGAGAGGCGGGGGGCACAACGTCTGGGGAAGGTTAGCAATCCACTGCATTCTAAATATGAGAGAAATGTGTTTGAATACATACGATTTACAGTAGCTGATGTATCGCTTCATCTTCTCCACTGGGATCTCCGCCTCGACCTGCTCCTCGACGCCCCGGCCGCCCATGTGGATGCCCATGACGTGCCGCGCGATTCTCTCGTCCCGGCTCCGCTCATGCTCGTCACGGACGACGAAGATCATGTCGAAACGGGACAGGATGGTCGTCTGGAAGTCGATGTTTTCGCCGGTCGTCTTCATGTCGTCGTACCGGCCGAAGATCGGGTTCGCGGCCGCCAGGACGGACGTTCTCGCGTTGAGGATGGTGGTGATGCCGGCCTTAGCGATTGAGATGGTCTGCTGCTCCATGGCTTCGTGGATGGCGACTCGGTCTTCGTCCCGCATCTTGTCGAACTCGTCGATGCAGACGACGCCGCCGTCCGCGAGGACCATTGCGCCTCCTTCCAGATAGAATTCCCTCGTGTTGCTATCCCGCTGCACGGAGGCCGTCAGACCGGCCGCAGACGAACCCTTACCTGACGTGTAGATTGCAATCGGAGACACCTTCTCGACGAACTTCAGCAGCTGGGACTTGGCGGTACCGGGGTCACCCAGGAGCAGCACGTTGATGTCTCCACGAAGTTTCATCCCATCTGGGAGTATCTTCTTCGACCCGCCCATGAGAAGGCACACGATCGCCTTCTTGATATCCAGGTTCCCATAGATCGAGGGCGCAATGCTCCTGGCGAAAGCTTCGTAGAGGTCTGGCCGACGGCTCATCTCCAGGAATTCCTGCTCCTCCTCCTCTGTGAAGATTGCATTGCCCTTGGCGGTGTGATCCACGTCGGTGCTGATCCCCACGGCCCGCAGGTATGGGTTCCGAATGGCGACGCCGGAGTTGGCCTTCCCGCCCTTGGACTGGTAGATGGAGAACACGCCCATCACCGTACACCGTGAGCCAGGCACGACACGATTGGCGAGGTACCGGTCTGCGGAGATGAGGATGTGGCGGGGAAGCTCACCCACGGGTACCTGGTCGGGGGCTTCCTGCAGCTTGAGAACCTGCTGGTCCACGAACTGAGACTTTTCGTGCACCACGACGTAGGGGTCCAGCGGACATTTGTCCCCGGGTTCGTCGCCCGGCATCTGTTGTCGCTTGCATCTTCTCGGCAGAGTGAGAGAGGAGAAGCCGCCCTCGACTGGAATGTTCTCTGTGTGGCCGCAGTTTTTGCATCTGATGTGAACGAGCGTCGCTTTCGAGGACACCGTCGACGCGCCGATGACTATCCCAGGTATCCGAACGAGATGGGAGATGTTCGTTGCGTTCAGGTCGCGGATGGAAATATGCGATGCACTTGAGTGCAGGAGCAGTTGGTGCGGTGGGAGTTCAATGTCCTTTTCAGAGGGGTAGACTATACGTTTTGTGCATTCCTGGAGAGCAGCTTCGAACTATAACGCCATTCCGATTAGAATGAGTAATACATATGACTAGGAGGAAAAAAGAGAGATCGGAGAACTCACAAGAGGAATGATCTCCGCAGGCTCAGTCGTGAGCCTGTGCGCCAGCTCCTCATTGTAGGAGATGAGGTGTGCGATGTCGATATCACAGTAATACTGCTTCACCAGGACATTCTGTCGAAGCTGATCTCTAATCAAAGCGTTAGCTCTGAATTCACACTGCTCCGAAAAGTGTTGCGCTCACCTGTAGATGAATGCATTGTCGAGCTGAAAGGCCAGGACGAATTCCCGCAGGCGGGCCTGGATCTGTGTGCGAGACTCGTCTGCGCCATCCTGGCTTGGCGCAAGGACGCTGAGTGTATAGGGTGTGCGTCTGTCCATTATTGCGCCGGATGGAACGGTGGAAGAAGTGGTCTCAGTATGTGTCTTCTGCGGGGAGACACAAGTCGAGATATCTCTTACCTGTGCTGGCAGACGGTTGGTGACGCGTGGAAAACACGTCGCGCGCGCTCCACGCGTAAAGTGGTTTGCGGCCCGCGGGCTGGTCTTCTGGGAGAAACTAGCGATTTTTTCTGCCGACGTTAAAATTTCTAGCCCAGGATTCATTGCTTTCACCAGAAGAACAAGGAGAAAAAAAATAAATACCATCTAGATGCAGAAAAAGTAAAGCCTTAGCCACGGCTAGAGAGGCAAAAAAAGCAAAAGGTTATATGACAAGGGTGGGATTCGAACCCACGCCTCCTTTCGAAGACACGGAAGATCGTGTTCTATTGAACCCGATCAGCTCAGGTTAGCCTGAACCGTGCGCCTTGGACCTCTCGGCCACCTTGCCTTTCTTGGAAGACAATTTGCAGGTAAATAATTTAACTGCGCAAAGAGTGACATCGTTACCCGGACATTTCAAAGGAGCTACTACCTACGGATAATGTTTTGTTCAGGGGTCAAAGTCGATTTTAAGAACATCTGGCTTTGAGAAATTTTGTGTTCTTTTTATGGTTGATGCATCATTTCATCATAGGTATGGACTGATGTGCCTCATTTCATGGTAGGGTACATGCTTGGAGTCGGAATATATATTGCCGTGACTATCCTTTGACAATTGCCTCTTCACTCAGAGACAGAGCTCTTGTTGTTAATTGTACAGTAACCACACTGCAGACTATGAAAAACTCTCTGAGGCGAAGACTTTATATGTTGAACACGCGCGTTGTCGCGTCGGCTTATAATCTGCATCGTTCTGGACAGGGCCAAGAGAGAAAGAAGAGAGTATCGGAAGACTCCTCGAAGGCTTGCTAAAATGACCTCCTCAACAACAGTTTATTTTTGATCTTGCCACAAAGAAGACAGCGCCGCTGTACGCAATCCCTGCATGACCCCAATGCAAAAAGCAGAGCCAATCACCAAAGAGAGCTAACACAAAGACGTATAAAAAAGCTCACACCCCCGGCCCACAGGGCTATACTAGGGTACTACAAAAAACCCCCACCTTGCTTTTGGTGGGCAGGGAATTCTCATTACCTGGATCCTCAGGCCAACAGCTTCATCAGATGTTAACAGGTATCGACTAATGTTGAACCGCTGCACCTCAGACTGAGGAGAGGATCAAACCTGGGACGCTGGACGGTGAGGGAGGCCGCTGGCTATACCAATAGCTTCACCACTGCACTATTGTCCCAGATTCTAGTTGTTTGGTGAAAGTGATTTTAAAATATAACCCAGAAACGGGAGGGTGCCCGGTTGCTCGGAGCCGTTCGGCCGAATTTCGCTGCAGGCAACAATCTGCATATTTCAAGCGGAAACAACATGAGAATGAAAGAGTTCGAACTCTTCCCTGCTCACTATATGAAGAGATCAACTGACAAGTTAACAACATGGAAGACACAACATCGAGATGCCGAAACCAAAAGAAATCTGGAAATCATGTCTCCTCCAAATAGGGATGTGAAGTTACCAAAACATTGCTGTCGATAAGTTGAGGGAGTATTATCTCTCACTGAAAATTGATGTAATGCCAGTGGACAGGACAGAGTATATTCTTCAAAGATGGAATGAGCTCTCTTAGAGGTATGCAGCTAGCTGCGCGGCCTACTAGTTTATAGCCTAGTCTGCTTTGTCGATATGATGCATCTTTGCAATATAGGGACTGGTTTGTTACATCTAGAACAGGTTGATTTGTGGTCTGAAAAGAAGGCAGAACGCCGATATATAGGTAGACCAGGAATAATAGTAAAAAGATCCGAGAGATCACGTCCCAAGTCACTTTACTCGCCTCAAATTCCGTCTCTTGCCGTAAGGTCGCACCAATATGCGTCACCTAAACCACGTACCATATGACCCATGCCCACGAGACAACGGCTTATTCAGGCCCAAGGTACGCTCATGTTCATTATCTACAGTACAGTACATTGCACTCCGCATCCGGAAGAAGACTTGCTCCGCGCCCCGGGCGGGCGTCGCCAGGGACCCGCCGTCGCGGATGACGCCTTACCCGATCGGGCGCTGGACGCTCGTCCCCGGCTGGACAGTGCACGCGTCGACGTTGCGGATAGCTTCGCCCGTACGGTCTTGCCCTTTCAGCGATATCGACGGCAGGCCCAGCATCACAGGCGCATTGGGAAACTGCTGGTCCGCGTTGATCCCCCAAAGTCCGGTGGTGGCGCACTCTGCCCTTGCTATGTCCGGATAGCGCCGCGAGCCTGATCGTCTATCCCCTTTGTATGGTGGATGCGTCGCCGTCGGCTTCAGCCTGTCGAACGAGATGTCTTCGGCGAGTCCTCGGAAATCAGTCGACAGCCTGGCGTCGGCGGCATCGATCCCGTCGTTATCGCAACGTTCCTTCACCCAGCACGAGTCCCCCAAAATCCCTCCGTCGCAGAGACATGCCTCCAGGAGAGGATCGACGGCAAGCTCCTTCGTCAGCATCGGTGGCGTCCTGGACACGTCCCAGCATCATGGATCGATAGCGGAGGCCGGGCAGAATGGTACGTCCAGACTTGGATTTGTACTGAGATTAGGCGCTGACATTAACCTCCCTGTAGCTATCTCGACCCTTCTTCAACCCCCTATCGTACGAACAGGGCTTGTACCTCACACGGCTGTGTCGTCGAGCGGATATAAGCCTCCAACTTCTCGAGATATACCTCCGGTCACACTGACAAACATCCCCCGTGTTGATCCGAAAACTTTCGAGCCGTACTTTGCCCAAATCGGCTCGTTGTATGATGCCTTCCAACGCGCAAAAGAAAGTAATGAGGACAATGAGGCCCAGTCGGTTCTGGGGAGTAAATCGGGGCAGAAAACGGAAGGACTCGACGCTTTGGGATCGAGGCCGCTGGAACGGCGATATTCCGGAGTGTCTTTGAGTTCACGAGCGACTTCCCCTCTGGATACGCTAGGAGGGAAACTGCCGTCCAGTGGACGTGGTCGCGCCCCTGCGATGACCCCTCTGTCGACAATCCCCAGTGTCTACTTCGAGGACGACTTTCGTCTGGAGAATCCCCGCACTTTTGACGTGGTCTCGGAGCGATCAGAAGTGGTCAGGCCACCACCGAAGCCGTCAGGCAACGGCGATAAGGCTACGAATGGAGCCGCTTTGGAACCAGTCCATACCGGAAGAAAGGCGCTCTCCACAAACGCGATTCTCCAGGAAAAGCTGTCTTGGTATATGGATACTGTTGAGATACATCTTATCTCATCGATCTCTGCTGCCTCCAAGTCCTTTTTCACTGCGCTTGGGTCGCTGCGCGAACTCCATTCGGAGGCTGCCGACTCTGTGAAGAAAATACAGGTATTGCGGAAGGACCTGAATAAGATCGACAGGGAGATGGCACTGGGCGGCCTTAAGGTGGTAAATCTACGTCGTCGAAGGGAGAACGTCCGGAAACTAGCCGATGCGGTGGCTCAACTACGCGAGGTTGTAGAGTCTATATCTAGGTGTGAGGACATGGTTGAAAGAGGAGATATCGAGGAGGCGACCGAGGGTCTTGATGAGGTGGAAAGACTGATGGCTGGAGAACAGACTAGGAGCCGCTGGAGCGAAGACGATGAGGCGCAAGAGGGCGTGAGCAGGGGTATTGATCTGCGGGGTATCAAGGCTCTGGAGGGAGTCTCAGATGACCTCGCCAAGCTTAGACATCGGATTGGAATGGGCTACGAGAACAGATTCCTGGATGATCTCTTGGGGGATCTGCGACGGCATGTGGCAAGTGTTCCTCCAGACGTGACATTGCAGCGTTGGGGCATGTCGTTTCAGCGCTCTCGCGGAGCTCAACGAACTGTTCCTTCGGGCTTTCCATACATGCATTTTGATGACCAGCTGAGATCGCGATTGCGCGCGGAGCTCACTGGCCTTGCTCGTGCCCATCACACAATGCCTGCAGCAACCTCTTTCAAGACTGCTGTCCTGCGAGAGATGAAAGGGTTGATTCGCCGGCATTTGCCTAGTTCGAGTGATGATGACAATATGTCGATGATGTCGGCCTCTACGCACGGTGGACGACAGCTAAGCCAGCAAGAGAAGTCGTCGATCCTGGCGCGGAATCTTCGGGCGCTCGACGCAGAAGAAGCCCAAACCATGCTCACCCGAGTGTACACTGGTATCAGCGAATCACTCAGGAGGCTCAGTGTCCAAGTCAAGGTTCTCCTTGATATCACAAGCGGTCTTAAGATACCGTCCAAGAGTCACAACACGCAAATCTCGGATAATACGTCTGGGTCCGGTACCGGAGGTGGAGCAGCCGCGGAAGTCCAGGAGGAGATTTTGCAGGTTCTGGACATGTCCAGTCTTCTTGGGCAAGCTGTGGATATGGTCCAGTCTCAGATAATTAAGGTGCTGAAAGTGAGATCCGAGCAGACCTCCCATCTGCCGCTGGAGGACTTCATAAGATATTTCAGTCTGAATCGGCTTTTCGCGGATGAATGTGAAGCTATCTCGGGCAGAAGTGGCACAGCGCTGAAGACGGTGGTGGATAATCAGATCAGAGAGTTCATTTCACGATTCGGTGATAGTCAACGACACCGCATCGTTCATGTCATGGACTCGGACAAATGGGATGCCAAAGATTTTGGCGATTCTGAGAACGCCATTCTTTCCAGAATTCTTCAGGCGAGCACAAAGGATATCGACATATGGTCAAACGTCTCTAAGATCTGGCTGCGTGCGGATGAGGTCCATGGAGAAACTGCACTGTCGAATGGCACTGTCGCCAACGGGTCTGGCAAAGACAAGATCCGGAGCGCGATTATTGATGAGCAGAAATACATCCTTCCGGAATCGGCTTTAGCGATGATGAGGAGCATCGAAGAGTTTCAGTATCTCATGGCGAATATTCCTAGCATGGTGCAAGAAATTGGATCCAATCTTCTGGAGTGCCTGAAGCTCTTTAATTCACGCTCCTCTCAACTGATCCTCGGGGCTGGAGCCACGAGAAGTGCGGGGTTGAAGAACATTACAACAAAGCACCTAGCCCTCTCCTCACAAAGCCTAAGTTTCATAATCGCATTGATCCCGTATATTCGTGAATTTCTTCGGAGGCACTCACCGTCAAATCCGCTAATGGCGGAGTTTGATAAAGTCAAGAGGCTCTACCAGGAACATCAATCTGGGATCCATGAGAAGCTTGTTGACATCATGTGTTCTCGTGCAGCGATGCATGTCAATGCAATGAAGAAAATAGATTGGGATGCGCAGAGAGACACCAGCGCCGTGAGTCCTTACATGGAGACTTTGACAAAGGAGACGGGTACCCTCCATCGGGTGCTGGCCAAGCATCTTCCGGAGTCCACGGTGATGATGATCATGAACCCAGTGTTCAACAGTTACAGGGAGCAATGGACCAAGGCGTTCCAGGAGGTGTCAGTGAGAACGGAAGCCGGAAGACAGAGGTAAAATAGCTCGAGGCATATCCATGTATTTCCCCTGCTCGACGTGACTGACGGGAGCAATAGGATGCAATCCGATGTCGAATTCTTCAATTCCAAGATCAGCAAAATAGATGGCGCTGGTGACTTGGGTGATCACCTCCTTCAAGTTGTTAAAGCCAAAACAATCACTCCGGAGCCGAATAATAGGTCTGCTTCTCCGCGTCCTGCTTCGGACACACAATCACCTCGGAATTCAGCCAGCGACGAAAAGGAGCCCAAGAAGTCTGTGGAGTCATAAGTTTTCTCTTTGAGAATTAACTTTATTTTGTGATTCCCATGGTGATCGGTGCTTGTATACAAGCTCCTTCACTTTTGTTTGAGTCATTCTGACATGACTGGAATTGCCGGGTAATGTATAGGGGTCTTCAGTAATTATATTCCCTCTTGTACTTTGGATAGACGTACGCATTCTCATACCACCAGCGTTCTATTTTTTTTCTTTCCTGTCATGTATATTTGGTGTCTACCATCCTTTCTATTGTCCTGCTTGATTTCTACTATCTTCGTCGATGACCGCAGTCATCAGAGCAAATATGAAGACTACTTTTTCTTCACACCGAAGGAATGCATCCAACAACAGAGTATCTAGATCACATACCTATTTGTTCTCTGTTTCTTTTTGTAAGGTCTAGTTCCACCGGTCTTACGTCCTGGTTAGGCTAATAATAGCTTCAGCTAGGTAAGTATTCTTTTGTTCATGAAACCAGATAAACAAAGGATTCGGACATCTATACTCATGTGATGATTTTCTGTCTAACTTATCTCATAAATATCAGTCTTTCTTGCCCTCTATTTGCCAGTGATCCGAGCGAGTTCTACTGTCAGCTTCGGTGTCTGATTCAAGGGAGGACTAACTTATATAGTGTCGTCAGAATGGGTATGTACGATGGAACCGTACCTTGCGATCACCCTCGTCTGAGGGATGTTGACCGAAGGAGGGTGTGGGAAGTTGTTTGCCATGCGCCGAAACTACTCCAACGTCCGAAACTTAGCTCAGATATTATAGGGCGATTCTGGAGGGAGTCAAATGCTGTCAAGATTATCTTAAGGACCCAGTCGGCATGTCGGACTTGGTATATGCCGAGATGCGAGCATTCTTAGATGACTATGCAAATTCACGAGCATTCTGGTGCCATAGCGAGTTCCGGGCTCTTCTAGTGAGTTCTGTGCCAGCAGTATATGAGATTGCGAAGATCGAAGAGTTCTCTCTCCCGAGTAATATTCGTGACGTTGTCGAGCATTTCACTGAGTACGGTGACTTTTTCGAACATGTGACGGACATCTTGAGGTGCGACCTGTGTTTTGGGCACAAGTTCCACAACCAAATCGATCATCGCACCGGAAGTCAGTTTCGATGGGTGGACATTGCTAAGATGCTGGAGCTTGATGCGGAGTCGTCTCTTCCAGGGGCCGGACAAAGTTATCCAACGCTCTTGGGGAGACAACAGCAGCTAGAGAGGGACCTGGCGCTGATATAATCCACGAAATGGCAACAAGCATCCGGGAATCAGCAAAAGCAATGGCTGCAACAGAGGGATCAGTTGAATGGCAGATCAGGAAGTACGCCATCTATCACGAGAGTCCTTCGGGACCAAAGAAGTCTCTCCGGACCGGAAACTGCGCAGAGCTTGCGAACTATACACAGACCGTGCGTCTCGTGCTGGATAAGTTTTGGAGATCCCCGTTGCCTTTGGACTGTGTCCAGAGGAACGCTGCCCGAATCATGATAATCATTGTTGCGCTGACGCAGAAGACTTGGTTCGACTCCATCAGCGAGGACCACGTTTGTCCCAGCTGATAACGCATTGGAGCTTAGACGTCGAATTTCTGAGACTGGCAACAGTCGCAGGGAGAGTGATAGGCGGAGCGTGCCACTCTGTGACCCAACACGCCTTCTCAGCGACTTCGATCGTGTTGAATATTTGAAGTTGACAAAGACGCGTGCAATCCAGACTCGGCAGTGCCGCTCATTTGTGACGACTCCGAATGGACTGGTGGCTTGGACGTGTATGCTGGCCTTTCAAACTCGGAAAGCTACCCACAGCCGGTCGATGGTTATGGTTTGCCATCTAGCCAGAGGGTCGACCCACAGCGTTTGACCTTGCTTGCGGATCTCTATGACCACAGCATCAAGCTTTATAGCCGGATCGCAATTGCTCCTGGGCTCGAATCGTGGGTTCTGATCCGAACATCTTATGATCTGGGTTATACAATAGTATCTGCCTTTCTCTGGCCATCCTTGTATACGGTCCCTTTTCTCAGAAAGGTCAAAGAAATAGCTGGAATTCCCAAGCCAAATCTGATCAGACAAGGCTTTGCGAGACTCCCAAAGAGAGGGCTAGTATGCCTTACCTCTTTGGACGGCCTCTTCACCCCCGGAGTCGTCACTCGGTCTCCAACTCACCGAGAAGTGAGCAAGTGACGGCAGTTCTTGACCACATCAAAAATGATAGATTGAGACAGGCCTGCGAGCTAGTCGAAGGCTCTCTCGTCTCCGGTTCAGCCATACTGACTCAGAACCATTGTGCAGCCCTCATCCTTAAATCGTTGGAGTTCCTGGCACCCATCGTTGAGCGATCCACCATCTGCGCTGGCACTCCGGCGGAACTCCTGATTCGACGGCGGTGGATCGACCTCTCTACCGCCATGAGGCAGGTGATATCAGCAGAAAGCGAGATAATATATGACGAAGAGCTCTGTCAGGATATCATCAAGCTTGCGGGCTTGCCCGACGAGGACCTTGCCAAGGCGGGGTTTATCAGGGATCATAAATTTGGGATTTTGCGCAGGCAGCTTCTGTGTTGGGTTTCGCCATTTGAATCTTTGGATTTCTCCCTTCCTACTTCAGAAAAATCACAGTTTGGAGTCTCCGGGTACGAAAAAAGTTATAACCACGTCACGGATTGGGGGTTTCGATTATGTCGACATAACTGAAACGGATATGACAACTTGATTAATACCCACGAAAAAAAATTGCGATGTTTACATAAGTGATTTTTTCTTCTAATTGCTCCGATCATTTATTTCCATCTTCTGCCGGTTTCACTGGTTCCATCCATCTTATGAGCACCAAGTCCCTTCCGCTCACCCAGGCCTCTGGGAGCTGCGTGTCCTTTTCCACTACCTGAGGGCGGAGTGCCACGGCTGCCCTGGGCACTGAACCATTGCTTCTTGCCTGGATCGGCTATGTCTTCGGGGGCCGGGGCGGCCTTGTAGGAGCGGTCGACAGGTTCCGAACCGACCTGCATGTATGGTTGTTTTCTGTTAGAATAACAGGTCTAAAGTCCATGGGAGTTGTATGTGTGGAGGAAATTAGCTAGCATGAGCATTTTCCCGGTCACATAGGTAATGAAAATGAAAGAGCAAAAGAATCGAATTAGACATACCCCTTCATTGACTCCGTGCGCTTTAGTCTCGCCTGCTTCAATGGCATTGTCGCTCTGGGGGATACCGTTGTCGTATTGCGCGCCCCGAACCATATTCGATATGGATGCAGATAGTATATTACAGAAAAAATGGGTTCGTATCCGTATTAAGTGTAAAAAGTAGATGAGATACAAAATCCCGCACTGCTTCTTCCAATTTTTTTTCAGCGGCAAAAAGTACCTAAAAAGGTACCTCCTAGTTAGTATACCAGTGTTCACAGTAAAACAAGTGATACTATAGCAGGCTGATCTTGGAAAAAAGGTTGGACAAATGACGTATTCGCGACGTTGACGGAAAGTGGCCTCAAATATCAGGTATCACAAGACCGCAGAACTGGACAGGTCTTCAGTAAGGACTACTGATGCTTCGACTTTCACTTGCGCATTAAGATGTGGACGTCCTTGTTGGCTATCTGTTCGGCTGACAGCATTGTGAGGTCATGGAGATAGAGTTTCTCGTGACGTCATGTACAATATAAGAGTAGGTATTAGATAAAATGTGTTTTCTCTGTTGAAGCTCGTGGTGAAGCTGCTCCTGCTACGTATGTAGGTATATGCAATAACAGAAGATCTGATGATAGTTCCAGTCGTTGTTAGTGTGGTGGGAGAGAGTGGTGTGTCGCGCAGGTTAGGCTGCGCCGCGGAGGCGAAGACGAGGCATGCTCTCCATGACCACTACAGACTTCTGTTCAAGTGACAAGAGATCTCGGAGGCTTCCAGTCTATCGAGAAACATGAAAAGTTGGCACCGTTCATTCTGGTAACTTTCGATTCCGGGGGTCTCCTTGTTGACACGATTTGTAATCAAGATATATTTTAGCTTTCCATCCGCATACTAGATACTGGATTTTATTATTAACCCCTGTTTCTCTTAACAACTTCTACTGACACTAGCAGACATTGTTGGAGAAATAATTCTGACAACCGTACTCTCGATACAGGGCAACCATATTTGATTTGGTACCTACGAAGAGATTTTCCGCTGCAGGGTCTAACATAAATGCAAATAAACAACATATTAAGTTTTCTCAAGTGGTCTGAAACTCTGCAGAAGTAGTCTGGTACAAACTAGTAGGTATCCAAGCATTATCTAAACATTCTCCTTTCGATTCAAGTATCGATAAAGGCCAATGATAGCCCTCAAGAATTCTCTTCGACCACCTTGATCTAGAAGGTCGTAGGGCTCTGAACGATAATACTTCAGATTTTCGCTTGAGAGACGCCCTTTACAGATATCTTTCACGTAGGTATTAGACATTACTGCTTTGCTGAGATGTAGGATAGATCCGTCCATTGTAATCACAAATCCTGTGTAGTCATCCAGTGTCGGATTGTCATTGTAAGCTGAGACCGCCTGCATAAGAAGCTGTGGAACTTCATGTTTCTCAATTTTTGCAGTGTCGTTATCTCTTATGACCTAATGTATGTACTAAATCAATATCCCTGAAAGCTAATTTGAAAGATAAAGAAGGGTAAAAACTCACCGAGATTATACAAAGCGGATAGCTCCAACTCTGACTAAGAGGAGAATTTTCGGATGTATTAATTGGTAGTAGAAGAGCACCGTCGCATTTAAGAGTGCCGCGGGCACTTAATGACGGTATCACAAACTGAACTTCAAGGCTGTATTGAAATTCACTTCTTGCTATTAGTCCAAGTATCTCAAGGTCGAGAGGGACTAAATATGGACTGGACTGACATATTTCTTTCGTTCTTGATTCTGAGGCCGACTACTTCGAAAAAAGAATATAGAGATTCTTTTGCGGTTTTTCTCATCCAACTTCCTGTTGATCCCAGACTGCCTTCGAGATAAAGAAGAGTTCGGTGGAAGGGATTTTCACGATAGGGGCGCAGAGTGAAAGGAGCGCTCAGCACCTCCTCTTTGGTCGGCTTTGTGAAATACTCTGCAAGCTTCTCGAACTCTTCATGTTGCAGTTTAGTAAGTAGGTTTTCCTGACGTGCAACTAGGTATGTAGGCGCAAGCATGCTAACAAAACAGACCTTCGTCGCCATCATTAGGTAGATTCGCATCGCCAACTAAGTCCGTAGAAGGTACATCATACTGGCATTTGATATTCGTTGCTGAAAGATGTTGTGATGACCACTTCCTTGGTGGCTGAAGCAGCAAGAGAGACGTCGAGCTTAGAGATCCTCGTGACGATAAAGAGGAAGATTTCAATGAAGCATGATCCATAAGAGCAAGTGGGAAATCACTTACTTCGTTCACAACTTACTTGATATTAAGGAAGAAAGACATGATGTTGTCAACTCAGTTACGAAGTCGTTGCTAGGTAGTACCAGTGGACGTTGATAGTTGCCTAAGGCATGATGTCGGAACCATCTGCATGCATCCATGGATCACGAACTTGCTTGCCTTTCATGAAACGGTATGCCGAATTAAGCGGTCTTTGACCATTCATCTATCGCTGCCCGCATAGGGTCTCGTATGCCCGAATCCGTTGTCGTTCAGTTCCGTCAAAGGGATGTACTGATCCCTTTATTAGAACCGTTTCGGGATCTCGAGTGGTAGTGAGACCTACAATGAGGTTCAAAAGACAGCGAAAGCTGCTGGAATAATCTCGGGCAGTTCAAAAGAGGGAATTCCCTACATCACGGCTCTGTAGACTCCTAGGAATCTTCTACTCCTTCTAATCCTTCACACTGCCATCTCTTCGTCATAGGTAGTATCCAGATTAGGTATCTAGTAGGCTGCTACTGAAATAGATTGATTATGTGGTAGACTATTGACTGACTACGAAGTCAGCACAACAATCTTACCTTCCGCCGTATTCTCCTCCATGCATCGATGTGCCTCGACGATTTGATCCATCTTGAAGACTTTGCCAATCTTTATCTTCAACTCACCTTTCTCAATTTGCTGCGCCAGCGACTCCAGAGGCGTGGCCATGAAGTCTTTCTCATTTCCACTGTAAGTCGTCAACTTGGTCGCAGAAGGAATCACCTCCATCGGGCTAAAACTCTTCATGGCCCATTCATTGCCCACGATGCCCGTCATGCATACCGTGCCCCCTTGCTTCGCACAGCGCAGCGAATCTTCCAACGTCACGGTCCCGACCAGTTCGAGGACCTTATCAAAACCCTCCGGACATGTCTCCTGGACCTGTTTCGCGACTGCCCCGTCATCGATAAATACCTGATCTGCACCGTGGTCGCGCAGCAGGCCTTCACGTTCCCTTCTGCGACTCGTCGAAGCAACAAACGCCCCGTGGGCTTTCGCAATCGCCGCCGCAGCAAGCCCAACGGACGTCGTCCCCCCACGGATCAACAACCTGTCACCCTTCTGGAGAGAAAGTGACTTGAACAGCGACCCCCAGGCAGTCTGCAGCATCTCCGGCAACGCGCCCAGCACCTCCCACGGCAATTTCGTCTTGACAGCTTGTACCTGCGTCGCGGGCACGCAGGTAAACTCGGCGTACCCGCCGTCGAACGCCCTTCCCATTCCGCCCATGGCGGTCGCGACGGTCTCGCCGGGCTGGAAATTCGTCCCCGGCGCTTCCTCGACCAGCCCGACTGCTTCGATGCCTAGGATCCGCGGGAACTGGACGCTGGGCGAGTGGCCCTGGCGGGTGAACATCTCGGAACGGTTGAGGCCGAAGGCCTTGACGCGGATCAGAACCTGGCCTGCCTCGGGCTTGGGGATTGCCCGCTTGTGGAGCTTGAGGACGTCGGGATCGCCGGGCCTGTGGATGACGATGGCGTTCATCGCGGCAGCGAGTTGTTGAGGTCTAAGAGTCCTTGGGAGGCTCGCCAGGGTGGGCGGATGGTCAGCTCTGTAAAAGGAATTTTGGGAGTCTTTGCGGGAGGGTCAATTGTGCAGGGTTGCTAAGTTCAACAGAGATACTACATGAGTCAGCAGCTTGCTCTTTCGTCCATGCATGCGTATATCATGAGACTGGTAATCTCCGTACCTTGAGTATTGCTAACGGCTGGATGGCATCCGATTGCTTGCCATGGTACCCTCAAGAGTTGGATGTACGTAACTCTTACATGCTAGACTCTAATTGACTGGTAGGTGTAGTTGGCGGTAATCAAGTCACGGATATCAGGTACCCAGGTGCAGTACTTACCCAAGGTACTTATCTACGTGAGGGGTAATTTTGATTAATAACCCCTACAGTGCGCGAATAAGAACCCGTCAGCATCCGCATCAGGACAGGGACCTATGATACATTTCACCGTGAGCAGCCGAGGGCTTCTGCAGAGAAAGTAAACGGGTGTAGTCACTGTGATATATGTACATAGTACAGTTAGTAGGTGGTAGTCACTAGGATACCAGTTGGTAAATGTAGACTACTAACCTATTACTGTAACTATCATCCATGAGTTCCAGACCATTCTCCTTCTCTCTATTATTGTATCCTCCCAGACCATCTACCACCACCTTTGCGATGCCTGATTATTGGGTCGAAAGACTCGTAGACGATTGGTCAATGGTTCGCGAGAGCCAACGTCGAACAGGCCGTCGTCTGGATAACGGCAAATAGGGCTTCATATGTTATCGCTGTGCAGCGTATGGAAACAAGCAGCGATGGCAGCGCTTCCGGCAACGGCTGAATGAGTTGATTGAGCATGGATGGAACCTTGACCCTGGGCATCCGTAGCAGTTAGAGATAAGATGGTCATCAAATTTGTGGAGGACGAGTCATTGGAAGGCAAGGACGTGGATGAAGTGAGGCGGCAAGTTATAGCTCCCTACTTACATACTGGCTCGTACTCTCTGAGGGAAAGCTAGATGTTATTTTTATGGCGTTCTGACCGCTTTTATTTAAGGTCTGTGGCCGCTTCAACATCCTCCGAAGCCAGATGACCACATACTACGAGGCGGACGGTGTCCTGGGAATGCCGTGGGAAGTCGATCTCCCTATTCCATACGGCCTTCACCAGACTGTCTGCCTCCTCATCGACGAGGATAGCTTGGACTCCGTGATCAATGCTGAGAAGCCATTGGATCCACACGTTGAGTACGATGGCTACGACCTGCAGATGCCGTTCCCGTCAGATTTGGAGTGCCTGGCTGGTCTAAATGAGGAGGGAGATTACACTCAGCAATTTAGAATGCTGTACCAGAAGAGACACAAGACTGGTTACCTGATCGCAGTGGACTGTGATTGCCCAAGACTATGGTCCGTGGTATCCTGCAGAAATCGAGGTGCCGGAGGAGCTTGGGATCAAGGTTGCAGCTGACATTGTCTCAAATACAATCGCAGGTTATATGTGCGAAGATCCCAATGAAATTCTGCCCGACGTGTTCAATTATGCAGGTCCTTGTTTTATGAATGGACCATAGTAGTAGATTGCATTTGCGAGTCGCCTGCTCTGCAGTTGAAATTTCTCTTGTATGTAACAACTTTTTGCATTGTGATGTTCTGGTTATAGGATACGAACGAGGAATCCGCCTCTCGAGCGCCTTATAATTCAAGCATCGAACAGTTCTTTGACGGCCCTTCTTCGGTTTTTCACTTTCCATTTCGTTTGATTCTCCAAGCACACAGATTTGGATGTACATACTACTGGACGCGGCAGTCTCTCCAGTTTCTCGCTACTTACTGTACTAGCTGACACCGATAAATATGGGGGCGTTCTCTTCTTATCACTTGGCAACATATTGGAGCTTTTCCACGCGAACTCTGGCCCACATCCCAACCAACATATAACGTATCCAGTGGTGGTTTTCCCGCGGCCTATAGTCAGCACTAGATCTCTTTCAGTTCCACTTCGAATCCATCAGAAGCTGGAATCTTCTGAAGTCAGTCATACTTTGCTCTGTAGTATAAACATTTATAATAACTAGTCTTCTGCAAAAGCTTATTCCGGTAGACAGCATTAGAAAAGACCTAGGTTGAGTTATGTGTAGGAATGCTGATGGCAGTGTCAGAATGGTTGCAATATGGCTCGGCTTCAGAAGGTCACCCATGCAGAGTTGTCTTGTCTCCGCTCGATTTCAATGTTTTTGCAGCATTCTTCGTCCACAAAAGATATACAAGTCTAGAAATTAATTAGAGGACATCGTCGAAAGCCCCGCCGTGCTCAATGGTTCCGTTACAATATACTGGATCACGTTGAAGTCTCCTTTGCATATCCTCTCTTTAACTCCGGCTCAACCCGGCAACATCTCTCTGCGAGCACCTTACCAGAATGTCACTTCTTCTGTTGACCCATTGAAGAGCATTCCTTCTGATCTATTGAAACAAGTTCCTGTTTGGATTAGCACAGACATCTAGCGAGAAGTGTAGTTAATCTTACCTCAGGTATTCCTCCCATTTCAAAACTATGTTTACTCTGTTATTCGCAGTGTAACTTCGCGTCTGGTTTATTGCATCCACGAATTTGTTTGATTCAGCAACAGCGCTGCATGTAGAGTGCTTTCGGACTGCGGCGTCTGTATCAATGTTAGTTACTGTTTTCATCAGAGTCGAAAAGGGAATTGAATTGACCACTAAACTGTTTCTCGTTATGGTCCGTGATGGAAACAGGAGGATGGATGAGTAGCAGACTGGCTCTCTAATGAAGCGGTAAACATGAACCCTAGATGAAGGAGGAAGGAACAATGACTGTGATCAACATGGGGATTGTGAGAATAAGGAAACCGCCATTGACCTCACAGTACGGAGATAGTCCGCCAATTGCTGTGCACCTCTTGCCCAAGCAGTGTATCAGCAAGACGTTGGGCAACCAGCGGCCCCTCCCCTCACTTCGATTGGAGGTAGTCGTCGTTTTTGTAATGTAGGAGCTCTCCCTGAATTTGTCTCTCAGAAGGAGCATATGATCTTGACACCTGGAACCTTGAACTATGCAGACGGAGAGAGTGACAACTCTACCAAAGCTAATTAAATAATATGGGAAATGTTTAATAACAATGAGGTTTGAGGTAATGAGATATAAGGGGCATGATAAAGAAGAGAGATGAACACTGCCAGAGAGATGCTCTCTAATGTAGGTTTTGGCAGGCTATTTAACGTCTCACTGGGACAAGGAATTACGGAGGATGAAAGAATGGCAATAAAGAAGTAGTAATACATAGGGCGGCTGCCAGCACATTTATGGCGAATTAAATGACATAAAAGTTGTTTTGTAAAATTCTTGCTCTCAATTGTCGTACAGATGGTGATATGGTCCTTTTAAGCGGGGGATGCCGAAAAGGTGAATTGGTACAGGAGCTTCCCTGCTTTTCATCAAGGACTCCAGTGATAGACTACATGCTAGGTAGAGGACAAATCGAAGATTAGCGATTTCACAGTGGAAATTCAATACTCTCTTCAAAGCAACGAAACAGGGTATGCAAAACAGAATATTGCATGACTCTTCAGGCACAAAACGCTCCACCTGCTCCTTTCTCGAAACACGGACGTACAGAAGACCTCGTTGGTCTAGTTTCTCTTGGGTTCCCGCCAAACTTTTATAAATATGATGCCATAGAGATGAATTGGCCTTCTCCAACAGCAGTTGTGAAAGAGAGCCCGGTAGAACGGAGCAACATATCGATAAGAACCTTGTCAATTTGAAAGAGGTTTCCTAGCAGGAAATCAACGTTCTTTATCTACAGTAGAATAGGAATAGCTTTGGAAGACATCCGGAATATTCCAACAAATCTGAAGCTTAGTGAGATAGAAGTTGCTACCATTTGACAGGATCAAGACGGCTAGAAATAATCCGGGAGGGAAAAGGAGTAAATACAGCATAAGCGCTAGTATGAGGCAGCAAGCAAAATAGACAAACGTTTAATCCTGATCCTGCTAGACTAGGACTCCTCCGTTTCTGTGAGTCCGCTCGAACGCTCGATTTATGCCAAGGCGCAACATACTAGCTGCTGCCTACCAGCAACAAGCGCGTCCCCCAGAAGGAGTTCCTCCTCTCCTTATTTCGCTCGAGGCCACGCGGGATTTCTTGTTTCTTGCTTGATTCTCTTCCAAATAAAATAACCCTATTCTTTACTCTTCAGACAAGAACCTCAGAATTCTAGTTTTTTATACAAGACAGCTGAGCCAATCGAGACTGCAAGATGGCCAGCCGACGTCCCTCACTCATCTTCATCGATCACAACCTCCAACATCCCCACTTCACATGGGGCTACGCCATCTATCGCACCACCTATGGCCCAGACTCCAGTCAGGAATGGGAACATGCACTTCAACGCATTAAGGATAGTCTCCTTGGAGCCATCGAAGAGGAGCTGAAATATCCACAATATTACACGGATTTGAGCAGGGAGGAGCGCCGTCAATGCAGGCAAGAAGGCCCTGGGTTTCTTCCGTAATTGGATCCATCGCCAGTTGAATTCATCAAAGAAAGACTTCGCTACGTCATCTTTGACGATCCTGAGTACGACGGGCTTTCACCGGATCAAGTCAGAGAGAAGTTCAAGGAGTGGCTTGCAAGGCGCCGGGAGGAAACAGGGAAACAGAGAATTGAAGTCATTTCGGAGGTGTGTCTGCTTGTGGATGAGGAGGTGTTGAAGTCCCTCACGGCCAGTGAGTCGTTTGTGAAGGTGGTGGAAACCAAACCGGTTATCGGTGACTATGAAGGGGTTATGAGGGATGGCTGAAGGTCACGTTTGGGTATTTTTATCGGCTTTATACGGAGGCAGGCTACGACGGCGGGCTTGACCAGAACATTCCGCCAAGGAGGAGGAATGGCGAGATTCCTGTCTATAACCGAGACTGGCCCGAAGACGTGCTTATTGAGCAGAGGGTTATGCCCGAGTCTATGGAAGAATATCTGGCGTCCTAGCCACTTTCCAATATCCCAGTACAACATCAGGCCGGAAAACTTTACACGATAAACTCATGTTGGTGATGTATCAAGGCATTCTGCAGGGACTAGTTACTAAAGATCTGGTAGGACGCCACCGGGGAATGGTCCGGGGACTTAGTCCCCGAAAGGGAGCCTTTTAACAAGACTTATACAACATTCTTCATCATCTTCAACAATGGTTCTTTATGTGTGATTAAATCTCCTTCTCCCGTGGATAGCTGTCCGACAGCTTCTCGCTAGGCATACGCAGGCCTAGGCGAGCTTCGATAGATCTATCATGTGGCGTGTTGGGGAATTGTCGTGTGTTTACGTTGGTCTGGTTATTTTCTTCATCATCACGCCACGTCGTTTCTGTATTCTCTGCCTCATAGCATTCCTCCCTCGAATAGCTTCCCTACATAGGAGCTGTGGATATCGTCCTAATTCAGGAGTTCTCTAAAACAACGAATGCATCAGTCAAGCAAATTTTTGAATCAAAGAATTAACAATAGAACATAATTTATGTCATTTTCATTTTTCTTTCACTTTTTCTTCCACTTCCCTCGTGCCTTTCCTGTTATCCAGGGATGAGTGGGCGTGCTAATTCAGTGAAGGTCTAATAGGAGTTTCTATTTTTTCGAGTCTAATGCATCTAGAAAGGATTAAGTGAGCATGGAACTGAACTTCGGGTAGGAGCTGAATCTATGTTCTTAAAGTCTTAAGCAGATATGCTGTGTAAGGGTCCTGGAGTAGATAGAATAAATACTCCGTACCACGTCCGGGAGTTAGTTTGCAGCGTCCTCCAATCGGGTGGCGTCCCAGCGATCCCGAGCTGCGTCCGGGACCGGCGGTTCGCTCCGGGTTTCCGCACCGGCCACTGCTCACTGGCCGCTGGGCCAATCCGAAGCGGCGATGACATCGCCGCGCAGCTCACCATCAACAGGTTGAGCCATGTTGGGGTGCATCACGAAGGCGTTCTACAAGATGACGCTTCTCTGCTCTGAACAGATGCTACAGAAGAGAGGAGCGACAGAACGCTTCAACACAACAGGAGGATCTCTTCAGCGAGCCCTTTCAGGTCTATGGACCCTGAGACCAATGGGTCTGCCTGTCCAGGGATCAGACAAACAGGACCAACACCATGGAGGGAGCTGCAACACCTCCGTCCTGTGGTCTCACATGTTATGACGTGCGCCGGTCGCGCTTCGCTCGCCCTCTCGCGCGGTGACGTATGGATTGCTCTGTGGCACGCGGTGATCATGGCTCCCTGCCCTCTTCCCCGGATCTGCTGCTCTCTGGAGGCGGGCAGAACCGTGCCATCGCGGGGTGAGGATCCAGCATCTCGAACGGGCAACCTTGGGCGGTGCCCTGGGACTGGATGTTTTCCACACCAGCATGCTCTGAATGCCGATTCCTAGTGAACTTGCCCGACAGCGTATGCCGTTTCCCCTTGTCTTCACATGGCGCCATGGTAGAGCGTTTAACAACGGAGAAAGAAACATGCATCATGTAATCCCAGTCAGTATCATCTCATGATCTCTATGCAGCGGAGCCCCCGGTCGCCCATGTCCTCCCCCGCCTCCCTACGCCCATGCTCTCTTCCAGCCTCTCATATAACCCCAGACTAGGTCCGCGAGTTGTAGACACCAAGGACGAATCCTTGAGAGATTCCCTAGCGTCGAGTTCTGCTGTCTACGCTTATTCAAGCACAGTACTGCTTCCACAGCCTTCAGCGTCCGCAAAGATCGGATCGGATCTGAGCTGAAGGGCAGAGATCTCCCCTTCCCCGGTCACCCCAGGCCCACTTGCCAACCCCCGCGTCGGCTCCCTGAAACGGGATTGACCATCCATTGGGAGAGCCCACCATCTGCAATTGCTCTCTTCTTTGTCGTTTAGGTTTCAGATTACCTTTCGTGGCATCTTCCGATTCACCAATCTGCCCCCCCTCCTGTCTAGGTCCTTGCCCTCTCGCCGTTGTACGTCATGGCCGATGGCCACAACGGGTCCGTGCCGCCCAGGCGCGACGTCAGAAACCACATGCTCTTCGAGATATCTACGGAAGTTGCTAATCGAGGTGCGATGCATTCGGATCGTTCAGACGGAATGGAGCTTTACGATTGGATGGATGCTAACTACTATTATCTGCAGTTGGCGGCATATATTCTGTCCTCAAATCCAAAGCCCCGGTAACGACCGCGGAGTATGGAGAGCGGTACACTCTCATCGGGCCGCTCAACCGCGCTTCAGTGGGTGGCACCAGCCGGTTCCTGAACCTCGTGGCACTGTGGATACTGATATCCTGCAGGCTGCTGTCGAAGTCGAGGCATTGACTCCGTCCAATCCTCATATGGTGGAGACCATTGCGTCGATGAAGGAGCGGGGAATTGAACTTGTGTACGGACGGTGGCTGATAGAGGGCGCCCCGCGTGTGCTTCTCATAGACACGAGCACCGGATACAGGTATCTGGATGAGTGGAAAGGGGATCTGTGGAATACAGCGGGAATCCCATCGCCCGCCGGTGACCACGAGACCAACGAAGCCATTGTGTTCGGGTACCTGGTGGCTTGGTTCTTGGGAGAGGTTTGCATTACAGCTGCGTCAGAAAGTTTCAAGTTCTTCTGTCTGACGGGATGTTCTAGTTCATATCTCACGAAAGGCGACGAGCGGTGGTAGCCCACTTTCACGAGTGGCTTGCGGGAGTAGCTCTGCCCTTGACCAAGAAGCGACACATGGACCTCACAACCATCTTCACAACCCATGCCACGTTACTAGGTCGGTATCTCTGTGCTGGTTCAGTTGACTTTTACAATAATCTGCAGTATTTTGACGTGGATGCGGAGGCTGGCAAGCGTGGGATCTACCACAGGTACTGCATTGAACGCGCCGCCGCACACACCGCGGACGTCTTTACAACCGTCTCCCACATAACTGCGTTCGAGAGCGAGCACCTCCTGAAACGAAAACCGGACGGAGTCCTGCCAAACGGGCTGAATGTCAAGAAGTTTTCGGCTGTACATGAGTTTCAGAACCTGCACTCGCAGGCCAAGGAGAAGATTCATGACTTTGTTCGTGGCCATTTTTATGGACATAACGACTTTGACCTCGACAACACACTCTACTTCTTTACCTCCGGTCGATACGAGTTCCGAAACAAGGGAGTCGATATGTTCATCGAGGCTTTGGCACGTCTCAACCACCGCCTCAAGTCGTCCGGATCCAAGACCACCATCGTAGCGTTCATCATCATGCCAGCGCAGACCTCATCGCTCACCGTTGAGGCACTTAAAGGACAGGCGGTAATCAAGTCGTTACGTGACACCGTGGAGATAGTTGAGAAGGAGATCGGGAAAAGGCTCTTTGAACGCTGCTTAGCCTGGAAAGAAGGGGACAACATGCCCGACGAGAAGGACCTCATCACCGCTCAAGACCGTGTCCTGCTCCGGCGCAGGCTGTTCGCTCTCAAACGACACAATCTTCCTCCAATTGTCACCCATAACATGGTCAACGATGCAGACGATCCGGTCCTCAACCAGCTGCGACGGGTCCAGCTCTTTAACCACCCATCTGATCGTGTGAAGATCGTCTTCCACCCCGAGTTCCTTAATTCCGCGAACCCCGTTTTACCATTGGACTACGACGACTTTGTCCGTGGAACGCATCTGGGAGTCTTCCCATCCTACTATGAGCCATGGGGTTATACGCCGGCAGAATGCACGGTGATGGGCGTTCCCAGTATCACGACGAATCTCTCTGGATTCGGCTGCTACATGGAGGAGTTGATCGAGAACTCATCTGATTACGGGATCTACATCGTAGATCGGCGTATGAAGGGGGTGGACGACTCGGTCAACCTTCTCACCGACTACATGTATGAGTTTGCGATGAAGAGCCGACGGCAGCGCATCAACCAACGAAACAGGACCGAAAGGCTGAGCGAACTCCTGGACTGGAAGCGTATGGGCCTGGAATATGTAAAGGCTCGACAGCTCGCGCTGAGGAGAGGTAATATAGATCCCTACCGGTATGTCCTTATGAAATAACCGACACTGACGTAGACAAACAGCTTACCCATCGTCTTTCGACGCTTCCGATGACTTCCATGACATTATCGGAGGCACGGAGCAGAAGATATCTCGACCTCTGTCTATCCCCGGCTCACCACGAGACCGCTCTGGGATGATAACTCCCGGCGATTTTGCATCGCTCCAGGAAGGCCGCGAGGGGTTAAGTACCGAGGACTACATTGCTTGGAGGTTGCCGTAAGTACAGTGTTTGATGTTGCGGAGATGAATCCTACGTCAGATCAAGGTGCTAATCTGTGTTTTGCACGCCAGCGAGGAAGAAGAACCGGAAGACTACCCGTATCCGCTCACTCTGCGCACGAAGAAGACCCCTGATCGCCCTCCACCCCCACTCGATACTGCACTTTTGAATGGAGATCGTTGAACGGTCATTGGGGATCGGCGCTTTTTGATTTCATCCCCGCAGGGTCTGCCCGTTTGTTAACCTTGGTTCGCCCGAGTTGTTACCACCGTTGCATCATATATTATCATTCTGTGTTTCTCCATTGACATGACGACCTCATGAATATGGCTTTCTCAGACTTTATGCTGTCCCGCTTCTGGCATGATGTCCTGTGTCTGAAATCCGAGCGGAGATATATGCTTCTTCGCTTCCTGCTATCTATCAAGTCATGTCCTCTTTGCATGTACTTTTAGTCTTCGTTTGACTTTGAAGCCGTCTATCGAACTGTCCGGTTATCTTGTACGCGCAGATGCTGTCCATTTATTTTGGCTCCGTTCTTTTTGGATACCTAGGCAGCTAGCCAGAGCCGGCTTCCACAGAAGTGCCAGGTGGTATAGCAACTATGCTCGTATGCAACTGGTTTTTTAGGTTTCCCAAGAAGATGGTTCCGTTGGTTCAGGATCGTGCAACTTGCAGCGTCGATCCGTCAAGTTCACTGGACTCGTTGGTGCAAAGTAAACTGGCTCCCCTCTTAGCTGGATAGAGCGAAGACAAGGTTTTGGCTAGAATCTTCCCTCTGAGGGCCAGCGTCCGCTCGAGATATAGGCCAAGGTCTTTCACAGATACATGTCCATCTCGGACAGCTTTTTCGAGTGACGAATTAGTTACGTACATGTACTGTACATGCCGACATTCCGCTCGAACGTGCTTGTCCTGTCTCGAATAATGGCTGCTCTGATTATCTGATGACAGCCGCCGGGACACTGCGCTCCCGAAATCTCCACCAGTGAGTCAAGTCAGGCTTCCGGAGAGCTCATGGTCCTCGCCCTCCACTCCAATCGACACGTCGTGAGCTCCAGGCAGCCCACTTTTCAAGGTTGTTGGGGTCCGCAGGACGTCACAGTGTTGTTTTCTCATTCGTCTTGGGCCGCGGAGACCTTCACCGCACGCGGCCCAGCGGAGTGCCCCGCCCCGCCTCCATCCGCCTATATCTGCCCTGCCCCTCCCCCTCCGTCAACGCAACTCTCTC
>JGI26051J44788_1000318_pt1 | contig 28868 bp, 25 predicted proteins | sample HigsolmetaGSP13D_FD_44788 | JGI IMG/M metagenome (IMG submission 44788) | reverse complement strand
GGGGAAGGGGAAGGAAATGGGCTCAACTCAGTCTCAAATCAAACAAGTTCTTGAGCTCTTCGATTTTCTTCAGCGCTTCAATCCTCATTTCCTCATTCTGATACTAACTAGCTAGGTAGCTAGCTATCTAGCTTCCAGCTACATGTAAAGTAAGTATCTAAGTATAGTTTCTAGAGAGCCATGCATGAAGAAGAGGAGGAAGGGGAATGAAATGAATAATAACTAATTTAATCAAGTTAGCAATCATATCATGAAGGGGTAGACAGAATAACCTTCTTGCAAACCTGTCAGAGAGGAGGATTTTTTTTATTTTCCAATGCTTCCCCGAGGTCTGGATTTACACCTTCCTAAAATAGAAGGTTGAATGGGCCGCCGCCTGGATATAAGTAGTAATGGGTGGGGGGCAATTTTGAGCCCGGCCTGTACATGACTCCGCTCCAGAAACGGTAGTATGCAGGTAGATGAGATGGCCCGGGTACTATACTCCCTAGGTAGTAGGTACCGATGTAGGTAGCGTACAGACTGATGGATGGAGTGGGATTTTATTGCCGACTTCTTCTCTACTTTTTTTTTTTTAACATATAGCTTCTCAGACGTCGAATTAGCTTTCTTTCCTCCTTTATACAGAATGATATGACCAATTTATGGTTCTACGTCTTTTTTTCCCTTTCCTGCTGTCTTTTTCTGGTAAGTACTTAGGTAGTTAGATCTCTCTCTCTCTCTCTGTGTGTTATTCTGTTAAGGACCCAGCCACAATGCACTAATACCAATAATGGTCGTGCTCTACTTCTTTTTCCCTCTCTGTTGGAATATGAGGTTGGGAACTTGCAAGACAAATAGGTACTATTGCCATTTGTCCAACACTTCTCTTGCATGGGGTCCTCACTTCCTGTCGTTAGTGTAGAAGTACAGGGAAGGTTCAGACAAGCATAGACGAGACAACAGTAGTGAAGAGAAGGACAAAAGGGAACGATCAATTATTAAACGAACTGAGATCCATACATAGAAATTTCAATGCTAAGTCATGCATCCTAATTTAATGAAGGTAGGCATAGCTGATGATTTTATGTGATCTAGCAACCACTCCAGTCATCGAGTCCTCATAAGAACCACCAAACCAAAAAAGAACGAAGACTTGGCCATCTTAATTAGGAAACTCGTGTACTTCTTTCCCTCCGTGAACTGTTAATGTTCCCTTCTTTATTAGATAAATGGTTTGTCATGTCTTCCAGAGTTAGTAGACTGCCTCCACGCAGTTAGTTGACATCAAAATTTCTGTGTCTATCAGCTCAGACCTCAGAAATGTGATTCTCTGCTGATCTGTCAGGATCGCCACAGAGCGTCTCTGCCAATCGCATAGTCATAGTACTGGGACAGCTGGTATGGCTATGTGACATTCTGTTGATAAGACCTGCGAGTCTCTTCTGAACGGTTGAGCCTCAAGGAAGGATAAATCAGAGTTTTGCATGCGGACAGATGTATCTGCTGGCACCGTAGCGAGGTGCTGATTCCTTTCCCCGGGAATGTCAGCAGGTCAGGTTCACAATGATGCCTAGTATCGGTGACTTGGAACCCCCCCCCCTCTCCCCCAAAGGAGTTCGTATTGAAAAGTGAGAAGGATCGTCACCGAAGTGACGAAATGGTATCGCACTGTTGCTCATGCCGATGTGACGTCAAGCCCAGCCTTGTAGTACTCGTTCCACGTGGAAGGTAAGCGTATCTCAAACGTTCGAGAGCGAGTGACAACGATCGCAGGATATTTCAAAGCATTGTCACCGGATCATGTATATTGTAGAGAGACTACCATACTGCACGTGGTCTGCAGTCTTCATGAATAGGGATGAATTCCAAGCGACGTCTTGAAGCCACTGTCGTCAAGTGCAAGTCCTGCCAAGTCCATACACCACATCGTACAATGTATCTGGCCTTGGATGGAGATATGAGATCGAGCGCCAACAAAGTTTCAATAATGGGTCATTTAGCGACTGCTGGACATGGTGAACTGGCATATGTACAGTACTCCAGCAAGGTCATCGGATCTGGATTTCCTGGGGAGAGGTCTGACGTTTGTTTTAAGCCAGTCCCATGGCGTCCCCGGATATGCATCCAAACGGAAGCCAAGGAAGTATAGTGGTGACTTTTGCGGGGAAGTCTCCCAAAGATAGGTACCTGTTGTAAGCAAAGCCCACTGTGGCTGAGTTTGGGCAGGTCTGCATGGGACCTAGCCGCTACTGGTGCGGTGCGCCTCCAGCCTTCGACATGAAAACGGCGACTGGCTCAAGGATGCATGATTCCGGTTTTAAAGATTATCATTAAAGGCTCGTGGGGGTAAATCAATGGATAAAAAGTATTGAGAATTTAGGTCGCCTACCGAATTACGTTCTGAAGGGCGAGCAAAGGAGATGGAAGAAGAGTCCTTGGCGTCATCAATGTAACATTCTTCTCGAGGAGGACCAGGGTATCTGGGCAAATTCGATTTCTCTTGAGTAAGAAAAATTCGCAGGAGGATGCCATGAACTCTGAATATTTTCGAGATTTGGTGTTACTACCATGAAGATAAAAGCTCGTGATAACTAGCCTCAGGACAAGACTCCACGGGAGTACTCTTTATCCGGGCTGTGTGAGAGGCTGCGGGGGAGACCAGCACAGTAAATTTGCATTGTTCCTCCAAGAGATTATTGATACCCCGCATTGCGATTCTCAAATTATTCGAATTAAGTGGAATTAGCGAGGTTGTCTGCAGCACGCAGCGGTGCAGAAAAAGCTATTCAGGAAGGATTACCCTCGTGCATTCTTGTTAAGATAGACAGTCAACAGTCTTCTGCGTCAACCTTTTTGCCGGCCGCCAGCAACACCTACTCCGTAATCCGACAGAACTTGCATGATGTCGACCCAACACTCAAGGTACTTAATGAATGTAGGCTATTGCCGAGAGAAAACGTGTGCATTGCCTTGTGGTGGTCAAAAACAATCTGCTCTGGTCATTTGATCTCTTGGTAAACCCAGCCGTCCTGCGTCAATATCAATTCCGGAACCTGGCTCTCATTAGAGAGACTCTCTCGTTATCCACTCAAGATCATCATCAGAGGTATGTAGTGTACCGTTGTCACGGAATCAGTTCTGAGACAAGGTACATAATTGCTACATATTCGTTGAAGATCAACCTGCATTAGCTGGAGGTGACGTTGAAGAAGGCTTGGAAAGACCTTGCCCCAAGACTGGAACTATGCATGTCCACGACTCAGCAGTAGTGATCTCCTTCCACATCACATTCGATACCTAGAGCATTCGTGGCGCATTGACAGAGGTGATGTGTGATATTTTGCTTGAAAGTACGACAGCTTCAATCCGACAATCCAAGTCCGGTTTTTTCAGTGTGGCTTCTGCCAGCGCTCTCGCTGACTTTGCACCATAGATGAGGGCCGTGGAAGCTAAGCGAGCAGAAATCAGCGCCCAGCAGAACAAACGTCTCTTCTGCATGCAGTAATCTGACTAGGAACACCATCTCATGCACACCGGCAGCTTGCTCGCTTCATGTAAACATATTGTTTGTCTCCGAGGCGGAATCCAGACCAGGGAGTACTCTGTAGCACGCACCAATTCGAAAAGCGCTTTCGTAGCTGGGAGCCATATGACCACAACCGTTGCTTGATATGGCTAACAACCAGGATGACTGAAATTTTAGCTGAGCTGGACTGTAGCGGCGGCAGGTAGGGACAGTCTCGCCTTACTCCGGATATTGTCATTATTTGCCAGGGGATTGGCTAGCACGGTCAGTAGGTCTTGGCGGCGAGCCGGGTTGTCGACCGGGTCCACGCGCTAATCGTCATTAGAGCTTCGGGGGAACGAACCGGTTTGCTTACCGTCCAAAAGGGTTATGCAATGGCAGAGTCAATTTCGAGACTTGTAGCCGTTGATGATTGACGTTGAAGACCAAGAGCTGGTTGGCTGAGCGTCTGGACAATCTGGAGCTCCGCCGAAAGCTTACCCACGTATTCCCAGCATCGACATGTGCGCAGCGCAGAAGCAAATATGGCAGGTACGGAGAAACTTTGAGAAAAAGAAAACATGTGACTGGTAACCGACTTTGACAACTTAGTAAAGAAGAAAAGAAAAAGAAAAGATGTCACTGGAAAAGAACGCAACGAAGGTGGGACAACGTCGGGACGCCGAACCCAGGTAGAACGAGCGGCCCCCAGGGCGGTAAGCGCGCTTTACGCGGGAAGGATGACATTGCGGCATGGGGCCGCTGGTGTGATTCCGGGGATTGACCAAGCGTTCGTTGAAGCAGGCGTTGATAGCTGAAAGCCTTGAATGTCCGGGGAAAAGGTTCCATGAGCTCTGGTGCTGTGGACCTGGACCCAGGACTTCGTCACACGGTTAACCCACTCTGGGGTCAGAGCGCTGGGTGGCGAGCCACTATGCCCTTGTAGGGAGAAACTCAGCTCTGCGTGGATCAGGAACTCCACGCTCGTAGTTCGGAATACCCGTCTCGGTTATGGCGGAGCTGCTCCCTCCGGGCATATCTGCCGTTTGTCTTCGGAGTAGACGGAGTAACACGAGACCATACAGATCAGCGCGGCGGGCCAAATTCTCCTGGTGACCCGGATAGGCATGAAGAGGCTCCTTTGGATTGATTTCCGATATTATTGAGCGAGAATCATAGTCCCAGGCGCACGGACATTTTTGAGATCTCTGCAACTCCGCTTGTCGATTTCATAATCATCTGAGGCCGAGACAGTGCGTTTCCCTTCTGACCCGGCTGTGTTCTCCCTGCCGGAGCCGTCTGAAAGGCCCATTGGAGCGGACATCGAATGAAGCTGCAAATTTTGCAGGATCATGTGGATGCTTCCATGTTACCCATTCGAGGCGCCGCATCGCGGGCTATTGTGGGGAATATGAGGAGCGTATCAGAGAAGGAGGCACGTGTCATGAAGAACGATTAGACAGGAAAAAAAGCTGTGTTGAAACATCTGACCACGGCAGTGGTGATGCTCTTCTAAGTAAGCGTCAAGATATAACTTCTCCGGATCGTGTGGGTAGGTCTCGATGATTCCTCCCATATGATCTGAGTTTGGAAGAACTCTGCTAATAACCATGAAGTCACAATTGCTGCTGTCGTTCATAGTCATTGTTCTCGTCGTCAGGTGGCTGCGGAGATGGCTTCCATTCTCCTCCTTACTAAGTTCGAAACATTCAACCGATGATCTCAAGCACATGACGCCCTACCCGGCCCAGCCGATCAAGGGCAGGAAAAGGTATCATGTTATGATGGACGTTCGGAAGCTTGACCAACGGAATTGGTTGACTATCGACAGGAACTATATGGAGGAGCATCAGGTCAGGAATGATCTGCTTGAGACGGAAAGGGAAAAAGTGATCCAGTGCCTTCCTGAATCACAGGAGGCTTGCAAAGAAGCGTTGGAGGAAGTTGTCACGTTCCTTTGCGAACGATACCCAAATATGTTCGAGAAGAAGGAACGCGAGGGTAAAGTGACGGTCTTCAACAAGAAGACTGGAGAAAGGTTCCATTTTGGAGATACAACAGACGAAATGGAGCCGCTTGAGATCGCAGTGCGGCTGACCATGGAGGACTTGAGCATCCTCATGAAAAACGAGAACGATGAATATTATCTGTATGCGACGGCCCACATATCCATTATCGAAATCGATGACTAATGATCATACAGAGCAGCAAGCGCAACTCTCTTCCCAGTAGGATGGTCAGTCGATCAACGGATAGGGTGGACAGTATCCCAATTGCATGGGCCTGTGCCGCTATGGCAGCAGCAGGTCGCGAACTCCGTCAGCAAGTATGGTGCTCTTCCCAGCAATGTTGAGGGCGGACTAATTCCTCGTAGGTTCCTGGCTCGCCTGACGCCTCACTCGCCGATGGAGCGTTCGAACTATTTTATAGAAGTCCGCAGGCCCAATGAGGATCTGTTTTCAACGCTATTCCGTCCGGACGGACTTTCAGAAGAAAACAATCAGCTGCGGCCACATGATATCATCATTCGCCGCGAAAGGCAGACATTTCGCAGACTGCCCCGGAGCGGCGCGCTGGTGTTCGGTGTCAAGACGACCCTTACCGCCCTGGACGAGCTCCCGACGCAGGAGCTGGAGAACCTGGCCAAGGAGATTGAGAGCTGGCCTGAAGATGTGGGGAAATACAAGGGGAGGGACATTTGGGGCGCAAAGGCACTGGAGTTCTGTAGACAACGGGCCGGGATGAGTGTGGGGCAGACAGTGGAAGTATGCTGATGGTCTCTGTATTATCCTGGGAAAAGCAAAGGGATCGGTGGCTCTCTGATGTGTTCTTTAGCAATTCTGGAGCATGTATCTGCGTTAATAATCATCTGCTTTTTGTTCCTTTTCAATGAGCAAAAATGGTCGAGAGGATCTGAAGATTCCATGCGATGGAGATGAGCCCAGGCCATCTCGCGTCGTCGGCGGAGAGAATCGCGCGCTGTACGCTTACCTAAGGCCGAAACGTGACTTCTTCCTGCCGTCGCAGGCAAAAGCTAAACATCCTATCACGGGACTGCTGAGTACAGAGATCCTCGACGACGGCGCTTAAAGACCGACCTCTCTCCGCCAGTCATTTCAGCCCTGTCCTCTGCGCCTGATACAAGCAGAGGCATCATCTCATTACCTAGCACCTTGATCCGGATCAAGGTCTCTTCCTTTTAACGGTGCTGGTCACCGACTTTCTTCTATTTTATGACTGCAGGGTCCTACATTCTGCAGACTGTGCTCTTTGAATTCCTTTACACCTCCATGCAAAGTTGAACTGCTGTCTCCTAACCAGAGCAAAGAAGCGCGCTATGGTTGGCTTTCCCCCATTCTCTTTCATGTCAAGTTCATATTCCCCATCTTCTTCTACACCGTCGAAGCGGTCGACTTCGACGAGCGCTGTCCTACTATCTCTCTTTCTCTTTCTCTCCTTCGTCCCATCCGGCTGTCATGCAATCCACCATATGAAACGAGCCCCAGTCCACTGGGTCAGCCAGCGTGATAATGCAGAGAGGCTGTTCAGAGTGACGAATCTCTGCAGCAACGACATCTACCCTGCCATCCTAACGCAGGCGGGGACGGGACCTGCGTTCGGTGGCTTCCTTCTGGGTCCTGGAAACTCGAGGAACTTCACCGTCAGCGCCAATTGGCAGGGGCGGATATGGGCGCGGACTAATTGCAGTTTCAATGCTGATGGAACGGGGCCAGCCGAGGAGGGGGGAATTGACGGTAGTGGAAAGGCCTGTTTGACAGGCGACTGCGGCGGGGTTGTGGATTGCAAGGGCACTGTCAGTTGACTTCTCTTGACCACCACTAAGCCATGGTGTGAAAGAAGCTCTACAGGGGCATCTTGACTGATATTGTGAACTATCCGTAGGGCCAAACCCCTGCGTCTCTCGCAGAGTTCACTTTAGAAACCGGCATGGGCATATCATTCTACGACATCTCCCTAGTCGACGGCTACAATCTCCCGATAGGTATTATATCGCTGCACACTGAATCCAGCGACCCAGCTCTGGCGAGTATCCCCCCCAACACCACGAATCCGATCTGCATCGGTAGTCCGAATCTCCTGGACCAGAGCGAAGAAGTGATGAACATGACCATTGGAGGCCAGACATACAACCTCCCCCTTGACCGTCGAGCATCTCTGCATCAGGTAGAACGGTGGTGTCCATGGCCCCTACAGTTGCAGCCCCCGTGGAAGCCCGGGGCCGGGGTCTACCCGTACCCCGACGACAACATTAAACGGCCGGCCTTCGATCCATGTCTCTCAGCGTGCTCGAAATACGGCAAGCCAAGCGACTGTTGTACTGGAAAATACGACAGCCCCACGACTTGCAAGCCGAGTCTGTACAGTCGAGCGGCGAAGACTATCTGTCCGGATGCGTATAGTTACGGTGCGCACATACAACCACCTCCCTTGAACCAATACAAAACCATGCAAAAAGCAAAAGCAATACTAACACAGGTATATGTAATATACAGCATTCGACGACCACACCTCCACCTTCACAATCAAATCCGGCGCCGGCTTCGAGGTGGTCTTCTGCCCGTACGGCCGCTCCACCACCATCCTCCAGACCGTGGCGGATCTGGGCTACACGGATCTCGCCGCGGCGCAACAGGTCACACTCACTTTCTCACAGCACAATGACCGCGAAGAGAAATTACTAACGAGACCTACAGCCTCTGCATGGATCCTAAGTGTGAGTTTGAAGTCCGGACGCAGCGTCCCCGTGGTACTCCTGGCATTTTTGATTTCCCCGCTGATGGGCGACATATCTACACTTCTCGCTCTCGCTTCTGGACCTTGAGTCGAGTAACCGGAAGCCCCACTTATAATCATAATCCGCAAAAATGTTGAAAACGGCGCAATGGTTCGGAGAGCAGACGTCCGTCCGTGTGAGAGGATAAGAGAAGCGAACTGATCCACGAGTCGACACTTGATGAACATGTATATATACATCGAGAAGAGAAGAGGGAGCGCCGGTTCGCTTCTTCTTCTCTGCACTGTATGTACAGTGTACACATACTGTCCTGTAAATAATAACTGAGAGCTCGCGCCCTATACGCCTTCCCCGGTACACCAGCGATAGTTTTAACTCAGTGGGTATCTAACTACTTCTTGTCTAGAGGAAGGAATCGTGCATCACATATCACATGTCTCTCACAAGATAATACATGAAACATAAAGAAATAGATAAATGAGTGCAGTACACTCTTCACGGAAGAAGCAGAAGTATGATCCTTTTCCCCTCAGATCTGATATCAACCAGCACTAGCACTGATATCTATCTATCTATCCATCTAACCTATATGTACGTACTGTACTGTACCTATAACTAAACCAAACCAAACAAAGAAAAAAAAGAAAAAAGAAAGAATCGAAATCTATCCACATGGAACCGGAACCGAAACTGGACCAGGACCAGGACGGTTCTGGGACGGGATTATTATGTATATATAGATGAAGAAGACACAGACGGAAAGCAAAGTGGTGGAAGAAAGGGGGGAGTGGTATGTCTATAGTTTTGCGCTCCGCGGGGGAGAAGAAACCGGATTGTCCTGTTTTAGCCGTACGACGCCCTATGTCGTAGTCAGCTAGGGTTCGTGACAGCTTCGAAGAGCAGAGTAGGGCAGAACAGAAGTGGACTCGTCCCGACAACCAGAACAAACTGGGATGCATGGATGGAATAGACGGATTCCGAACTCACCTCCTGCACACACGTCGCGATCAACACCCCCTCCTTGTTCCAGATCCGCTGCGTCACCAGACCCCTCCCTTCGCCGGCCCAGGGGCTGTCCATCTCCGTGAACAGCCACTCGTCGGCGCGGAACGCGCGCGGGTTGTGGAAGTAGATGGTGTGGTCCAGGGAGACCATCATCCCGATCTGCTTGTCTGAGTGTTCGTCATTGTTGCAGCGCTTCGACACGGCGGCAGCCAGGGCCTCAGTCCTCGTCTTCAGATCTTTTCCGCCGTTCTTGCTACTGTCGCTGCTGCTGCTCTTCAGCAGCATCTCCGCGGCCTCGCTCTCCTGCTCCGCAAGCTCCTTGACGTACCGCTTGATGGTGTCGTCGTCGAGGTCGGACGGGTTCTTGAGGGATTTCAGCGCGCTCTGGAGCGCCGCGGCCGAGGGGAAGCGCGGGATGTGGTGCACGCGCGAGACGGTGCCGATGAAGTAGCTGTCGGACATGTAGGCGAGGGCGGAGAGGTGCGCCTGGTGGCCGCCCGCGTCGGAGATCCTGCCCCGGGCGCGGATGAACTGGCGGACTTTTTTGTCTTCGGGGTTGGGGGAGTCGTCTGCCCAACGTCAGTCGGTCAACTGGATTTTACTTCGCGGGTCCCCGGAAAGCCAAAAGGAGCTTACGATTCAAAATCCCCGCCCGCCTTGACTCGAACGGCCCGCCGCCTCCACTCTCCGTCGCAGCATCATCATCCTCCTCCGGCAGCGGCACGTCCGGCATGGGCACCGCGTGCTCGAGCTTCTTCTTCCCGCCGCTGTCCTCCCGGCTGAAGCTCAGAGTGGTCGTGAAGATGGGCCGTCCGCGCTGCCGCGCCTGCACCGTGCGGGTCGCGAAGCTCTTGCCGTCGCGAACGCGCTCGACGTGGTAGAGGATGGGGATCTCCGAGTCGCCCGCCAGCACGAAGTAGCAGTGCATGCTGTGCACGGTGAAGTTGGCGGGGACGGTGCGCTGGGCGGCGGAGAGGGATTGGGCGATGGCGGCGCCGCCGTAGATGCCGCGCGCTCCCGGGGGGTGCCATAGGGGGCGGGTGTTGGTGAAGACGTCCTGTTGAGATTCTCGTCAGCGATGGCATACATAATTTAAAGACGGCCGGTCCATGCCGTTCACAGAATCGAACTCGACCGGAACAAACTCACCGGTCCAATGTCCAGAACAGGCGTCAGCTCCAGGACATTCTCAATCGGGGCCTTGGAGGGATCCAGCGGCGGCGGTTGAAAGAGCGTCACTTGCTTCGTCGCCATAGTTGGCAGTTGTACAGTAGTTAGGGAGAGCGGGGTTGAGAGGTACGATAGTCGTCAAGGCGTCGTTACACCCCCATCAAGGGACAGAAATCAAAATGTAGACGACCTGAGAACCCAGCCAGGAGAAGATATCATAGAAGGGAAAAAAGTGAAACCGCGAAAGAGATAAGGTCCATATCCACATGGGCCCGAAGGCAGCGCGGCTCCTCCGAGTCCGCGGTCGCTGGATCCGGCGTCACAGGTTGCTGGATTTGGAAGATGCCGAGGTACGCACGGTACGGCTTTGCGCTGGGCGTCTCGGCGCGGCCTCTAGGGCTCCCGGGCGAGATCGTGGCTCCAGAACGGCTCCACAAGCTTATCACTAATCACTAAACAGTTATCTTTTGACGGTTCATGTGAAGAGCCGAAAGGGATGACGTTTTCTTCCTGGTTATCCTATAAGCAATTCATAGGAAAATCGAACAGCCTTCCGGGTTCATATCGACTTGACATCATGCCAATTATTCCTATCTCTTTCCCATCTCATACGATATCTTTAATACTAAATCAGGTGTTCTTAATGCCCTATCCAAAGGTTGCTAAAAACGATGCAGGTCTGAATATAGAATTGGACGCCCCCGAACGCCATCGCAGAGCAAAACAATGACTCGACTCCCTTCTCCTACAAGGACCTATCTGAGCGTACTCCGTAAAGCATCCGAGCAAACTCCATGAGATTCCAACTGGCCCAAGAAACTTGAGAACAATCAACGCGGTATGGGGTATGGTTCGCCATTACTAATCCCCAGGGTCCGAAACCAAAGAAAATCATCCCGTTCGTCGTGGTCTCTCGATCTCAGCGCGCCTGGCGTCCCTTTCCCACGGCGAATGTAATTCTGCCGATGACCCCGGCGGGGGCACGACGACCGTCCGCCGCTCGTACGTGCTCTCCGGTAACGAGTTGTATCTGTCCCGCCCCGGGTTGACGGTCTCGGGGAGGTCGATGCGGAAGGTGCCCTGGATCAGCTCCGGGGTTGGCGCCCGGTCCGCGTCCTTGTTCATGAGCAGCTTGAGCAGCTGCCGCCGCTGCATCTCGTCCTCGGTGAGGAGGGCGGTGCCGTCATCGGGATATGAGGTCTGGGGCGGCTTCTGTCGCACTGCCAGGATCCTCGAGTACGTGAACAGGGCCACGATGCCGTAGATGATGATCGACGACGCTGACACGGCGATCACGACCACAGCGAGGCTAGAGGGGGGAAGGAGATTGCGACAGACGACGTTGAAAGCGACGTTGAAGAGACCGATCAGGCTGGATCCGAAGCACGGTCTGAAGTAGAGGGAGGGAGATGATATCAGCGATCTAGATACTGGTACAAGAATGGAACAACAGCGCGACTATCGGATACCTACAGGAAGACCGATTCCAGGAGGAAGTGCGCATGCAGACAGAAACACAGCATCACCGAGACCATGTATCCTATCGTGACGAAGATCGATGCGCAAACGATCAACGCCGTCGCGCTCACATGCGGCGTCTCCTGGCCGCGCTCGAGAGCCATAGGGAATATCAGGTAACTGTCGAGAAACCACCACCACAGTCAATCACAGGCGATGATACAAGCAAGTCCTGGACTCGGTTCAAGACGTACCCGGCTAGCAGAAACCACGAGGACAGGATCGCGAGCGCTTTCCAGTACCAGCGTATGCCATCGTTCTCCATGGGCGCATTCATATTCTGAGGCGTCCTTGGAATTTCCCGGTACTGAGAGTAGTCCATCTTTGTTTTCGTCTCTTTGTCACCGCATCGAGGAACTTTTGATCTGTGGATCACGACAGAGGAGGGCGAGGCCCGTGCTGGAGACTATGCTCAGCTATCTTATCCAATCTCTGAAACCACGAACTGCAATATATCCACAGAAAAGGGATAATGCGATGAAGCCGGCGATTTCCAATTTCGAGATTAGGCGACGAGGCTCCTCCAGGTGGGACAGGGCAGATCCGTAACGGATGGAGATAAGACCGGTTCACCGAAGCCAAGAAACAAAGAAGCACCCAAAACGAAGGACAAGTGTATCGCGGATGTAGTAGCTAAGCAGCGAACGGCGTTGAAACGATGATGCTGTAGGTAGTTATCAGCGTTGCGAGCGGGAAATGATAGCCATTGCAGAGCAAAAGAGAGAACGATACAAAAGGAGGGCGGGGGAGCGAGTAAATCTCACTCGCGGGAACTTCGGGCGCGCGACATCCAGTAAGACAAGGGCAGTCAAGTATTTTACCTGGAGGCCCAAGCTGGTCCTCTACTGGACGCGTAACACCCGGCGTCTGTCCAGGGTCAGGCGTTCAGCGAGTAGCACACCAGGGGTGTGAAGCGCCGGGCCTGGCCTCTCTTCTGTTCACCACCGATCCAATAATCAATCCTCGCTGGGACAACGGCCTTCTGGGACCCCGCTTCGGCCCTCGTTGGGTAACCATGCACGGGACGCGCAGTTGACGCCGACCGACGGGGGATACATAGAGTTGATCTACTGCGTACATGTACTGTACGGTACATGCGCTGCGCAGCAGGACCTGCTGCATAGCAAGACAAGACAAGACTCGTCCGGGAACAATAACCATACGGATCCTCGATAGCCGACGTTCTTGACTCTTGACCTCAACTCGACTCGTCGATCCCCTGCCCCTCCCTCCTTCTCTGGCCTCCAAGTGTGTGTGGCTGGCACTGAACAGGCCCAAGCGGGCGGGCGCATATCTGGCGTCCGCAGTACTGAGAGCTGTGAGCACAGAGAACTGCGCACGATTGCATCAATAATAAACCCGGGGCTGCTTTTTGGTCGCTGCACGCTTAAAACTGAGGCGCATGGGTTAATAGGCGATGGTCACTGCGCAGGTGGCTTGGTCTGCTTGGGCCAGGAGGTGGTCAATTCATTATCGATCAATCAGACCGCTCGCTTCGATCCTGGGAACACCTCAGGGCGGAGGGGTTGGTCAAAAATAACAACAGACGCATGAATTGGAGCACAGAGCACAAGGCAGAAAGGGGGAAAAAAGCTTAAGGTCAGGAACAAGAGCATTCAGTTGCTAACTTTGGAGTTTTGAACTCGATCCAGCTGTGGCATGGGAAGTGGTAGGTAGTAGGTACCTATCTCCAACTGACCTGACGGTCCACGGAGAGTGTTCCCCGTATGCTTGCTGGTTCTAACCGGCACAGGAACCAACGGAAATCACATCATGCTGCGTACGCCGTTTTATTATCATTCGGACGGAGAGACCTGCCCATCTTCTTCTGCCGGTGCTCTTCAGGGTGTCAAGGATCGCCCACGCAGTATCCGAACCGCGGCGCAGTGCGGCACGACCCGCAGCGTCCTTTGAGTGCTGTGGGTCCCCAGCGCGGGGCTTGGAGAGTACTGTACATACTAGGAACTATATGAACTATGAAACAGGCATCACATGGAGTGGACATACAGCTCCCAGAAATAAACCAGAATGTCATCTGGTGAACAATGTGGTGTGGTTTATACTACTCAGGTGTACATACTGAACTACTCCATACCTCATGAGCACCTACCTAGATACGGAGTACGCATGGACAGGCTGTTACACAAGGCCCATATACTGTACATCATACAGCTCTGTTCGCTTTCTCTTGCTAATAAGGACGTCCGAATTGAACATGTTGTGCTCGACTATCGCCGTCTCATGTACCGATTGTTAATTCACGCCAACATCTCCGTATCAAGTGTATGCCATTAGGTCTTTATTTTCCTATCAAAGAACGCCTATCTCATCCTCTATCTGCATAAATCATTACTACTATTTATCAGCTAAACACCGAAAGCCCATGTCTAAGTTAATGCACCAAGATTTTCCTTTTTTTTTCCCTTTTGCCCAACTTTTTTTTTGTAACCTGAACGCTATGCAACCATGTATCGTCAAGTCGTCGCCGTCGTCTCTGTGACGTTGTAAACAACTCGTCGTGGCTTGGAATCAGCTCTGTTAAAAACACGACGCGGAAGGGGTATCTGTGATGGGATCTGAAAAGAAAAAAACGAAAACCGAATCGAGCTGGCCAGCGCCTTCAGAGAAACTTTCCTGTTTTCTTTTCTCTTCTTCTCATTCTTTTTGATGAATCCTTTTGTTCTTTTTTTTTTTTGCAATTCCTCTTTTTCTCTCCTTTTATCCTTTCCAAAGTCTGCAGACCGCCGTCGAAGATGAGTCCTTTGCAAGCTCATTCGAACCTACGCGTTAATCTGCTTTTCAATATCGTTATCAGAGGGCGTGGAAGCCGGGGCAGAAGCTTCTGCGTTCGGCTGAGCAGTCGACGTAGGAGCTTTCTCGATGTCACGGCGGGCGTCATCCAGGGCATCTTGCTCCTGCTGCCGCCGCTCGGCCTCCTTCAGTTGCTGCAGATACTGGCAGAACTGGCTGTTCGCCCTGATACGGTCACCATATCGGATGAACACAAATGGGACGATCGACAAACCCAGACTCAAGAACGCCATCAGACTGCATGCCCAGTGCACACCGAGGTTGTTAAACATCGGCTTCGCCGCAAGAGGGAGGACCGCGCCGAAGATGCTGCGGCAGCAGCTAGCGGCTGACTGGGCGCTCGCAGCGAACGTCTCATACGCGTCGGCGAGGTAGTTGATCATGGCCATGAAAATCAACATGTAACCTATTCCGAAGATGATCCCCGACACCATGGGAACAGCCCAGTGGATGTTTGGGGAAGCAGTCCAGCCTATCCAGAAGAGGGAGACAACGTACAGTGGTCCTCCGACGCACGCCAATGGAAGACGACGGTATTCTTCGATCTCCGACCATTTCGCCCCTCTGGCTTTTGCCTTGGCAAGGAACGAGTCGTACCAGAGAAATATACCACACGCAATGAAAGCGCCAACCCCAACTGGGTTCTGCTGTCAGAACAGGTCCGATGCGGGGTGCATAGAGTTGTAACTTACTCGGCAAGAAACACAAACCAGCGACTCCGGTACTCATTCCGTAGATTCCTACCACGAAAATGGTTAGTATCGGTGAGGCGCAGTTACAGAAGCAATCTTCACTCACCTTGAAAAATTATCGGGTATGCCTGAAAGTAAAGATAGAAGATGGCATAAGCCACAGAAAGATACAAGCATGTGAAGGAGACAATCGATTCATAGATCATCATTCGCACGGGTCTCGTCAGCGTCACCTTAAGAGCCTGCTTCAAATCTCGGTTCTCGAGATCCAAGGGAGCAACTATGCTATTGTTCCCGGTCTCTATGCGAAGCATTTTGGCTCTGCGCTGCAAAATCACAGGTGCGTAGGTTTCGGGTATGAACACTAACAGCGGAAGCGTGATACCACCGCAGATCAGTCCGATCCAGAAACTCCATCGCCAGCTGACGACCGAAACGAAGCCCGAAACCCAGGGTCCAACGATTGGTCCAAAGGTCGTGCACTGATTGGTCAGAGGAATTCTTCAACAATAGACTCGGCGGGAACACTCACAGCCATGAAGTAGGCCATGGTCCGGCCTCTCTTGGTGGGGTCATTGTGGACGTCAGCATATAAACCACCCACAATGGCAATTGGGGCGGATGCCATGATTCCATTGAACAGCCTGAAAATAAGAAACGACGTGAACGTCCGCGCCACCGCGCACGCCAAGGTGAAGATGTTAAACAGTATGAATGTGATGAGCAGCGGTCTCTTGCGCCCATAGAACTCGGATAGCGGGCCCCAGAACAAGGGACCGACGACGTAACCGACGAGAAACAGTGATATTGGCAGTACCAGGTCTTCTTGGTTCGTGATGTTGAAGTCCTCGGCAATGTACGAGATTGCGCCGCTTGGAAGCGAAGAGCCGATCGTGCTGTTCAAGACTTGCATCATCCCGGTCGTAAGGACGTAGAATTTCATTTTCTACAGCATATTACCATTCGTCTTAGCTTCACAAATCATGTACTTATTTGACCATGAGCTCACGGCCGGGTTGGAAGCAGGTACCTCACTCCAATTCACGGGATTGCTGGGATCATCAGGGCCGAAAGAGACAACCGTCTTGGACGCCACACGGCGGAATCTGACTGTGGATGGGTTGTCATATCTCGCTTGGATAGCTTCGTGGGCAATGTCGTCCTCTTGACCCTGAAGAGTGTGCTGTGAGTCATTCGGCAAAGCCATTGTTGCTATGCACAAGCGTCAGCTACAAACGGACCATCTTTCGATATATAGATTGGGGAGCGAAAGCACAAACCTGATGCACACGCTCTCGTTTGGCGCTCTTCTCCCGCAGATGTATCGTTTGACATGGTGGCGTCTGCTACCCCATCAGCACAGCTACTTTTCCTGTTGGGAAATATATAAATAAGAGCTCGAGAAAATCCTCAGGCAAGAAGACCGATAAGGGGGTCCCGCCTTGTCAGAAGTACTGCTGCGGATGCATGCCCGATCAGCAACGCAGTGGGTCTCCGCAGGCCCACGTTCTGTTAGCGCCCTTTCTGGGCCTACAGACTCGAGAGATGATTCTACCCCGGGAAAAGTGTTCGTGAACAGGACGGGGGCGATCGAGTTATGGTCGGTCCCAGTCGCGTGCCGCTCGGATAAGACGGCTCGTCTGCCCTGAGGAAGAAGTCACGAGTGATTCACTGGGAGCGTGATGGCACCTGCAACGAGAGTCCAGACGTGGCTTTTCGGCCATGATGGGCGTGATTTGTCAATCGCCGCCCCGCGTCTCCAGCGACCTGCTCCAAAAAGCAGCATCAGAGTCATGTCGGGGAGAAGAGCGGTTGTGGCGGTGTACCTGCCGGACAGGCACCGGCGGGGACCCGGGCGGCATCCGATCGTACCCTGCCGATTGGCTTATCTAAAGATGCAATTGCCGAAGCGTCAAATTTTTCCGCGACGTTGAACCGTGATGTCCAATGGGCATCGGAAAACGGGAGCTTCCGTGCAGTCTTTTCTCCATACTCAGTTAGCCTTTCTTCTCCGGACCGCATATGAAGCATGCTGAGAAAGTGCTTGGGCAGCACTGTCGGCGCGTCTCCGGAGGCCGTCCGTGAAGTGGACAGAACGAGCCCTACGGGGCGCTTGGTTCTTTATTAAAAGAGGTCGCATTAATATAGGCTGCTGGTCTACATCAACCTCCTTGATACAACCGGCAGGGTCGTACAAACCACCATGCCATCCTCGCGATACAGCGATGACTGCGAGGTACTCCGCGCTCTGGCCCGAGTGTGATCAACCCTATCTCGGAACCTTCGAGAACGGCCGGTTTCTCGCACAGACGCCCGAGACACAGGCGGTCAGGAAAGCCCATGCACACTCGGTCCAGAACGCAATCTTCAAGGTCGAAGCGCTACTGATTTTGAGGGAGTCAGGCGGTATGAGAAGCCTACTGCATATGACCATTCGATCGCTTCCCTTTTCCAATTGGAAGTTCGATTGTTTGTACGTAAACAATAGTCTGCCGTTAGATACCAAGGACCATGTGAGCATTGATCCCAGTAGGTAGGTCGAAAACTGATCAACGCCAACTGCTTGGGAATCTTGTAGTCTGTACTGTAATCCGTACACATTATTTCTCTGGAAACAGAGAAGTTTCTCCACAAAGATGCTCGTCTCCCTTTCTTCCTCACCTGTGCCGCTTGTATGTAGAACGCTGGAGCTGTCGCTATAATATGCAAGACCCTTTCCAGAATCTGAAGAGGAAGACAGAACGCTGTGATCTGCAGAGCTAGACAGCTAGTGCTTGTAGATATCCGAGTCACTGGTGCGGAAGTTAGTGCCGTCATGCAGGGGTGGAGAAGAAAGAAAATAGAAACGTACAAGTCACCAAACCGATCTCTTCCCTCTGCTGCAGCATCCACCCAGACGCTCACACTCCTTGCTGATACGGGAAAGACACCGTACCCTCGGCCGTCGATCACAACGGTCTCTTTGCTCCACCCCAGAATGTCCGTCCAGTGCTCTCCGGCGTGTTTCCTGCCAACGAACATGCGTTTCTTGGACGCGGAGCTGTTGCTGAGAACGCACGCAAGACCGGAAGGATGCCGCTTGTTGCCGTAGCGGACGAAGCCTAGGTACGCGAGTTAGAAAAATCTGAAATAAGTGTCTTCTTTGGATGAGAAATGGCAAAGGCAGGCAGGACCGACCGATGCAATTTCTCTTGTCGAAATAGTCCCTCTGCACTCCGTAGGCATAAAGCTTCCGCGCAAGAGCCAGATGAGGTAGCTTTCCGCCGCAGGATGGTGTCAGAGGCTTCTTGACACCTTCTCTAATTCCGTAGAGATCACCGTAGAAGATGCAAGGATGGCCTTCACTGCGCAGGAGGATTAAAGCATACGCGAGTGGCTTGAAATATGACGCAATCGGGGCCTTTTACAAAAAGGAAGTGTTAGCAGGTTCGGAAAAGACAAAGATCATGCTTTCAGGGAGATGGTTACCTCCAGAGATTGACCCGGTTGCTGAATACAAGTTAGCCAAATGATTCTTGGACAAAAGGTTTTAATCAGACTTACAGTATCGTGGTTTGCTACAAACGTCTAAAAAGATCAGTACTTATCGACATGACAACCGGCATAGTCAGAACGTACCACTGCATGTTGAGGCTTATATTTCACCAGAGTGTCATCGAAGATTTTCCTGAGGTCCGCTCCTTCCGTTCGAGAGAAGTTGGAGAATCGATAGACAAGAGGCACATCAAATAGGGCCACCTTGTGGTCCATCTTTTGTAGGTAGTCAAGGAGTTCTCCTGGAACTCCCCTCCAATACTCTGCAACGACGAACCAATGGGGCCCGAACGTTTGTCTTAAATGGTCAACGAACTGCTTCTGGAAGGATAATGAGTAGTGTTTGACGGCATCCAGGCGCATGCCGCTCAGAGGGAGCTCTTTCCCAATCCATTCACCCCAGTTCATAACATCTTGCCTGACTTCCGGGTTCGAGTAGTCCAAGTCACCGAACATCAGATAGTCGTAGTTGCCGTTTTCTTTGCTGACATCGGTCGCCCAGCCCTTGTTTGGCCCAACGACCTTGTAAATTGCATTCTTGTTGTCAATGGCATTGTAATCAATGCCGCTAAAATGATGCCAGTGGTACTTCATGGAGCTATACTTTTTTCCACGTCCAGGGAAGTCGTAGCCTACCCATGCCTCGATTTCCTCTGGACTAGAGACTTCGACATTCCGATCTGGTATCGAACAATGTTAGCCGCCTAAGAAGGTTCGCACTAAGGGTCGGAAACACATGCGACCTGCCTTTCGGGTCTACTTTGACGGCCAGAAACCTTTCAGTGTAATCCGCAGCTGCCTTGTGATTGAGAACCGCATCCCAGATGACGCCAATACCGAGATTTTGAGCGGTCCGTGTGAGTTCTAGGAGCTCCTCCTTGGTTCCCCATTTCGTCGCTCTGGACCCCTTCTGATCGAATTCGCCCAAGTCATATAGATCGTAGATGTCGTAGCCATTTCCCGACGGACTCATGGCTTTACATCCCGGAGGGATCCACATGCTGTCGACGCCGATTTCCTTCAGGCTCGGTAATACGCTCTTAAGGCGCTGCCAGTGCCTCTGGTCGTCCGGGACGTGCCATTCAAACGCCTGCATCATAAGAGCGTTGTCCGGAGCGTCCCATGTTGGCAACTGATCAAGATGCTCAGCCTCGGCTGTCCAAAGTGGATTATCAGCAAACAAGCCATCCTTCGAGTGGGTTGCCCATCATCTACTAAAACAGACAGTGGAAAATGTGAACGGTCACGGACCTTCGATTTCCCGCCATTTCTGTTTTTCCCGGCCAAAGCAGCAGAGGAGGGACTTCATGTTGAAGTTGGATCCAAATACAGTTGCAATGATAAAAAAATAAGAACGGCAAACACAGCAACCAGAAGCGTTATTTATCCTTACAAAGATGGCTGCAGACTATTTGAAGGGGAAATGGGTCAGATCGGACGAGCTTGGCAGCAAGCTGGGGAGCCCCATATCTTTAGCACAAGACATGCATTAGATAGAAACAGGAACCAGGAATAGCATCGAACGGCCACTAAAGTTCTCCATTCGAGCGAGTAAGGCGAGACAGAGCTGTTATCGACTTTCCTTACTGCTAGGCGTCGATCGTATGAGGTCGCCTATTCACTTTTCATCAATGTAAGCAAGACAAGCAGCCGTTCAGGAAAAGAAACAGAGCTGTTATCAAAGCGGGAGCCTTAATTTGGGTAGCGAAGCACGGACCCGATGGGGATGACATTTTGTGGAGAATTTCCCTCAGCCTTATTGGCTCTTGTGTTGTCGCCTGGATACCTGTTCTAAACTTAGGATAAATGTACGGCCATTAGGATTATTATTACCAGGTCAGACAGCTGTGCTCAGATGAGTTTCTGCTAGAACACCATACCTGTATGACCGCGGTCACCGTCGAGCTGACTCGAATAAGGACTCTAAAAATATTCCTATGTTGCCTCCTGGCCAATGAACGCTGGTCGCCCTGCGGAGTTGCTTCTCCTGGATCCGAGGGCTTGGCATCAAGGGCTCGCGAGGGGTACGACGCGATTGGCGCTATGCTTTGCCACGTCGCTGTTACGTCTCCTGCTAGCGACAGGTGCACGCAGGGGTCTTGCTGCAAGGAACGGAACACTGGGTTGTTCATCCTGACGTATACAACCTGTTCTGAGATCACCTGAGGAAACCCTAGAAGATGTAAGAACACCGCAATTCTCTTGGTGCGTCTGAACGCTCGCAGATCCTTCAATTCAAGCAACCTATCCTACACAATCCTGCCAATAGAAATACCGATAGACACCCGAACGCCAGGCCATGATGATCCAAAATACATCTCTCTACTTTCCATGAAACTCCACTGAAGAGGATGTTACTGGTCGATCTACCTGTCGTCAACGCGACCTTTCGCAGATGCATAACTTGCATCTGCAACCACCAGCTCTTCCATTAATGCATCCAAATTCTGCGCCGATGAGAACTTTTTACCCGGAGTGTCACGGTTATCAGCAATCAGCACGGTCATCAATGAGAGATTCTGCACTCATGCAAGTAGACATACTGGTTCATCACTGGCCGTATTCTCCGCGGAGGGTGATTGAAAGCCCAAATGACGAGGCCACTCTCCCACTATGCGGATCTTGGTTGTTGAACCAGTACTTCCCGCGCTGTCAAGGGTAGAGCTTTTTGTTTTCGATTTCTTGTCTTCTTCATCCTTGTCACCCGTGGTCCACCGTTGCTGTGTTCATGAGATTTGTGTCTTCCAACAAGGGGAGCTTCAGTCTCAGTGGCAGTTCTGCAATGAAAGTCAGATGGTCCGGCGGTATATAGCCGCTTCTCTGATACGGAGTTAATATGATGTCCCAGACCTTTTGAAATCGAGACTCGGGAAGAATTAACCTCATCATCAGAGCTTGCATCAAGGGCAGGACGGTCCTTGGTGGCCATTGTCAGCTTCATTTCTCCTGGTGACGACTTCTTCTGCCTCTCCTCTCTTTGCAGATCAGCAACGGTGACGACAGGCATGATGAGGAAAAGCTGAAGGCAACATCCCTACAAAAACCGTTGAAAGACGAAGATATCTTCTTAAAGCGATGAAGGATAGGGAATCTTGCAAGATAACAATAGCAGCGATGGAATTGAGAGAATATCAACTAACAGCTAAAACGAATGATTAGGATTTTCGGACGAGGTTCAAGACCGATCAAGGGACCGGCTGGATGCAGATGAAGGAGGTGCAGGCCATGCTCTTTCTTACGAGGCTGCTCTTTCCCTGCGGAGCAGGACAGCATCTTGGTCTCGCAGCAGGATCCATGTCGCCGTCCATCCATCATCTTGACCCATCAAACAAGCAGCAGATGGAGCACCACGGTCCGCTGCCTGAAAGCGACTGTCCACAGACCCGTGATGGCACGCTCGGGAACCCGGTCGTCGGCGTTAGCGGCGTATCTCCGGGCCCGGGCGAGCCGCACCCGGGCGGCCCCGTCTGCCCGGCGTCCGGCTCCCGATTGGACGCGAAAAGTTTTCGGGTGTGCTGCCAGCCTCCGTCTCCCGGCGCCCATCCCTTTCACCTCCCATCATCCACTCTTACTCCTCGCAATTGCCTTCCCTTCCACACTCCACTCCTCCGCTAGAGCCTCTCCCAGAGCCTCTCGAGTCGAGCAAGATGGCTGCCAACGCTAAGACCCAGGAACAGAAGCTGAGCGGCTTCCAGCTGTACTCCAGATTCGCCTTCGCTGGCGCTGTCTGCTGTTCAGTGACCCACGGAGCCCTCACGCCCGTCGATGTGTAAGTCGCAAGCATGGACCCCTCCTTCCCCTCCGAGCCTTGAATTGGCCCGTTCTCGTTCCTGCAGCGATATGTTTTCGTTTGCCTGCTGCCGCGTAACCACAGTATGACAATTGTTTGATCTTCGATGCTGACATTCTTTATGCGTACAGCGTCAAGACTAGAATTCAGCTTGATCCCGTGACCTACAACAAGGGTCTGTTCGGTGGCTTCCGCCAGGTCATCCAGAATGAGGGTGCTGCTGCTCTGCTCACCGGTTTCGGCCCAACTGCCGCCGGTTACTTCCTCCAGGGTGCCTTGAAGTTCGGTGGCTACGAGTTCTTCAAGCAGCAGTTCATCAACCAGCTTGGCTACGAGACCGCCTCCAACAACCGCACTGCCGTCTACCTTGCTTCGTCCGCTCTGGCTGAGTTCTTCGCCGATATCGCCCTGTGCCCTCTGGAGGCCACTCGTATCCGTCTCGTCTCTGAGCCCACCTTTGCCAGCGGTCTGCTGACCGGATTCACCAAGATCCTCAAGAATGAGGGCATTGGTGCTTTCTACTCTGGTTTCGGTCCTATCCTCTTCAAGCAGTAAGTCTGGTCTCTGCTTGGTGTTGCGCGGGCAGAAGAAGTAATGTCTATTCAGGGTCCCGTACACCATGGCCAAGTTCGTCGTCTACGAGAGGGTCGCTGAGGCTATCTACCGCACTGTTGACAAGAACTCTCTCTCTGACGGTGCCAAGACTGGCATCAACCTTGGCTCTGGTCTCATTGCCGGTTTCGCTGCTGCTATCGTCTCTCAGCCCGCTGACACCATGCTGAGCAAGATCAACAAGACTAAGGGTCAGCCTGGTGAGAGCACCGTCAGTCGTCTGGTCAAGATCGGCAAGGAGCTCGGCTTCCGTGGCAGCTTCGCTGGTATTGGTGCTCGTCTCTTCATGGTTGGTACTCTGACTGCTGGTCAGTTCGCCATCTACGGAGGTAAGTTTTCACTCATTTCCCATAGATCCTCTCTGGCAGAATAGAGAGCTGACTTCGTCCTCAGACATCAAGCGTATTCTCGGTGCCACCGGTGGTGTTGAGATCGCCAAATAAATGCAATTCTCATGAACGATTTTTCACATGTGTACAATAGCCCTGTACACGATGATTTAGTCGTTTCTCCATATAGAGATACGCTATCATAGACTTCTTTCATCAACGAACCAGCACTTTTTTTCCGAGGGCGGCATGTACTATTTGGGTTGCTGCTTTGGGAATTCCGTCACGTTTTCATCTCTCGCCTTGGCCCATGGCAACGGCATTGAGGGGTGAAAAAAGCATGCACAGGTTGTCCTTTTTTCAATCATCGTTCCTGCTTCATGTAGATTCCGCGCGATAGAGTATATCCATGCCAGTTTTCGTTTGTCTTATGCATTTGTTTCCGGTTTTGTATATCCCCCGGATCTACTTGGTACAATCCATGTAAGATTGACGAGAGTGGCGGGCGATCAGCGAATACTGTTGGATGACCTGCCTGCTTAACATCATAGATGTACGTGTATACAAAAAATACCACTGTACAATCCAAGTCAAATTAAATGGATGGATACAGCTGGCCTGAAATCCTTATTTCTGGATGAAATTAATGACCTTAACTGGTCCATAATAATAATATTCCCGAGCAGTGCCTTTTTTGCCGTGATGATTGAAGCAGTCTCGACTCGATATGCACTAAGTTTTTCTATAAACATAGATACATAGGTCCATCAATATCAGAAAAAAAAGGTCATTGAATCTCTGATTAAATACTAGGCAGTCCTGAAATGAGGATTGATTTTCACTCCACTTTGCGGTTCTATATTGGTTCCTTATGCATCTATCCATTCCCGAGGACCCTTTCGTCGTGACGCAGCAGACCCATATATATGTATATATATATATATATATATATATGCAACCAGTCTCATCACTCGTCATCATCACCATATAATGAAAAACAGAATTGACATAGATACAGACACAGAAGATAAGCGTGAACAAAGATAATCATATCTATATCTCCAACCAGAAATGACAATTATATATATATATATATCATTATAATAATATTCACATCCCCGCCGCGAGCCTATACTCCAGCGGCACCTCCGGCCACGCGTCGACCCCGTCCAGGATCGCCAGCGCCATCCCCCCGCTCAGATGCACCTGGATGTGGCAGTGGACGAGGAACGCACCCGGATTGACGACCTGGTACCGCAGCGCGAGCCAGGTCGGCCCGGGCACCGTGGGCGGCGTTGCGGTGGTATCCAAGATCGGCGGGTTTTCGAGGTTGAAGCTGTGCGGGATGTGCTCCATCGCCTCCGCGACGGAGGAGTAGGTCCATTCCCCGCTCCCCGAGCCGATGACGAAGAATTTGTTCGAGTGCTTGTGGATCGGGTGCGGCGGCTGAAGGGGCGGGGCGGTCACGGCGAAGATGAGGTCCACCCAGGAGCCGTTCCTGGTGCGGATGGTGAGGTCGCTGTCCTGCTTCTGGATCGTGTCTGGGTTCATGAAGAGGAGTGGTTTCGAGTCCTCCAGCGAGAGCGGAAAGCTGGACTCTCCGAGAATCCAGCGGTACGAGGCATTGAAGTGCTCGATCTTGAGGATGTATGTCTCGTCGGCGGTTGGGGCGGGAGTCTCGACGGGGAAGGGCACGATCATGGATGCGTCGAAGAACACTGTGTCTGCTGTGGCGTTTGCTCCGACCAGGTCGATGTACGGCTTGGAGGGCTCCGTCTGGGAAACCGGAGCATTGACGTACGACATAATCGCAGTTCCGTTGTTGATCTGGTTCAGCCCGGTGACTACAGACCGAACGGTATAGTCGCCAGCAGGCCGATCCAACTTCACGAGCACCGAGTACCGTTGTCCGTTGGTGAGCAGGACGGCGTCAACGAGTACCGGCTTAATGTACCGGCCGTCGATGGCATATATGTACATCGGATGCTCGTCGATTGAGAAGGTCAAGGTCGAGACACCCGCCGCGGAGATGAGGTCCCAACTGACATACTTGGCCGCTGGATCCACCTCTAACACTTCCGTTGGACCCTGGGAAGGCGTGCAGCCCGCGAATAGACCCGGTGGGACTGCAGAGAAGTTGTGTGGGAAGGGGCCCTGGGCGGCAGCTGTCGTCGGGGGAAGACACCTAACCTTCAGTCAGCTTTCATTCTTCGAGCCTTGTAACAATATTATTTTCCATGTAGCAAACATACCCAATGTCCGTTAGACTAGAACCGTTGAGCACCTGTTTCTGCGCTGCAGTTGTAAATTCGTCGATCGTCTCCCGGGACAAGCAAGTGACGGAGCCTTTCCCATTGATCAGAATGGAGTTGGAGCAGTAGGCGTCGAGTCCTGTCGCCTCTTCAGCCTGCCACACCTCCTCCGAAGTCAGATGACGCCAGTCAGAGAGAATGATTGGCTTTGTTTTCTCCTCCGCAGCCAACATGGCCTTGAGCCCTGCAGCGTCAGCAGTGATTTGGCCGAAAGGCCTCTCCACATTCTCATCCGGCCTGATGTATATCGCTCCATACAATCCGTCTTCGACCTGTCCCCTGCGGTGGGCATGGTAGAAGTAACTCCCGTACTGGGTGGCCTTCCACTTGTATACGAAGAATGCTCCTGGCTTTATCGGTCTCTGGGACAGGCCCGGCACGCCGTCGGACCACGGTGTATTCAGCTGGTCGATTCCTGTATAGACTTTCAGTCTTGAACTGCCCACTGCAGGACGAATTCAAAGGGGGAAAGGGAGAAAAAGGAAAAAAAAAATAAAAGACTCACCGTGGAAGTGTATCGTGGTCTCAAACGGCAGCAGGTTGTAGACCACAAACTCAACATCGTCCCCTTGATCGAGTTCCAGCGTTGGAGCGGGAAACTGCCCGTTTGTCAAGATCGCCTTCCTCTCGAAGCCATCCGGGGCGACGTTTTCCCACGTCAGGGTAATCTCGAAGTGAACCGTTTTGGACACATGCCCCCGGACGTCAGCAGCAGTAGCAGAGGCCCAACGTAGGAGGCCGAGCAGCGCAAGAAAGAGAAGTACCATCTTTCGAGCCTCCTAGGTAGGTATCTCTGCTAGGAATGGGGGGGAATTACGGACCTCCGACATCTCGAGAGGAGCGAGGCTGCTCCTCCCAGCTTTCCTATATATATGCATTTCTGCAGAAGAAGGCTGAAAGCTAATGTTTACCGGTTCCCCCAGAGTGGCTTTGAAAGTCCCCCTGTTCGAGGAACAAGAAATAGTACTAGTACTGTAAACAGAGTACCCACCAGCGGGATGTGAACACATCACTTGGAGATAGATCGCAGGTCCCCATTCGTCCGGGCACCGAGAAACTTTCAGCTTCTCGGAGGAGATCGAATGAGATCGGGAAGAAGTCTGCTACCTTATTTGCGGCTGGCTGTTCACAAAGTTCAGCTGTCTCTCCAAAGGATCTGTTTAAGGCCGCCCGTGGCGTCCACTAGGAAGGTCGAGGACGTATATGCAGGTCCATTCATTCCTTCTCTCTCAGCTTGCCAGCTCATCGTAGCAAGATATTGCATTCACATCTGAAATCAGGATCAAAGTGATAAATAAGTCCCATGGACAAATCGTTTCGCCGCCGAATGAGACCAGAGACCCCCCTCGCGTCTCTGCCAGGGGTGGTGATATCCGGTGTTTAAGAATACGATCGATCGTCCGAATCATCCGAACTGGCGGAGCTTGGCGATTGGAGGTCGCGAGTGGTCAGGCCTTCAGGCCTTCATGGCATGATCGCCAAATGGGCCAGCAGATTAAGCGAGAGATCATCAAATTCCACCTTTGAGGCTGAGATGGAGACTCAGGTGTTGTCCATGGCTGATTCGTCCGGGCGGTCTTTTCCTCACCAGCACGGCGGGATCCGCGGGCCGATCGCTGCGGGGCGCGCTCCCGTGGCAGCGGAACTATCGCCTGGTCGCGAGATCTGGGAGGCCCTCGCGCATGGATCCCGATCCCTGAGATTCCCCGCGTGCCTCAGCCACGCTCTCTAGCTCACAGCCTCAGAAGGATGAGGTCGCGACCGCAAGATGTTATTATTATTAATTTATTATTGGTAACAAAAACAAGAGTACCCGTACCGCCTCGGTGGGGAAAGATATATAACTCGTGGACTACTGTGCAGAAAGCTTCGATGGTACAGATCCACTGATTACCTAACTGGCTTGGCAGCTTGCCGATTCACAAACACATCCAATTGTTCAGATCTATCTCAGATTTGAAGGCCGAAGGGGAAGATGTAGGTAAATACAGGATCTTCGGGGTTGATTATTATTGGTATTGTTGTAGAGAGCAAATCAAAGATGAAGCATTGCATCCGAGAAGTTAGTCAGGCGCCCTGGCAGGCCTGACCTGCGCAAACCTACTGTCAACTCCGCACACCATGGAAAGCAAAAAAGCAGACGTTCATTCACTCAGTGTCTTGCTATGCTAACTGTTCAACTAAGCTTTCATTTCATGACGGTCATCCATGCATTGCATATGTGGTCGTAAACTCAAAGACACACCCATGTTGAAAATCCCAACACCCGTAGAACGCTCAGAATCATCATAATCATAGCTGCAGCAACATCCGTTGCTAAAAAGAGAAATAAAACATAAAAAAGAAGAATCAGGTATGAGCTGCGTATTCAGCATTACTTAGAGTCATACATCGTCCCATCGTTTCGCTCATAACTGTGTTCAACAACAAAAAAGGAGCCTTGACTCCACCGAAATCTGGATGAATCTTCATAACAGATCATGGCATCCGGCTACTCAACCAATCACTTGCTGCTTCTGCTCCGCTGCAGACGGCACAAGCGCAACCTTTGCGTCTGGAGGTACAGGACAAGGCGCCAGCTTCGCCTCAATGAACGAAGAAGTGGTGGGTTTCTACCGATTTACCTGGCGCGACGGCAGGATTCTCCGATACCGGCACGGCGGGCGGGTTCGTGGCGGAGAGGTGGTACTGAGCCACGCTTACGGCGGAAGTCGGGACGAACTCGACGACACCGGGATGAAAGGGCCCGACCTGTGAACTGCCCGGTCGAGCATCTCGACCACCACCACCACCACCACCACCACCACCACCACCACCAATGGCCAGGAATACAACGAGCACGCTCAAGCAGG
>JGI26051J44788_1000310_pt1 | contig 29148 bp, 31 predicted proteins | sample HigsolmetaGSP13D_FD_44788 | JGI IMG/M metagenome (IMG submission 44788) | reverse complement strand
CCCCCTTCATCCCTAGAAAGGATATAGACACAATGCCAGCAATCCATCACCAGAACCCCCAACCTCCCGTCTCCCTCTCCTTCGAGGCCGTCGACGACCTCATCTACGACGCCCGCGTGGGTGACCTCGAGGCGCTCAAGACGCACATCGCCGACTTCAGCCGCGAACACAACTGCTCGGCGTCTGCGATCGTGCGGTCCGCCATCGACACCGAGGACGAGAGCGAGGGGGGCACGGGCAACTGTCTGCTGCACTGGCCGGCGGCGAATGGGAATGTTGGTAAGTTTTCCTTCTCCTCCCCTCCCCCTCTTCCTACGTCGTGATGGGTAATCCTTTGAGAGTGACCTAGTATCAGTATCTGGCTAACTGAAGCTATGTAGAAATCCTCACCTATCTCCTCCAAATCCTCGCCTCAGAAGACGGCCAGGTGGCCCCCGAGATGATCAACTACCGCAACAACTCGGGCAACACGCCGCTGCACTGGGCGGCGCTGAACACGCACCTCGACTGCGTCAAGGCCCTCGTCGAGGCCGGCGCCGACATCGGGATCAAGAACGACGCGGGCCACGACGCCGTCTTCCTCGCGGAGCGGGCTGCGTGGTCGTCTGAGGAGGAGGGAGACGGGAAGAACGAAGGCGAAGAGGGGGAGGGCAAGGACGGTGAGGAAGGAGGGGTGGGGAATATGTCGAAGGGGAGGCAGGTCGTGGAGTGGTTGCTGGGGTGCGATAAGGCGGCTGGGTTGGAGACTGGTGTTGCGGGGACGAGTAACGGGACAGGGGAAGGGGAAGAGGATGCTGGGGAGGAGATGGAGGGGGTTGAGAAGACGGGTGCGAATGGAGTACATAACTAAAAGGACGGGTTTTGAGTTGGGTCTTTTTTGATTGATGGGATACGAGAAGACCTCTTTTTGTTTTTCCGGAGTGTGTCGCCGGCTTTTCTTCTTCTTTTGATGCTATGTCCTTTTCTTTGATGAAAGGATATCATAAAACCCGATATGCATACTTTGTTAAGAAAAGAAAAAAAAAGTTATCATGAATCCAAGTATACACTGTACAAACGGTCGATTAATCATGAAATACATATGCCAAAGAAAACACATCTAATGATTACCTGGTATCAACTCAACCCATTAATCTCGCCTAACCTTGTTCCTCTCCTCCCGAGTATTCCGGCCCTGACTTTGTACAGCACTACTGCGGCCCATGAGCGGAACCGTGCCATCGTAAGAACCGTCCATCGAGACGGATTTGAATCGACTGCTACCAGGAGCTGGACCAATCGCCCGAACCTTCATGTCCAAGCCGACCTTGAAGGTCTGGTCCCGCCAGACGATGGTAACGCCGCCCCAGAAAGCCCATATCCAAATGGGCAGGGCCAGGGCTTCCCGTCCTAGCCAGGCTGCGAGCCAATGCAGGAATGGGCGCCTTGCAGACCCCCTAGGGAGCGGACGAGCAAAGGCCGGCGTGTGCTCGTCTACCTCGACCGTTGCTCCTGAGTGTAACTTCAGATACAAGGTCCAGTCGGTGATGGCCCACAGGGCCACGCTGAAGAACCACAATGCGAAGAACGCGCTCCAGGTGCTCAGATGCGGACATACATTAACCCCATTTCGTTGAAGGCATTGGGCCACCGAGGTCGTCACCCCGAAAGCCCCGTAGACGGAGCAGAGAAATGACTCCGTGCCAGGTTCAACGAAGGTTGCGGCAAGAACCGTAAACTTGCGTACCCGCTGCCATCGGACGCGACGTGCGATGTAGGCTTTTACGCTCATTTTCGCAACGGGCTGAACGGCCAGGTCTCCAAGGACAAGCGCATGCTTGCCCCATCGCTCGCCGTCTTCCTTCTCTTCCCGGATTTGCTTCTTCCAGAGGAGGTCTCCGATCAAGTGGTCCTCGCAGATGTTGTCAGAGAAGTAATCAATCCCGGGATTTCGCGGATGAGGATCAGTCGGAGAAGGGGTAGTGAGATAGTCGAGATGCGAGCGGCGGAACATGTTGGACTTGCCCACGATGCACGGAGCGACCAGAACCGTGTTGATGGCAGTGTACATCTTCGCATGCGACGAAGAGAGAAACAGCTCCTCCAGCCTACCACCATGGTTTTTCAGCAGAGAGCTGAATGTCAATTCCTTGCGGCCGACTTTCCCTACGTCCATCTCATCCCCGACCAGGATATCACCGTCGCCATTAGTATGACTCTCCAGAAGCGCCTGACGCTCCTGTTTCAAGCCACGCTCCGCGTCCACATCCACCGCGATGGGCAGGTGGTGCACGAATTTATACTTCTGCCCCTGCTTCCCAGATCCAAAACCGCACAGTTTGTCGACCATCCGGCCGCAGACACCTCGTCCAACCCAGACATTGCAGTCAATGATCCAGACAATGTCACCCTTCGCCTCCCGATATGCACGGCTCATATTCCTGATCTTGGGGTTCGGGCCAAGCGCGTACGAGCTGCCTGGCTGGAGCAACGGGTCCTCCTCTTCGACGTATATACGCGCATCGACGTGTGGAAAGTCCGCGAGGAGCCTCTCCAGAGTCGGAAAGGCAGGATCTCTCCGGGAATCTACACAGAGGTAGATGGTCAACTTGTCACTGGGATAGTCCTGCCGGAAGGTCGCAGCCAGGCATTCGTAGAGATGCGGCTCGAGGCCCTTGACAGGGCGAATGACAGTGACATGGGGGGCCTGGGAGGGATTCGCAGAGGAAAAGGACCTGTACGACGTACGCGAGTAGTGTTTCCATCTGGTGGTACGGGTTCCGCGTTAGCTCATATCAACAAATCGAATCCGGCGCATCACATCACATCACCAGGCCAGGAAAATGGGAATCCAACACCAGAAACCTACAATTGGAAATATCCCAGAGCGCAGACCGCAACGACCGCGAAGTACCAGATCAAGCCTACCCATCCCAGCGCAAGAAGCCATGCAGGCGCGCCGCCCTGGCCGCCGTCGACGGCGCGTCCGACATCGAGAGAGCTCGAGTTCGGATTGGGTTTTAGCATGGGCGGACACAGCGACGGGCGGACGAAGCTGCGGAAACGCACGCGCTCGGCGAAGAGAGCATCCTAAGAGGAGAGAAGAAAAGCTCTGGACGAGCGACAGGAGCGATTTTCAATGCTGATCCGGACCGTCAAACGGATCGGATGGCGGCGGAGCGTTTTCTTGATCGTCGGGATGCGCTGGCCGGCGCGGTGGACGCGGGCCCCTCCGCCGTGCCGCCCTGCGGTGGGGCGCCGAGATATCCCCAGTCTGCCTTAGCATCTATGTATTTATTCCTGCAACATGTTGTTCTTGTTGGACAGACCAGGCAGACGCTTGGCACCGACATGGAAGGCCAGTCGTTATTATTTATATCAACATCTCGTTTGCTCGTCCGTCGTTCCTCGATATCCGGGAAGCTCCCGTGGTGCGGTTCGGCTCGCCACGGATGTGCCTGTGCCCCGAATGGACAAAGAAAAGCCTGGACCTTCAGTTCATATAGTTCCCTATGCTCAGATGGTCAGATGGTCAGATGCCTGAATCACTGCTCACCCAGCAGCTGATTCAAAACAGGTATTGTGTTCCGAACCGCTGTCATCTCACGTACACAGAGCAATTCATGATCTATAACACTTCGACCCTATGTCTGCTCAGAAAATTACAGAGTACAGATGGCTGGTTGATTGATCAGTTCTATTTATAGTATCTTGAGCTGCATGGTTCCTGGCGCTATGCAGATTTCACCAACACAAAATACCGGCGCTGTTCTGAGTGTCTGCTGGCCAAGACTGGAGACGGTTGTTCTGAAGGCCAGAATTTTGAAAATCCAAATCGGAGGATAATACCTGCAGCAGCTTAAGTTAGGTAGCTAAGATGTAGGTACTAGTAAGAATCATTGAAAAAGATCGCAGTTGCCTAACACTATTTGCTTGGCGCAATAATGGATCAAAACTCGAGCCATAAAACGACAAAAGTGTTGGACAAAAAAGGCAACGCCTACCTGATTTGTCTTGCAAGTTTCCGACTTCATATATTCCAACAGAAAAGTAGGATAGAGTCTACAAGAAAACAATATTTGCAACCCACACGTATTTTCAATCCGATCATCTCCGTTCATTACTACTATCATTGTGCGCCGTTGCAATCGTCTCATCTTCCTCATTGAAGGTCGAGACCTTTGCACCACCCTTAGTCCCTTCAAACCAGCGCACTGTCTTCCTCCTTCTTCTCCCCACTCCCCTGCAAGAAGCGCCAATCCAGAGCCCGAGGAATAAGAGCAATAAAATAACAATCCTAGCAGAAACCGACTACAAAAGTACTTACTATATGGCACGCAAGAACAGGCCAACGTCGAGCGCATAACACACTCCTCGTCAAATACACAGTTTCCCCTGACAGCATTTTTTTGTCCACAAGAATAGTGATAAGCGGTGGTTGACTGGCATCTATCATGTCTGCGGTCGGTCAGCATCTTTCTTGTGGATTATGTATAGGCGGCAAATGAAACGGCGGACATCCGCTGCCTTCTGCGGCAGTTACCTAAGATGATAATACACTTGGAAGATAGAGAAAGGCCCTAATCATTGAACTCCAATATTCGTCGAGGAGATAGACTAATGATTGTCCATGAGCCGAAAGATAGAAATGTAAAGCGTACACGAGAGGCTTGGAGAAGCCGGCACGTTGGCGTTATATGCAGTACGGAGTAGTGGTAGTAGACAAGCAGCGACGTTAGTGGCTGATCTGTCGCAACCAACAACTGCTGGTGGCATTCTATCCAATGTTATGATCGATGCGATGCTTTGCGCTAAGAGTCAACTGGACAGAAATAGAACACGAGGTCGACGGTTGTCTAGCCTCCTCTTCCAAAACAAGAAAGATGCAAACACGGGTTGGATTCGAAGAAGCAAAGAAGCAGATTTGCTTTTCTTCCGCCTAGAGTGCGGAGAAGACAACAGTAAAATAGGATTAGAAAAAGTAATAAAACAGTCTCCGAAGACATTTCTCCTTCCAACCAACAAAAAAAAAACTCCTGGGCCGGTCAAATAATGGTAAACACCTGTTAACTCGCAAACTCCGCGCTAGACTCCTCCCCAATCAGAAACTCCAAAACCTCATTATACTCCCGAGTATACATCCGAAACGCCATTCCAAGTCATGTCTTCTTCTTTTTCCTAACAAAACTTGCATTGAGAACGTTGACACTGGGCGACGGCTCCGGTTGGGCGGATGGTAGATTCACCTCACCATTTTCAGTGCTCGGAACCTTGCCATCCTCACCGTCTTCCTTCTTTCGCTTCCGGACCAGGCCTGTATCCATCAAGTTGCCTGCCTCTGGAGGCTGAACGGTCCTTTCAGCCTTGGTATTCCTCCCCATGACATACTCACCCCACCACAGTGTGTCTGCCAGAGAAGCAACCTTGCTAACCCACGCTCTTGTGCTAGTGATGGAGACTTCCTCGTTTTCAAAGTCCTGCTCGAGAAGGAATTCAATGGCGCTTTTGTAATCCTTGTCGCTCAAAATGACATGTCCTCTTCCAGCCTCGGGCCAGAAAAACGGATTGGAGGTACTTGGCTGTACCCTCGGAGGTCCTTCAATCGAAGAGCTCGGTGGCTGAGGCGGTCTTTCGTCATTCTTCGACTTATCCGAGTCAGGCGCCTGTATATTTTCCGTTACCGAGACGTGAACCTCTGAAGTAGTAGTTGAGCCTTTCTCTGTAGATTCTTCTCGGCGGATAACGGTAACGTTTTCAGTCTGGGATGCCTGTGGCGTAGGAAGACTGAATGCAGCCGTGTCGGTCTCACTAGGCCGAGGCGCTTGATCCGCTATGTCATCGGAGTTGACCAGACCCGGAGGATTGATCACCAACCACAGGAACCCAGTGAGTCTCCCGGCAGAACACTCCTGTCGAAAGGACATCATCTCCCAGAACTGGTCCAAGGACTTGACGCTCTTCCACTGCCCTGCATTTTCTCTCTTGGCGGAGTCGGTCGACTCCGTCCGTTCTGGCAGCTCGTCGTCCAAGTCGATAAGGAAGCGCGCTTTGGGGTCATCCGGGAATCGGGGGACCAAGCACCTTGGAGGAGCTCCTGCGTTCTTGCAGATTTGATGGAGAGGATAAGAGTTGACCCATCTGGGATGGTCCTTGTCATCTAATTTTGCCGTAGGCGGGAAGAATGCTTTTGTCTCGAACTTGTCACAGCCCGGAATGATCAAATACGCGGTCGCCGAACTCTTTGCTGATTCGACTTTCTGGTCGGGCAGACTCTTGTCCTGGGACCGTGACTCCGGCTCGTATTCTCTCAAAATTGGATCAACTACTCGGCACCACCACTTGATCAGGCCTCGGTCGTCCAAGACATGTTTGCCCGCATTGTCCACGCTGCCCGGAAACAAGTACTGGTTCTGAGCGCGCGCAAACAGCGACAGAACAAGTCTGACACCTGGTCGCTGACGAGTCTGCACCAAGTAGGAGAGAAAAGTGGTCGAAATCACCCTGATGAGTGAGATCTTGGGTGGAGTCTTCAACAGGCGCAAGTTGCCAGTCGAGTCCGCCTTAGAGATGAAGATGGTTGTAAGGCGGTCCGTGCTGTAGATCAAGACTTCGATCCCGAAGACGAGGAGCTCCTCTTCAACTATGTCATTGCGATTGATCGACACTGTCAGGAAGTGATTCTCACAGAACGTTGTCTCGGGATCTTCTCCTGGCGGGGCCGAAAAGATGGCCTCGCATAGAGTTGGGGGTGTTGAGATATGATGAAGGGTAATCTTCACATCTTTCGGGAGAACTTCAGCAAGGAGGTCACTGAGTTCAGGTTTAGACATCTGGATTATATACCTAAGCCGAATGCATGTGCTATGGCTGTCTACTCAACACTGGGATGACAGGAGTTTGGGGCCTTTCAAGAAAGGAAGCTTAATAGAAGAACGCGTCGGGAACGCCAGGGCGCGTTCCACTTAGAATCACATCACGTGATCATATACCTTTCCTGGTCCTAGAGAACATTATCTCAGAACTGCACTTTTTTATTGGCATTCCCGTTCAGCGCCTGAGAAATTCCTTTCTGACAGATCTTGGAATTTGAATTCACTGTGGTCAATTTCAATATCAATTCCAATGTGCGACGATTACGTCGTATATTCCTAGTTTCCAATTGTACTGTACATGGCGGGTTTTTTTCATTTCCCATGCGGTATATACTCAAATGAATCACTCGATCGTAAATATTGACCTGGAGTCATCAGTGGAAAGGTGGTCAGTGATAGTACAGGACAAGGCCATTGCCCCCGAGATCTTCATGCCGAATAGATGCAGATATAAATCTCAATAGAGCATTATGTATATATAGTAGGACGAAAAGGAAACAGCTTTAGAAAAATTCTGCCACAGCATCCAAGTCGTCGGCGTTTAGCAAGGTGACGCCTTCCCTCAACAGCGTCCTCCAGATCTCGTTCCGCAGCCTGATCGGGTAGTATGGGGTGTTCCAGTAGCGGACACCAATTCCTCTGCTTTTAGCCGTAGCTATCTGTGCACGGAGCACGCTCAGCTGCTCTTCGGTCAACACAGGATCTGTGTCCGAAGCGACCTTTCCAAAAACCTCTTCGAAGTTTGTCGATGCGATTGGCGAGATCAGCGATGTGACATCCGCGTACTGGGTGTCATTGAGTGATTCGAGATGGGCGTCGAAGAAGTAGTCGCGATTAGCGACAGGTCCCACCATATTTAGCGGAGTATTTCCTGTGCATATGACCGTAACAGGACCATTGATAATAGTTTCATTATCTTTGAGGGTTGTGAGGTAGCCCTGTTCGCGAAGGGGTTCGAGGGCGGAAATGACGGCCTTGAACGTTTCAGGGCCAGAGGTCTTCAGGTCGATAAAGAAATAGAGGGTTTGAGAGGTGTCTGTATCAAAGACGCCGCTGCAAGAAACATTCGAGCATCAGCACGTGGAACGCTGTTGCGGGTATTGGGAATTCCACATGGCCACTCACTTCTTGGTTTTTGAAGTCACGAAGCGAGTAGTGGGGTTCTGGCGTTTCAGGGTATCCAGGATCGGGTTGATATATAATGATTGGAGGGTGCGCTCCTCGGTCAAGGATGACTCGTCGTGACCGACCTGTTCCACCTTGAGCACATGGTCCGTGAGCCCACGAGGGCAACTGCATAGAGGACACGTACATAAAGGGTGCCATTGAACAGCCAAACATCGGCTTCTGTCGAAATGCATCCCTTAGAAAGAGCTAGGATCTCCATCAGCATTGTACGGGTTGAGGGGAAATTAGAGCGTCACATGCGTACCGCTATAGAAGGGCACGTCCCTCCAGTAGTCGCTTGGGGTCCGTCAGCAATTGACCACAGACAAGAGACTCAACCTCTTCCAGCTTATGAGCTGGAGACACCAGCATACTTGTGGGAGTGGACGGGAATCTATAGGTGGGCAGGGCAATGGGTTAGCTGAAAGCTCCAAGCTCCCCGGCAGAGAGCTTCCTATCTCCGCCACTCCTGCTGGGCTGCATCTGAACACTTACGGGCATAATTCCCCTTGTAAAGTCCGTGGGGTAATGATATGCCTCGCTTCCATGAGTGTTCTTCAGGACGTTCTGGAGACTTTGCGAGATCTCAGCTTCCGCGGCAAGCTTCGAGCTCGCAAGGATAACCGCCGATGTAGCGGTCAAGAGCGATGACGTCGACGCGGATGGGAAGAACTTCATTTTCTTCAAGGAGCAATTGGCAACGAAGGGACAGGAGACAGCGAACGACAGGAGAGATTCTTTCCGAGCCAAAGACAAAAAGAAAGAGAGTGTCCTCGGACAGGAGAGCGTACGGAGGTCTTGTAGTTGAATCGTCGATGCTCTCTTGCTCTCCGGGATTGGACGGCAGAAGCAGGGGTCGATCGACAACGTCGATCTGCCGACGGCCGAGCTCCCAATCTCCTCCCCACGTGGAAGAACGTTCGACTTGACAGATGCACAGCCGAGCAAAAGCTGCCTAGTTGGACCATTAGGATCACTTTCGCCATGGGCCATCGAGTCGTGGACTGCATGCGTCGACGCGATTCAATCATCGATCCAACAGTCTGTCGGAGACGCGAAGTATTCAAAAACATCGGCTCTACTTGTAGTATAGACCTCGAATACAATAGGATCCGCAGGTCTGACAAACACCACCATTCAACCAGAGCGGTCAAGATGTGTTATTTGAACTTATCCATTGGTAGATCGCGATGATATCAATGGCTTCCGCCGCAGTCAAATCCTGCTCGTGTCGGAAGGGTCCCTATGAAGAAGCGGTCACGGAGTTGGAAGCAGATAACCAATGAGCGTATCCGACTCTGCAGCAAGGACCGCCTGCGTGCAACGGTGTCTTAAAGAACATCCAGTGGTCCTTGGCAGTCTTTGAGGAAGGGGGAAGGTGGTTAACTAAGGACTTGGGAGCCTTAGCTATATAGATTTAACTGTTACAGCACATTGACAGTCACATTATTGATGTGACAAAAGGTCCCAGTTTGGGCTTCAAGGGGGTAATATAAGAAGCCCATGGCCGGGTGTCTTCTTTTACTACTGACATTTGTTGATATTTACTAAGTAGGCTCCATCTTACCGTGAATCACGAACCATGAATCGGATGCTAAGCTTGACACGACAGACTACCTTTCTGCCTTGATTAACATTATGTACACAGAAGCAACACAGGTGCAGTAGAATCAAATTCCATGTCCAGGGAAACAAGGAAAATGCACCGATATGCGGGAACAAACAAATTGGCCCCGGTCAAGGAACGCCCGCTTGGTATAGAACAACGCCAGACTGGTATCCTCCTAACATATGAAAAAGGGGAATAGAGAAGAAAAACAAAAAGCAATTTCAAATCCCCCAACGAGCTCAAACAACGGACCGTAGATGGTATCTCGATAAATCAAAAGAATATACTATACTTCCCTCACGCTGGGAGCCCTAGATGCATTTTGTGAAGACGTCTCCTGGTTGTTGCTCGTATTATTATTACTACTAGTCCATCCCCTCAGGTTCAAGCTTCCGATCCGCTGCACCAGATTGGTCCCGACGGCGTCCACGGCGCCCTTCGGCGCAAACAGTGACGGCCCCTGCGGGGCCGTCTCTTGGACCTTGAACAATTTGATCCCCGTGCCATTCCAGACCCCAACGGTGCCGGGCGTGGAGCCAGACGCGGAGCCGACGACCATCTCGCTGGCGAAGATGAAGCCCCAAAGTAGGGACTCGTACCAGCCCATGGAGAGCGTGGTCCACTCAAAGGAGTGCACGCGAATAGGGGAAGGCTCGGAGAGGATGGTCTGGATGTGGGGTTCTTCGGCGAAGGTGGGGAGGTTGGATATCAAGGTGCGAGCTTCGGAGCTGGAAGATGACTGCAAAGCGGCATCGGGGATATGAGGTGAGATGGCGGAGATGATGGTAAGAATTGTGTGGAGGGGAAGCTCAGGCAACCAGGACTCGAGCTAAATAAAAAATCGTGAGTAAAAGCATGACCAGAGCGAGTTAAGAAAGATTAACTTACCCAAGCTGCAGTTGGTGTGAAACCAGTGTTGATCGACGGAATAGCTGCAGCATTACCGCTCAGGCTGGTCGTACTATTCTGTCTCGAGAACGACATTTGCCCGGCAGGCATTTTCCCTCGTGCTTTTTCTGACATCCCACGCAGTTGAGGCGGAACGTTATCATCGGCCGATGATGATATCGAGGGTGTACGTGAATTATGAAGAGATGGTGAGGACTGTGATGGAGTATTTAGACCTTCCGCATCCTCATCTGAGTCGTCTCCTCCGATGGCGAAAGGGCCTCCTTCCTCGGGGATGTGACTCAAAGGCGATTTCGCGCCAGACAATCCACGAAGTTCCTCTCCTGAATGAGAACGGGATGGACTCGTGACACTATCGTTTTCTTTCCTTCGCTGATTTTGACGCTCGATCTCCTGCTGTGCGCTCTCGAGCGTGAAAGCTCTGATGGCTTGAAAGCGCTTTCTAGATTTGAGAATGGCGTAGACGAGATAAGGGTTTTCTAGTGACTGTCAGCCAGCAGGCTCAACAATGATATCGAAGGTGAAGAGACGTACTAGTAAACTGGTGTTCGAGAACAGCGTTGATAAATTCAAGCAACGAAGACAAGAGGTTATGATTCATCTCGTTGGCCAACAGGAAACTTGGAGCAGACATTGACGCAAACAACTGAAGGATTTTCGAACAGGTCGTCGGCGACAAATGCTCAGCATAAGCAGCTATGTTGTTTATTATGGCCAGCAGCGCGGGGTAGACGGCATCCAGCTTCCCCTTGCTTGTAGTCATAAGGGTGTGTATCGACTGATAAAATAATTAGCCTGAGAGCATTCACGTTATTGGAGTAATTGGCAACTTACAATGATCAGATAATCCGCATATGAGCCTCTAAAGCCTGAGAGGCGTATGCTCGGCGGCAAGGTATCTTGAGCTTCGAACTTCTTGTTCAGGCTCTTTCCAAAGTTGGGATCCACGCTTAGAGTCTGCAGAATAAAGACGCACATTTTGACCACTCCCTGCTTGGAAGGGTCCGTTCTGTACTCCATGGTATAGAAGATACAGAGGATCATAAAGTCATATACGCGGGGCGAGTCGATTATGAATGATCTGAATCTCTTGTTGCATTGTAGAGCTTCCCAGAATAGAATGAGCATTTCAGGGGCCCACTTAACAAACTTCTGACTACCGGGTAGGTAAGAAGTCGTAGTTTGCATCTAATAGTTGTCAGCAAGAGGACGCAAGACTATATATGGTTGTGGTTGCTACTCACAGGCTGGTTTAATACCCGGGTCATTCCGTCAACGAGAAATTGGAAGTCTTGGGGCCTATGCAGTCGTCCGAAGTAATGGCGATAATAGTTCTTCGGCGGGGGCCCGCGTCCATCCTCGGGGATTGGATATAAGAGAATTACCAGGAGGAATTGCAAGCAATAGATGACAAGAGTCTGCTTTGGATCTCTCCACACAACGTGATCATATGGAACCCTCCATGATGCAGGATTGTATTTGATAGTCTGCATATCAAGCGTAAGCAATCTAACTTGAAATTGAAGCCATTTCTACCTACAGTGTTCAACAAAGAGCAAAGTAATGTCAGGACAATCTGCTTGTCGGGGCACGTTGCGATATACGTAATGGCCTTGACTCCTTGCACAGGCAGAGTATCTGAAAATGTCAGCCCCTGTAAGACACCCCTGTCCGTCGCCACGCCGCAGGACTTACTCAGTGGCATATATATAGCCTTCCCCGTCAATGTAAGCAGGAGTCTGAGGACTTCGCATCGATTGTTCTCCATTTCCCTATTCGATGCCATCGCACTGTTACATCCCACTCCGCTCTGCCAGATCGCATAAGTAACCTTGCCTTTGGCAGCTGGGAGCTTCGGTATGGTAAATCCAGCGTAGAACAGCAGGTCTATGAGGGTGTCTATCAACTCCTCAGCCAACGGTTTCACATCCTCGTAGTCGCTTTCCCGGCGCTGTGTCTGCGCCTGCTGCTCGTCGCCCTGCGCCTGATCAAACAGGACTTCCGATGCGATCTGCGCCTGCCGGGTCTTCTTCTTGCGACGGGCCCAGAAAAATCTCTCTTCCCATTCTTCCAAATGCTCTGCCTCGTAGATGAACGGAAGTAACCGGGTGAGGATGCGAATGCAGTTCAGCGCGTCGCGGTCAGGGGCGAGCTCCGGGTCTGGGAACGAGGGATGGTTCTTGAGAACAATCAGACGAGAAGTCACCGCGAGGATCAGTGTTTCAAAATTCGAAAACGCCGTATCTCGGGTCCGTCGTATGTCCGCAGCTGTAAATAGGCTGAAGACATCCTCGGTCGATTCTGGGAGCTCCCAGAACTTCGGAGAGCTGGTCAGCAAGAAAGGAACACCAAACATCCATCATCAAAGGAATTAACGCACTCTGGCCCAGTACGGGTCGTCCGCTGCTATTTCTTTGTCCTCGGAGAGGCGAAAGATGCCCTGCTTGAAGACAAGCTTGGACTCTGAGGCCCCCATAACGAAGTCACCAAACCGCTCACGAAAGGGATGTCGCTCATCAACTCAGGGAACCTAAAAAACCGTCTGCGATGTGAGTAGTGTCTGGAACGGGGAGCGCTGGCAACTCCAAGTTACGGGCATCGACCTCGACGTGGTTATGCTGCGCGTCGCCTGCGTTGCGAATGCCCGGACACGCTGCAGGTTCTAGGCGAGCCTGTTGCGTCGCCGAGAGCTGCGGGTGAATGCCTCACTACGGAGTACATCTCTAGAGGACTACAAACATATGCATGGCACAACACGGCAATTTTTACTGTGAGAAATATCATCAGAAAGCACATAAAACATTCTATTTATGCTCAAAAACTATATCATAACAATGCTGCCCTAAAACCAAGGTTTTACACTTTTCGCAAAGCCAAGTTGCATAACCAGGACGAGCAAATATCGGATCAGCGACCACTAAAACACAGCATTGCCGGACAACCTTCGGCTGTTTTTCTCATACAACCACTTATTGCTCAGCCCCAAACTGCTACGCTTGCTTCCCACCGGCGATGGCGAGGCAGGTCCTCGCCCAATGCTAGAAGAAAGAGAATCTCTGAATGGCGAACTCGAACTCAAAGGCGAAGGAGACCCGAAGCTCTGTCTACGTACACTTTCCCTGTTCCCACTTGTAACAGCCTTCTGAAATAGCGGACTCGCGGAAGGCGAGAAAGAAGCGCCCATAGAAGCCCTGCGGCCTGATGAAAGGGGCCCGCTTGCTGGTAGAGGGGAAGTCCCTCGGCTGGCCGGACTCGCTTGTCGTGATGCAGAGGAAAGTCTATATCTCGGGGGAGTTATATACTGTGTTCCAGGAGTGGCTGGAGGGGTAACTGTGGGGTCAAGTCCGAGGAGAGCACGTTGCGATGGCGTGAGAGGGATGTCGGAGAGATCGTCCTTTGGCCGAAATAGAGGGTACAGCGCAACGAATATGTTCATAAGGAAGAACAATCGTATTATGAGGAGCAACAGGTCAGGATATGTTTGGTATTGGACGAGCCGCTGCAATTTGAGCGCGCTAGATTCCTGTCAACAACGGAATGCAATACAACACCCCAATGTGGGCTTCACTCACTATGATTTGAAAATGCCTCCGAAAAACCAGGTCGCAGCCAGCGCGCCGCCGTTGCAAAGAATCTTCTTTATGTTGCGGTCGTCAAAGATAGCAGCATTCTGCCGCCTGACAATCTCATTCAGACGAGGGTGCCGCCACTTCCCAGGTGTCTGAATGTCGGGCGCTGGTGATGCGCCGGGGGTCGATGGGACAGATGGAGACGCCATTGATCGCGGGGGCAAATACGCAGGTAAACAGGAACGATATTATTACTACGTGACTGAGTGAGCTCCGGGTCTTTGAGCAGAGGGCACAGGGGCGGGGAACACGCGCACTCACCTTGGGAGGAAACTTACCAAACCTACCTGTGGAGCCCCTCAACCGTGTTGCTCGATCGTTCGCATAGCAGAGAAGATCGAGCTACGGTGCAAAGGGGGCGAGGGTCATAGTCGCGAACAAAGGCTGCTGTCGCTGGGCTTGTTTGGATCTTACTGTCAACAGGAGCAGAGACGCCTTTGCCGCACTTCCGCAAGCGCGTGCCCCAAGCCACCGGGCGGCGCAGGCGTGGGCGGCGGACGCCAGCGCCATCTCCACATCGCGATCATCGCCGACTACCGTTCCACGGCCTGCCCACACCGCTGCCGTCATCCTCCTCGCGCATGACTTCAACGTGAAGCTCCTGAACATGGCTTCTGAGGCGTCAGGTCTGGCGAAGGTCGACGCCTTCGTGGCCGACATCTTGTCGGACTGGAACATCTACTCGACCCTCATCGCTACGGCCGTCGTGCTCTTCTTCGGCTATACCTTGGTATTCTCCAAGGAGCCCGATGTGCATCCGTACTTGCTTGCCCGTCAGGCGACCGAGGCACCAGTCAGACAACCTGGTGAATCTGCGGCATTCAGAAACTTAGAAACGCCGTACGGTTTCCCGCTCAAGTCTGGATTAAATATCAGGGACCCCGGGGCGCCAAGGTGGACTGGTGGAAGAAATGGCGATCTGCGCGAGATCTGGAGGGCTGCTGTGCGCGGCGCGGTGAATGAGGATGGCACGGTTTCTGGGAAGCAAGGAAAGATCTATACGGTCTTGGGAAAGAATGTGGAGGAACATAACCTGGACGACGTCACTCGGGAAATCAACGTTATCGGGCAGTATATTAGGGACTCGGCAGCAAAGACAGCTGTGATATGTCTCCCTGACTCGGTTGAACTGCTTGCTGCTGTATTCGGTTCGTGATCTATACCATCGCTCCTGAGAATATGTGAACGCTGACGATTTGTCGACAGCGGGCGCTTTCTATGGATTTAAGACCGTCATTGTTCCCCGCAATCTCCCAGCGGAAACTCTGTCAACCTATCTACAGAAGGCACAGGCGGAACTCTTGATTGCTGAGGCTGGTACTGTCGACCTCTCCGTTGTCACGAAGGGCAGTAAGCAACTCAGCCATATCGTTTGGGTTGCAAAGCAAGGCAGCAGACATATGGACTGGAACGAGGTGCCGCATGGCATCGGGGGCAGTCTCGAGGTTGCTGTCTGGCACGAATTGGTTAAAGATAAGAAGGGCTTTGTGGGCTCTGAGGTCCCTGCTTTTGAGCCAAAGTCAGAGACACCGTCCGTCGTGACTGTCTGGCCATCTTCAGGTATTGGTGAATTTATTGAGTATACACCAAAGGTATGTCTTTTCAATAAGCTCATTGCTCTGTATTACTCACGCGAATAGAACCTTGTGTCCGCCATCGGTGCACTGGTCTCTGCATTGCCTCGTGGCCAGCGATTGTCCCCTGACGATCTGGTTCTTTCCATCGATTCCCTTTATCGTCCGTACCCTCTGTGCTTGACAATGGCAGCCCTCTTTTCGAACGCGTCTGTTGCTCTCAACTCTGTCGCCGAAGAAGGGGTCGACTTTGCACTCGCCACTGCTGGCGTTTCGCCAACGGTTATCATTGCTTCATCCCGTACCATGTCCGATTACCACGAGAAGCTCATGCGGCCACATACGGGTATTCTCTCGAAAATTGGCCGCTGGTTCCAGGCACGGAGTCTGGATGCGGGTTACATGCCCACACCTAATTTCCTTAGCCGACTTGCCAATATCGGACCAACAGCTGAACTGTCCCTTGACAAGCTCCGGCTGTTGTTCGTTTCCCACCGCGTCGATGCCAGCGATAAGGATCGTCTGAGCTCCAGTCAATTGACTGACCTTAGAATCTTCACCGGCGCTCGTGTGGTGTACGCGTTGACCGGTCCCAGAGTGGCAGGTGCACTTGCCCAAACGCATGTATTCGACTACAGAATGCATGATGGACCGGGTCACTTCGGAGCTCCACTGGGAAGCGTTGAGATTACTTTGACTGGCCACCCAGAGGATTCTGGGCTCGAGAGGGTCGTAGAGGGACAGGTTAGCATCCAACGCTTCCTCCCGCCTTGGAGTGCCAAAGTAGGGATCTGTTACTAACTGCTATCTTCAGATCACCGTGGCTGGTCCTGCCGTTGCATCTGGAAAAGCAACCCTGCCGGCTCGAGGACGTTTCCGCGATGACAACACACTGGAGTTGTGTTCATAGTGATGTTCCGGTCTCTTTTAAGTAAAACGCAGCGCTCACGAATGATAGCGAACTAGTTTCGGGAGTTTTATTCATGATTTTGCATCGGATGAGAAATACTGTCTACTCACTGACGGCTCTTGATATTGACATGAGATTTCTCTAAAAATGTGCAGTTCTGATGGTGATGACATGATTGGTTTCAATCCACTCGCATTTCTGAGCATGTCGCTATTGAACAAACCAAAGACATTTCTTTCCTAATAGGGGAACCGAAGTGTCTTATAATATACAATGGTTATCGTAAACATGAAAGGGAAAACACTAGTTCAAATCTGGGGCCAAGAGCTGGATCTGTTTATAGCCCAGCGTCGGTTGCTCCTTGACCTCCGCTGGGGCGTTCTTCGTCTGCTCCCTGATCAGCCTTTCTAGCTCGTTCACGCAAGCCTTCAAGCCGTTGTTGAGGGCCTTGTCGCTTGCGATGCCGTTCACCTGCAGCGCCAGCTTCATTCCATTGTAGATGGGGACGTTCTCCTGCAGCATCCGGTCGATTCGCACCCATTCCTTGGTCTGCGCGTCGAAGGACCCGAGAGGCCAGGTTGCCAGCAGCCGCTGGGCGTACGCGCGGACGTGTCCGCCCTCGTCCTGGCCCCCAAACTCGTTCAGAGCGCGCGCCGCACTCAGCTCCAGCAGCACGCCGATGACGAAGGGCCGCCGCTTAGGGTCCTGCTGCACGTCGTGCACCACGTGCTCCGGGGCCTCCATGAGCATGGCCGCCTGCTTCGCCAGGCTGAGGGCCTTGTTGAGGTGGGCGCCCTGGAAATCCGCGGCCTGCGCCTTCTGGTGCAGCATGAAGTAGAACTTCTGGACGACGCCGACGTTGTTCAGGCGCAGGCCCGTCCGCTCCGACTGCTTCGCGCACTCGAGCATGATGCCGAGGGCGTCGGCCGCGGCCGCCTTGCGGATCAGCCACTCCCAGCGGTCGGGCTTGAGGACGCGGCGCGCCAGGCGCAGGCCGGCCAGGAAGGGGATGATGTTCTGCCAGTCCTTGGTCGTCTTCATCAGCGACACGACCTTGGTGATCTCCTGGTTCTTCGGCCGCGACTGCGGGTCCATGGGCCGCAGCTGGAACTGCTCATTTTCGCCGATGGTCACCGAGATGGGTTCCTCGTTGAGCTTCTCGGAGTACTTTTGCCGGAACATCAACTTTCTCTGCTTCTCCCCGAGACCGAAGGGGATGAAGAGCTCCTCTCGGAACCGGTTCAGGGCCTGGTCGAGCTCCGGGGAGGACGTCGGAGAGAAGGTAGGAATGGCTGCACGAGAAAGCACCAATTAGCATTGCCACGTAGAGAGAGGAGACATAGCAGGAAAGGATCAATTCATTTACCATTTTTTGAGTAGCTGCGAGTCTGTCTGATGGAAGTGATCGATTGACGGAGACAACTCTGGCAGCGGAAGAGCCAGCCCACGGCGCTTTGCGCCATTGTGTATTTTCGAAGAAACGCACGCGATACCGCTTTTCCCCGGTTCCCAACAAGAAAAAGTGTCCCCCTAACCCTGGAATAAACCAACCCAGGCACACAAAACGAGAAAGGAGGCAGAGATGCGGGGTTGAACGGTCGCGAGACCGACTGCGCTGCGCCGTAAAAACTTCCGGCGGGCAGGCCAAATCTGGAGAAGGACCTGGAGTTGACCCGAACAGGCAACTCGAGGCTTGGCGCCGAATCTCTGCCACGCTCGGACCAGCGCTGGGCTTCAAACCTCGCGGGTTTCGAGATCTCCAAGTTCCTCAGGTCGACACCAGCCCCTCTCTCCCAGCCATGGCGGCATCATTATCGGCCCTGCGGCCGCTGAGCTCCTTGCGGTCCGCAATTGCAGAATTGAGACCGCCGCAGATACTATGTCGGCGATCGCTCACGACCATCTACTCGCCGAAGCCAGAACAGAAGCCTCTTCCGGCGAACCTGCCGCCGCAGTTCTACTCCCAGATCCCGACTCGATACAGACCCGATCAAGGTACGATTTTGTTTTACTGCGATCCTGATATCCTGGCTTGGGAAGCAGAGTTATTCCCCGCCAATTGCATCCACATCGGCTGACCCTACTTTTCGCTCGACGCAGTCAAAAAGCCGCTGAAGATCTACCCCCCTCCCCCATCCGCCGCCACGAAATGTAAAGACCCCGTCACCACCGTCAATGAGGCGCAGCTTGCCGTGCTCGACCCCACGGGCGAGCGCAAGGCCCTCTTCGACTACCGCCGCAACCCGCGCAGCGTCAAGGTCGGCGACATCCTGCGCGTGACCTTCAAGAGCGGCGACCCGTTCGCGGGCGTCTGCCTGAGCATCCGGCTGCGGGGTGTGGACACGGCGTTCCTGCTGCGCAACGAGCTGACGAGGGTCCCGGTGGAGATGTGGATCAAGGTGTTCAGCCCGAACGTCGAGGGCGTGGAGATTGTGCAGCGCACCGAGAAGAGGAAGAGGCGGGCTAGGCTGCACTACATGAGGTGCGTTTCATTTCCTGGAGCCCTTTTAGATCCATCGTGAGCAAAAGGTTGACATGAAACCGGTTTAGACAACCCAAGCACGACATCGGCAGCGTTGAGAACATCGTCCGCAACTACCTGAAGCAGAAATCCGCCCTGACCGGTCAACGCGAGGAGCCGCAGCGCCGGCAGATTACTGAAGGAGAGGAGCAGCAACAATCATGATGTCAATCAAAACTCCCCTTTTTGAAATTTCCTTTTTCCCTCTCATGTGATACGTATCATACAGACTTGGGGAAACTGTATAACTACCTACCTAACATGCATCTCGACATGCCCTGTACCTGTTCCTGGGAGCGGGTTCTTTTATGTATTATTTGCATTTATGCTGTCAAAGTCGCCATTAGCGGGGAAAAAGGAAAGGAGAAAGAGAGCCTCACTTATTTCGCTTATATCCCTACGGAAATGACTTGACTACTCTTTTTGTTCTAGAAAGAAAATAAAAATCAATGAGAGAGCGCTCGAAACGTCGATACGTCGGGATGTCGAACCCCAGGACTTAACCCACTGCCTAGCTACCTAGATAGGATGCATGCATGCACGCCTGCGAAAACCGTCCGCACTGCCCATGGAGTGAGCTTTTAGCGTCCACGTCCATAGCACTAGTAGTATTGCAGAGGTCCTACGTACGGTATGCACAGTACAATCATGGGCTTTTTAAGAAGGTAGATTAGGTAGATAACCAGCCAATGCCACGGTTAAGGTTACCATGATGACGAGCCGTACCCATCTTACCTACCTCCCAGGTACTGTACCTAGGTAAGTACTGTACCTTAGGTACAGTACTCATAGTAGGTAACCAACCGACGTTTGTTAGAACAACCACCCACATAGAATCCAAATCCCAGCAGCACTTTCTTCCCAGCCTACGAACCAGGGCTTTGAACGGATGCCAGTGGTGCAGACACGTGTCAATTGACGTTCCCTGAGTGTGCTGTCTACCTCAGGATGATGTCAGGGCATCCGTCTCTGGGCGCGGAAAGATGACACGCCCGTGGCAAGCATTTGGTACATGTCCCGTCCAGTAATAATAATAATCATAATAACGACCTGGGGACGGGCGTCTTGATGTCTCCTGGCTGCAGGATGTATGTATATGTTCAATGTACATGTAGTACATGTACATACTACTAACGCCGGGGCTGTAACATTAGTACTTACATTATTTGTCTAATAATTGCACAAAACGGGAAAACAGTATATATATGAGTTCCTAGGAAACAAACAGCAGCAACAGCTATTGAGAATTGATTGAAACGTCGCGTGTGAGAGAAATTCAATTCCTTCAAGATGGCAGCTGCTACCCAAGCCGCCACCGTCGTCGAGAAGATCATCGGCAACACCAGCGATGCCACAATCACGACGGACGTGTCGAATCCCGCCCAGAAGGACTATGGGGACCAGGACGGCGCCAGGATGAAGGCCCTCACGTGGAACGGGAAGAATTCGGTCAAGTTGGGTGGGTTTTCTTTTTTTTTTGTTTCCCTCTCTTTTCCTTTCCTTTCTTTGTCCGGGTGGTTTTATCCCATTCGCCTGTTTGTTCGTTTCTGATGAGTACAGTATTTTGCTGACGCTTGTTACAGTCGAAACCGCCAAACCGAGAATCATCGAGGATGGAGATGTCATCGTCAAGGTGACGGGCAGTACGATCTGCGGGAGTGATCTCCATCTCTACCACGGTATGTTGTACTTTCACGATCTTGTTCCAATTCCCCGTTCATTGGTATAATAGTATATTGATATGTATTTCAGGTGTCGTCCCAGAGCTCCAAAAGGGCGATGTCCTCGGACACGAGTTCTGCGGCGTCGTGGAGAGCGTCGGACCAGCCGCCAAAAAGGTCAAGGTCGGCGACCGCGTCGTGGCATCCTTCCAGATTGCGTGCGGCGAGTGCTTCTACTGCCAGCGGAAGCTTTCTTCGGTGTGTGACCGGACGAACAACAACAAGATCGCGAATGTGCTGTACGGTGGCCGGACAGCTGGTAAGCTCATGGTCTCTTCGTCATTGGGAAAAGGCTGGGTGGAGGGGATATGGGTGCTGATTACTGTGGCATAGGCATCTTTGGATACTCCCACTTCACAGGAGGATTCGCTGGTGGGCAGTCAGAGTACGTCCGAGTCCCGTACGGAGATGTCAATCTGCTCCAGCTCCCGGATAACGTCCCCGATGAGAAGGGGCTCTACCTCTCCGATGTGCTCTGCACAGCCTGGCACTGCGTCACCGACACGGGTGTCAAGGACGGCGATGTCGTTGCGATCTGGGGCGCAGGTCCCGTCGGGCAGATGTGTGCGGAGTTCAGCTTCTACCACGGCGTCAGCAGGGTCATCCTGATTGACGGCGGAGACGGAGCATGGCGGCTGGACTTTGTGAAGAAGAGGTGTCCCAAGGTCGAGACGGTCGACTTCACCAAGCTGCCGAAGGGAGAGTCGGTCACCTCGACGCTGAAGAAAATGGTGAACGGAGGGCCAGACGTCGCGCTGGAATGCGCCGCGGGTGAGTACGCCAAGGGGTGGGCGCATTACTTCGAGACATTGCTGGGTATGGAGACGGATACGTCGGAGTTGCTGAACGAGATGATCACATCTGTCAAGGCCTTTGGCCGCATTGGCGTGACGGGCGTATATGTTGGCTTTGTAAGTGATGCCCGTTCCGTGTCGCTCCTTGGATGTCGTAAATGGAATGGGCCGCATGGCTAATATATACGCCAGACCAACCACTTCAACATCGGCGCGCTCATGCAGACGGGTATCCGTCTTATCGGCAACGGCCAAGCCCCTGTGCAGAAGTACTGGGAGCATCTCTTGCAACTCATCCGACAGAATAAGGTTGACCCGCTCGAGATGGTGACCCACCGCTTCAGGCTTGAAGATATGGAGAAGGTGTATAGCCTATTCGACAGGCGTGAACCGGGAGTGCAGAAGGTCTTCATACAGACGAAGAACTCTTTTCCTCCCTCACCCGGTGCGCCGAGTTTGACGGAGCTGTGAGCAGTCTCTGCCTTCCATGCGGATGTGTGATGCTGCAATGTATGGGTTGATGGTTGTCATCAGAGGCGGTCCTGAATATTGCCCTGGTCGGTATTAAGTAGAAAGCTTTTGATGTTGTTTGTCGCTGATTGTCGCTGGACGCATAAAGACGGAGACGAGGTAAGGAGGGTAAGGGTTCGCGAGAAAAGCCGATGGCTATATCTATTCATGACAGATATTGAGATGATCTAGGGAGCCATCAAGCATGTTAAAATCAAACAGATATTCTCCATGGAAGCTGAATCTGTAATTCAAACATGGTCAACGCTTGTACTCCCATTTAATGATGACCTATCGTGTATGATGATGCAGATTCAAACCCACGGTTTCTGTCTTTCCATAATGTTTTCCCGTCCAGGAAACGAACCTGAGAAACCTATTGGGCTGACTGCGGCAGGTAGACGGCAACCTCCAGTCCGCCGTTGAAAGGAGTGGTCATGGTCCTGAATCCATTGGCGGGGTCATGGATATAGTCGAGAAAATCCTTGTAAAGGCGCTTCACGGACGACGTGTTGTCTGCTATGACCAGAGCTCCGTAGCGCAGCTTGGGCTTGACAAGCTTCAGCGTTGGCAGAGCAAGCGGCGTCCAGACTTGGATCGAATCAGCACAGTCCAGTCACTTCGGGGTACAACGAAAATCCCAGGAGAACACACTGTCCAGAAGAAGCAAATCAACCGGGTCCGTCTCCTCCAGTTCCTTTGGCAGGGTCTCCAGCAGGTCGCCCTCCAGCAGCTTGATCCAGGGCTGCACCTCCTGGCCGGCCTGCTGCCAGTGCTCTTGAGCCTTGGCCGCCTTGCTCTCCTCCTTCTCCGTTGCGACGACCTTTCCTCCCCTGCCAGGCGTCACGGGCCCTGCAGACTTGCTGGCGACGTTCTGGCCAACCGCCAGGGCGAGGTAGATGGTCGACACGCCGAAGCTGGTACCGGCCTCGACGACGTTCACCGCCCCGGAGGCGCGGGCGAGCAGGTAGACGAAGTCGCACTTGTCGGGCTCCAGGGCGATGAACTTGTTGCGCATGAAGTCGTCGAGGCGCGACGACCGGACCTGCCGGGAGAAGAGGGAGCGGATGTACCGGCCCATGGAGAACAGGAACATGGCGAGGCTGCTCTCCTGGGCGCGGGACTTGATATGGAGCGCGTCGAGCAGGCTCAGCACCTGCTGGCTGGCCACGACGGGGCGGGGAGCCGGGGATGCCATGGTCAGCACGAGTCTCGAGACTACCGGGCGCTACGGCGTAAGGATGAGGTTCGACTGGCCATGCGCATCAAGCACAGCAAGACCTGAAGCTTGAACGCTGCCGGGATCATAAACGGCATATATACACCGCGGACTTGATAGAGACGACCTCCGCACATGAATACGAGCCCTCTGTCTCTCCACGATCCACCAGAGTTGCAGCTACCGTGAGCTTTCGTTGTACGTGCGCAGGACGCGCTGCCAAGGGTCTCCTCTCGGCATGAGTTGGACGCAGCCAGACACCGATATCTCTCCGATCCGGAAAGCAGACAAAAAGCAGACGCCGGAGTGGAGGTGCGAGCACAGAGGGCTCGGATGCCGACCGCGCCGGTGGGTCCGTGCGGCGGGGGGCTCTTCCGAAGCGGGAATAGCACGATCAGATAAGGGCGCGCGCGGGTCGTACGACCGGCCGACGCGCGGCGCCGAGGGCGGAGCAGGCCCGGCACGTGATGCCGCGCAGCGACATCGGCCGGCGTCACGTGTGGCCCGCACGATAATCTAATCTGATCCTGATCTTTCCTTCCCGCCGCCCCTCCATCGCTCTTCTTCTCCTCCTCCCCTCAAGCTCCCCCGGCCGCTCACCGTCCGTCCGCCTCGTCTCCTGCGCAGAGAGGGGCATTGGATCGCCTGGGTTGACGTCCTCGTCGTCCAGCCCGCCCAAGCCCATCATTGGCTCGAATGCGTGCCCTTCCGTCCTTCCGGCCGATGCCTCAGTGAAACCGCCTGCAGGTCGGCTGTGCCCCAAGGCTTCCCGAGTCACTCTCTCCGGCATGACAGCTGACCGCGCACCAGACTCCCCCAGCTCGCTTCACCTCACCACCATCCACAATGGCCACCCCGGCAAGCGCGTCGACCCCTGCGTCCGCCGCTTCTCCTCCTGCCGACAAGCCTGCTCCGGCTCCTGCCCCAGTCGATAGGCCGGCTCCGCCTCCGCTGGCCATGAAACCGCCTGCGCCCGCTCCGCCCGCTGCGTCCCCTGGTCCGGGCACGCCCGGCTCCGTAACCTCGAGAGAGTGGGTTGTCCCTCCCCGCCCGAAGCCTGGCCGGAAGCCTGCCACCGATACCCCGCCCACCAAGCGCAAGGCGCAGAACCGCGCCGCCCAGAGAGCCTTCCGCGAAAGACGGGCCGCCCGAGTCAATGAGCTCGAGGAGCAGATCAAGAAGATGGAGGAGGAGAACGAGAGGAGCCAGGCGGCGTTCAAGGAGCAGATCTCGAACCTCTCCCGGGAGGTGGAGCAGTGCCGGAACGAGATCTCGTGGTGGAGGGACCGATGTCACGCCCTGGAGAAGGAGGTCGCGGTGGAAAGGAGCGCCAAGGAAGCCCTCGTCAAGGAGTTGAGATCCTCCGCCCCGGATAATAACAATAACAATAACAACAGCAGCAACTCTGCACAGTCGGACGCAGTCCCTCTGCCGCCCCGCAGATCTCCCAGGAACTTCCAGATCGACCACGGTGCCGAACGCAATGGTCCGAACAGCGCCGCTCGCAACAGTGAGCAAGGGCAGAAGGAGGTTCCCTCGGGATGCAGCAACTGCTCGTCGACGCACTGCCAGTGCATCGAAGATGCGTTCAACATGCACAACATCGCAGATGCCCGGGACAACGCTTCTCCAAAACGCCCTCATTCGCCTCACTCGGCCGCATCCAGCAAGCGCCATCGTTCCGAGCCCGAGATCAAGACCGAGCCGGAGGAAATGGAGATCGACTTCACTTCGCGGTTTGCGTCAACGCGGCCGCACACGGATGACTCCCAGACCACTTCTCCATCTGCTGTTGTCGACCCCTGTGGCTTCTGCCAGGATGGCACCCCTTGCATCTGTGCCGAGATGGCCGCCCAGGACGAGAGAGAGCGCGACTCGTTTGAAAACAACCGGCTGGCTCCGATCCAGAACCTCTCCCAGTTCACGCCGCCGCCATCGGATGGGGACGTCCGTTCAGAACTCACGCTCCCGCCTATCAGGGAGGCGACCAACCCCTGTGTGAACGGACCTGGGACCTGCGCTCAGTGTCTCCGGGATCCGCGGAGCACACTCTTCTGCAAGACATTGGCTGCTTCCCGGGCCGCAAGTGCTTCCTCTGGCTGCTGCGGCGGCAAGGGCGCTGATGGCGGATGCTGCCAGTCGCGCTCGTCGACTCGCAGCTCCAATACTCCCACATTGACTCTGTCGTGCGCTGATACCTTCACCACCTTGTCGCGGCATCCCAATTTCTCTCGGGCCACCGACGAGCTGGCGTCCTGGCTGCCCAAGCTGCACACCCTGCCGAACCCGCGCGACCGGCATGGCAACCACCTCGAGAACAGGCCGGCCCTGGAAGTCGAAGCGGCCAGCGTCATGGGTGTCCTGCGGTACTTTGATCGGAGATTTGCCGACAAATAATACCCATCCTTTGCATCGGTTTTCCGGTAAATACCATCAAGCATCAATAATGATACCCGCGCTCTTGCGACAGCAGGAGGGCACTCCCAGACCTCGATGCGGGTCGCATCGAAGTTCCGGGCCTGTACTGTACCATACATACATATCCTCCGACGCGCGTCCGGTCTTTTCCCGCGGACACAAGCGGACCCGCGTCCGGAGCTGATGAGGGGATGAAGATAATGCACCTATCTATCTATGTTTGACGAACGACCACGAAAGGTCGAACTTGAGCTTTTTCGCTCGTTCGACCCGATCTTTCGACCAGTGTTAATGTTTGAATTACGACACTCTGTTTTGTTTCCCTCGGGTTCGACTTTGGCTCTACTTTCATTATTCTTTCCATTTTCTTTTTTTTTTTTAACAAGCGGAGATCGGGCCGGGTCGGCTCATGGAATGGAATGAAATGGAAGGGGATACACGAGGCAGAAGAGGGAGATGTCCTCTCTCTCTCGTGAAAATTGGAAGATGAAAAAAGGGATTTTCTTGTGTGTATGTGTGTATTTAAATTAAAACCCTGGCGAATGTATCTAAGGCGTTTTTGACACGGGTAGTCTATCTATTATCTATGTGGAGGTACACGAGAAGAAAAAAGGATTATGGATTATTACATACCTAGGTACAGAACGGTACATACATAGGAAGTTGGTCGAAACGAGATATGCTGAGAATGATCGATTCCTCGGCCAGTGGCTACATGCACAAGTACCTACCTACCTACCTACCTAGGATAGATATACTGTATGCACAGTACACGTCAACATATATGTCGATCGGATTGACAACTTGCGATTTATTTACAACTGGAGATTTGGAAACTCCATCTACCTATATCTATGTTCGTGATTTTTTTTTTCTTTGAATTCTTTGGCGCCAGATAACAATAATATATTCCATTACTTCTCTTGTCTGGCTACGACGTTCATATTCATCCCAGTCTTTTTACACAGACACAAGCACAGACGCCGAAAAGGATCAACTGACTGACTCAATATCATCAAATGCAAAAGTACCGCCATCTTCGAAAACAGACGGTATCTACCTAACCTTTCTACCTATCTAGGTACTGTATGTACTGTACCTAACCTACTACCTACTACTAACCTATCTCTCTACCTACCTAACTTGGGTAGGCTAGGGTAGGTACTGTACAGTACTGTAGTCATGAGATTGAGCATCGATCGTTATATAGGTTCCTAAACTTTCTCCCATAGTGGGGAGTTTTTCTTCAACCTACTGCGTAGACCAACCGAACACGCGCACACGACAAACACAGAGAGGAGAGAGAGCTCCCAACGCCCCATACCACATCATAACGTAGCAGCCTAATGGTAAGGAGAAAAAAAAGGAAAACGAACAGGAGGTTCAAGGTGACATCCACAGAGAGCGTCAGAGTCCAGTCCATCATCAAACAGACTGCGGGAGAAACAAACGAAAGAGGATATCACATGAACAGTGGATATGGATAGATAAGCATCAATAATCACATCACGTCACTGGCACCCAGTCCCGATTCCCCATCTAGTCTAGGACGTAGTAGTCTAGAACACCCCAGCGTTCGGCCTGGCTCCTCCAGCTAACCCCGCGATTTCCTCGTCTCCGCCCCCGAGGGCTGCACCGAGGACGCCCGCTCCCCAGACCCCCGCGATACCCCACATGCCCACTCTCCAGCCGCGATACAGACCCTGGATGCCCTGGCCTCTCCGCCTCTTCTGCAGCTGCTGCCGTTTTGACGCTGGCTTGCCGAGCAGCTCCTCGGCCTTTTCCGCCTCCGAGGGAGACGGGCTGACGCCCTCCTCGTGCACGATACCCCACATCGTGCCGATGATGCCGCGGTAGGAGCGCGGCGTCGGGACGATGGTTTCGATCTCCGCCGGAGTCTCGGCCTTGCTGCCGTCCGAGGGCGACGGCGCCGTCGGACTCACTGCGGCGGCGCCCTTCTGGCGCAGCGCCGGGGATGTGAAGGTGGCGATCTGCGCGCGACGGAGGACCGTCTCGAGCGGGAATCGGATGCCCAGTTCCAGGCAGGATGTGAAGAAGGAGAAGAGGCTCCAGGCAGAGGGATTGAGGACGGGATCGAGGGAGAGGTAGGACTTGAGGAACAGGGGCGCGCTGGTGCTCAGCAAGTTGGGGAGACTGGAGTGGAGGACGGTGATGGGGATGAGGTGCGGGGGGATCATGTAGTTCGGGGCCGGGAGGAGGCGGATCGCCCGAAGGAGAGAGCGCGGGCCATGAGTCGCGGGGGTGAGGATGAGGAATGTACGAGCAGTGTCAATTGGAGAGAGGATAATTGCTGACAGCGAAGAGGAGATGAATGAGAGGATCAACGTCGTGCTCGGCGACGCCGCCGTGAGGATATCTGCCGTCATCGGTGACGCAATTGATTCCTCCGGCAACCCCAGGATGGCGGACAGGAGGCTTCTGATGAAGGTGTTCAGGGTAGGAAGGAGAAGTGAGTATATAAACGTCGCATTGGTCGCTTTCCACATCGATGTGAGCCCGCTCGTCGAGCAGAGCTGTGATAGGACCTCCATGAGAGAGGAGGGGTTCTTGATCACCAGGGTGTGTTTGGAGGAGGGCGCAGGCGGCTGTATGTAACCACTCCGGTCTGTGATATGATGCTGAGGCCTTCGAGACCTTGAAGTGGAAGACGACGAGGTCGCGGTCGCTGTAGATGTGAAGTAATTACTCTCATCATCGTCGGATGACTGCGACACCTGGTCCAGAGTCAGTATCTCATGCTGCCCAACCCCGCCAGGGACGACGACGGGCACGAAGCACGACGTACATCTTCGTAATACTCATCCCGATACCCCGGACTCTGCTTGCGTCTTCTATCCTGCGCAGTCTGCCCATCCTGCGCGTCCGGCACAACGTACACCTGCAGAATGGTCTTCGCAACATCGAAGGGTTGGGCCGACAACACGCTTGCGTACTTCCACAGCGCGCGGTCCAGCACATCCTTGAGCCAGTCTGATACCGACGGCGAGGACTCCAGATATTCTGAATAGTTCAGGTCGGGGAGGAGGTCCCGCGCAGAGCTGCCAAAGACCTTGGTGGAGGGCGACGCCGCGGCGTTTGCGGCAGGCGAGGGGTTGGAGGCCGGGCTAGCAGGAGACAGCCCGATGGAGGGGGGGACGTAGTACGGGCGCAAGGGGTTTGGCCCTTCGCGGGGGGAACTCATGGTGCCCTCGTGGTGTGCTCGGCTGTCTTTCCTGGATTTCTTCTGTTTGTGCTGGTGGTCGAGCTCGAGGTTGAGTCGAGGGCCAAAGCGATGATGCAGGGCTTGAAAAAAGAT